>Ga0302324_100002769_pt1 | contig 39942 bp, 43 predicted proteins | sample Palsa_T0_1_FD_201949 | JGI IMG/M metagenome (GOLD analysis project Ga0302324, IMG submission 201949) | Peat permafrost microbial communities from Stordalen Mire near Abisko, Sweden - Palsa_T0_1 | ecosystem: Environmental > Terrestrial > Soil > Palsa > Peat permafrost | place: Sweden: Abisko...
GCTTCGCTCTGGCGGCGGCGGCGGTCAGCACGTTGCGGTTGACGAGTAACGCACAACAAAAACCGCGACGAAGTTCATTGACAGACTAGCGCGCCGATATCGCCAACTCGGTGGGGCCAGGATTGAAGGTTCGGGAAAGGCGGCGGGCTTCTTTAAGCGCCACGCTCTGTCATTTCGGTATCCATTGTTTTGTAGGCCGGGTCCGGAAAGAGCAATTCCACGGTTGTACCTTCTCCATCTGCGGAAAACAGCTCCGTCGTACCGCCCAATTGCTGCCCGAAGGTCTTGATCAATCGCCCGCCTATGCTTGCATTCGGGTCCGCGTCGCCAAGGCCTATGCCGTCATCGATGATAGATAGACACAATTGCCCTCTCTCAGGCGCGTTCAGACGAACGGTGATCGTCCCGCCATGGCCGTTCGGGTAAGCGTGCTTGTAGGCGTTGGTCAGGGCTTCCACCACGCATAATGCGATCGGCACGGCGATGGCGCCGGGAACGCGGACCGGGAGCACGTCGACATCGACACCGATATCGCGGCGATCCCCGCCGAATCCCTCATTCGTCTGTTCGGTCAATTGTTCGAGCAACGGTTTGACGTCCACCATATGCTGGTCTTCGATTTCGTGCAGAATGCGGTGAACGAGTGCGAGCGCGTTAATGCGAGCCCGCGCCTGCCGTAGCGCCTCCTGGGCCGCCGGGTCCTCCAGTCTCGTCGCCTGCAGACTTAGAAGGCTCATCACGATCTGCAGATTGTTCTTTACCCGGTGATGTATTTCCCGGATCAGCAGTGTTTTCTGCGCGACGGCCTCGCGCAGCGAGCGATCACGATCCTGGATGGATACCGCCATGTCCGAGAGCGCGTCCCCGAGTATCTGAAATTCGCTCGGTGCGCCTTCGAGTTTGGGACGCAGCGTGTAGTGGCCGGCACGATATGCCGCGGAGATTCGGCGCAGATGTGCTATCCAGCGCGTGACTTCCTGCTCCGTCACGATCCAGATGGCGATCCAGGTCAGCGCCAACATGAGAAACGGCATGCCGAAATCGGTGCCGACATTAATGTAGGTCGGACGAAAGAGCGTCGATTGGCGCATGGCAAAACCGATGAACACGTTGTCGCCCAAAAGCGCCGCTGTTGCATACAACCAGGTGCGCCCCTGGGCGTCGTTCTCGGTGCGCAACCCGCCTGTGTTCCGCGGATCAGGTGTATGTCTGAACAGCGCAGTCGCGGCCCCAATGTCGTTGGATGCGATCACCAAGCCCGCACGGTCAAAAAGGGCGACGACGGAATCCCGCGGCAGCTGACTCGCGCGAATCATGTAGTCGAGCCAGTGGACGTCGATCGTAATGTCCACCGTACCCGCGAATCTTCCATCCAGATCGTGCAGGGGCAGCATGCCGCGAATGATGGGCTGACGGGTCAGCACGCTCAGCATCTGTCCGCTGACCATAAAATCCCGATGACCGGCCACTCCCCGAAAGGCGGCAAGGTCGGAAACCGTGCGGCCCGCCCGCCCCGGAAGCGCCGAGCAGATGATGCGCCCGCTCGCGTCGACGCGCGCAATGTTGGTAAAAAACGCGATGCCTTTCAGCGCGGAAGCGAGTTCCTGGTCGCAGCCCGGCTCCGCGTCGCGGACCTGTGGCAGGTTGGCGACGACACGTGCGATCTGGTCGGCGGCAGCCAGCACGTTCTGTTCGGGAGTCGCTGTCAGTCGGACCGTTGAAACCAGACGGTCACGTACCTCGGACATGTCGCGGTGGGCACGGTCCACACCTTGCATGAAGCTTGCAATCGCGATGGGCAACAGGGCAACGGTAACAGTGAGAAGCAGCCTGAGCCGCAGGGGCCCGCCGTTAGGATGAAGCAGCATCCTTGGATCGCCGCCGCGATACGCCAGGACCCGGCGCCAGCTGCTCCAATTGGGCCATAATCTCATTCGCGGCGTCTCCTTCTGCCCCGGGCGACGCAGGTGGCAGCGGGTCTTCGCCTTCCAGAACGGCCATCAACGATCTGCGGGCTCGCGCCACACGGCTTTTGACAGTGCCGACGGCGCAACGGCAAATCGCCGCAGCATCTTCATAGGAGAACCCGCCCGCGCCGACAAGAATGAGCGCTTCCCGTTGCTCGTCGGACAGGCTCGCGAGCGCCCGAGCAGTATCCGACAGTTCTGCAGCCCAAGCCTGCTCGCCGGTCGAACCGGGTATGCGCTCCGCTGCTTCCTGGTCCCAAGGCGCCTGACGCCAGGCGCGCCGTCGATCGGAATAGAATTGGTTGCGCAGAATTGTGAAGAGCCACGCCTTAAGGTTACTGCCTGGTGCAAAACTGCCGCGCGCTTGCCATGCCTTGACGAGTGTCTCCTGGGCGAGGTCGTCGGCGGTTTCCTGGTGTCCGCAAAGCGAGCGTGCGAAGGCACGCAGGAACGGGATCAGTTCCAGCAATTCGGTTCTGAATTGCTCACCCGCATCCGGCATAGCGCCAGAAACTGCCTGGGGTTCTAGCTGGGCCGCTGTCACGAGCCGGCTTTCCCGCCACCGCCATCGTCGATCTTGCGCAGAAGCTCCAGAAAATCGTCGGGCACCGGCTCCTTGGCGATGTCGTCATACATACGCCGCAGCTCGCGTCCGATGGCGCGCTGTCGGGCGCGGACGGCGCGATTTTTCTCTCGTTCGGATTTCTGTTCTTTTGACACGGAATCGATATTCCAGCCCCGCCTTTGAATTGCGGTCGCCACAGAAGCTACTCCCTCGCTCATTAGCCTACCACATTTAGATATGGCGCGGCTTCCCCAATTTTATGACGTACAGCATGTGCCGCTATGCCACGATAACGTTCCCAGCACGGGTTGGTTCCTGTCTGCCCGGAACCTTTAGGGCTGGTGTCCGTTCTCGTTTGGAGGTTTCCTAGCGTGTCGAAGGAGTGTGCCCCCATGACCGCCACGCAGATTCTCGCCCCCCATCTGCCTTATTTGCGCCGATACGCCAGAGCTCTGACCGGATCGCAGGCAAGCGGTGACGCATATGTACGTGCGACACTGTCGGCCTTACTTGCTGGCGAACAGGTGCTCGATACGAATTCCTCTCCGCGGGTAGCCCTCCATCGCCTGTTCCACCAGATTTGGGCTAGCAGTGTTTCGCAGCCTGAGCGAACCGGGCCGAACCTGGACGACGATTTTAGCCCTGACACAAGATTGTCGGCGCTGTCCGCATCCGGGCGCGCGGCGTTGCTGCTGACAGCGGTCGAGTCCTTCAGCCTCGAAGAAGCAGGCACGATCCTGGGGAAATCTCCGGAGGAAGTTGAGCTGGCGATTCTGGAAGCGCAGCGCACGATCGAAAGCGAACTCGTTTCGAAAGTGCTGATTATCGAGGACGAACCGATCATCGCGCTCGATCTGGAGAATCTTGTTACCGAGTTGGGCCACGAGGTGGTCGGCACAGCAGCTACGCGCGATCAGGCCATCAGGCTTGCCCACAAAACGAAGCCCGGTCTTATTCTTGCCGATATTAATCTCGGCGAAGGCGGATCCGGCATCGATGCGGTGAGCGAGATTCTGAACAGCTTCGACATTCCGGTCATTTTTGTGACCGCCTATCCGGAAAAACTGCTCACCGGCGAAAGGCCCGAACCCACCTATCTTATCGCCAAGCCGTTTCTTCCCGAGACGATCCAGGCGACAGTCGGTCAGGCGCTTTTTTTTCATCCCATCGCGCGCAAAGCGGCGTAAACTCTTCCCAAAGAGCGTTGTCCCTGGCGCGGGGCCAAGGGATCCGCCGCTGGACAGGGTGAAAAAGGTAAATGATACGCTGGATTCGCAATACACACGCAGTCAAGCCGCGGTTCGATGCTCTGCGCGCAGATTTTGACGCCCTGCACAATGCGGATGAGGCCGCCGATATTCCCGTTCACGCGGCCGATGGGGACTATGGAGAGATGGTGGAGTGGACCGCTGGCGCCGAGGACCCGCTTCGTAAAATACTGCGTCGGCAACCGCTTGCGTCCTGTCTCGTGTCGCTGGGGGCAGGCGCGATTTTGGGTGCCGTTCTGCTTCGACTGTCGTAATCGCCAAAAAAGACAGCCCGACATTTTTTTGGAAAAGTTCGGAACCGGTTCTTGGGGCTGGCGTTTCCTATGCGAGCGGACGTCTGATCCGGTACGCCCCAGCCCCTTCGACACCCCGAATCGGGTGTCCGCTCACTCCCTCCCTATTTGATTGGCGGCTACGCTCAGTCCTTCGCGCGTTCTACGTAGGAGCCGTCCGTCGTCATAACGACAATTCGCGCGCCCGCGATAATGTGGGTAGGGACCATGGTGCGTACGCCGTTCGACAGCTTGGCGGGCTTGAACGAACCCGAAGCGGTCTGCCCTTTCATGACAGGTTCCGTTTCAACCACTTCCAGCGTCACCCGCGCCGGCAGTTCGATGGCGATGGGGAGGCCGTTATAGAGCGACAGCCGCACTTCCATATTTTCGATCAGAAATGGCGCCACATCGCCGATCACGCTTTCAGGCACCGAAACCTGGTCGAAATTTTCGGGATCCATCAGGATATAGTGGTCGCCGTCGTGGTAAAGATAGGTATGGGTGCGCTCGTCGATGAAAGCTTTTTCGAGCGAATCCGTGGTTTTGTAGCGTTCATTAACCTTCACCCCATCGCCGATGCGGCGCAGTTCCAGCTGGGTGACCGGGGTACCCTTGCCGGGGTGGATATTCTCTGCGGTAAGGACGACATAGAGTTTGCCGTTCATTTCCAGGACATTGCCCTTGCGGACATTGCTCGCCATAACTGAAACCACCGGCCACCTCTGCGTGTCTGTCGGGGGCGGTCATAGCAAAGGCGAAGGCGGCGGCCAAGCATGGCTCCGCGCGTGACCTCGCGCTGGTGGTCGCCGGACATTCACGTTGATCGCCGCCCCAGTCTCATCGGCCGGGGTCGCATCAAAGCGGCGCTCAGGCGACATTTTGAAAGCGCAGGGTTTGTGGAGGTCGAATGCGGTGTGCTTCAGATCTCGCCGGGCAATGAAGCTCATCTGCATGGCTTTGCGACCGAACTGGCCCTGTCCGGCGTATCGGAACGGCTCTATCTTCACACATCGCCGGAGTTCGCAAGCAAGAAGCTCCTCGCCGCCGGCGAGCGGCGAATCTTTGATTTTGCCCGCGTGTTTCGCAACCGGGAACGGGGTCCGTTGCATGCGTCCGAATTCACCATGCTGGAATGGTACCGGACGGAAGAACCCTATGGGACGATTATGGCCGATTGCCTTGATGTCGTGAAATTGGCGGCCGAAACGGCCGGGTCCCGTAGTTTCTCGTTTCGCGGCAAGATCTGCGATCCTTGCGCTGAGCCTGAAAGGCTCACTGTCGCCGATGCGTTTCTCGCCCATGCCGGGATCGACCTGCTGTCGACACTGTCTCCTGACGGCGAAGGCGACGGGAAAAAGCTTGCAGCACTGGCGCACCAAACGGGGTTGGTGTCGGCCGGCCGCGACTCCTGGTCCGATCTGTTCAGCAAGATTCTTGTTGCACGCGTCGAGCACCGTCTGGGGTCGGAACGCCCCACAATCCTCTACGAGTATCCCCGCTGCGAGGCGGCTCTCGCTCGGGCGGCGCCGCACGATACCAGGCTCGCCGAACGGTTCGAGCTCTATGCCTGTGGGGTTGAACTCGCCAACGGTTTTGGCGAACTCACCGATCCGGTCGAGCAACGTCGGCGTTTCGAACGCGCGATGGCCGAGAAATTGCGCGTCTACGGCGAAGCCTATCCCATCGACGAGGACTTCCTGGCAGCGCTAGCGCTCATGCCGCCCGCCAGCGGCGTCGCTCTCGGATTCGACCGTCTCGTCATGCTGTCCCTAGGCGCCCGCAAGGTGGACGACGTGATCTGGACACCGCTGCCGGAGGCACGATGACGGCGGTTCTCAAGACGGCAAATGATTTGGTTGAAGCCGGCCTCATCGAACGCGCGGCTGCAGCGACCATCGAGCGCGTTGCATCACGCTACGCCGTTGCCGTTTCGCCCGCGATGGCGGCGCTGATAGATCGCGACGATCCCAACGATCCCATCTCGCGCCAATTCGTGCCCTATGAAGCCGAATTAAGCGTGCTGCTGGAAGAACGCCCGGACCCTATCGGCGACCATGTGCACAGCCCCGTTCCCGGCATCGTCCATCGTCACCAGGACCGCGTGCTGCTCAAGCCTGTGCATGTCTGTCCCGTCTATTGCCGCTTCTGCTTTCGCCGCGAGATGGTGGGACCTTCGGGCGAGGGGGCGCTTTCGCCGGAAGCCCTCGATGCAGCGCTCGGTTATATCGCGACGCATCCCGAGATCCGGGAAGTCATTCTGACCGGCGGTGATCCGTTTATCCTGAGCGCAAGGCGCGCGGCGGAGCTGGCTGCCCGGATCGGCGCGATCCCGCATGTGCGTGTGCTCCGCTGGCATACCCGCGTGCCCGCGGTCGATCCCGAACGCGTGACGCCGGAATTCGTCGCGGCGATCAAGCTCACAGGACGCGCAACCTATGTCGCGCTGCACGCCAATCATCCGCGCGAATTGACCGCCGCGGCGCTGGCCGCCTGTGCGCGCGTCGTCGACGGAGGCATTCCCATGCTGAGCCAGACCGTGCTGCTCAAAGGCGTCAACGACGATATCGAGACGTTGGTGGCTCTCATGCGGGCCTTCGTCGATGCGCGCATCAAGCCTTACTATCTGCATCATCCCGATCTGGCGCCCGGTACGTCGCATTTCCGGGTTTCGATCGCAGACGGCCAGGCGCTGATGCGGCAATTGCGGGCGCGTGTTTCGGGTCTATGCGTGCCGGATTATGTGCTCGATATCCCGGGCGGCTATGCCAAGGCCCGCATTGCCTTGGCCGATGTCGCGCGCGAGGGCGACGCGCATCGTCTGCGCGACCACGCGGGAATGTGGCATGAATATTTGTCGCCCCGCCGACACGACTGCGCGTAAATTCTAGCCTTTAAGCCCGTACGAATATTTGGTGCTTCCGCTTGTCTCGACTGGTGTCCCATTGTGCATAGACGGCGTGTAGTGAAGGTTGACCGCACAAGAGAGCGCCATGGCATCAAGTGGCGCATAGCCGCTGGATTTCGAGATAACGGGATTGGAGACCTTCCCATCGGCTGATATCCGGAATGCCACCTCGATCTCGCCCTGCTGATTGAGCCGAATGGAGACAATAGGATAAGGGCATCCCACAAAAACGGTCGAATGGCCGGAAGGTGTCCAATCAACGGACGCAAATCCACTAGCAACGCCTCCACCGGAGATCGCATGCTGATCCCGAACGTTAAAATTGATCCCGAGATTGTTAACGCAGTTTAGTGCAGCTGCGTCGAGATTGTCATTACCGCTTTTCTGCGTGACAGCGGGATTTTGAATTCCTCCGGAATCCATCACCAGGAAACCTATTCCTGTCCTCCCGACAGTACCCGCGGCAACTGTCTGTGGGTAATACGCATCGCAACTTTGATGTGTCAATGCGGGTGAAACATCGGTTGAACTGGCATCCGCAGACGATGGCGAAGTCTGCGGTTCAGCGGCATCGGACAGCGACGCAACTAACAGGCTTCCCAATGCAATCAGTACCACTTTCATCGACATCCCCTGAATCAATTCTCAACCGGGCTAGATGATAGCGATATTGTGACACCATTGTTATCGCAGGGTGAAAAACCAGACTGATCCTACGATATCGCGCTCAGCGTCTATTGCGGTACTTATCCGCCGTCAGCGATATGACGCGTTGATTGTCTTGAGCGTCTCGGCGCCGGGGCAGAGTTCCGCTTCGCCCAACGTGTTGAGCGGCGCGGTCACCGTCTTCAGATGGGCGTGGATGTCTTCGGGCTCGGGATCGACATAAAGCAAGCCGGTCACGATCTCGCCAGCGGCGTGACGCGCCTGCAGATAGGCCATCGCCGCGGCGCGATCGCGCGGGTCGTAATCGGGGTGAAGCTTGGCGAGTTTCAGGACCGATCCGTCATGCTGGGTGACGGTCTCCACTGTGCCGGGCGCGTAATCGACCGTGATGGTTTCGCGGGGCGTGATGAAATCGAGCCGGTTCACTGCGTCATTGTGCTCGCGCACGAAATCGAAGCTCTTGGTGGAGCCGGCATGGTTGTTGAACTGCACGCAGGGGCTGATCACGTCGATAATCGCCGCGCCCCGGTGCGCGATCGCCGCTTTGATGAGCGGCACGAGTTGCTTCTTGTCGCCTGAGAAGCTGCGCGCGACATAGGTGGCGCCCAGAATGAGTGCGAGACTGACGAGATCGATCGGCGAGTCATTGTTGAGCCCGCCCACCTTGCTCTTCGAGCCTTTGTCGGCCGTGGCGGAGAATTGTCCTTTGGTGAGACCGTAGACGCCGTTGTTCTCGCAGATATAGACCATGTTGACGCCGCGGCGCACGCAATGGGCGAATTGCCCAAGCCCGATCGAAGCAGAATCGCCGTCGCCCGAAACGCCGAGATAGATGAGGTCGCGATTGGCGAGATTGGCGCCCGTCAGCACTGACGGCATGCGGCCGTGAACGCTGTTGAAGCCGTGGCTGTTGCCGAGCAGATAGTCGGGCGTCTTCGAAGAGCAGCCTATGCCCGACAGTTTCGCCACGCGATGGGGTTCAATGTCGAGTTCGAAGCAGGCCTGGATGAGTGCCGAACTGATCGAATCGTGACCGCAGCCGGCGCACAGGGTGGAAATCGAACCTTCATAGTCGCGATGCGTGAAGCCCAGCTTGTTGGTGGCAAGGCCCGGGTGGCGCAGCTTCGGTTTGGTGATGTAGGTCATGGATATTTCCTCAGGCCGCGCGGCTCAGTAGCGGTTTCATGCGTTCGGCGATTGCGCCGGCAATGAATCGCGCCGTGATCGGTTCGCCGGAATAATGCAGGATCGAAATGAATCGCGCGGGATCGATCGTGCATTCGTTGACGAGCAGCTTCTGCAATTGCGCGTCGCGGTTTTGCTCGATGACGAAGACCTGATCGTGCACGTCCACGAACGCCGAGACTTCTTCGGAGAACGGGAAGGCGCGAATGCGCAACGTATCCAGATGCAGGCCTTGGGCTTCAAGCGCCGCGAGCGCCTCCTCCATGGCGACGGAACTCGATCCGTAGTAGATCGCGCCGAAGCGTGTGGGTTTTTTCGCGTCGCGTCGCACGGGGCCCGGTACCAGCGTCTTTGCAGTTTCCACCTTGCGCAGCAGACGCTGCATATTGTCGACGTAAACTGCGCCTTCCTCGCTATATTTCGCGAAACGATCCCGCGAGGTGCCGCGCGTGAAATAGGCGCCTTTGGTCGGATGCGCGCCGGGCAGCGTGCGATAGGGGATGGCGTCGCCGTCCACATCGAGATAACGGCCGAAGACTTTGCCTGCTTCCAGCTCTTCCGCGGTCATGATCTTGCCGCGGTCGTAGCGGCGCGTATCGTCCCAGACGAGAGGTTTGCATAGCCAGTCGTTCATGCCGATATCGAGATCCATCATCACGAAAATGGGCGTTTGCAGCCGCTCGGCCAGATCGAACGCGTCTGCGGCGAGCGCGAAGGCTTCGCCGGGGTCCTCGGGGAACAGCAGCACATGCTTGGTGTCGCCATGGCTCGCATAGGCACAGAGCAGGATATCGGATTGCTGCGTGCGCGTGGGCATTCCCGTAGAAGGGCCGCCGCGCTGAATGTCGAAGATGACAGCCGGGATTTCCGCGAAATAAGCGAGACCGAAAAATTCCTGCATCAGCGAAATACCGGGGCCGGACGTGGCCGTGAACGCGCGCGCTCCGTTCCAGCCTGCGCCGATCACGATGCCGATGGCTGCGATTTCGTCTTCAGCTTGCACGATGGCGAATTTGTTCGTCTGCGTTTCGGAATCGACGCGCAGCTTGCGGCAATGCGCATTAAACGCTTCGGCGAGCGATGTTGAAGGCGTAATCGGGTACCATGCCGCAACGGTCGCGCCGCCATAGACGCAACCGAGTGCGGCTGCGTCATTGCCGCCAATGAAGATGCGATCGCCGACGCCGTCCATCTTTTCGACTTTCAGGCCGCAGACGCCGGCCAGATTCGCCGCCGCGTAGTCGAGGCCCAGCCGGAAGGCCTGGACGTTCGGCGCGATGAGCTTTTCCTTGCCCTGGAATTGCGCGGAGATCGCGTTCACCACGACCTGAGGATCGATACCGAGTAGCGAGGTCAGTGCGCCCACATAGATGATGTTCTTGAACAGCTGCCGTTGGCGTGCGTCGGTGTAGGTGCGGTTGCAGATGTCGGTGAGCGGCACGCCGATCACATTGACGTCGTCGCGGAATTTGGAGGGTGGCAGCGGCTTGGTGGAATCGTATAGCAGATAGCCGCCGGGATCGATGGACGCCAAATCCTTGTCCCAGGTCTGCGGGTTCATTGCGACCATCATGTCGACGCCGCCGCGCCGTCCGAGCCAGCCCGCGCCGGAGACTCGCACTTCATACCAGGTCGGCAATCCCTGGATGTTCGAGGGGAAAATGTTGCGCGAGGCCACCGGCACGCCCGAGCGCAGAATGCATTTCGCGAACAACTCGTTCGCGCTCGCCGAGCCCGAACCGTTGACGTTGGCGAATTTGACAACGAAATCGTTCGTTGCCCTTATCGGCTGTGGCATGATTGGGCCTGCGCAGTTTCCAAATAGAATTTTTTCATGTCCCAGGCGCCGGTCGGGCAGCGCTCCGCGCACAGCCCGCAATGCAGGCAAACATCCTCGTCCTTCACCATGACGCGACCAGTCTTGAGCAGACCGGAGACATACAGGTCCTGAGATACGTTCGGCGCCGGTGCGGTCAGCCGCTCGCGCAACTCCTCTTCCTCGCCGTTTTTCGTGAAAGTGATGCAATCCATCGGGCAGATGTCGACGCAGGCATCGCATTCGATGCATAGATTGTCCGCAAACACCGTTTCGATATCGCAATTAAGACAGCGCTGCGCTTCGAGAAAAGCCTGGCTCGGATCGAAGCCAAGCTCCACTTCAAGCTTGACGTTTTTGAGCGCGATCTCCTTGGGCGCGTGGGGCACCTTGTAGCGCAGATCGAGCGAAACGTCGTTGTCGTAGCTCCACTCATGGATGCCCATCTTCTGGCTCGTCAGATTGACGAGCGGCGAGGGCCGCTTCGTCACGTCGCCGCCCTGGCAAAGCAGATCGATGGAAATGGCCGCCTCGTGGCCATGCGCCACAGCCCAGATGATGTTCTTGGGCCCGAATGCCGAGTCGCCACCGAAGAAGATTTTCGGATTCGTCGATTGCATGGTGGCGGGATCGACCTTCGGCATGTCCCAGCGGTCGAATTCGATGTCGATATCGCGCTCGATCCAGGGGAAGGCATTTTCCTGGCCGACCGCCACGAGCACGTCGTCGCATTCCATGTGTATGTCGGGCTCGCCCGTCGGCATGAGTTGCCGCCGGCCTTTCGAGTCCTGCTCGGCTTTCACCTTCTCGAACAAAACGCCTGCGAGCTTGCCGTCCTTGCGCGTGAATTCCTTGGGGACGAGGAAATTGTGAATGGGAATGCCTTCGCCCATCGCATCGTCCTTTTCCCAGGGCGAGGCCTTCATCTCCTCGAAGCCGGAGCGCACGACGACGCGCACATCCTCGCCACCGAGCCGGCGCGATGTGCGGCAGCAATCCATCGCGGTGTTGCCACCGCCCAGCACAATGACGCGCTTGCCGATTTTGTCGGTATGGCCGAAGGAAACGCTGGCGAGCCAGTCGATGCCGATATGGATGTTGGCCTGGGCTTCCTTACGGCCAGGAATTTCCAACTCGCGGCCCCGCGGCGCACCGCAGCCCACGAAGATTGCGTCGTAATTTTCCGTCAGCAACGCCTTGAGGCTCGAGATTTTTTCGCCGAGTCGCAATTCCGGCTCCAGATCGAGGATGTAATTGCATTCCTCGTCGAGCACGGTTTCCGGCAGACGGAATTTCGGAATCTGCGTGCGCATCATCCCGCCGGCGAGCTTGTCCTGATCGTAGAGCACGACGGTATAGCCCAGAGGCAGGAGATCGCGCGCCACGGTGAGCGAGGCGGGCCCCGCGCCGATCAGCGCGACCCGTTTGCCGTTCTTGACGCTCGCAGGTTTGGGCAAGCGATGGCGGATATCGTCCTTATGATCGGCTGCGACGCGCTTCAGCCGGCAGATCGCGACGGGTTCCTTCTCCACCCGCACGCGCCGGCAGGCCGGTTCGCAGGGCCGGTCGCAGGTGCGGCCCAGGACGCCGGGGAATACGTTCGACTTCCAGTTGATCATGTAGGCGTCGCTGTAGCGCCCTTCCGCGATCAGGCGGATATATTCGGGCACGGGCGTATGCGCAGGGCACGCCCATTGGCAGTCGACCACTTTATGGAAGTAATCCGGTTGGCTGACGTCGGTCGGCTTCATACCGGAGGCGGGCGTGGGCGCCTTGGTGCGGAGCCCCTCGGCCAGACTTGAACTCATTGTTTTACACGATCTCCAAGGCGGCGCTCGCCTTTCGGCCTGCCGCACTTCCTGTCAAATGGGCGGAAGTTCTATCCGACGCCCCGGATTCTGCCCCTCTGATTCGATATTAGACCTCTGAAAGTCTTGCGCAATTGTGAATAGGCTTAAATCTTCGAAAATGAGGTGCGCCCGTATCGCTTGTCAGGGTGAAGGTGCGGGTTTAGGGAATTTCTCTCAGCTACGCACCGTCGGTTCCCTGCCGATTGCTGCAACTGCGAAATGAGAGAACGTCATCATGCTGCTGCGGTCTTTTCTATTCGTCCCGGCCGATAGCGAGCGCAAGCTCGAAAAGGCCAGGACATCGCCCGCAGATGCGCTGATCCTCGATCTGGAAGACGCCGTCGCTGCCGACAGGCGGCCGCAAGCGCGCCAGCACATCCGAGACTATGTCGACGCTTCGCGCAGGCATTCTTTATGGATAAGAATTAATCCGCTGGGCAGCGCGGATTACGCGGAGGATATCGAAGCCGCCATTGCCGCCCGCCCGGACGGCATCGTCATGCCCAAGCCCGAGACGCCGGACGATTTGCGCGCGATCGACAAGGACCTTTCGCGGCATGAGGACGCGAACGGTCTCATGCCGCGCGGCATTCGCCTGATGCCGGTGGCGACCGAAACGCCGGTGGCCTTCCTCACGATCACGGACTATCGCAATCCGCCGCCCAGACTGGGCGCGCTCACCTGGGGCGCGGAGGATTTGTCGGCGGCTTTAGGCGCGTCCACCAATCGCGACGAGAACGGCGAGTTCGCCTTCACCTATCGTATGGCGCGTTCGCTGTGCCTGGCGGCCGCGAAAGCCGCAGGCGTTGCGGCGATCGAAACGCTGCACGCCGATTTCCGCGATCGCACGGGGCTCGAGCGCGCGGCGCGCGCCGCGCAGCGCGAAGGGTTCACCGGCATGCTCGCGATCCATCCCGATCAGGTCGGACCGATCAACGCAGCTTTCACGCCTTCCGTTGTCGATGTCGAACACGCGCGCCGCGTCGTTGCGGCTTTCGCCTCGGGCGCGGGCGTGGCGTCGCTCGACGGCAAGATGCTCGATCAGCCGCATCTGAAACAGGCGCGGCAGGTGCTGGCGGCGGACGACGCCATTCGCTCACGCGGCGGCGCGTCTTAGCATCCACCCGTAGAGTGCCGCGACCAGCACAATGAAAGTCGTGAGGCCGATGATATTTGCATAGGCGAAGTCCGCTGGCACGAGCGCGAGCGGCGCGTCTTTCGCGAGCCCCACGATCAAGGCGGCCAACACGACGCCGAACAGGCTTTCACCCACGATCATGCCCGATGCCACCAGCACGCCCAGCCTTTCGGCGCGTGCCGGCTCCTTCGCCCGGGCCGCGCGTCTGTTGTACCAGTGGCCCAGCACTGCGCCGAGCGCCACGGGCAGCGTCGCAGACATGGGCAGATAGATGCCGATGCCCACGGCCAGCGGCGGCAGGCGGAGCCATTTGCGCCAACCCGAGAATTCGTCGAGAGCGACGATGAACGCGCCCAATGCGGCACCGACGCCGATCATGTTCCAGTTCAGATTGCCGCCGATGATGCCGACCGCGAGCGCGGAGATGAGCGTCGCCTGCGGTGCGGGCAAAGGCCGTGCCGTCACGGTCAGAAGATTCGGTGCGCCTGCGAAGCCGTAGGCATGGGCGAGCAGGTCGAGCACGGGCGGAATGACGGCGGCGCCGGCAATCACGCCCACGATGAGCGCGATCTGCTGGCGGCGGGGCGAGGCGCCCACCAGTTGCCCCGTTTTCAGATCCTGCAGATTGTCGTTCGAGATCGTAGCCACGGCGAACACGATGGCGGTGACGAACAGTGCGAAGGCGACCAGCGGCCGCGCCGTCAGGCCCGTCGGCTGCACGATGAACAGAATGAGCGTCGCGCAGGACACGATGGTGAGGATACCGACGCCGGAGATCGGGCTGTTGGACGAGCCGATGAGGCCCGCCATGTAGCCGCAGATCGTGGCGATGAGGAATCCCGCGATGAATACGAACGGAATGGAAAACACGGTGAGCGCCAGCGCATGCGACGCGAGCGCGCCGCCCGCGATGAACGACCAGACCAGCCACGCACTCCCAACAATGCAGCCCAGCGTGAGCGCGCCGATCCAGCCCGCCGGCAGATCGCGGTCGCGCTCGTCGCGCACCGCGGAGGCACTACCGCGCGAGGCGGCAATGGTGGAGACGAGCCCCTTCACCACGGGACCCGCCAGCTTTACCAGTGTCCATATCGCGGCCACCGCGATCGCGCCCGCGCCGATAAAGCGGACCTGATGCGTCCAGATCTCCGTCGCGTGATCGGCGATCGCCATCGCCGGCGCGGGATGAAGTGCTGTGAGAAGAGGAACCGCGCCGCCCCAGGCGATGACGACGCCGAACATCAATGCGACGCCCACCGCAAGCCCCACGAGGTGGCCCGCGCCGACAAGCGCGAGAGAGAACGCGAAATCGTAGCTGCTCTCGGCGTTTCCGCCGACCTTGAAGAATTTCGCCACTTCTCCCGCGGCGATCTGCGTCGCGGCGAAGGCGACGAGGGCGGTCGAGGCGACCGCGCCATAGATGACAGCAAGCAGGCCTTCGCGCGCTTCGGGCGGGGCGCCCGCCGCCAGCTCCGCGCGCGCTTCGGAACCCACCTTGAGCACTTCCGCCGCCGCCACGCCTTCGGGATAGGGCAGGTCGGAATCGGTCACGAGCGCGCGCCGCAGCGGGATCGTGAACAGCACGCCCAATATGCCGCCGCTCACGCAGATGAGAAATGACGTCCAGAACGGGAACCCTGTCCACCAGCCCACGATCACGAGGCCGGGCAGCACGAAGATGATCGACGACAGCGTGCCCGCGGCGGAGGCGACCGTCTGCACGATATTGTTTTCGAGGATGGTGGCGTCGCGAAACATGCCAAGCACCGCCATCGAAATCACGGCAGCGGGTATCGACGAGGCGAAGGTCATGCCCACCTTGAGGCCCAGATAGACGTTTGCCGCGGTAAACAGGGTGGTGATGAGAACGCCCAGCACGAGCCCGCGGATGCTGAGCTCGGCCGGTGTGCGAGAAATCATGGAATATCCTTGAGAGGAAGCCTGGCAAGAGTTCGTGTCAGTGTTAGCGTTCCTCGCGCGTTGGCGCCATGCGGGCGCGTCGTCGCGGCTTACGGTCGGAGGGGCGGGTTGTGGCGCGTGCGCCGGCAGGAAGTCAGGCAGCCTGTTTGGACGATCCCGAAAATCATTTCGGCGAGGACTGCGCCGTGCCAATATGCGCCGCTAGGAACTTTTCCGTCTCTGTCAAAAACCGGATGCGCGTATCGGCCACGCTGAAATAGTGATCGTCGGCAGGTATGCGAATGAACGTCACATCCTTACCCGCGTTTTTGAGGGCGTCATACATCAATTCGCTTTGAACGATCCGCACCGTCGTGTCGCCCTCGCCATGCATCAACAGGACCGGGCATTTTACCCGGTCTGCGTGGCGCGCGGGCGAGGTGGCACGCAACAGATCGGAATCGTCGGAATCGCTTCCGATGCGCGACGCCCAGAACGAAACGGTGGTCGAATCTTTGCCATAGTCGACACGCTCGCTCTGAAGCATACGCGGCAAATCCGAAACGCCGGCAAAGCTCACCGCACAGGCATACAGATCGGGCGTGAACGCTGCTCCGGCCAGTGCCGCATAGCCGCCATAACTGCCGCCCACGATGCAGATGCGTTTCGGATCGGCGATGCCGTCCGCAACCAGCTTACGTACGCCGTCGGTGATGTCGTCCTGCATCTTCAGGCCCCATTGGTGGAGCCCGGCGTCGGTGAATCCATGTCCATAGCCCGCCGACCCCCGATAGTTCGGCTGCAAGACGGCGTAGCCGCGATTGGCGAAAAACTGCGCGATCCAATCGAACCGCAACATATCGCGATAGTCCGGTCCACCATGAGGTAGCACGACGGCGGGGAGGTTTTTCGCGGCGCGTCCCGGCGGCAGTGTGAGATAGGCGGGAATGCTCAGCCCATCATTCGCCTTGTAGGCATAGGCTCGCATTTCGCCCAGATTCGCGGCTGTCAGCCTAGGGTAGGTTGAAGCGATGAGTGTCGCCTGGTGCGTTGGCCGATCGAGATAGTAAAAGGCGGGCGGCTGCTGCGGCCCGTCGACCATGACGATCAATCGATCCTGTGCCAAATCGGATGAAACCGCATGGACAGACAGATTCGGAAAGGCTTTCTCAAGGCCGCGCTGCAAGGCTTCGCGCGTCCCGTCGAAATACACATATTCCATCCTGTCGTCCGCGTATGAGGCGCCGATGATATGCGGTGTCCAGTCGTCTTCGATCGCATCGGTCACATCATAGGTCGGGTTGGAGAACAGAACGATGCCCGTTGCCGGCGTCGACAACTCATGCCGTTCAAGAATTTGCATTCCTGCCGTGTCCCTCGCGAATCGAATAAGCGCCTTGTCGTCCCCGGCGAGCCCCGCCAGGGCGGCGCCGTTGTCTCCCGATGCATCGTACGCGCCCGATTCTTTCCAGCTGCCCGAGTCGAAAAGCTTGAGATGGTCCACGAGCGGCCTGATCGTCCGGTCGATCCGCGCAACGGGGTGGCCGTGACCGTCCATGTACCATGCGTGCGTGTCGGCCAGCCCTTCGAAAGCCATGCGCGAATTTCCCGTCCGCACATTGACGCGGAACATGTCGAGCTGCAGCGGAGTGGAGGGCAGGAGTTCGGGATTGTCAGAGTCGTCGAGACTGTTCTCCGCATAGAGTCCGATGAAGATGTTGTCGGGATCGTCGAGATCGATATCCCTGATATAGGCGTTCTCGGAGTTGAACCTCACCGACCATTGGTCTTTCATGAGAACGACCAGGTTTTCCGCGGCCGGGTCGACCGCAACGGCGCGATACCAGGTGCGTAGGCGATTGTCGGTCACGGCCGTCACGCTCTTTTTCAGCAATACGACGAGCCGGTCGTTCTTGACCCAGTCAATGCCCACAACGATCCAGTCCTTCGCACCGAGAACTCCCGGCTTACTGCCTGCCGGTGCTCCCACCTGGTAGATGAAAGCGGTCGGACGGCCGTCCACGGATTGAATCGCCGCAAAATGTTTTCCGTCCGGCGCAAGTTGCGGCTCGGACATGAAGGGCAATTGGCCGAAGGCCTCGACGGGAGGATTCGTTTGCGCCGACAGCTCCGTCGGCCAAGGCAAAAAGCAAAAAGCTGCGAGCACAGACCTGCGAAACAGCATTGTTATTGTTCCCCCTGCCCCAACTTATATTGCGCACCAGGGCCGAACGCTGCAAGGGTACAACGGTTTCCGGTCGGTACATGTCTGGGCGCATCGGCAGTCGGGCGAACCCGCCCTCCGTCATAGTCGTTCACGATTGCAGGTACGGATACAAAAATGAGACCGGGAGGTTTTCTCTTTTCGCACAGATGGCTCGATACCGTGCGCCGACTCGGCGAGACCGGCATGGGGTATACGGTCGTTGCCATTACCCTCGCTGATAGACGCAAATTCGACCAGGCGGTTATCGACTCCGGCTATCTCAGCCGCGTCCGAGGATCGGCGGATGTGCCGTTTGACGAAGCCGATATTGTAAAAATCGAACAGACGAACGAGACTTGGGACTGGAATGAAAATCCCCAAGCGTCGCTTCGTTTCTCACCGGTCAATTGTTTATGCCCGACGTTGTAGCATCCCCTATCTTCGCACAAGTGCCGCGACGAAATCTGTCGGCGGCGCGCTTTCCGGCCAGCTTGGCACATCGTCGGGAATGACGACGCCGCCCATCTTCCGTTTGGTCCAGATATGGGCCACGACCTTCAACTCGTCGCTGCGGTCCAGCGTGCCGGCACGGATCGTCACGAAGCCGGGCCGCGCGCTGTTGGTGTTGTAGACGCGGGTGAAGCAAACGGGGCAGGCGCGCTGGCGCGAGATGCGCCCGCTCTCAAGTGATGAGAGCTCGTAAAGCGCGGTGTCGCCCGTCACCTCGAATCGGTTTTCCGGCAGGATGAGTTGCAGGCTGAACGCGCTGCCCGACCAGGTCTGGCAATCGCGGCAATGGCAGGCATAGACGTTCGGCAAGCTGTCCACCCTCGCGCGATAGCGGACCCGGCCGCAGCGGCAACCGCCTTCGATGGTTTCAGTCATAGCGTTCTTCCTGTTCAACTCGCGTATGTTTTATGCGCTGGGCGAAGCTGACGATCCAGGGTTGGGCGGCTCCGCCAATCTGAACCCCCGAGGGGTTGAAGCGTTCCCTGTAAGGATCGAGGAACGCACAGCATGGATGATCGTCAGAACACCTTGCCGCGGCATGTGGAGGAGACCGCCCGCGCCGTCGAGCAGCTGCATGTGGAGCATCATGAACGGGCGACGCGCAGCGAGCGCTTCCTGGAGCATGTCAAAGCCCGCGTCAGCCAGCCGGTCTTTGTAGTCGCCATCGCAGGCTTTGCGGCCCTATGGATTGTCGCGAATTTCTGGCTGCACGGGCGAAATCTGGCGTGGGACCCGCCGCCCTTTGCCTATCTCGAACTCGTCCTGTCCACCCTCGCGCTGTTTGTGACCATCCTCATTCTGGCAACGCAACGCCGCGCGGATATCCTCGCGAGCCACCGCGAACAGCTCATCCTGCAATTGGTGTTTGTCAGCGAACAGAAAACCGCGAAGATCATCGCGTTGCTGGAAGAACAGCGGCGCGACAGTCCGCAGCTTCGGGATCGCGTGGACCGGGAAGCGGAACAGATGACAGAGACGGTCGATCCCCGCACGGTGTCGGAAGCCCTGCGCAACTCGGAAACAACGACGTCAGACACGAAGCCGGGGTGACGGCAGAAGGCAGCGCGACTTATGGTCTCTTCCTGCGCAGGAATTCACGCCCGCCGTCCGTCAACTGGACGATCGCGTCCTGTCCGTTCAACCGCCGGCGCGCGACAAGTCCGCGATCCACAGTATCTTCCCAGACCGAAAGACGCGGACACGACGTTCGCCACGCATCCATGACATCGACATAGGGCCGCGGTTCCTTGTCGAGCCATTCGAGGAGATCGAGAATAAGCGGTTCGATATCCGGCATGTCTTTATCCTACGCGAACGACAGCATTTTTCAAACCGAACGGGTGTGGAGCGCGACATGCGATTCAACGATTGCAGCATCGCTCGCGCCGCCACGGCCCGGTTTTCATCAATCGGCCATGTTCGAAAAAAAAAGCCGCGGATTCGCTGGAAAGTACACGGTACGTTCCGTGTACGAATAAAACGCTTGACGCGGTTGATCAAACGCACTATAAATTTCGTCATAACGGATTTGTACGCCCGGCGCTCGAAGGTGCGGCCGGGTTTTTTGTATCCGCGACTGCTGGTGCGTTGCGTTTCAATGCGCGCCGGGCCTGTCGATCAGCACGGCGAGGAACAGCGCCGGGCGGCCATGCGCCACCCAGGCGTGATTGGTGGCGCGCTGGATCACCACTTGTCCGGGCTTGAGGCGCGTCTCGCCCGCTTCGAGAACGAGGCTCGCATCGCCCCTGATGAGGCAGATGATGTCGAGTGTCGGCGTTTCGTGCATTGCCGGATGGCGGCTCTGGTCGATGATGTGATGGTCGGCGCCGAAGCCAGCAAAGCGTTCCTTGACGGCCTTGTTCAGGGTGTCTTTCGGGACGCCGGGCGGCAGGGGTTCGATGACGAACCAGCGCACCTTGACGCCGTCCCGCGGCGGCGACAGCACCACAACGCCCTTGCCGCGATCGGCGCCGTCCAGGGGGTCAAGGGTCTGGGACACGCTATCGGTCCAGATTTCCAGGAGGCCGCCAAGTCCCGCAGCGGCAGCGATCTCGGCCGGGCCGCCATCGACGATGATGGTGGAGCGTCCGTCGGCGTCGTCACCCGTCACCATACGCCGCAAGGCGTCTTCGAATCCGGTATAGCTCATGGCGTTTTCTCCCGTTTTCAAGAGCGATTGTTACCACGGAACCCGCTCCTGTTATTCCCTGCTAAATTCCCTGATGGCAGGGAATTCGGAGCGGTGTTAAAATAGCTCCATGTTCGCGATCACCAGCGTTAATGCCTTTCGCGGTTTTGGGGGGCATTTTGGTGGGATGCACCGCGGCGCCGGCATTATGCTGGGCTCCCATGTTTTGAAGTTCGGCCTGCTCGCGGTGCTGGGTTTCACAGCCATGGCTCTCGCAATAGCGGGCGTGAGCGATTGGGTGGACAGGCAATATCCTGACAACAATTTCCGGCAGATGGCGGGCTGGGTCACCTTTGTTGCCGCACTCCTCGTTCTCGGCCTTTTCGTGACCAGGGTTATCTGACCCGCGGCTGGCAATTCCCGCGCCGGTCTGGATAGATCGCGATCGCGGATCGGGCTTTGGGATTCTATTGGCAGAAGACGGCAATACCGGCACAGCACCGCCGCGCGCGCTGAAACGCAGCATGCGGATCGTCGGCGCATTGCTCCTGACCCTGTCCGGCGTGACGCCGGCCTCGTCGGTCTATGTGATCGTGCCGGGCGTCATCCAGCTGGCCGGCACGGGCGCTTTTCTCAGCATGGCGGCGGCGGGCCTGCTCTCCGTGCCCATCGCCTATGTCTATGCCGAGCTTTCGTCGGCGTTTCCGATCGCTGGCGGCGAATATTCCATGATGGGCCGCACGCTGGGGCCGGCGGCGGGATTCGCCATGCTGGGGTTGGTCACGGCGGGCAATATGCTGGGCCCCGCGGCGCTCGCGCTGGGCGCCAGCGTCTATATCGGCGCCGTGGTGCCGGGCCTCAACCCCACCGCGGTGGCGGTGGCGATCCTCGTGCTGACGACACTGTTTGCCGTGCTGCATATCCGCATAAATGCGTGGGTCACGGGTGCGTTCCTGCTGCTCGAAATCCTCGCGCTGTTCGTGCTGGCGGGGCTGGGCTTCTTCAGCATCAAACGGCCGATTGCCGATCTCGCATTTCATCCGGTCGCGTTGATCGGGAACGGGCTGCATCCCGCGCCGCTAGCAGCCATCGGGCTTGCCACCGCCGTCGCGCTCTTCGCCTATAATGGCTACGGCGCGGCGGTCTATTTCGTCGAGGAGATGCATGACGCCAGGCGTCTCATCGGCCCCACCATCATGTGGGCCGTCGTCATTACGGTGCTCACGGAATTCATACCTGTCACAGCCGTTTTGATGGGAGCGCCCGATCTCAAATCGCTGATCGGCTCGGCGAACCCGTTCAGCGATTTCGTCCTCGGGGAAGGAGGAGCCGCTCTCAACATCGCGATCAGCCTTGGCGTCGCATTGGCAATCTTGAATGCCGTTCTCGCGCTGATCCTGCAGAACGCCAGATTCTTCTTCAGCACCGGGCGGGATTGCGCCTGGCATACGCGCATCAACGACGCGTTCACGCTAACCCATGTGCGTTTCCATTCGCCCTGGATCGCAACGCTCGCGGCCGGCGCGTCGGCGCTGGTAATGTGCTTTCTGGGTCTCAATGTGCTGCTGGTGCTGACGGGCACCGGCGTCGTCCTTTACTACGCCGGCCTGTGTGTGGCGACGCTGGCCGGGCGCATGACGGGCTCGACAGCGCATGCCATCTATCGCATGCCGCTTTTCCCGGCGATGCCCGTGATCGGCCTTCTGGCGCTTGTCTATGTCTGCTATGCCAACTGGCTTGATCCGGAAATCGGCCGGCCCAGTCTCCTCGCCAATGGGGCAGTGATCGCCGTAGCGCTGCTCTATTATGCTCTGGTGTTGCGCAAGCGCGGCACATGGGAATTGCGCGCGCCCGAAGACGATCCTGTCTGACAAAATCGGTGTCCGCTTTCGCGGGTAAACCGGGTTGACTTTTTTATATGACAACAATAATATAAAGAAAACCTCGGTCCAGGATGCGATACGAAAAAGACCATAAGCGGCAGACGCATGAGCGGGTGTTGAAGATTGCCGCCAAGGCGTTGCGCGAGAAGGGACCGGATCGGGTGGCGGTCGGCGAAGTGATGCAGGCGGCCGGGCTCACCCATGGCGGATTCTATGCGCATTTTGCCTCGAAGGACGCTTTCCTGGCTGAAACGCTGGCGATGATTTTTGCCCAGGCCGGCGAGCGCATGAACAAATTGCTGGAGGGTCTGCCGCCGCGGCACGCTCTGGCGACCTATATCGATTATTATGTCTCCGTTACGCATCGCGACGATCCGGGCCGGGGCTGTCCTGCCGCGGCGCTCAATTCCGACATGCCGCGTCAATCCAGGAAGTTCCGCGCCGCCTTCGATGCCGGCGCCAGGATGCTGGTCGACGGACTCACCCGCAGGATTGCCGCGGCGGGAATCGCGGACGCGGAGGCCCTCGCGGCGCCGACACTTTCGGCCATGGTGGGTGCGGTGGCCTTGGCGCGTGCCGTGTCAGACACGCAATTGTCCGACGATCTGCTTGCGTCCGCGCGCGCCGGCATCAAAGCACGGCTCGGCCTCACCGACACGGATTTGTCGCGACCGGTATGACAGCAGCGGCCGATTGAAGCGTGCCTCGAATCTCCTGCTTCAGGCCCGGTTGAGAAAGATGTGCGCGACCACGAGCGCCACGATCAATGTCATCGTCCAGAGATGGAAGTGCCGCGTCGTTTTCCGGTCGGGCGTGCCTGCTTCGCGCAGCTTGAGACCGAGCCCCAGCTGCCAAAGCATGGCAAAGAGCGCGAAGGTCGCCAGCAGGAGACCCGTCTGATTGAAGCGGCTGGGGTTGCCGGCGGACATGGGCAGCATGGCGTGAAGGAGCGCCACGGCTGGAATGAGGAATCCTAGCCAATAGTGCATGCGCAAGCGTGAGAGATAGGGGGTTGGTGCCGATCTTCTTGAGGCATAGGGAATGCCGATGCCGACGCCCAGCGAAAACGTGGCGATCCAGCCGGAAAGCGCGGTCCAGAGAAACAGCGGCATCGTTATTCGCCCCGGGCAACGTGGACGTAGCCGGTAAGAATGACGACCCGCGCCGCGTGAAGCGCATGTTTGGTATCCATCGCACCGGATGCTTCGACGATTGCGCCGGGCCTAACGTCGGATGCGCCACCCATCGCAACGGCGGTATTGCCGGCGAGGATGATGCGTAGCCGTTTCGTTGTGTCGCGCCAGACCGCGCCATCGCTGCTTTCGAGCAGTTCCGCCGCGTAGGAATTCTGGCCATCCGGACGCTCAAGTCGCACCACAGCCTTCGCGGTGGTGCCTGGCGTTGCGGCTAGCACCATGGCGGACGCCATCGTGCCCGGCTTCATCCCCGCGGCGCGGCGGGAAATATCAGCGCCGACCGCGCCTATTGCGGCGGCGCAGGCAAGAATCGCGGTGGTCCACAGCACGCCGCTTCTGAACCCGGAAACGGTGAAATTTGGCATAGGCTCTCGCGCATCGATCGTTAGACGGAGCGGAGCCTGCACCCTGTACTAAAGTATAAGGTCAAGCCACCTGTATGCCGCTTATCGGGCAGACCGGTTTCTGCCGCCCTTTGAGGGTGGCGACGAGCGCCGCCATGTCCTTTTTCATTTTGGTCAGGATACGCAGTTTTTCGTCGATGGATGCGAGGCGTCTGTCGGCTGTCGAGAGGAATTTGACCTGCGCCGCGGGTTTGAATTTTTCTGTCCGTTCCGGCGAGGCAAGCACGCGATGCAGGTCCAGGACCTCTTTGACATCCTTCAGCGTGAATCCGATGTCCTGGCACGAGCGGATGAAATTGACCCGGTCGACGTCGCGGCGGCCATATTCGCGATAGCCGGACGACGTGCGCGATGGTTTTGGAAGCAGTCCTTCGCGCTCGTAGAAGCGCAGGGTCTGCACGTTGACGCCGGCATATTTCGCAAGTTCGCCTATTCGCATCGGCTGTTTCCGTCCACGTTAGGGCCATGAAAGCCTTTCGTCCCGATCATACGACGTGCTTTCCGGCCGCCAAACAATCGTTCGCGTTTGGTTTGCTCCCGCGGACGGATAGGCTGCCGCTCACTATTCAATGGAGCCGACCCAACGAGCCCGTGCGCATTGCTTTCACCGCCGACAATCCGGCCAAATGGATGATTCATTGTCATATCGTCGAGCATCAGGAGATAGGAATGATGGGATGGTTCCGCGGCTCTTGATTGTCATTCTGCTCGTTCTGGCGAGACCCGCATGGGGTGCGACCGCGCTCGATGTCGCCGCCGGTCGGGCGCTGTTCCAGCGGCACTGGGTTTCGGGTCCGTTCGAGAGCGGTGGCGGTCTGGGGCCGCTTTACGACGCACGATCCTGCAGCGCCTGCCATGCCAACGGCATGTCAAAACGCGCGATCGGGGCGGGTCTCGTCGTGCGTCTGGGCAGTCCTGGTGGTCAGCCCGACCCGGTCTATGGCTCGCAATTGCAGACGAGCGCCATACCGGGCGTCACGCCCGAAGCGCGCGTCAAGATGAATTGGTTGATGCAAGGAACGCTGCGCGTGCCGCAACTGGCGATCTCCGATCGTGGTTATGGCGCCTTTGCCGCGCAGACCCAGGCAGCGTTGCGGCGGGCGCCAACCTTGTTCGGCGTGGCACAACTGGCCGGGATTCCGGACAGCGCGATTCTGGCGCAGGCCGCCGCGGAGCGTCGCAACGGGTTGCTCGGCCATTCGGCTTCGGTCACGGACGGGTCTGAAGAGCGCCGTGTCGGACGCTGGGGCTGGAAAGCGACGTACGCGGAATTGACGACGCAGGTGGAAGACGCCCTCCAACGCGATATCGGTCTTTCCACATCCAGCCGACCCGAGCCCTGGGGCGAGTGCACGCCGGCCGAAACAGCTTGCCGTGCAGCCGCGCGCGACCGCGCGCGCGGCGCTGTCGAAGTGCCGGATTCATTTCGTGATCTCATTGTTGCCTATCTGAATTCGCTGCCCAGGCCCCGCGGCCCGAACAGAAACACAACAGGTTTTGCGATCTTCGAGCGCATCGGCTGCGGCGCCTGTCATGCGGACCTGAAGGATGCCCGCGGCAAAGCAGTCTACGCCTATACGGATCTGCTGCTTCACGACATGGGTCCCCGGTTCGACGACGGAATCACCGAGGGCGATGCGAAATCTTCCGAATGGCGCACCGCTCCGCTTTGGAATATCGCTGCGGATATGAAGGCCGGAGGTCTCATGCATGATGGGCGGGCACGCACGATCGCCGAAGCGGTCGATTGGCACAGCGGCGAGGCGTGGCGCTCGCGGCTGCAGTTCGACATGTTGCCGGAATCTGAAAGGGCGGCTGTCGAGAAATTTCTGACTCAAGAATGATGTTCGCCGGCTGTTGCGATCGAGCCCGCCACAACAAGCGAACAATCCCCTGGCGTTATCTCTTCCGCGATTTGCGAGCGGCATACCGCGCGTCACGCGCCGCCTTCTGTTCGGCAGCAAGCGCGACGAGGCGATCTGCCTCCTGCCGACGCGCGAGGTCGCGCGCCTCTTTTTCAGCCTTCTCGACCATCAGGCGGGCGGCTTCCTCGACGGCGCGTCGCTCGGCTTCGCGCGCTTCTTCGGCAAGTTTTGCCGCCTTGCGTTCGGCGGCACGCGCTTCCCGAGCCTCTGCGATGGCACGGCGTTCGGCCTGCCGTTCCGCGAAGCCTTCTTCGTTGGCCGCTGCACGCGCCCGTGCCTTTTCGAGCTGCTCTTGTCTTGCCTTCGCAGCCGTGTTCAGTCGATCGGAAAAGGTGGTTTCTTTGAAGCCACGCGTCGCCATTGCGCCTTTATGCCCTCTGGATTTTGAGGGCCGAAACTTGCCGCCTGGACGCCGGTTTTACAAGCCGAATTTATGGGATAATTCCTCTTTATGGCCGCACCGGTTCTCCTGCTGCAAGACATTCATGTGACGTTCGGTAGCACCGCGCTGCTCGACGCGGCCGAGCTGTCGGTGAGCGCGGGAGAGCGGCTGTGCCTCGTCGGCCGCAACGGTTCGGGCAAATCGACGTTGCTCAAGATCGCGGCGGGAATGATCGAACCGGACAGCGGGAATCGTTTCGCTCAGCCGGGCGCGACCATCCGCTATCTGCCGCAGGAACCTCGACTCGAGGGTTTCGCGACCACGCTCGCCTATGTGGAAGCGGGGCTGGCACCCGGCGACGACCCCAATCGCGCCTTCTATTTCCTGGGCAAATTGGGTCTGACGGGCGCCGAGCAGCCAGACCGGCTTTCCGGGGGCGAAGCGCGGCGCGCGGCGCTGGCGCGCGCACTTGCTCCCGCCCCCGACATCCTGCTGCTGGACGAGCCTACCAACCATCTCGATCTCCCCGCGATCGAGTGGCTGGAAGGCGAGCTTGGCCAGATGCGCTCGGCGCTGGTCCTCATCAGCCACGACAGGCGATTTCTCGAAACGCTGTCGCGCGCCACGGTGTGGCTGGACCGCGGACGCACCAGTCGCCTGGAGAAGGGCTTCAGCGCTTACGAAGCCTGGCGCGACGATATCCTCGTGCAGGAGGCATCGGAGCAGCACAAGCTCGACCGCAAGATCGCGATGGAACTCGACTGGGTTCGCTACGGCGTCAGTGGGAGGCGCAAACGCAATCAGGGGCGCTTGGCCAAGCTGGGACAGATGCGTACGAGGCGGCGCGAGCAATTGCGTGCCATGGGTCAGGTAAAGATGGCGATAGGCGAAGCGGAGGGGAGCGGCACACGCGTCATCGAAGCGAAGAAGATTTCCAAATCTTACGGCGACTTGCCGATAGTGCGCGACTTTTCGATCCGCATCCTGCGCGGCGACCGCATCGGCATTGTGGGACCGAACGGCGCGGGCAAAACCACGCTCGTCAATCTGTTGACCGGCAAGCTCGTGGCCGACAGCGGCAATGTGAAGTTCGGTGCAAACATCCTGATGGCGGCCCTCGATCAGAATCGCGTCACGCTCGATCCGGAATCGACATTGAGCGCCGTCCTCACGGGCGGCGTGGGCGACAGAGTCGAGGTCGGCGGAAAGTCGCGCCATGTGGTGAGCTACATGAAGGACTTCCTATTCACGCCCGAGCAGGCACGCACGCCTGTTCGCGTACTGTCGGGAGGAGAACGCGCACGGCTGCTGCTTGCCAGGGTGCTAGCGGCACCGTCCAATCTTCTCGTGCTCGACGAACCGACCAACGATCTCGATCTGGAGACACTCGATCTGCTCGAGGAATTGATCGCGGATTACCCCGGAACGGCGATCGTCGTCAGCCATGACCGAGATTTTCTCGATCGTGTGGCGACCTCCGTTTTGATGGCGGAAGGTTGCGGACGGTTTGTCGAATATGCCGGCGGTTACAGCGACATGCTTGCACAACGCGGCGAGGGCGTTGCCGCCAGGCCGTCCGTCAAGGCAAAGCCGGCCGCAGCTGCGAATGTGCAGAAAAAGAAGCCCGAGGTGTCGCGGCGCAAGCTTGGCTTCGCGGACAAGCACGCCCTCGAAACGCTTCCCGCCCGCATCGCGGCTCTCGAAAAGGAGATCGCGCAGTTTCAGAAGACGTTGTCGGACGCGTCTTTCTACGCGCGCGACCCGCAGGGGTTTCTGACGCAATCCGCCAAACTCGAAAAACTGCAGGCCGAGCTTGCGGCCAGTGAGGAACGTTGGCTGACGCTCGAAATGTTGCGTGAGGAAGTGGAAGGCGCATCGTCATGAGCGGAGACGCACACCCGAAACGTCCGCTGTCGTTGCATCATCTGACAGCGCTGGAGGTGAGCCCGTTTGAACTTGTCGCTATCGCTGCAGCCATCGGTTGTCCCTCCATCTGCATTTTCACGCATTGTCCGGCGGCCGGTGCGGTGTTTCCGGTGCTCGGTCGCGGCGGCCGGGCGGAAATGGCGCTGCGGCTCGATGATGCGGGCATATCGATCGCCAACATCGAGTTTTTCTGGGTCGTGCCTGATACGCCACTCGAGCTTTATCGCGCGCCGATGGAACTCGGTGCGTCGCTCGGCGCGAAACGCATCGTCGTCCATGTCCATGACGTTGAGCGCGAACGCGCCATCGACAATTTCGGCCGGCTGTGCGGGCTCGCCCGGCAACATGGTCTCGGTGTCGGGCTCGAATTCATGCTGTTTTCGGCAGGCTGCGACACGCTCGCCGGGGCCGTCGAATTCGTGTCCGGGGCAGGCGCCCCCAATGCCGGCGTGGCGATCGACGCGCTGCATCTCATGCGCACGGGCGGTTCGCCGGCGGAGGTGGCGCGTATCGAGTCGCATCTCATCAGTTACGCACAACTCTGCGACGGGCCAAGGACGATGGCGCCTGACAAGCTTATGTGGGAAGCGGTGGAGCAACGGCTGATCCCGGGGGCCGGCGAATTCCCGTTGCGGGATCTGCTTTCTGCACTGCCGGCTTCCGTGCCGGTTGATGTGGAGGTGCCGCTCAAATCGTTGCGCGACAGCGGCGTTCCTGCATGCGAACGCGCCCGCCTCGCAGTCGAGGGCGCAAGACGGGTCGTTGACGGCGTATAGGCAATCGACCGATTTCCACTACTGTCCCAAAATGGTATAGCATCGGTGATCGCGATATCAAAAGGTGCGAAGGAACCTGACTGTCGCATCGAGGGTTCTTCATGTTGACGGAAGGACGAAATCTCATGTCTCGATGGTTTCGATGTATCTCAGCGGGCCTCGCCTTCGCCGGGTTTGGCTGTGCACAGGGATGGGCGGACTCTTACGCAACTGGCTGCGCGCATGGCAGTTGCTTTCCGGTCGTGTGTGACGATCGCGGCGACAATTGCACGGGTCCGTCGGGCAGACACTATCGCGGCGACGCGCATTTCCCGGTCGCGTGGCAGGATACACGATATGGGGGCGAAGCTTTCGATACTGCGAACCGCTATGGCGGCGGTTCTGGCCTCGACGCCGAAAATATGCGCTGGGGCGGCCTCGGCTACGATCTCAGGAACGATCATTCCTATGACCGGCAATCTGAGGCCGGCGGGCGCTGGTAAACCACATCGTCGGATGAACAAGAGAGTCTGGGAACCGGCCGGCGAATAATCGGATTTCGGCGTTTCTACTTTGCGCGGTTCACGTCAAACTCAGCCGAAACTGCACATTGGTGCGACTTCAGTGGGAGCGATCATGAGCGACTGGCCCGATCGCCGTGTGCTGGATCTTTTCGGCATCGACCTGCCGATCGTTCAGGCGCCCATGGCCGGCGCCACCACGCCGCAAATGGTCATTGCCGTCAGCGAGGCCGGCGGTCTGGGCTCGCTGCCCTGCGCCCAATTGAGCCTTGAACAGGCGCGTGCGGGGCTGGACCTCATCCGGGGCGGCACGTCGCGTCCCATCAATCTCAATTTCTTCTGCCACACGCCGCCGGTAACCGATCCTGCGCGCGCCTTAGCGTGGCGGGCGCGTTTGGCACCTTATTATGCGGAATTTGGTCTCGACCCCGAGACGCCGGTCCCCGCGGTGGGGCGCGCGCCGTTCGATGACGATTTTTGCGGGCTCGTCGAATCGTTTCGACCGAAGGTGGTGAGCTTTCACTTCGGATTGCCGGAACAGGCTTGGCTCGATCGCGTGAAAGCGACGGGCGCCAAAATTATCTCCTCGGCGACGACCGTTTCCGAAGCGCGTTATCTTGAAGCGCGTGGTTGCGACGCCGTCATCGCTATGGGCATGGAGGCAGGCGGCCATCGCGGCAATTTCCTCGTTGACGACATGGCGCGGCAGGTGGGCACATTCGCCCTCGTGCCGCAGATCGTCGACGCTGTGAAAGTTCCCGTGATCGCGGCCGGCGCGATCGCCGATGCGCGCGGCATCGTTGCCGCCTTTGCGCTTGGAGCGGCCGCTGTTCAAATCGGAACGGCCTATTTGTTGTCGCCGGAAGCCAAGATACCTGCGGCCCATCGCGCAGGGTTGAAAATTGCCAACGACGACGACACCATGATCACCAATGTCTTCACCGGCCGACCGGCTCGCGGAATTGTCAATCGACTGATGCGCGACCTGGGTCCGCTTTCCGCAATTGCGCCTGATTTTCCGCTCGCAGGTGTCGCGTTGGCACCGCTGAGGGCAAAGACCGAGCCGTTCGGCATCGACGATTTTGTGAATATGTGGTCCGGTCAGGCAGCGCGTCTCGCTCTGGAAATGCCAGCTGGCGAACTTACACGCCGCCTCGCTGCCGACGCGCTGACGAGACTTGCTTCCTTTCACCACGATCCTGCAGCCAGATGATCCCGACGATTCAAATACTGATCCTGCTGCTGATCGTGATTTCCGCCGTGGCGGTCGTGGCCGCGCGGCTCAAAGTCCCGCCCGCCATTCTTCTGGTGCTCACGGGCGTCTTGCTGGCTCTCATACCGGGTTTGCCGAAGGTGGAGCTCGCGCCGGAAATCGTGTTGCTGCTGGTATTGCCGCCCATTATCTATTCTTCAGCAGTAGCGATGAGCTGGCGCGAGTTCCGTTTCAATCTGCGCCCCATTTCGCTGCTGGCTGTCGGTTGCGTCATCTTCACGACGGTTGCCGTCGCCGCGGCGATGCATTTTGTATTGGATCTTTCCTGGCCGCTGGGCTTCCTGTTGGGCGCAATTGTCTCACCGCCGGACGCCGTGGCGCCGCTTTCCATTGCCCGCCGGATGCAGCTGCCGCGACGCATTCTCGTCATCCTCGAAGGTGAGGGATTGGCGAACGACGCCACGGCGCTCATCCTCTATCGGTTTGCGGTTGTGACCGTAAGTGTCGGGTCGTTCTCGCTGGGCCGGGCTGTCGGAACATTTGTAGCCATTGTTGCGGGCGAAATTCTGTGGGGCATTGGTGTCGGTTGGATGATGCTGCGTTTGCGGCGTTGGGTTCGTGATCCGCGCATCGAGATCATGTTGTCCGTCCTGACGCCCTTCATCGCCTTTTGGCCGCCCGAACAACTCGGCGGTTCCGGCGTGCTCGCGACGGTGACCGCAGGGCTTTATATCAGCTGGAATGGCCTCTGGCTGATCAGCGCCGCGACCCGTCTCCAGGGTATCTTCTTCTGGGATTTCCTTATTTACCTCATCGAAGGCCTGGTTTTCCTCATCACCGGCCTGCAGGCACGCAAGCTGATCGAGGGTATGGGCTACCATTCGGCACGTGAACTCTTGCTCTCGGCCGCGCTGGTGAGCGCCGTCGTGATCGTGACCCGTTTCGTGTGGCTGTATCCCGCCACCTATCTGCCGCGCTGGCTGGTTCCCGCCATCCAGCGCAGAGATCCGTCGCCGCCATGGCAATGGCCTTTCGTCATTGCGTTCACCGGCATTCGAGGCATCGTCTCGCTGGCGGCTGCGCTCGCGATCCCGCTCACGCTCGCCAACGGTCAGCCTTTTCCGGGGCGCGATCTGATTCTGTTTCTCACCTTCTGCGTCATCCTGGTGACGCTGGTGGGACAGGGTCTGGCATTACCTGCTGTGATCCGGGCGCTGGGCCTCGCCAACGCCGGGCGCCGCGAACGCCACACCGACCGGCTCGAAGAATTCGCCGCCCGCCAGCAGGCCATCGAAGCAGCGCTGGACCGGCTGGACCGGCTGACGACGGAGCGTGGACTGCCGGAAGACGTTATCAAGCCGTTGCGTGCACAGCATCGCGACCGGCTGCGACGCGTCTTGCGCAGAAGCGACGGCGATGCCGAACACGGAAAGCTCATGGCGCTCAGCGACGAGATTGAATTGCTATTGGTCGCCGCGGAGCGGCAGCTGATCAATGAGCTCTATTGCCGGGGCCAATTGAAGGACGGGGCCAGACGCCGGATTGAACGCGAACTCGATCTGCGTGAAGCGCATTTCGCCAATCTGCTGGCCGAGGAGTAAGCTGTCCATCACGGTGCATGAAGGAAGAGGCCGATCGTCAAGACAATTCCAATGACGACCACTGCGGCGCGCAAAATCCGTTCGTCGATGCGATTGAGCACAAGGCCGCCGAAAATACCGCCGCCCACCGCACCGGCGCAAGCGACTCCGGCCTGAAGCCATCGCACGTCGGGCGAAAACAGAAAGACCGCGACCGCGGAAGCATTCATGATGGCAGCGAGCACGTTCTTTGTTGCCCCGGCGTTTCGGATCACGAGCCCCGCCGCAGTAAGTGCAGCCAGCATGAGAAAGCCGATACCGCCGCCGAAGTAGCCGCCATAGATCGAGATCAGGAATTGCGCGGCCATCGCGCCCATGCTGTTGAGCCCCGGCGTCGGGCTCCGCTTCGGTCCGAAACTGCCCCATGCGAATACGGCTGTGGCGAACAGCACCAAAAAAGGCACCAGCCGCGCAAAAAATGCCGGTGGTGTAATGAGGAGAAGCATCGCACCAATCGCCCCGCCGACGAGGCTGATGACGGCCAGCGTGCGGAAGGAAAGCCCCGCAGCACCGGTTACAAGGCTGCGTCCGGTCCAGCCAGTAGCGATCTGGGCTGGAAAGAGCGCGACGGTCGAAGTGATGTTCGCGGTGCGTGCGTCCATACCGGTGAACATGAGCGCCGGCAAAGTGATGAAGGAGCCGCACCCCGCAAGGGCGTTCTGCGTGCCCGCCCAGAGCGACGCGAAGAACAGAATTATGAGGGGCATTGGATGGTTCCGGTATCAACACGTCGGCAGCAGCAGAAGCTGTCGAGCGCCGCGACAATTCGTTGTCACCTGAATCTGGCGACGAAGATTCGTCAATATTATCAGTATATTAATTGGCGGAGCCGGGGGGATTCGAACCCCCGATACGTCTTTAAAACGTATAACGGTTTAGCAAACCGCCGCCTTCAGCCTCTCGGCCACAGCTCCGTCGCGCGCCGGCCGCTCCGGCCGGGGCGGGGAGTTTTCGGCCGGAATATGGCCGTCTGGCAAGCCCCCTTTTCGATTAAGATAGGGACAGGCGGAAATCGCCTGTAACGATGCGTGGCAATGACGTCCGGCGCGTTTAAGGCTTAGAGTGAATTAGGCGCAAATTTTTGGGGAATGACACAATGGCTCTTCAGGTTGAGGTGGATGATCGTCACGCAGCGCGGCACGCGCTTCTGGCGCGCAACTGGTGGGCCGTTCTGGCGCGCGGGATCGCTGCGGTCGTATTCGGCGTTTGCGCGATTTTCCTTCCCGCGGCAGTGCTGCTCACTCTGGCGCTGCTGTTCGCGATCTATCTGCTGGTCGACGCGTTGTTTGCGATCCTTGCGGGAATTCGTGCTGCACGCCGTCACGAGCGCTGGGGTCTGCTGATCGTCGAAGGCGTGCTCGATGCGGTGCTTGGCGCCCTCATTGTGCTTGCGCCCGCAGTGGCAGTTCTCTGGTTTGTCTACCTTACGGCAGCCTGGGCCGTGATCACCGGCGCTCTGATGCTGGGCACGGGGTTTCGGCTGAAGGCGACGCATGGGAGTTGGTGGCTGCTTCTGGGCGGCGCCCTGTCGATTGCGTGGGGCGCATTGTTGGCGATCTTACCATTCTTCGGCGCTCTCATTCTCATCTGGTGGTTCGCGGGATACGCGATCGCCTTCGGTGTGTTGATGATTGTCGCTTCGCTCAAATTGCGCAGTCAGAAAACGCCGGCAGTCGCAGCAACTTAGTCTTTTCGCAGCTGCAAAATTATTGGCGGTGCAGTCGTGGAACTGCATTCGTTTTGACGGCTGTTTCAAGCTTTAGCGATCTTTTCTGTCTTTTCCCAGTGTCGCGCCTTTCCGCCTCTTGCAACCATCGTCGCGCAGGAGCAGCATTCCTTTGCGGGAGTGCCCTTGGAAAGCGCGTCCCGTGCCGCAAGAAAAGACCGCGGAAGCGCCGTGCTGGAAGCGGGCGATGCTTTCGAAAAGAGCCGGCGGTACGTCGCTGTTGCTGCTCGAATGGAGGAAGCAGTCATGCTGGTCAAACATATTCTGCGTGAAAAAGGTCGCGAGGTCGTCACGATTTCTAACGACGCCACCATCTCGGAGGCCGCGCGTCTGCTGGCGCGCCGGCACATCGGTGCCGTTGTGGTGCGCGACTGTGACGGCAATGTCGTCGGTATCTTGTCGGAACGCGACATCGTGCGCGCTATTGCCGAGAGCAGCGTGGCTGCGCTGGCACAAACCGTCGGCTTCCATATGACGCGTTCGCTTTCGACCTGTTCGGAGACCGACACGGTCGAGGAATTGATGGAGACGATGACGCACGGGCGTTTCCGCCATCTGCCCGTCATCGAGGACGAGCAATTGTGCGGCATCATCTCGATTGGCGACGTGGTCAAGACGCGCATCGCGGAAACCGTGCATGAAGCGGCGACATTGCGCGAATATATCGTCGCCGGCGGCAGCGCTTCGTAACTTTCCGGCAAATACCGGATTCGCCGGGTGGGGAACCATCCGGCGAACACGTGCGTTTCCCTTTCATCGAACGCTGGACGTGACGCGAGCTTTCATGCGACGCGCGTTCTGCTGAAATCAGATGAAACAGGAGACGCATCATGCGATGCAAACAGATTTTGCTGGGCGGCGCCATGGCCGCAGCGCTTGTCGTTGCCATGCCATTGGCAGCTTCCGCGCAGACGACAGATTCCTCGCAACAGGCGCAATCTGCGACAGACAATGGGGCAGCACCAGGCGCGGACACCGCAGGAACTCAACCGTCTGACGGCGCGGCACCAGTAGCGCATCATCACCGACACCACATGCGCAGTTCTGCGGCGAATGAATCGTCATCGGAAGAAGACGCGACGCGAAATCTGAACCAGCAGCAACTTGCTCAGGCGCAGACCGGCAGCATGCCGGGCATGTCCAATTCCCCTCCGGCCCCGAGTGCGCCGCAGCCGCCGAGCACGACGCCCAGCGACACGGGCGGGACACCGCATTAAGCCATTGGGACGAGCGGCCTTTCCGCTCGCTCCGACAGCGAAAGGGCCACCGCGGCGCGCGCGTGACGAAACCGGTGTGTTGTTCCCGGTTCCCTTGAGCATTCTCGCCGCCATTCCGGGCGCGCGAAGAGCGTCACATCGCGATTCGCGGCGCCCCTCCGCAATTTTTTCCTGCAGCGCACGACTCAGAAAAAATATCAAACAATGGAGACCGACAATGACGAAGAACTACAGAAGCCTGCTTTTCGGCAGTGTGGCCGCGCTCGCGACAACGCTCTGTCTTGCCGCCCCCGGCATGGCCCAATCGACCGGCGCCGGAGACACTGGTCCGCAATATTCGACACCTGCCGAACATCAGCAGACGGAAGGTCTCAACAAGCAGTACATTGACGGTACGACGCAATCGCCTGCCGCGCTCAACGGCGACACGGCAGCGCAGAACGAGACGTCTCCGCCGCAGGCGCAACCTGGCAGCCGCGAGCAGCAATATCAGGAGCAATTGCGGCAATACCAGGCTGAACACGAGCGTTATCAAGCCGAGCACGGAGGGTTCGCGCAGAACCTGCGCGATTACGATGTCGCCCGATATGACTGGTCCTACCCGGCCGCCTATGCCTATCGCTATGGAGATGCCGACGATCTGAGGCCGCTCTATCTCATTGCGGCGCCGGGCGAGCAGCTCGCGCATGCGCCCGTCGAAGATCCGTCGGGCCGATGGGTCGGCCGCGTACGCAATCTCGAAACCGCACCCGATGGTCGGCCGGCGCGGGTGGAAGTGGCCCTCAATCGCCGCGTTTCCGTGTGGGTCCAACCTGGCGATCTGCGCTTTGATCCCGTTCGCCACGTCCTTTTCACCAATCTGACACGCGATGCTCTCTGGTCGATGCCGGGCGCCACCGTTGAAAGCGGTTCTTATTGAGGCGAATTTGCGCCAAGACGTTCGGGACAAAGCGCGCGGCGTAAGGTGTGCGCGCTTTGCACACTCTGAGGTCAGGGCATTTTTTCGCAAATGACCATCCATGGCATTCCGAACTGATCGGCGACCATGCCGAAACGATGGGCGAAGAAAGTTTCAGCCATCGGCATCCTTACCGTGCCTTTCTCGGCCAGGGCCTGAAAGGCACGCTCCGCTTCCGCGGGTGTATCGACGCCGAACGTCAGGGAAAATCCCTTCGCGTCTTCCTGATGCCCTGGCGGTGAATCGGAACCCATCAATATCGTGTCCCCTATCGCGATACGGGCGTGAATGATCTTGCCGAGCCACTCAGTCGGCGTTTGCGCCGCAGCCGGCGAACCTTCATGCGTCATCATCACCAAAATTTTTCCACCGAGGCTTTGTTCGTAGAATTTGAACGCTGCCTCGCATGTGCCGTTGAAATGAAGATAGGGGTTCAGTTTCATTGCCCGCTCCTGGTGGTTGCCGGCGTTTGTTTGCGGTGCCGTTGACCGATCAGCAGTTCTACCGGTTCACGAAGCTGGCCCCACATTCACGATCGCGTCACCGCGAAATCTCTGCTCAAAGCTTCTCGACATATTCCGTCAGACGGTCGAAGGCGCTGTTCCAGCCGAGATTATGCCCGTCGCGATTCGCTTTTGTGTTGAACACTGCTTGCCGGAAGGTCATTTTCGTCTTTCCGCCATGCTCCTCAAAATCGATCGTGACGAGGGTTTCGGGGCCGGGCGTGCCGTCTTCCTGGTCCCAGGCAAAGGTGAAGACGAGGCGTTCCGGCTCCACGACCTCGCGATAGACGCCGCCTTGCCAGAGATCGCGGCTGCCGTCGGCCGCACGCAGACAGGTGCGCCAGACGCCGCCGGGACGAACGTCTGCTTCCGTATGCTTCGCAGGATAGTCCCTTGGTCCAGCCCAGTTTCTGGCATGCGCCTCTTCCGTCCAGGCCCTGAAAACCAGATCGCGCGGCGCGTTGAAGATACGTGTGATAACGAGTGTTCGGTCGTCGGTCGCGGCGCTATTTTTTGTTTTTGCGTCCATGTTTTTTCTCCTTGTCTTTGGCCTGCAATTTGGTGAGGTAATCGTCCAGCCGATCGAAACGCTCTTCCCATAGAAGGCGATAGCGTTCGAGCCAGTCATCGGCATCCTTGAGGGCTTGGGGTTCGATCCGGCAGGGGCGCCATTGCGCTTCGCGGCCTCGCGTGATGAGGCCGGCGCGTTCCAGCACTTTCAAATGCTTCGAAATGCCGGGAAGGCTCATATCGAACGGTTCGGCCAACTCCGTCACCGTCGTCTCGCCGAGTGCGAGACGCGCCAGGATCGCGCGGCGCGTTGGGTCGGCAAGGGCGGCGAACGTAACGCTGAGGCGATCGGCAGGCATTTATATAACCAATTAGATAAATAACTAATTGGCTAAATAATGGGGTCGATCCACAATGTCAAGCAACAGAAACGCGCTCAGCCCTGTTTGGTGATGACGACGTGGGTTGCGGCAGGCGTGGAAACGCTGCGACGGCACTGATAGCCAAGCTTCGGTGCATCGATGCCGGCGAAGAGTTGCTCTCCGTCTCCCAGCAATTTCGGCGTGACCACCAGATGCATTTCATCGATGAGCCCGGCTTTCATATATTGTCGAACGGTCGCCACGCCGCCGCCCAGCCGGACGTCTTTTCCTTTGGCGGCATCAAAGGCGCGCGCGAGCGCATTTTCGATCCCGTCCGTAACGAAGTGAAAAATCGTGCCACCATCCATCTCGATCCGTGCACGGGCGTGATGGGTGAGCACGAAAACGGGGACGTGATAGGGTGGGTTGCCGCCCCACCAGCCTTTCCAGCTTTCGTCCGGCCAGGGACCGCGGATCGGACCGAACATGTTTCGGCCGAGAATCCATGCGCCGACGTTCTCAAATCCGCGCGCAGCGAATTCGTCGTCCACGCCAGTCGTGCCGCCATCGCTGTCGATTATGTTCTGGAACGTGCGCGTGAGGAAAAACCATTCTTGCAAAGTCTCGCCGCCTATCCCGAGCGGATGGTCGAGATCCTGGCCGGGCCCGGCACCATAGCCGTCAAGGGAGATTCCAAAACTGCACACGCGAAGTTTGGGCATTTGCGGCTCTCCCGATAAATTATTGCGAAACAAATGGATTGCAGCACACTGCCCCGGACGCTTCAATATCGCCGTATCATACGCCATCAGAGGAACGCACCATGTCGCTCAGGCTCTATTTCCACCCCCTGTCCTCGTTCAGCCAGAAAGCTGTCATCGCATTTTATGAGAACGACACGCCTTTCGAACCACGCATTGTCGATTTCTCGAACGAGACTTCGGCAGCGCAGGTGAGGACGCTTTGGCCCATCGGCAAGATTCCCGTTTTGCGCGACGAAGCAAAGGATCGAACGATCCCGGAATCCAGCATCATCATCGAATATCTGGCGCAGCACTACCCGGGCAAAGCGGCGCTCGTGCCGCACGACGTGGATTTCGCGCGACAGACGCGTCTGCGCGATCGGTTCTTCGATCTGTATGTCGAAGAGCCCATGCAGAAGATCGTCGGCGACACCTTCCGGCCGGCTGGCGGAAATGATCCGCACGGCGTCGCGCAAGCCAAAGCGTTGCTCGAAACCGCCTACGATATGATCGATCGCGGCATGGAGACGAAACCCTGGATCATGGGAGACTCATTCAACATGGCGGATTGCGCAGCTGCGCCGGCGCTGGTCTACGCCAATGTGCTGGTGCCCTTCGGCAGCGCGCGCAAGAACATCGCGGCGTATCTGAGCCGCCTCATGGCGCGCCCGTCCTTCGCCCGCGTGCTCAGGGAAGCGCAGCCCTATATCCCCTTCTTTCCGATGGCCGACGCCTACAAAGCGGCTTATGGGAACACTTTGGCGGCCTGACCTTTTCCAGAGCAGGCGTGGGAGCATGCTGCATTGCGGGGCGGCGCAGAAATCCTAGTCCTTCGATGCCGTGGAATATCTACCCGTGGTGGCCCGCGCCCCTGCAACTGCACATCCGCGACAAATCCACAGGCGCCGGAAAAATTCGACGTTTTCCCTTATTTTACCGTTTGACAGCCCGGAACCACCCGCCTATATACCGCGCCCACGCCGCCCGCGGGGTACCGATCTTGCGGGCGGTGTCGCGTCTCTGGCATAGTGAAAGTTCGTGCCGAAGACAGCTCTTTGACATTGTGATTCGAGGAAGGGGAACGTGGGCGGCGGCTCGGTCGCAGGCTCGTGAGAAATCACGGGCTGTAACGAATCGAGCTTTCCGAACGCTCGCGTTCTTTAGCAATAAGATAAGACATGAATCAGATGTGTTCCGGATTCTCCATGGGTTCGGTTCGCATCAGACTCCGTCATGTCAAGTTGCGAACAACGACGAGGCGTCTCGCGAAAGTTCAGGATCATAACTTGAGAGTTTGATCCTGGCTCAGAACGAACGCTGGCGGCAGGCCTAATACATGCAAGTCGAGCGCCCAGCAATGGGAGCGGCGGACGGGTGAGTAACACGTGGGAACATGCCCTTTGGTACGGAACAACTCAGGGAAACTTGAGCTAATACCGTATGTGCCGGTAACGGGAAAGATTTATCGCCAAAGGATTGGCCCGCGTCCGATTAGCTAGTTGGTGAGGTAAAGGCTCACCAAGGCACCGATCGGTAGCTGGTTTGAGAGAACGACCAGCCACACTGGGACTGAGACACGGCCCAGACTCCTACGGGAGGCAGCAGTAGGGAATCTTGGACAATGGGGGCAACCCTGATCCAGCCATGCCGCGTGAGTGATGAAGGCCTTCGGGTTGTAAAACTCTTTCGACGGGGACGAT
>Ga0302324_100002772_pt1 | contig 39924 bp, 39 predicted proteins | sample Palsa_T0_1_FD_201949 | JGI IMG/M metagenome (GOLD analysis project Ga0302324, IMG submission 201949) | Peat permafrost microbial communities from Stordalen Mire near Abisko, Sweden - Palsa_T0_1 | ecosystem: Environmental > Terrestrial > Soil > Palsa > Peat permafrost | place: Sweden: Abisko...
GCGCACCGGAGCAGGCCGCTACCGACGGCCACGGCAAAATCTATGTCGACATCGTAGACAAGGCCGCGATCGCCGTCATCGACGCAAACACGATGCAGATGATCGGAAAATACGACATCTCCAGCAAAGGTAGCGGGTGTGCCGGCCTTGCGCTCGACGCAAAGAACAACATCCTCTTCGCCTCCTGCCGCGAAAAGAACAACATGCTTGTCCTGTCGGCCACCGACGGACACATACTCACCGATCTACCCATCGGCAACGGTTCAGACGGCGCAACGTTCAATCCGGCTACGATGGAGGCCTTCAGTTCCCAGGGCGACGGCACCCTCACCGTGGTGAAAGAAGATTCGCCGACCAGCTTTTCCGTGGAGCAGACAGTGGCCACACCGGCGAGGGCCAAGGTGCTGACCCTCGATACTCAGACTAACCAAATTCTGACCATTACTGCAGAGTACGGCCCAGTTCCCGCAGCGCCGGCTCAGGCCCCTGCGGCTGCCCCGCCTGCCGGCAGTCCAGCATCGGGCGCTCCTCCGTCCGGCGCTGGACCATCGGGGGTGCCGGCGTCCGCCCTTCCGCCATGGATGCGCGGTCCGCGCCCACCGATGATTCCACACTCATTCCAGATCCTGGTCATCGGCAAGTAGCCGTCGCCTCTCGGAGTCACGTCGGCTCAACAGCGACAACTTTTCTCGTGTTTTCGAAAGTTGTCTTGGAAGCTTGAATCGGAGATCTATGGGCCTTTCATTTTCCATCGGCAATCAAGGCTATCGGGAACCGCAGCTTCAAAAGAACCTGCTGAAGCATCTCGGCGTCTCCGCACGCGACATCGCGACCGCAGGCCGCCAATTCCCTATCACCGCGCGCATCGACATTCAGTCCGGGTTGGAATCCATACTCAATCGCTATCCGGAAACCAAGCTGGTTGGAATTGTCGCCCCAAACGGGCACGAAGGACTCACGTTCGCGCAGATGCTCGGACCTCACGGCCACGTCGATTTGGTCCACTGCAATACGACGACATTGACATCGGGGATCCTGTTCCCGCGCGCTGTCTGAAGAATGGCTTGTGGATGGGACGAGAGAAGGGGCTGCCCTTCGCGATCATGCTCGCGCCCGGAGGACGATTCGGTTTCCAAACCGGGGTGGGCGTCGAGGTTGCTGTTGCTATAGGCGAACAAGGCGCTCAGTTCTCACAGGATTTCTTCCGCCAACTCGAGCAGGCGATCAGCGAGGGACGAAGCTACCGTGGTCGCGTCATTTCTCTAGAGGCGCACCACCATCCGATGGGCGGCGGAAGTTCGGTCAAGGTGCACCGGCTCGCCAAAGTGAAGCGCGAGGACGTCATCCTGCCGCAGAAAACACTGGCGACCCTCGATCGCAACGTAGCCGGATTTATGGCAGCACGCGACGCGCTCAAGTCCATGCGATTTCAAGCGCGCAAAGGACTCCTGTTTTACGGGCCGCCGGGAACCGGCAAGACGCACACCATCCATTACCTGGCTTCGCAATTGCCCAATCACACCACGTTGCTCGTAACGGCCGAACAGGTGGGATTAATCGGAGAGTACTTCCGCCTCGCACGTTTCCTTCAGCCCTCCATGATGGTGATTGAAGATGTGGATCTGATCGCTCGCGAGAGAACCCAGATGCGCACCGGATTTGAGGAGGTACTGCTGAACAAACTCCTGAATGAAATGGATGGACTGCGCGAAGATTCCGAAGTGCTGTTTATCCTCACTACGAATCGTCCCGATCAGATCGAACCGGCGCTGGTCTCGCGCCCCGGCCGCAGCGATCAGGCCATCGAGTTTCCCTTACCGGACGAAGAAGGCCGCGCCAAGCTGACGAAACTCTACGCGCGCGATTTGCAAATCTCCGATGAGCTTCTTGCCCTGATCGTTCGTCGCACCAAGGGCGTAAGCGCAGCCTTCATCAAAGAACTGATGCGGCGCTCGAAGAGATGCTCTTCGCGGGCGGTGCTTTGAACCGGCGTTTGCTGGGCGGCGAAGGAACGGAACCATAGCGATCGGAGGATTGGAATCTTGACACCAATTGAGATAACTGGACGTGCTTCCGCTTAGTCAAGAGCATTACGTCGGTAAGTTTCATACGCAACTATTCAAAGACATTTCAAAGGAAAGGGCGCGACTTACTGGAATACTGTGGGTATATAAGAACATAGTTCAAACTCAGATTCAGGCAAGGAGAACAACATGTTTGGGAAGTTCCGTTGGATGATTCTAGCTCTCGGGGTCGTAGCTTTGGCTGCGCCCAACGCCACACAAGCACAGCAGGTCCCAGGACCTCATCCCGCCTACCTGCATGCACTCACCGATTTGCGCACTGCCCGGCATTACTTGCACGATAACTGGGCGTGGGGCCCGGTCAAACACGATGACGAAGAAGCAATTCGTGAGATCGATGCTGCCATCAATGAGATCAAGCGAGCCGCCATTGACGATGGCAAAGGACTCAACGATCCATTTCCGATTGATACATCGCTGAGTCCCCATAATCGTTTTCGCAAGGCCAATGAGCTCCTATGGAAAGCTCATAACGACCTGTCGAGGGCGGAAGACGTTCCGGAATCGCGCGGTTTGAGAGATCGGGCAATTGGTCACGTCGATCGGGCCCATCAGATCGTTGACAACGCGGAGCGTACGGCGCACTGGGAGTAAGTTGGACCGGTTCGCCTTAGTAATACAGTTGCAAATAGTCGTGCCGGAGGGAGCAGGGGGATTTATCCCCCTGAAAACCAGCACAAATCTCGGGGCCTTTAGGCCCGGATTTATGCTATTCGAGGCAAGTTCAACTGTAGTATGAGTACCGGCGAGCAGCGAGCCATGCGGCTCTTTCTCCTGGAAAGAGCCGCATGAGTTCCGTCACAGATGTTAGGTGAGCGTCCGTCCTGAGACATCGCGACGCAGACAGGCGATGTCTCTGTCCTATTTCCTCAATCGTCGCAATTCTGCCGTCTACCCTGCGGGGGACCACCCGCCGCCCTTGTAGGGTTCCGGAGCCATCCGCAACAGCACGTCATCCTCGAAAGCGAATCGGAAACCGAGAAGTTTGGCACGCATCGCCAGCGACTGCACGTTCCGCGCGACTCGATCTCTACGCTCCACACGGCCTGCCGCAATCAACTCGCGCCCGCTCTCTGTCTCGCGATAAATCCTTAACTCGCCTCGATCCAGCCCCCGCAGGGTCTTGAAGAGCAAGGCCCGCACCTGGATCGCATCGTGCAACGCCTGCTGCGCTTCGTTCCTCTGCCGCACCTTGCCCGAAAGCCCCGCATCCCAACGATCCGCGTCCCTTGCCAGCAGATCGCATTCCACGTCCGTCTCCGTGATCTGCAGGCGCAGCAGGCGCAGAGGCGCACGCGTCAGTTCCCCAAAGCGCAACTTCACCCGAAGCGCCCGCACAAATTCACCCGAAGCGCACAGGCTCTCCATCAGTCCGGCCCCGCCGCGCCCGTGCTCGCGCGGATTCTCGTGCATGTCCCCGCGCGAGGGATCGTCCGCTTCTCCAGGCCCGGGATTTGAGGTCCTGCGCGCCACCCAATGCTCCCATGGACCGCAGGTTTTGCGATCCTCACTTTTCTACTATCGATCAGCATTGAGGTTTGTTGAAGTGCAATTGGGATCGGGCCGGTTACTTTTGGCCCGACATCCAGAGCTGGTAAAGTCCCCAGGCCGCGAGCGTGCACGCGTCCGCAATGGTGCCCTGGCGCATCATCTGCTCGAATTCAGCTATCGCGAAGCTGCGTACGACAAGGTCATGCTCCTCCGCGTCGCGGTCTGTCTTTGCCTGCTTCAGACCCGATGCCAGATAAACGTGCTGCTTCTGCCGCGCGAACCCATACGCGATCCAAACCGCGCCCAGGCGCACCATCCGTTCGGCGTGCAGCCCCGTCTCCTCTTTCAGCTCACCGCGCGCCAGTTCCTCCGGATCGACGATTGCCTCTTCCCAACCACCTTGCGGCAACTCCCAGGCACGCTCCTGAATGGTGTAGCGAAACTGCTCCACCAGCCACACGCGTCCCTGATCAATGGGCAGAATAATCGCGCATTCATCCTTGTCGACAACGCTGTAGATGCCTTCTTTCCCGTTGGAGCGCAGGATCTTGTCCTCGCGCATCCGTAGCCACTGGTTGCGATAGATCTCGCGGCTCGACAGGGTTGTAATGGAAGGCGCGGGTACGGGCGATGACATCGGCTCTTGAGGGGATTGGTCGCTCACAGTTCTAGTGTGCCATGCAGCGGGCTACAGCGGGACCGAGCAGATGTACCAGGGGCACGCCCCTAAAGTGGCTTTTTTGCCAAGAAAAACCGCCCTGAACGCTTCCAAATTGAGCGCTATTGCTCGGGTTCCGCTCCCACGCCCCGCGACGGTTCAGTCAACTTCGCCCACGGCTTCTGCGGGACGCACGCGATAGGCGCGTAGCCTGCCGATAAGCGACGCTGGCCCGCTCACCGCCATCCGGACAAGGTTGCCCTCATATTCCCGGCTATGGATCACCATGCCCGCCTCGATAGCAGCCAGTACTGCGCCCTCTTGTTGCGGAACCGTCAGTTCTGCCTCGATCACCGGATCGGACTGCAAAGCCTCATCGATCGCATAAAAGAGCGCGTCCATGCCCTCACCGGAGCGTGCGGAGACCAGCACCTCGCCTCGAGAGGCAAGCCCGGCGCGTTCGTGTTCCGTCAGCAGATCGATCTTATTCAGCACTTCTATGCGCGGCTTCTTCAGCGCCTCAAGTTCACCCAGCACCTTCTCCACTTGCTCCTTCTGTTCCGCACCGTAGCTGGATGCCGCGTCGCGCACGTGGAGCAGCACCTCAGCCTGTTCCACTTCTTCGAGCGTTGCGCGAAAGCTGGTTACAAGTGTGTGCGGCAGATTGCGGATGAAGCCCACTGTGTCGGACAAGAGCACTTTGCGGTGGCTGGGCAAGTCCACAGCTCGTAATTTTGGATCGAGTGTGGCGAACATGCGCGAAGATTGAAGAACATGCGCACCGGTGAGGCAATTGAACAACGTGCTCTTGCCGGCATTCGTATAGCCGACGAGCGCAACGGTCGGCACCGGCGTCGACTCGCGCCGCTGCCGCTGCTGCCGGCGCACGCGGCGCACCGATTCCAAATCGATCTTGACCTGATCGATCCGCCGCTGAATCTTGCGCCGGTCCGTCTCAAGCTGCGTTTCGCCGGGCCCGCGCGTGCCAATGCCACCGCCCAACTGCGACATAGCTTTGCCTCGCCCCGTGAGACGCGGCAGCATGTATTCGAGCTGTGCGAGCTCCACCTGCAACTGGCCTTCACGAGTGCGAGCGTGCCGCGCGAAAATGTCCAGGATAAGCTGCGTGCGGTCGAGCACGCGGCATGGCAACGCAGCCTCAAGGTTTCGCAACTGCGTCGGCGAAAGATCATGATCGAAGAGCACCAGGTCGGCTTCGGTCGACGCAGCGACTCCGGCAATCTCTTCCACTTTACCTGCGCCCACCAGCGTGGCCGGATCGGGCCGCGGACGCCGCTGCAGCAGCTCCGCCACAACCTGAGCACCGGCGCTGGCCACAAGCTCCCGAAACTCCGCCAGAGATTCGTCGGATCCGAAACTTGCCTCAGGCGCGAGCCCCGGCTCAGCACCCTCAGCTTCCAATATGCGCGGATCCGCGTCCCTATCCTCCGGCCCTGCGACGCGCCGCGACGCGGCCAGGCGCGCAGCCGTCAAGCCGAGGCGCTTCTTTGCCGAGCGACCAGTGAATTCGACTCCGACAAGAACGGCGCGTTCCGGCCGCACACCGGTGCCATGAGGCTCCGTTGCCTGATTTCCAGGCAGCTGTGAACGCCTTCCGTGCATGTCTGTCATCCTGGAGCGGACGATCACACGATCTTCAACATCAGCCTGACGGACTTAACGTTGCTCCGCCGTCGCCGCGGTCGGCGTCGGAGCCGGCACCGCCGACGGGCCAAGACCCGTATGCCCAACCGCAGGTCGATGCTCCGCCGTATGGAGCACGCTCCGGTTGCTGACAACGGTGGAAATGGCGTGTTTGAAGATCAATTGCTCCTGGCTGTTGTTTTCAAGCAGCACCGAGTACTTATCGAAGGAGCGGATCTTTCCGGTCAACTTGACGCCGCTGACCAGGTAAATCGTGATCGGAGTCTTGTCTTTGCGAACGGTATTCAGGAAGGTGTCCTGAATATTCTGTGCCGGCTTGTTTTCCATGTGCCGATCTCCTGCTTTCGTAAATTAGGGTGTGAGTGCAACCATCCTGCACGTGCGTGAAAAAACAAATAGGCGGGCGCGGCCCCGGAAACCCCGGTTCCGCCTGATCCCGCAATGTGTAAACAATAGCGGGGTTCACCAACCTTTTCAACCCCGCTCGGCACCCTCCGTGACGAGCCCCGACAGAAACTGGCTCGACATGACCGGAACTGCCCGATGTGGAACGCCGGTCTCATGCCGGCTGCTACCCTATTTGGGTGCAGGACTCTGCCCATTCCGCTGTGCATTCCGCTTCGAAAACCCAGCCCGTTCCGATGCCCGTTCCCATGCTTGACCTGAAGCGGCAGTACGCCCCGTTGCACCGCGAGTTGCTCGATGCCCTCGGGCATGTACTGGAGACGCAACAGTTTATCCTTGGTGAGCCGGTAGCCGCCTTCGAAGACGCCGCTGCCCACCACCTCGGCGTCTCTCATGCGATTGGATGCGCGTCCGGCACCGACGCGTTGTGGCTCGCCCTGGCTTCGGCAGGCATCGGTCCCGGCGCAGCCGTCCTCACCACGCCATTCAGCTTCTTCGCCTCGGTCAGCTCGATTCTGCGAACGGGCGCCAAGCCGCTCCTGGCGGACATCGACCCCGCCACCTTCAACCTCGACCCCACCGCCGTCCAAAATGTCCTGGCGGGCCCAGACGGAAACACCGTCAAAGCCATCCTCCCGGTACACCTCTATGGCCAGGCCGCAGACATGGCCCGCTTTGCCGGAATCGCCAAAACCCGCAACCTCAAACTGATCGAAGACGCGGCTCAAGCCTTTGGAGCTGCGTACGGCCGCGTTGCCGCCGGCGGCCTGGGAGACATCGCCGCCTTCAGCTTCTATCCCACCAAGAACCTCAGTGCCGCCGGCGACGCCGGCATGGTCACCACCAACTCAGCCGAACTGGCCGAGCGCGCCCGGATGCTGCGGCAGCACGGCATGCGCCGCCGCTACCACCACGATGAGATTGGCTGGAATGCCCGCATGGACGGCTTCCAGGCCGCAATTCTCATGGTCAAGCTCAAATACATCGACGAATGGAACCAGGCACGCCACACGATCGCGCGGCGCTACCATGCGCTGTTTCACGCCGCAGGCCTGGCTGAAGCCGGCCCCTACCCCGACAAAGGCATCGTCCTGCCGCACGAGGTTCCCGGCAGCAAGCATGTCTGGCATCAATATGTGATCCGCACCAGACGCCGCGACGCACTCCGGGACTTCCTCACTGAACGCAAGATCGGAAGCGAAATCTTCTACCCCGTTCCGCTCCACTTGCAGGAAGCTTTGAAGGGTCTCGGCTACAGCGAAGGCAGTTTCCCCGAAGCCGAGCGCGCCGCCCGCGAAGTGCTGGCTCTACCCATCTTCCCCGAACTCCGCAAAGACGAACAAGAAACCGTCGTCGCCGCCCTCGCCGATTTCCTGAGCTGACGCTCGATTTCACTCCGCGAAAAAGCTTGGTAGATTCCACTTAGGAGTCTGCGATGCGAAACATTCCCCGCTTCCCCAAAGGGAAATCACTACTGGCTTTTGCGATCATCTATTTTGTATGGGGTTCCACATTCCTCGCGATTCGCGTTGGCGTCCGCGAGGTTCCGCCATTTCTTCTCGCAGCATTGCGCTTCTCTATTGCGGGCCTCGTTCTTTATTTGTGGACGACCGCGCGCGGTGAGCGCTCACCCAACAAACGCCAATGGATGTCAATCCTCCTTCTCGCTTTGCTCCTCTTCGTCTTCGATTACGGACTATTGTTCTGGGCCGAGCAACGCGTGCCGTCCGGTGTCGCCGCCGTCATGATGGCCACCATCCCAGTCTTTATGGCACTCTCTGAAATTCTCTTCCTGCGCACAGAGAAGCTCACGGTTCGCTTGTCGCTGGCGCTCCTGGCGGGGATTGCGGGCGTGGCCGTGCTGATGAGCAACTCGCTGAACCTTGGCGGAGCGTCCATCGACCCGGCTGGCGCCACGGCGCTCATCTTTGGATCGATGAGCTGGGCGGTTGCATCGATCCTCACGCGCAAGCTGCCCCTTCCACAGTCCAAAGTCATGAGCTCCGGCGCGCAAATGCTCGCCGGAGGCGTGCTGCTGGCCCTTGCAGCTGCCGCTCTTGGGGAGTTTCACCGTTTTCACCCGTCGGCGATCTCGCTCGCAGCCTGGCTCTCATTGCTCTATCTCATCATCGCTGGCTCAATTATTGGGTTCACCGCATACCTATGGCTCATCCATCACGAATCGCCAACCAAGGTTGGAACCTACGCCTACGTCAACCCGGTCGTGGCCGTGGTGCTTGGATACTTCCTGGGCGGTGAAACGATCGGCCCGCGAACCATCCTGGGCACGCTTTTCGTTCTCGTCAGCGTTGTAGTCATCACTACGATGCGCGCAAAACAGCCGGTCGCCGTGCTCGCAGGGAAAGATGCGGACTAAGTCGTGCCTTCGTGCCTCTCCTTTGCCATAGAATCGCATTAGCATGAAATGCCCCTATTGCGGCTTCGCACAAGACCGCGTGGTCGACTCCCGCGAGAGCAAGGAAGCCGACTCCATTCGCCGCCGCCGCGAGTGCGAAAAATGTAACCGCCGCTTCACCACCTACGAGCGCATCGACGAAATCCCCTACATGGTCGTCAAAAAAGACGGCCGGCGCGAGCGTTTCGACCGCGAAAAAATCTTGCGCGGCCTGCTCCGCGCCTGCGAAAAGCGCCCAGTCTCGTCCGTGCAGCTCGAAAAAATAGTCGACGCCACCGAGAGCTTCATGATCGATGCCCCAGAGCGCGAACGCACCACCAGCGAAGTCGGCGAATTGATCATGAACGAGCTCAAGGGCCTAGACACAGTCGCGTATATCCGCTTCGCGTCGGTCTACCGCGACTTCAAAGACGTCCGCGAATTCAAGCAAGAACTCGAAGGCCTGCTCGATTCCCACCGCGGCAAAGGCAAAAGCTGAGCGTTTGGGCTGTAACGTTCTAAGAACCTGTATAAAAACTCGCGTTGCTTTGAAAGGGCACGACTTCAGTCGTGCCGCAAGTGGCCGAAAATACGAGAGGGCTTTAGCCCCTGAGGGACGGGTTCTTACAGCTTATCGCCCGTCTCGGAGCAGTTTTTAGACAGCTTCTAAGTGGCGCCGCGTCGACGGTGTCTCTGGAACCCGCGACCCGACTATCCCCAGGAAGATCGAGCGTATAGAAGTGGCCTCTCTCCGCTGCTTCTCCAGAAGTAGACAAGGACGATCACACTTGCGATTGCCGCATACGCACACCACACCGAGGTAAACGCGTACCGCTTCACGGCAGTCACAATCAGCAGAATCGCCAGATTTGCCGTGCCCAGGATAACCATCGCTCTCACCTTCGAGAAGAACAGCGAACCGCACGTGGCGATGAGATAGAAGATCGCAACGATGGTATAGTTAGTCGCCTGGTTGACATAAACAATGCTGTTTTCTCTGATGTAAATCTGCGTCGGGTACGCCGTCAATCCCCATAAGATATAGAGCCCCGTGGCAACGCCGATGCCGAGGAAAGGCAGCATGCGTCGGCGGCTCCTGCCATCGGGTTCGAAGAGCAGCACACCTAATGGCAACAGGAAAGGCAAAAGCCCCTGCGCATACAACATGTAGGCCGCGCCCATATTGTGCGTCACAGTGGGCGAGAGAGTCCCATCCAAGCCGAGCCAGACAAATCCCTCAATGAACTGGTGAATGGCGAAGAGCGTCGGCAGCGCCGCAAAAAGCAATTCACGCCGATGCTTCACCTTCGTGAGCGTGACGACGCCAACGGCTCCAAGAATTCCGCTTCCCACAAAGTTCGCGGCTGCTGAAAAGCACATGGCTCGTTGTCTCCGGTAACGTGGATTATACGTAGCGCCCGCCGCAGTTTTAATTCTTCCCTGACTTTTTCGTGCGACCCGCTTCGCGAACCGGCGACGTTCCGAGCCTGGGCTTTGCGCTCTTCTCAGTCACTGCTTCGTCGAGCAAACGGCCGATGGCATCGAAATCCTCTCCGGCTCCGCTCCACTGCAAATGGTCCACGTTTTCGAAGAGAGGGATGTCGTTCCTGAGGGTGGCCAGATTGCGGAAGAGGAGCGCGCGTTCTCGCTCGCGCACCACAACATCGGCCAACGCAGACGAATTCAGCACATTGACATGCCAGTCCCGAGCCGACACGGGGATAGATTCGATGTGGCCGAATTTGGACAGCACAACGGAAGTGGATTTCGCTCCCCAGCCAGGAAGTCCCGGATAACCATCGGCGGAATCACCGACCAGCGCAAGATAGTCCGGGATACTCTCTGGAGCAACGCCGAACTTGGCGATAACGCCGGCTTCATCGAGGATGGCTCCTGTACGCCGGATCAACTGCACCACCCGCGATCCCTGAACGCATTGGGCAAGGTCCTTGTCTGGCGTGCAGATGACAACCTGCTCCACGCGGCGATCCTTCAGAGCCAGGGCGCTGGCCGATGCAAGGGCGTCGTCGGCTTCAAACTCCACCATCGGCCACACAACGATGCCGGCTGCAGAGAGAACTTCTTCGAGAATAGGAAACTGCGAAAGGAGGTCGGGCGCAACACCTTCACCGGTCTTGTAATCTTTCCAAAGGTTGTTGCGAAACGACTCGACGACGTGGTCCGTGGCAACGCCGATGTGCGTGACGCCGTCGCGCATCATGGCCAGCAGCGATGCGAGCACCCCGCGCACCGCACCCACTTCGCGGCCCTGCGCGTCCCGAGCCTTCGGCACGGCAAAGTAGTGGCGGAACAGTTCGTACGTGCCGTCGATTAGATAGACTTTCAACGCGAAGCTCCATCATCAACTTAGCCGACCGATGGAAACGGAAGCAATGGATAGCTAACGCAAGATTTCTTCCATCTGTTGCTCAAGTGGTAATTTCCGCATTGAGGGTCATTGGTCCGGAACCCGTGCTGTAGACTCGCTCCTGATGAACTCCTTGATGGAATGGCATGATTCTGAGCTTGTTGCTATTGATGCCGCGTTAGGTACAGATGTGGAGATCCTGCTCGACGCATACGTGTATCGAAAACTGGAAAAAGCCGGCGATGCCGCGGTCGAAGGCGGGAATCAGCGGGTCAGAATCAACATGCCATCCATGCATTCTGAGCATCCCGTCCCCGAAATGCCTTCACTCATCAATGACGGCCTACTCGTGCTCGGAGGAGTTGAGCAAAACGGTCTAATCCCGTTACCGATGCGCTTCGAAGGGAAGATTAGGCTTACTTTGAGGATGCGTGACAATATTCCAGAGCTACTGTTCTCCGGAACTGGGATGACCATCGAGGCTGACGGGGAATTCCGGTTCGTCGAAATGGTTCCTTTCGACCCTTTCGACTAATTCGGCTCCGATAGGCGAGAGTCTACAGAAACGACACGGGGCCGATGTTTTCTGTATTATTCCCCGATCGTAGCCAATCCGGACAGAACCCAATACCCGAGTTCTATCCGGACCAACCAATCGAAATCGGAAGCCTTCCCTCAGAACGAAATCGTCTGTTGCAACGGAAGATCCTGCGATGAGCTGCCAACCCGAAGGACGTAGCTCCCAGGAACAAGCTTCCACGAATCCGAAGCCTCGTCGTATACGGTGAGCCGTTCGCGACTTACTGGAACGGAAACCTGCTTCGACTCGCCGGGAGCTAGTTCTATGCGCGTCCAACCGACGAGACGCTTTGGCGGCTCACCAGCTGAATCGGGCAGAGAGGCATAGATCTGCGCAACCTCGGTGCCCGCGCGTTGGCCGGTATTTTTCACGCTGAATGAGACGACGGTTGAATCGCCTGGTTTCACGGTGAGATCGGAATAGGCATAGGTCGTATACGAAAGGCCGAAACCGAAGGGAAAGAGAACGGGCTTCTTCTCCGCGTCGTACCATTTGTAACCCACCTTCAGTCCCTCGTCGTAATGCACATCGAAGAACGGACCAATGCCCATCGCCATTCCGATCATCCCTGGAGCGCCTACGAGCTTCGGCACCGGGTGGTCGTTATCTGGCGTCGGCGGACCGGTATGAACCGGACGCGGTAGATCCGCTTCGCTCCGGGGAAACGTTAGCGGAAGTCTTCCCGACGGGTTCACATCGCCAAACAAGAGATTGGCAATTGCCTGCGATCCACGAATTCCCGGATACCAGGATTCGAGAACCGCTGCGACCTTGTCGAGCCATGGCATCAGCACCGGGCCGCCGGTTTCGAGCACAACAACAGTGTGCGGATTGGCCGCTGCGACCGCTTCAATCAATGCGTCCTGATTGTCCGGCAAGGAGAGACTCGTGAGGTCCATGCCCTCCGACGCATGTTGTACTGCGAACACAATCGCGACCTGCGATTTTTTCGCAAGGGCAGCTGCAGATGCAGGGTCGGCACCGGGATCGAATTGCACCGCTGCGTTTGGAGCCTTCTCTTCAATTCCTGTGAGCGGTGCGGAACGCTGGTACGTTGCGACCTCAAAGAAACTAGTCAGCGGGTTTTTCAGCAGCTCCGGCGGAGGCGGAACAGGGTTGCCGCCGGCGGGCGAAACCTGCGACGATCCGCCGCCCGACATCACGCCCACATCGGCATGACCGCCGATCACGGCAATCGACTGAACGGACGCAGCGCTAAGCGGCAGCAGCTTGCCCTCATTCTTCAAGAGCACAGCACCCCGCTCCGCAGTCTTCTGCGCGACCTCGAAGCCGCGCATCACGTTCGGGGATTCCGGCTGCGGCGGATCGTCCACGATGCCTGCATCGAATTCCGTGCGAAACACCCGGTGCACCATATCGTTGAGCCGCTCCAACGGCACTTCGCCGGCTTCGACGGCCTTCTTCAACGGCTCGCCAAAAGAGTCGTTGCCCGGCATCTCCACATCGAGTCCCGCCATCGCAGCCTTCACGGTGCTTTGCGTGCCGCCCCAATCCGAGACCACGAATCCCTTGAAATCGAAATCCTTCTTCAGCACATCCGTGAGGGTGTACGGGTTCTCGCACGCGTACGTCCCGTTGATCCGGTTATACGAGCACATCACCGCGCCCGCTCCCGAATCCTTCAGCGCAATTTGAAATGCCAGCAGATCGCTTTCGCGCATCGCGCGCTTGCCGATGATCGAGTTCACGACAATGCGGCCCGCGTCCTGGTCGTTCACCGCATAATGCTTCACATCCGTGATGATGTGCAGAGCCTTTTCCGCCTTCAATTCCTGCCCCGCTAATGTTCCCGCAAGCAGCGGGTCCTCGCCCTTGTATTCGAATGTCCGGCCATCGCGCGGTTCGCGAATCAAATTGATACCCGACCCCAGCGACATGTTGAATCCCATCGCACGCATCTCGTGCCCAAGCATCGTGCCAATCTCATACGAGAGAGCCGGATCCCACGCCGCCGCCATCGCTTCAGCCGAAGGCAATGCGGTGGCATAGCGGCCTTTGGTGCCCGCTCCAGAGACGCCTTCCACCGAATCCGTCATTTGTAGATCGGGAATACCCAGCCGCGGAACACCCTGAATGAAGCCCAGAACCGAAACGGCGCGCGTCGCGGGCCCGGACTCCACCGGTGCAAAGAGCGCCTGCCAGCCCATGCCGTGCAGGAGTTGAATCTTTTCATCCAAGGTCAATTCCTTGATCACCAGGTCCGCGCGGGCATCGGCAGAGAGGCTCGTGTCGGACCATGGATAGTGCTTCGGCGGAGCCATTCCCGGAAACTGAGCATTCGCCAACGCGCCGGTGAAAAGAGTGATCATTAATGCGATTGAGCAGACAACTTGCTTCCTTAATTTCGCTCCCATCATGAATTTCATGACCTTTCTTATTCCGTTGGCATGGCCGTCTGAGGTGTGCCGCTGAGAACGGATCATGTTAGTGCATTGCGCGGTGAGGCAGCCATTTCTTCCGGCGCGACCCGCTCCCTCAGCGAATGGAGTGGAACGAGAAGCGGCTGATGAGTGCGGGCGCACTCCAGGTGCGGGTCCTTTGCACATTTTTTCTCCTCCTTGGCCACAATTGAGTTGGCGGGAATTCGGCCGCCGGCGATCCCATTTCAGGAACACACTCTAGGTCATTTCCGCAGAGGACTCTGGGGCTAACTTCTTTGCCAAGAGGACTTTGCGGCGGCGCCTAGTCTGCAAACTGGTGAAAAGAAGGAATTTGCACCCAGAGTCCGGGGGGGCGGGTACCCGCTGTATCTTCTAATCAGCAGCCATGGCAGAGACAAAGACCCATCGCATCACCCTCATCCCCGGCGACGGCATCGGCCCGGAAGTCACCCAAGCTGTAGTCCGCATCCTCGAAGCCACCGGCATCAAGTGGGAGTGGGAACGGCACGCCGCCGGAGCCGAGGCCTTCGAAATCTTCGGCGAATACATTCCCGCGGCGCTCTATGAATCCATCGAACGCAACAAGGTAGCCCTCAAAGGCCCAGTCACCACGCCCATCGGAGGCGGATTCAAGAGCATCAACGTCACCCTGCGCAAGAAGTTCGACCTCTTCGCCAACTTCCGCCCCATCAAGAATCTTCCCGGCATGGAAACAAAGTGGGCCGGCGTCGACCTGATCATCGTCCGCGAAAATACCGAGGGCGAATACGTCGGCCTCGAGCACGAAGTCGTTCCCGGCGTAGTCGAGAGCATCAAGGTCATCACGGAAAAAGGCTCCACGCGCATCGCAAAATTCGCCTTCGAATACGCGCGCAAGCACGGCCGCAAAAAGATCCACTCCGTGCACAAAGCCAACATCATGAAGTTGTCCGACGGTCTGTTTCTGCGCTGCGCCCGCAAAGTCGCCGAAGGTTTCCCAGAGATTTACTACGGCGAGCACATCATCGACAACACCTGCATGCAGCTCGTCATGAATCCGTATCAATACGACACGCTGCTGCTCGAGAATCTCTACGGCGACATCGTCAGCGATCTCTGCGCAGCGTTCGTCGGCGGTCTCGGCCTCGTACCCGGCGCAAACCTCGGCCACGAATGCGCAATCTTCGAAGCGGTGCACGGCTCCGCACCCGACATCGCCGGCAAAGACCTCGCGAATCCAACCGCACTGCTGCAGTCAGCAGTCCTCATGCTCCGCTATCTCGATGAAGAAGCCGCCGCCGACCGAGTCCACAAGGCACTCGAGTCCGTCTACGCCGAACGCAAAACGCTCACGCGCGACGTGGGCGGCACAGCAGGCACCAGCCAGTTCGCCGATGCTGTGCTGGCAGCGATGGGATAGGACCGCAGCACCCATAAGAGGAGCGCCACGAACAATGCATTACCTTCTGTTTTACGAATTGGTCGACGACTACATCACGCGTCGCGCAGAGTTTCGTGACATACACCTGGAGCAGGCTTGGAAAGCGAGCGGGCGCGGTGAACTCGTTCTGGGCGGCGCGCTTGCCAATCCTATCGATACAGCCGTGCTGCTCTTCAAAGGCGATTCGCCCGAAGTTGCGGAGCGATTTGCGCAGTCCGATCCCTACGTCGCAAACGGCTTGGTGAGGCGATGGTATGTGCGCGAATGGACTACCGTCGCGGGAGGAGGCTGTGCGAATCCGAAGCGGCCGGCGGCCGTTTCGGCCAAGGTCTGATGCAGCGGCAAAATGCTTCTAAAGAAGCAGCGCCGTAACCCGCAGGTAATCATAATGGCGCGGCGGTCTCCTCCTGCGCAGCCGATCCTCCTGTACACTGGAAAGTTCACGGCCATGCAAACCAAGCACCCCATCGGCATCCTCGGCGCCACCGGAATGGTGGGCCAGCGCTTCATCCAGTTGCTCGAAAACCATCCCTGGTTCGAGATCACGTGGCTGGCTGCAAGCGACCGCTCCAGCGGCAAAACCTACGGCGAAGCCGCGAAGTGGCGGCTGGATACTCCGCTGCCCGACCGCATCGCGCGGATGACTGTTTCGCCGGCCGACCCGGACCGCGCGCCGAAGATCATCTTTGCCGCGCTCGACGGCGCCATCGCTCGCGAACTGGAGCCGCTCTTCGCCAACGCCGGCTGCGCGGTCGTCTCGAACTCCAGCGCCTTCCGCATGGCGCCCAACGTGCCGCTCGTGATTCCTGAAGTGAATGCGGAGCACCTCCACCTGATCGAAGAGCAGCCCTCGCGAAAGGAAAGTGGCGGCTACATGGTGACGAATCCCAACTGCTCCGCGATCGGTCTCGTGCTGGCTCTCAAGCCCATTGAAGAGCGCTTTGGCCTGGAGCAGATTCTGGTCACGACAATGCAGGCGGTTTCCGGCGCAGGCTATCCCGGCGTGCCTTCGATGGACATCCTCGGCAACGTGGTGCCGTACATCGGCAGCGAAGAAGAAAAGTTAGAAGCCGAGACGCTGAAACTCCTGGGCAGGTTGGAAGGTCACTCCGTAGTTCCGCTCCCTGCAAGGGTCAGCGCGCATTGCAACCGTGTCGCGGTCGAAGACGGGCACACCGAAAGCGTGTCGATCAAGCTAGGCAATAAGCTGGGGCGCCCCGCAACAAGAGAGGACCTATTGGCCGCGTGGGCCGAGTTCCGCCCCCTCGCCGGCCAGGATCTGCCGATGGCCCCCGAGCAGCCGATTGAATGGGCTCCGCAAAACGATCGTCCACAGCCACGCCTCGATCGCAATCGCGGCAAAGGCATGGCTGTTACCGTCGGCCGCCTGCGTCCATGCAACGTGCTCGATTGGAAGTTCACCGTGCTTTCGCACAACACCATTCGCGGAGCAGCGGGCGCAGCCATTCTGAATGCGGAGCTGTTGGCGAGCCTCGGCAAACTGGAGCCCGTAACCGAGGCAGCAGCGCGCGCCTGACGCAGTACTTACACAATGGAATTCTCCCCATGAGCATCGTTGTGATGAAATTCGGCGGCACGTCGGTGGAAGATCCGGCCGCCATTACGCGCACCGCGGGCATCGTGGCTGGCCGCCTCGCACTCGGCAAACAGCCCGTTGTGGTTGTGAGCGCGCTTGCCAAGGTGACTGACCAGTTGCTGCGCGCTGCAACAGCCGCGGCCTCGGGCGACCGCACCGGCGCGCTGGCGATCAGTTCGCGTCTCCGCTGCCGCCATCGCGACACGGCCATGGCACTGGTAAAAGATTCTGCCGATCTGGTCACCCTTATTGACCAGAAATTCGATTCGCTCGATGAAGTTTTGCGGGGACTGGCAGCGATTCTCGAGCTCACGCCGCGCATCTCCGACCTCGTGTCCAGCTACGGCGAGCGCATTTCGAGCCGCATCGTCGCTGCCGCTTTCCGCGAACGCGGCATGGACGCCGCGCACGTGGACGCACGTGACGTCATCGTCACTGATTCGCAATTCGGGAGGGCGATTCCGCAGGACAGCATCATCGAGAAGCGCGCTGCCGAAAATCTGCGCCCACTCATCGATCAGGGCAAGGTCCCGGTGATGGGTGGTTTCATTGCTTCCAATGAGGACGGCATCACAACCACACTCGGCCGCGGTGGCTCCGACTTCACCGGCGCACTTGTCGGGGGAGCCCTGGCTGCCGGCGCCATCGAAATCTGGACCGACGTCGACGGCATCATGACCTGCGATCCTCGCGTCTGCCCTGAGGCACTGCGCGTCAAGGTCATCAGCTTTGAAGAAGCAGCCGAGCTGGCCTACTTCGGCGCCAAGGTGCTGCACCCGGCCACCATTCTCCCTGCAGTCAAAAAGAACATCCCGGTGCTGGTGCTCAACAGCAAGAATCCTTCCAACGAGGGCACGCGCATCATCTCGCTTGCGCCGCACTGCAAGAGCCCGTTCAAGTCCATCGCCGTGAAAAAGAAGCTCAGCATCATCGACGTGGTCGCCAGCCGCATGCTGATGACCCACGGCTACCTGAGTGAGATCTTCGCTATCTTCGACAAACATCAGTGCCCGGTGGACATGGTTTCGACCAGCGAAGTTTCTGTCTCGCTCACCGTCGACTCGAATGACAAACTGCCCTTGATCGCGGCCGACCTGGGCAGGCTGGCCGACGTGAAATACGAGGGGAAAAAAGCGCTGATCTGCCTCGTCGGCGAAGACATCCGCGGGCAGAACGGCATGGCGGCGCAAGTCTTTGCAGCCATTCGTCACATCAACGTACGCATGATTTCGCAGGGTGCGAGTGAAATCAACATGAGCTTCATGATCGAAGAGGAAGATGCCGACGAGGCCGTGCGGTCGCTGCACGCGGCGTTCTTTCAGAATCCCGACCCGTTGGTTTTTGACGTGGAAGCTCACAAGAAACAGCTTCTAGCCTCTAGCTCCTAGCTGCTAGCTTGTTATTGTCACTCCGCTGCGTTTGCGCTGTCGCATCAAGCAGCAACGACTTCTTGCGTCAATGCCGGAGGCGGGCGGAGTGTACAAAATAGAAGTCTCTTAGCTAGAAGCTAGAGGCTAGAAGCTGGGAGCTGTCGCAATGCTCTTCCTCGTCCTTGGTAAAGGCAAGACAGGATCGCTCGTTGCCGAAGTGGCGCGCGAGCGCGGCCACGGCGTGCGCGCCTACGACATCCACGAGAACCAACACGCCTCGGCACTGACGGCGCCCAATCTCGCAGGCGTCGATGTAGTGATCGATTTCACCACACCGGAAGCAGCGGCCGAAAACATCCGTGCCGTACTGGCGCTGGGCTGCCGTATCGTCGTGGGCACCACGGGTTGGTACGGGCAGCTCGGCGAATTGAAGGCCATTGCCCAGCGGCGCGGCGGCGCCCTGCTTTACGGAACCAACTTTTCGATCGGCGTGCAGAAGCTGTTCCGGCTAACGGCGGAGTTAGCGAAGCTGGATGGCTATCGTTTCGCCATCAGCGAGACGCATCACACTTCGAAGGTCGACGCGCCGTCAGGCACGGCGATCACGCTCAAACAAATCATCGAGGGAATCCGGCCGGGCATCGAAATTCCGATAGAGTCGCATCGCGTGGGGGACGCCAAGGGCGAGCACATCGTGACGGCGACCAGCGCCTATGACGTGTTGGAACTGCGGCACGACGCCCATTCGCGACGCGGCTTTGCGCTGGGCGCGGTCCGAGGGGCCGAATGGGTACACGATAAATCCGGCACGTGGGAATTCCGGGAAATCTTCGACCAGTTGTAGACCGCTGAGCTCAATCGCGGCGACTCCATCCCTGCTGAATCCACCATCAAGTTTCGCAATGCGGGGATCCTGTCGAGTGCCGCTCTGTGGCTTGAATTCCCGCCTCATTAAAGATAATTGAACTAATCCCTTCAACTCCTGGCGAGTCACTTGCAATAACCTCGGCACGCGCTTCACTGAGGTGTATGCGGCCTCCGTGTTGCTGCACCCGCGCCAGCCGAGGTTACAGCGGTTCCACAATTGCTGTACCCCGAAAGCACCGCCATCAAGTGGCATTTTCCTTAAGCTGGGCCCCCGGCGACAGGTCTTCGTCGCCGGGGTGGAGGTAAATGACACCTAGCAAAATATTCGAAAGGGCACGTTAATTGTGGAACCGCTCTAGAACGATGCGCAGTCATTTCCTGCTTGCCATCGCGGTTACGAGCTGTGTCTCTGTTTTCGGGCAGAACACGATCGGCGATCGCATGGACTCTGCGAACGCGCTTATCCAACAAGGACACTACGCAGAGGCCATCGCCACTCTCACGCCTATCGAAGAATTCAACTCCGTTGCCGATCGGGAACGCGGACGAGCGGAGACATTGTCAGGTTTGGCATATTCGGACATAGGACAATTGCGAAAGGCGGAGCAACTTTATGAGAAGGCGCTTGTCACCCTCGGTCGCGACAACCGGAAAAACTCGGATTACGCGAGCGCACTGAGTCTTCTCGGAAGGTTGAGGATCAATGCAGGAGACCCAGAGAGCGGCGAGCGCATGTTGCGCAAAGCAGCGCAAATCGAAGATCACCTTCAGGATCACGCCGGATTGGCTACAGTCTATCTTCACCTGGTGGCCGGGGCCATTGGACAAAAACATTGGAAGGCCGCACGGAAATATCTGAGTGCGGCAAACACGCAGGCATTGCTGGCCGGACCGAATGCGGAGCCGCTCTCAGCGGCCGTGGATGGAACAACCGGCTGGCTCGATTCTGTCACTGGCCACAACGCTGAGGCAGAGTCTGCCTTCAAAGATGCTCTCGACGTTTACAGGATCCTCTATGGCACTCAGCATCAGTTGACGGGATGGGCATATCTTCTGGTTGGCAGATCGAGTGCCGCGAATGGCGACTTCACAACCGCTCTCGCCAATATGCGCACAGGATTGACAATTCTGAAAAGCACAATTGGAGCACGAAATCTCCTCTACCTTGATGGCGAATTAGCATACGCAAAGGTTCTGGAACAAGCTGGCATGCACCCGGAAGCAGAGCAGGTGCATACAGAAGCCAGCCAGTCGCTCGCGAGCCTGTATCCCCCGGAATGCCTGAACTGCACAGTGAGTGTGTGGAGCTTGCAAAACCCCTAAAGCTGCACCCCCCCGCCGGTCTCAGTCGCCCGGCCACCAGGTCCGGTCGCAGGAGTGCCCGATGGCCAGCGCTTCGCTCCTGTTGTTCACGATGACAAATTAGAGACAACTTGCACAGCCTTTCCGTGCTAGCATGGGTGCCACATCGGGTTCAGTTCGGATCTCTTCCCCGTCCTCAATCGATCTCGATCCTAAGCATTCAGTGCTCGCCACAAACAGAAGGAGGCGCACATGGCCTCGATTCCCGCCCCCGCCGCAACGGCCTTTGTTTCGGTTCTGCTGCTTGCCACCGCGCTACCCGCACACGCCAGCGATACAGCTTCCTCCGAAACCGGTGCTTCAAAAATACGCATCGTGCGCCTGAGCGAAGTGAAGGGCGCGGTAAGGATGGATCGCGCCATCGGCCGCGGCTTTGAACCCGCAGTGGCAAATATGCCGATTGTGGAGAAGATCCGCCTGCGAACGGACGACGGTGTCGCTGAGGTGGAGTTCGAAGACAACAGCACGCTGCGGTTGGCCCCTGATTCGGAAGTCGAGTTCCAGCAACTGGAGCGGCTGGCGACGGGCGCCACGGCCTCGTCGGTCCATCTGCTGCGGGGAATGGCCTACGTGAGCCTGGTGAAGACTCGCGGCAATGCATTCCAATTGCTGTTTGGCCAGCAGACCCTTGCCCTGGAGCCAGGCAGCCACATCCGTTTGGAGTTGAACGAAGCGCAGGCGCACCTGGCGGTCCTCGATGGCACGGTGCGCGTCGATGGGCCCGCGGGACCCGAAGAGATAGCCAAGAAGAAAGCGGTGACCTTCCATCTGGCCGATCAAATCCAACCCACCGTAGAAAAAGAGATTGCCGCTGCACCCTATGACGCGTGGGACCAGACAGCGACCGGGTATCACGCGCGCACGGCCTCGCTCAGCGCGCTGAGCAGTTCGCCGTATACATACGGGCTGAACGACATGATGTACTACGGAAGCTTTATGGATGCGGGCGGGTGCGGCTCAATGTGGCGCCCCTACTTTACGAGCGCGGCTTGGGAACCGTTTTCGAATGGTTCCTGGGCGTTTTATCAGGGCGCGGGCTACTCTTGGGTATCGCCATATCCATGGGGATGGACGCCGTATCACTCCGGGAGCTGGTCGTTCTGTCCCGGGGCGGGATGGGGATGGCAGCCCGGCGGCGGGTGGAATGGGTTGAACAATGCTTCATCGCTGATCGCGAGCAACGGGCTGATGCACTTGCAGCCCCCGCCAGGCCATGCACCGAGGCCCGGTGAATCGACGCTGACGGCTGTCAATCTGAAGCCGCTGGTCCAATCGCAAGTGGCATCGGCGGAGTCTTTCGTGTTTCGCAAGGATTCGGCGGGGCTGGGCATTCCGCGCGATCAGCTGGGTAAACTCGACAAGCTTTCGCGTCAGACGGTGGAACGTGGAACAACGAGCACACGCATTTATCTCACCGCGCCGACAGCGATGAGCAACGGGCGTGCTATGAGCGCAAGCGTGGGCGCGGTCGCTGTACACAGAGGCTACGCGCCATCCGCTTATTCCTTTGAGTCGGATGCACGCAGCGGCTCAGCGAGCCTTGGCAGAAGCTCGGGCCCGTCAGGCGGCATGCCGAGCAGATCGGCCGGCCCGGCGCCGTCGTCAGGACACGCGAAATAGGACGGCGGAATCCGGTGGCGCGCTGCGTGAGCGCAGTCTCGAGAGCGCGCCCTTGAGAGCGAATCTTGTTTCTCTGGCTGCGGCTTTTGGCCGTGACGCGGGGAAGGGCGATGGAGCAAGGTTTGTGCCTTCGGCGTGACCATGCGGTTGTTAACTTGCCCGCAGCAGTTTTCAATTCACAGCGACTGGCTAGTTCCTTCTTCTCCTCCCACACCACTTAATTGAATCGCGCACAACACGCAGAAGCGGGTATGCCTCGCAGTGACTCGGATCGCGAGCACAACAGTGGCTTTATCCGCAGGCCGAAGTGTTTTTGGTTGGAGACAGCCAACTCCGCAAGCAGAAGAGGAATCCGCTTATGTATGACTAAGAAATTGCAAATGTCAGCATTGTTTCTCGGTGCCGCTCTGCTGTGTGGATCGGTCGTCGGGTGGAGTGAGCAACCTGCACCAGCGCAGGACAACGGCCCGAAGCAGGATATGAAGGACGCAGGGCACGAGACCAAAGACGCTACAAAGGATGCAGCGCACGACACAAAACAGGGAACGAAAAAGGCCTACCACTCGACCAAGAGAGGAACGAAAAAGGCTTGGCACAAGACGAAAGACACTACGAAGGGCGCGGTGAATGGAGCCAAGGAGGGCGCAAAGCAGCCGGAATAGAGGCGCCGTCGAATGCGGAACCTGGCTGGGAGCGTGTCCGGCGCCCGCTCTAGTGCTGGTCGAGAGTAAAGACGACCTTGATCGTCGTTTGCACCTCAACCGGCTGGTTGTTCAGCATGTAAGGGCGATAGTGCCAGTTTTTGACCGCGTCGGCGGCAGGGGCACGCAAGACGGACGGACCACTAATTACGTGGAGTCCGGCAATTGTGCCCGTTTTGGTAATGCTCGCGCCGAGCAAGACGGTGCCGCTGACGTGGGCGGTTTTTGCGAACTCGGGATAGGCGGGCGCTGTTTTGTGGAGCAGCATGCCTTCCGCCACTCCGGCGGAGATAGCGGAGACGCTGGGAACAACCCTCACCTTATTTTGTCCGGCAAAAACCTGGCCGGGAACGGCGTCGCTGGTTTCAATAGCGCTTGGTGTGAAGCCGGCCGGTACTTCCTCCACGGGCGCTGGTTTCTTCATGTCACCTGAGATTCGAGACGGCGCGGAGAGCTGGGCGTTCATCTCGTCGGACGAGACCGGTGTAGTTTGCGCGGGCGTGTCCCCTGCTTGAACTCCCGACGAAACCGAGGCGGCCGATGGCTTGGCCGTTGACCGCGCCGCGGCCGGAGTTGCAGAAGCGTCCGTGACTGTGCCTTCGGCCCGTGGCGCATCGGATTGGGCTTGCGGAGCGGAAGGAGCGCTTGGCCGGGACGACGGCATGAAGACGAGCATAAGCAGACCAATGATGACGAGGGGTACTCCCGCAAACAAGGCCCATCGCACCCAGGGGCGATTCGACTGAACGGTGTCGTCGGAATCGACCTGACGGAAGAGCGTCGGCGCGGGGATTGCACTTTCGACGGGAGTCGGCGTGCGCGCGACAAGCTGCGGTCCGCTCTGAATCGCGACCGGTCCGGATTTCTTCTTTGGGGCCGGCTCCGCCGCTGTGGGCGAGCTCGAGCCGACGTCGGAGGACTTGGCGCTGGACGACTGCGGGGAGCGAATCCAAAGGCTGTCCCAGGCACTGAAGTCGTTTGAGGGGGATTCAATGGCGGGCGCTTCCACGGCCTGGGATTGTTCTTTGGAGAGGAGCAGATCTTCGGGGCGAAGCTGCGGCTCCAAATCTGGCTGGCGAGACGCCGCGGATTGCGAAAACGGCTGAAGGTCTGGACGGCGAGGCGCGGCAGAATAATTGTAAGCCGGGGCGCTGTATGGTTCCGATTCGGAGGCGGCCCGGGTGATGCGCGGTTCTGGATCGATTTGCGCTTCGGGGGCGATTGGCGCATCCACTGGCTCAGCAAGGAGAAAGTCCGCGGGATTGATCGACTCCAGATCTTCCGGAAGGGCGATCGGAACCTCGGGCGCCTCAGCGGCCGCAGGCGCTTCGCTGCAATCCTCGGGAAGGGGCAGGAAATCGCGTGCGCCGGCGCGCATGCACTCCCGCAAAAGCTCCGGATCGTTCCGCATCGAATAGACCATTACGATGGCGGTGTTGAAGGCGGCGATGGTTTCGACGATTTGGAGCGCGTAGCTCTGATCGCTGTCGACGTCGATCATCACAACGTCGAAATTCTCTTCCATCATTTGCGGGATTTCGGTGAGGTTCGCCGGATAGTCAATGAATTCGCGCACGGTGCGGGCTTCAGAGCCAGTGAGCGCTTTGGCCATGACGCTTCGGTGCGCTGCATTTGGCCCAATGAGGGCGATGAGGGCAGTCTTCGGGCTAGCGAGTTCGACGTTGGGATCCTGAAGGGTGGTCGACATTTCAGTTCTGCCGCTCATAGGTCCTTCATCCTTCTTGCCGGAACATGGGGACAACACACGTCAAGTTTTTGTCGCGCGCGGTGCGTTCCGGGGCCTTGACCGCTGAGGCAGACGCGAAGACCGTGCGCAGAGCGAGCGTTGGCGATACCGGTCAGCCCGGCAGGCAGATTCTGCGAAGATCTGTGGGAAAAAGTGACTGCATCCTGCAATTTTGATTTTTAAAACGTTGCAGGGTGAAGCTCTATTTATTCAATCCGCGTGAACGGACTGCGCGGTGACCGGACGAAGCAAGTGCTGCTGGATTCCCCTGTTAAGGAATGGTATACGCGGGGCGGCTCCTGGCGTAACTCCCCGTTTGATCCACGGAGATGCCTTTGGTCATAGAACCGACCTGGGCGGCGCTTGCTATTTGGAACGAGATTTGCTTACGGGCATTCCCAATTCGGGAATTCGCCCGTGCCGCACATTGCCGCACGTTTAGTCTGGACGTTATGATCCTCCGCCCAGCGGTTTCTGAAGACATTCCCCGCATTGTTGCGCTGGAGCGCACACCGGGGGCGCAGCAGTTTGTCGGCCAATGGAGCGAAGAACGGCATCGAGCGGCCCTTCGCGGCGGCGATGCACGCTACCTTCTCAGCGAATCCCCGCTCAACCCATCTTCGATTAACAAATCTGGGATCGGCGAAACCGTGGCAAACGAAAAAGGACCGGGAATTTTGGAGGCTTACGTGATCCTGCGCGGGCTCTCCGAGGATAGCGGCGCGCTCGAATTGAAACGCATCGTGGTGGCCGCGCCCGAACGCGGACTGGGACGGAGGATTCTGAGCGAAGTGATCCGAATGGCTTTCGAGGACTTCCATACCCACCGGCTCTTTCTCGACGTCTATGAAGACGACGCCCGAGCGCGCCATCTGTACGAAAGCCTGGGGTTTATGTACGAAGGCACGATGCGCGATGCGGCCCGGCGCGGGGAAACGTACTGCAACCTGTGTCTCATGTCGATGCTGGAAGAAGAGTATGAGAAAAACAGGGAACAGAGGACAGGACCTCGACCGGGATCGGACATGAAGGACTAGATGGAAATTCGGAGTCGAGGAGAGCCCTGTTTGCGCGCCATTGACTCTATTTCCACGTCCCGCGGGTATACACTCACCTGTGATGGAAACGACAGGGTGCGGCACGGCAATCGTCACGCCTTTCCGGGCGGACGGGGCCATCGACGAGCAGGCTCTGCGGGCGCTGGTGCGCTGGCAGATCGACGCGGGCATTGATTTTCTGGTGGCCTGCGGTTCGACGGGCGAGGCGGCGACGCTGGACGAAGACGAGTGGCTGGATACGATCCGCATCGTGGTCGATGCCGCGGCAGGGCGTGTGCCAGTCTGGGCCGGGTGCACCCATAACTCCACGCGGACTTTGCTGCGCCAGGCGGCGCTGCTGCGCGATGTGGAAGGCGTCGATACGATCCTTTCGGCGAATCCCTACTACAACAAGCCCAATCAGGAGGGCCAGTTTCAACATTTCCTGGCACTGGCAAATGCCGTCTACCCCACCCCGTTGTGTCTATACAACGTACCGGGCCGAACAGCGGCCAACCTCGAACCGTTGACGGTCGTTCGCCTGGCCGAAGCCGCACAGAATATTCAGGCAATTAAGGAAGCCAGCGGGAACCTGATCCAGATTGCGAAGCTGATCCATCGGCTGCCGCGATCCTTCAAGGTCTTTTCGGGCGACGACGGCTTGGCGCTGGCCACGATCGGCGTCGGGGCGCGCGGGCTCATCAGCGTGGCTTCGAATGAAGCTCCCGCCGAAGTGGGCGAGATGGTCCGCGCCGCGCTGCGCGACGACTGGGCCACAGCCCGCGCAATCGAACGCAAATACGCGAATCTCTTCGAAGCCAATTTTTGGGATTCGAATCCCGGGCCGGTAAAGACGGTGCTCAACCTGATGGGCAAATGCAACCCGCACGTCCGCCTGCCTCTTGTCACGCCCGATGGGGGTACGCGTGCGCGGCTGGAGCGCGTCGCCGGGGATCTTGGCCTGTTGCAATGCGTCCCAGCCGGCCAATCGGAGTAGCCGGTCCCGCCGTGAGATCTAGGCGACTGCCAGTTCTCGCGGTTCGTCAAACTCCTCGCGCCGATCCAGCACCGCACTCAGATTCATCAATGCTCTTGAAGAGCAGGCCGGGCACTCCCGGTTCGCATCGCTCACGCAATTGCAGTCCATGCAAAGAACCGCATGGTCGAGGGGAATCGCCGATCTTTTGGTCAGGGATGTCAACTTTTCCATTGAGTCTTTCACCTGCTTTATTAGATGAGGATGGCAGGGGATAGTTGCTGTGACTAACACCAATGTGGCAGGCGCTCTTGTACTTAGCGGGAAACGTAATGGTTTAGGTCGTCGTTAGAGTTAAGTTCGCCAACTTCTCCGCTGCCAAATGTCGAAACGCACGCCTCCTCGGCGTCATGGTAGTAGCGGACAAGAATCCCCGCTAAAATCCAAACCGGAGGAATACCGATGCAATACCTATTCACGCTTTACGCCGATGAGAGCGGTTGGACAAAGATGACGCCCGAGCAACAGCAACAGGGAGCTGGTGCGTACGCGGCCTATACTGAGGCGCTCAAAGCCGCAGGCGTGCTCAAGAGCTCCAATCGCTTGCAGCCCAGTTCTTCTGCAACCACCTTGCGTACCACCAACGGCAAAACGCAGGTCCTCGATGGACCGTTTGCGGATTCAAAAGAACAGCTCGGCGGATATTACCTCATTGATGTCCCCGATCTCGACGCAGCCCTCGCATGGGCCGGGCGTTGTCCTGGCGTTGGGCATGGCGTCGTCGAGGTGCGCGCCATCTGGTCGATGGACCCCGCAACCCAGAAGTATGAGGGAGAAGCCTCTCTCGCGGCGAAGAAGTGAACCTGATGACCGCCAACCCTTGGAGCGGCGCGCAGGCAAGCATCACTGCCGATGCGGTGGCGCGCCGCAGCTATGGAAAACTGGTGGCGTTTTTGGCGGCACGCACGCGCGATGTGGACGCCGCCGAAGACGCGTTGGCCGAAGCGTTCGCGGCAGCACTGGCCGACTGGCCGCGTAACGGCTGCCCCGCCAACCCAGAAGCATGGCTGCTCACAGTGGCGCGGCGAAAGTTTCTCGATGCTCTCCGCAACAGTCGACGTACTGAACCGGCAAGCGATGAATTGGAGCGCATGGTCGAAGGACTCGCTGCAGCAACCGATGAAAGAGAGTTTCCCGACCAGCGTCTTGGACTGATGTTTGCCTGCGCGCATCCGGCAATCGATGTCGGCATCCGCGCGCCTCTGATGCTGCAGGCCGTGCTGGGCCTCGATGCGGCGAAGATTGCTTCGGCATTTCTTGTGTCGCCAGCAACCATGGGCCAGCGATTGGTGCGTGCGAAACAGAAGATCCGGCAGGCAGGGATTCCGCTCCGCATTCCCGAGCGCGAAGAATTGCGTGAGCGCCTCGAAACAGTCTTAGACGCGATTTATGCGGCATTCGCCGAGGGATGGATCGACGCCTCAGGCACCGACGTCGCGCGACGTGAGCTTGCAGAAGAAGCGATCTACCTGTGCAGACTCGTGACCGAGCTGCTTCCCGGCGAGCCGGAGGCAATGGGCTTGCTGGCTCTGATCCTCTATGCCGAATCGCGGCGGCGCGCGCGGCGCGATGCGCAAGGCGAGTATGTTCCGATGGCGGAACAGCGCGTGGAAGACTGGGACACGGCGACGATTGAGGAAGCCGAATCGCTCCTTATGCGCGCGTGCAGCCTGGATCTATTAGGGCGCTATCAACTGGAGGGCGCGATCCAGTCGGCGCATGTTGCACGATGCCGCTCGGGACGCGCGAACTGGAACGAAGTGGTCCAGCTCTACAATGCGCTCCTGTCCTATGCGCATTCGCCCGTGGTGGCGATCAATCGCGCATTGGCAATTGCGGAACTCGAAGGTGCCCAGGCGGGACTCGACGCGATTGAAGGATTCGTTGGCGATCCGCGGCTCGTCGAATATCAACCATGGTGGGCAGCACGCGCGGAGCTGCTGGCGCGCACAGGAAGACGCGAAGAGGCGCAGCATGCCTACGACATAGCCATCGGATTGGAGCGGGACGAGCCGGTGCGAAGGTTTTTGGATAGACGGCGTTCAGCGGTTATAGGTTGACATGGATCGCAGCTAATTTATTGGATTTATAAGTCAGACGTTACCAGTGTAATAGGTTAATACAAAAATGTTGCATCGGTGCACAACTATGCGACGCAAGCCGGGGTTCTAAGTTAGCAAGTCACATAGTCAGCCAGCAAAGCACCGGTTTCAGAATATATTTCCGAAATTCGAGTTCGCCGCCATTCACCGAGCCACTTATTTGGACGATGCAGATTTTTCGCCGGAATCCGGAGCCGGCGTTGTATCGACTTCGAGAGTCTTATTTCGAGTGGCGCGGTCCCGGGTGAATCTTGTTTGCGCGGCTGCTATGCGTCAATTCCAGCGAACCTCCGTGGGGGCCACGGACGACCGCAGAAAGCGATGTATCTGAAAATGCTCTTTAAAATGCACGGAAGACTTTTTCTTCCTTCGATCGTTGCAATCGCCGTAGGCTCATTCCTCATTGGAGGTTGCGGCAGCGGCATGACGTCGTCTAATTCCACAGGCACCAATTCCACCTCGCCAACAGGATCTTCTTTTGTTGTCGGCACGGATGCGCCGATGGCCGCCGTAACCTCGTTCAATGTACAACTTTCAGCAATTGACGCATACACGTCAACCGATTGCAGCGGTACCGGCGTATCGTTGCTGAGCGGCACACCAAACGTGGATTTTGCACGCTTCAATGGACTGCAGACCTTGATTGACATGAACGATGTGGCCGCGGGGACGTACAACTGCGTATCGATCACGCTGGGAACTGCGACGCTCGGCTATCTGGACACAAGCAGTGGCGCCGCACCCACCATCACTTCGGAGCCGGCTACCCTTCCGTCAACCCCTTTGACCTATCCGTTGGCGACCCCGATGGTGGTTGCGACCGCGGGAGCGCCCGTCGGCCTGCACATGGATTTCGATCTGCGCAAGTCGATCGAGGTGGACTCCAATGGCAATATCACCGGAGCCGTGAATCCGACATTTACTGTGAAGTCAGTCAATAATTCGGATCCAGGCGCCTATATCGACGAGTTCGACGCCGCGGTAATCGGCACGGATGCGACCGCGCAGACGTTCACGATTCAGGGACCCCACGGCCGACAGTTCACGGTGAACGTGACCGGCCAAACGGAGTGGGACGGCGGCGCGAGTCTGAGCAGTCTGACCTCAAGCAGTATCGTGCAGGTATCCGGATTCCTCGACAAGGCGGACGCGACTATCGATGCGGACGAAGTGGCGATCCTCTCTGACAGCGGCTTTTATGCTGGCGGACAGGTGACCTATGTGACCCCGTCGACGGGCGCGGCTACAAGCTTCGACCTGTATGTCCGTGGAACTCTCCCAGCAAGTACAGGAGTGACGGATGGGAACATCGCAACCGTGGATTTGAGCGGCAGCGAGAAGTATTCCATCTACTGGATGCACGGACCGCTGGCCCAATTCCTCTTCAACCCAAGCGGATTGCTAGCTGGCCAGCATGTGGCCGTCGGCGGGCCGGCAAGTGGCGCTGCGAGCGCATCGGCGGTGACAGTGAATCGTGTGATGCTCCGCGATTGGGGCTTCAACGGCACGGTGGTTGCAGGCAGCGAAAACTCGACCAACGGTACGTTCCAGATGCAGGTGAATGGCTTTGCGGGTGTGCTGATTCCAGAAACAGTGACGGTCTACGTTACGAGTAATACTGGATTCCGCGACGGATGGAGCGGCTTTAGCGGCATTACGGACGGAGCCAATGTCCGCGTGGTGGGCTTACTGCTGAAGGATCCAACGTCGGGCAACGCAGTGCTGGTAGGGCATTACGTAGACGACATGAACTAGTTGTTCGAGAAGCAGTTCAAAGGCCGGAGCGGGGAAACTTGCGCCGGCCTTTTTATGTTGTGTTGGCGACGGAAGGTCTTAGAAGAGGTCCGCTATTGGAGGAAAGGTAAGCAGCAAGCTCAGCACGAGGAACACGAGCGCGATCGCCCCGACACGACCCATCGCAACGTTCCGATTGCGCCAGTGCCGTTCCAGTACGATCCAGAAAGCGATCCAGACGAGAATGGCTGCGGTCGTCACTCCGGAGAGCGGTCCAGTGGGGTGATAGAAGTTCATCAGGTTCTTGATCGTCGACGACTCGTCTGCCGCAATGGCCGTGGCAGCGAGCGTGAAAGAGCCAAGACCGGCTGCAAGAACGGCGGCCGCCCCGGAGCCATTCGTCATCGCTTTGGCGGCAGGCGTAGGAGTGCCGGTCAACGTGCTACTCACCGCGATTCTCCTTCCATGACACGAATTGTTGGTCCGCCCTCAACCGGCGCGTGCTTATTGAGCATGGCGCCAAAGAACCCTGCAATACCTGCGGCAAGAAATGAAACCACCATGAAGCTCAGCACCGTGGCGCGAAGCTCCGGATGATTCCTGAGATTGCGGCGATGGTGATTGAAAACCGCGAACGCCATCGTGATGGAAATAGGAACGAGCCACGCGACGTGCTCCTTCCATTCCATGCCGATGGAGTGCCAGCCACTCGTGGCGGGATTCGAGAGCAGCAATCTCTGCGGATATCCAGCAAGGTTCGCCGTTCCCACCGGAGGCACCGCGCGATACCACGGATAGATGATGTAAGTGCCCGTGAGAACAGTGATCCACGCAAGCACAGCCATCGCCAGTAGATACCATCGGAGGAAAGCTTCTTCCCGCTCACTAATCGGCGATAAGTCATCCTTCGCATAACGGCGCCAAAGCTCGACAAGCGCGCCCGAGCAAGCCAACAGATAGAGCGCCCCGAATCCCATGCCGTGCACAAGTGTCCAAAGGCCGCGTGTCGTGATCTCCATCGGAAAAGTACTCCTCTGTGTTCCGCGGCCCTCGCACGCGAAATCTAGTTCGATTCAGAATCCGCGTCTCATGGCTTGACGCGAAAACATTGCGTCGTTCATCAGCGCCTTCTTATCGGGCGCGTCTTTGTCATCGGACTTCTTGTCGTCTTTGCCCCAAGTCCAGTAGATGCCGGCGTACGCATAGTTCTCGGTTTGTCCGGCGATCGAATGGCCATAAGCAAAGAGAAACTCCGTGTCCGGCTCCTTCTTCAAGTGCCAGTAACCGCCTGCATCGATCATCGTGGAACTTTGCGTTTGTGCCGCAGCAAAGCCCTCGCCACCGTGCGAAAACACCTCAGCAGCCAGCTCGAGTTTTTCGCTCAACTCCCGTTTGACCAAAAAGCCCCCGTATGGAAAATCGTGGTAGCCCGTCTGCGGCACGACGGTTTCGCCCGCGCCCCCATCGAAGAGCCACTTACCCTGATTCTTCTGCAGCCACACAGGCAGCTTGTACCAGACTTTGCCCACGCCTAGCCCCTTGTCGTAATTGCCAGTCGGCATCTCGAACATCGTGAAGGTGCCGATCTGCGGAGTCATCTTTGTCTCTTTGAAAATCGCCAGCTTCACGCCAAGTTCCACGTCAGTCAGGCCGAAAGCGCTCGGCCCAGTGCCGCCGGGAAGGTAGGCCGGATTGTTCGACGGAAAGATCCCGCCCCAAGGAAGAATGGCGTGCAGTTGCACGCGAGGAACTGCGCCCCAGTTGAATTCGAAGGCGGGCCCAGTCGAGTCCATCTCCGCAGGAGTGCCGTCGGCGCCCCCGAAGATATAGAACTCATAGTGGCGATAGTCAACGGGAACCGGGTCGTCGGTCTGAAATGGAGGCCCCTGCGCCCATCCGCGCGGCGCAGCAAGCAGCAGGAGCAGGAAGAATGCAAGTCCAGCGAATTTACTGGCAAAGTTCATCGGCGTTCCGATATCCGCATGCACGGTCTATCGTGAAGCGATCCTAGAAGTTTGAGCCAATCCCCGTCCAGAACGGTGTGCAATATTTACATCGCGTTAACCAGCCAGTCCCTGCTTCACCAACTCGCTCACGATGCGCCCCTCGGCGCGCAGCCCCTTGGCCTGGATCTTCGCCTGCACAGCTTTGATCACCGGACCCATATCTTTCGGCGTGGGTGCGCGGCCTGAGGCGGCAGCATGCTCGGCAACGGTCTCCGCAACCAGCGCCTTCAATCCAGCTTCATCGAGTGCCTTGGGCAGAAACTCCTCGATGACCACAATCTCCGCTGCTTCTTTGGCAGCAAGCTCTGGCCGGTTGCCTTTGGTGAATTGCTCAATCGAGTCGCGGCGCTGCTTGATCATCATGGTCAGCGTCTGCTCCTCGTCGGCCGGAGTAAGCACAGCGTTCTTTTCAAGCGCCTTGTTCATTAACGCCGTCTTGATGAGGCGCAGAGTACCCGTGCGCTCAGCATCGCGCGCCTTCATGGCAACGACGGTCAACTTGGTGATGTGCGCGGCAAGTGCGCCAGGATCGATCATGGAGGCCTCTCTAACTCATCGATTTTAATTGAGGAGCGCGGACGAGGCCTTGGCCGATATTGATTGACGATGATCGAGCACCCAAAACGATGCAACGCGCTTCGATTTTCACTTTCAGCAGATGCAACCGAACCTCGGGCAACAAAGGAACTTTGCGTGGGCATTTCGCATTTACATAAACGGGAGTTAAAGCGATGATGCCTAATTTAACAACGATCGCGGTGGCCGGACTGGGAATGATGTTAGCGGTGCCGGCATTCTGCGCGAATTCTGCCCGCCCTGGCACGGTCAATTACATCGAGGGCGCAGCGTATCTCAATGGACAGCAACTTACCGGCAAAAGTGTCGGCAGCACGGACCTCAATCCAGGCGAAGAGCTGAGCACGCAAACCGGGAAAGCGGAAATTCTGCTTACGCCCGGTGTGTTTCTGCGCCTCGACGACAACAGCGAAGTGAAGATGATTTCGCCCGACCTCACCAAAACGCAGGTCGAGCTGGAACATGGCCGCGCGGGAATCGAGGTCGACGAAATCTACCCGCAAAATAATCTCGACATTCTCGACGCCGGTGTCACCACGCAACTCGTCAAGAACGGGTACTACGAGTTCAACGCGGACCAGCCAACGGCGATGGTGTTCGATGGAAAGGCAGCCGTCGAAGTCGGCGATGGAAAATACAGGGTCGTCAAGTCCCATCATGAACTGGCCCTTGTCTCCGGTCCGGGCGACAAGCGTTTAGCAAACGAGAAACCCGCGAGCTTCAACACCGACGAGGCGAAGGACGACCTTTACAACTGGAACAGCCTCCGTTCGCAGTATCTGGCCGAGGCCAACAACCAGATCGCCGGAGAATACGTCGGTGGCCCCGGCTTCGCACCCGGCTGGTACTGGGACCCGTACATGTGGGATTACACATTCATCGGCATGGGCCCGTTCTATAGCCCATTTGGCTGGGGTTTCTATCCCTACGGCTGGTATGGCGGAGGGTACGGCGGTCTTTATGGCTATCGTGGCATCGGCCGCGTGGGCGGACCTGTTCACGGATTCGCAGGAGGCGGATTCCACGGCGGAGCCGGCGTAGGCGGCGGCTTCCACGGTGGCGGAGGGGGAGGACACCGGTAAGATTCAGGTCACAAAGAGCGGCCCCGAAGACCTCCGGGGGGCAGCTCCCCAATTTTTAATTCAGAATAAGGTTATACGTATAAGTTACTTTATTTTCATCGATATATTTCCTTCGACCTTTGTGCAATCCACATCTACTCAATTCACATAAATCACAAAAATGTGTAATCTGTGATTTCCGACATACCCAGGCCGATAAGAAAGTCCAAAGGGGAGAAAAAATGTTCAGAAAGACACGCCTTTATACGCCCGGCCCAACACCTCTGCTGCCCGCAGCGCAGTTTGCCATGGCGGCCGCGGACATGCACCACCGCACGCCGGAGTTTCGCGCTCTCTATCAAAAGGTTCTGGCCCAGTTGAAGGTCTTCGTCGGAACAAAGAACGACGTCCTTCTGCTGTCCTCTTCCGGCACCGGCGCGATGGAAGCCTCGGTGTCGAATCTCACGTCGCCAGGCGACAAGGTGCTGGTGCTGACCGCCGGAAAATTCGGGGAGCGCTGGGTCGATCTGGCCAAGGCCTTCGGCTGCGCGGTCGACGTCCTCAAAGCCCCCTACGGCGAGACATTCAAGCTCGACGAAATCCGCGCCGCCCTGAAACCAGAACATAAGGTGGTTTACCTCCAAGCGACCGAAACGTCCACCTGCGTACGTCACGATATCGAAGCCATCGCCAAGCTGATCAAAAAAGTCGCGCCCGACACGCTCCTCGTCATCGACGGAATCACCGGCCTCGGCACCACGCACTTCAATGTCGATGGCTGGGGCATCGACGTTCTGATCGGCGGCTCGCAAAAGGCGGTGATGATCCCGCCGGGCCTCGCCTACCTGAGCGTGAGCGAGAAGGCCTGGGCTGCAATGGAGAAATCGAAGAATCCGCGCTACTACTTCGACCTGCGCAAGGAACGGAAGAATGCCGTGAAGGGCGAGAGTGCCTACACGCCTGCCGTCGCGCTCGTCGCCGGCCTCGGTGCGGCCCTCGACTACATAGCAGGCCAGGCAGGCGGTGATCTCGAGAAAGGCCGAATCGCGCTGATCGACAATGCGCAGTTAAATGCAGCGGCCACGCGGGCAGGGCTTGCCGCGCTGGGGTTCACGCTGTTTGCCCCGACGGCGCCTGCAGCCGCAGCCACAGCTGTCGCGGTGCCGGAAGGCATGAACTCGGGCGACGTGGTGAAGGCTCTGAAAACGAAGTTCGCGCTCGTTACCGCCAATGGACAGGGTGAGATGCAGGGCAAGATCTTCCGCGTTGCACACCTCGGCTTCTTCGACTACCTCGACACCGTAGCCCTGCTCGGCGCAATGGAGCACATCGCCAAAGACACGCTGGGCCTGCCGGTCGAGTATGGCTCGGCGGTAGCAGCGGCGCAAGAAATCTATGCAGAAGCTGCGAGCAATTGACAGTTCTAAGTTCAGAGTTCCGAGTATTCGGCGGCCAGCTCTGAACCTACAACCGTGAACTGGGAACCAGAAATACGAACTGAGAATCTATGGCTGAGCTGACCTTTGGAGAAAAGCTGCTGATCGCACGCAAGCAGCTCGATCTCTTTCAATACCAAATGGCAGAGAAGTTGGGCGTGCATCCCAACTCCATTACCAAGTACGAGCGCGGCGAGGGCAAGCCGCATGCAGCCGTGGTGCGCATGTTCGAGCTGCTGTGCGAGCAGCAGGGCGTCAGATTTGATGAATATGAAGCAGCGCAATTGAGCAAGGGAGACGCAATGAAGATCGTTCTGGCAGAGAAGGTTTCTTCGGCAACCTTGGCCGTGTTTGCGGCCGAGCCCGGATGGGAAGTGCTCACGCACGACAAGCTGCCCGACGGGTTGTCCGCCGCTCTAGCCGATGCCGACGCATTGGTCGTCCGCAGTGCGGTGCAGGTGGACGATAGACTGATGGAACAAGCGCCGAAGCTGCGCGTGATTGGCCGTGCGGGTGTGGGCGTGGACAACATCGACGCCGAAGCCGCCACCCGCCGCGGCATTGTGGTGATGAACACACCAGGTGCCAATGCAGTGGCAGTCGCCGAGCTCACCATCGCCCTCATGCTGGCCCTCGCCCGCAAGCTGCCTGCGGCCAATGCGACCATGCACGCCGGCAAGTGGGAAAAGAAAAGCCTGCAAGGCGCGGAACTGCGCGGCAAGACGCTGGGAATTCTTGGGTTGGGCCGCATCGGCCTTGAAGTGGCCAAGCGAGCTCGCGGCTTCGGAATTGAGATTGTCGGCAGCGATCCATTTGTGTCGGCGGCGGTGGCACGCGAAAACGGCATTGCTCTTCTGACTCTAGACGATCTCTTCGCCAAGGCGGATTATCTGACACTGCACGTCGGTCTGACGCCGCAGACGCAAGGCGTCATCAACGCCAAGACACTCGCAGCGATGAAAAAGGGCGTGCGCATTATCAACTGCGCGCGCGGCGAGTTAGTTGACGATGCGGCGCTGGTGACCGCACTCAGGTCCGGACAGGTGGCAGGCGCGGCACTCGACGTTTTTGTGCAGGAGCCGCTCAAAGACTCGCCCTACTTTGAACTCGACAACGTGATCCTGACTCCGCACATCGCCGGCTCCACGGCCGAGGCGCAGGAGGCAGTCGGCATTCAGATCGCCATGCAGGTGCGTGAGTATCTCAAGCTCGGCGTTGTGCAGAATGCAGTAAACCTGCCCTCGCTCAGCCACGAAGAGTATGTGCAACTCGCACCCTTCATCGACCTCGCGGGGCGCCTCGGATCATTCCTCGCGCAGACCGGAAAAGGCGGCATCGAAGCCATTCATCTTATTTACGGCGGCGCGCTCGTCGATGCAAAAACCGACCTGGTCCGCAACGCTGCCATTGAAGGTCTGCTGCAGGGCTCCGAAAACGTGAACCGCATCAACGCCGCAGCCGTCGCCCAGGAGCGCGGAATTCGCGTCCATGAAGATAAGCGGGAAAGTCATCGCGGCGGCGCCGCCACATTGCTTGCGATCGAATTACACACCGCCAAAGGCGCAAGTCATGCGACTGCCACAGTCATTCACGACGAACAGCCGCGCTTGCTTGAATTCGACGGCATTGATATTGAGGCGCCGCTCGAAGGCAATCTCCTCGTCTGCCGCAATCTCGATGTGCCCGGCGTCATCGGAAGGATCGGAACAATTCTCGGCGAACAGGGCGTGAACATTGCCAACTTCGCGTTGGGCCGGGAGCGTGCCGGGACCCAACCTGTGAAAGCCCTCGCCGTGGTACAGGTCGATGCGCCGGTTTCGGACAAGGTGCTGGAAGCGCTCTACACAATCGAAGCGCTTCTCGAGGTCAAGCTGGTGACGCTGTAAAAGTGCCCGCGAACAATCTTGCAGGCAGCTCAGCCCATCACACTCGCGTGGCCGAGCCAGCTGCGCACGTACGAAGCCTGGCCCACATGGTAGGTCTCGTGGAGCGCCATAAAATTTACCACTCCGGAGAGCTTCCCGTCCGCGGACGGTGGCCCCTGTGTCGCCGGCGTATCAAGCCGCTCTTCCGACGCTGCATCCATTGCCGTGTTGAGCCGGCTGCACGTTTCTTCCCAGGCAAGAATCGCCTCTTTAGGTGTGGGGCAATCGGGCGACTCGATGCATTTGGCGCCGCGTGCATAAAGTTTCATCCACGGTTTCGTCCATTCGTCTCCCAGCCGTGCAAGCACCATGGTGCGGGACCAGGCCATGTGGCCCACAATCCAAAGCATGTGATTGGTGCGGTCGCAGGGGCGGCGCAGCCATTCATCGTCGGTGAGCCCGTCAATCGTCCCTTTGAGAAACCTTGCGTTGTGGTTGAAACTCTGGGATGCAATCGCGATTCGGTTTGAGATGGGCATCTGGAAAACACTCCTTCTGAAAGCGGGCCAATTCCGTCGCGCAATCAGGTTACACGGTCGACCGACAAAAGAGATGCGAACCTACTCGTGGATCTTGAATGGTTTTGATCAACTGCGCACTCAAGGATGGCATTCAACCCCCTGCAAGGTGCAAAGCCGTCGCATGGCGGGGTTGATAAAGGCCGAGGCCAGCGCCGCCTGGCAGGCGCACGGTGACAGAGCCCCAGCGTTCTTCTTTGACCTCTGTGGTGGCCGCACCCTTGGCGTTGAGAGATGCGATGGTTGCGGGCAGATCGTCACACATCAGATAGATCGCGCTGCGCGTCGGGTTCTCTTCTGCGACGTCCTCGGCAGAGTTGCGTTGATGGGATGAACGGCGATCTCGGCAGGCGGCAGGCCAAAGATGAGCCAGCCGTGACCCGCATCGACGGAGGCGAAATCAAGAACATCGCGCAAGAAAGCGCAGTCGGCCTCCGCATCGCGACTGTAGAGCAACAGATGCACACCCTGAATCATGATGGGCGGAATTCTATCGCAGATTCGATTTCTCGCCCATCAATAATCTGCCATTCCAATTCCATTACTCGACCCGATGAGCTTTGCCGTTCTGTAAGCTCTCGTCGATGATCGACCTGACTTTGTGATCCGCATCGCGCGCAAGTCTTCCCTGCTCGGAGCCAAGACGGCCCTGTTCCTCTCCGAGCTTGCCCTGCTCGGCGCCAAGCTTGCCTTGCTCTGCGCCGAACTCGCCCTGCTTTTCGCCGATCTTACCCTGCAAGTCGCCGAGCCTCCCTTGCAGATCTCCGAGCCTGCCCTGAAGGTCGGCCAGTTCATCCTGCGTGATGTTCCTGCCCAACTTGGCCTGCAGCTTCGCCATGGCTGCGGCAATCTCTTTCATCTCCTTTTGCATGTCGGGCGCCGGAACGCTCGCCTGTTCCTGCAGGCGGCCCAGCGCATCCTGCTGCTTGCCTAATTCCTCCTGCTGTTTGCCAAGCGCTTCTTGCTGCTTGCCCAGTTCCTCGATCGGCTTGTACATCGCTTCGATCTGCGCAATCGTCACGGCATCATCGACGAAGTACTGCTTGTCATCGCGCCTGAACCACAGGAAGTCGCCGTGGGCCAACTTGCGTGCCTTGTCGATTCCTCCGGTGTGGATGTCGCCGGAGAAGTTCATCGAGTCGCGATGATCGCCGCTGATGATGGCGTACGAATCGCCGCCGAACGAATAGTGATAGTTGAACCCCAGATGGTGCCTCGTGTCGCTTTCATCATCCTGCGCCATCGCGATGACCACACCGTTGTTGGTCACGATGCGAACGTTGGGCAAGATCGGCGGTATCGGTGCAACGACTACCTTCGGCATCGGCGGGATGAGGACTACTTTCGGCATCGGGATTGCGAAATGCATCTGAACGGGCGTCACCACAATAGTCGATGGACTGGGCAGGGGCTCTTCTTCAGGCGCCGGCGCAGAGTCGGGTTGAGACACGCCCGTGCGCGGTTCTTCCGTCCGCTCTGCAGGTGCGGAGGCAGGAGTCGCGAACTGTGCAGACGGCGCTGGTTGCCTAACGGGTGCAGGTGTCGTTGCGGGAACGGCTTGCGCCACCGGAGCCGCAGAGGCAGAAGCCTGAGCAGCCTGCACGCGCACCAGCGCAGTGGCAGCGTAAAGTGCAACAGGAACGTGAAGTACTGCAACGAGAATGCGACGGCGCCCGCCGGCAAATGCCTGGCGGAATACGCTGTCGTTGAGCAGCCGCTCAATTCGGCAGGAGAGACTCCCTTGGCGAGCCATGGCAACTC
>Ga0302324_100002773_pt1 | contig 39923 bp, 33 predicted proteins | sample Palsa_T0_1_FD_201949 | JGI IMG/M metagenome (GOLD analysis project Ga0302324, IMG submission 201949) | Peat permafrost microbial communities from Stordalen Mire near Abisko, Sweden - Palsa_T0_1 | ecosystem: Environmental > Terrestrial > Soil > Palsa > Peat permafrost | place: Sweden: Abisko...
GTGCCGCAACCCGTCTGCAAGGCATCTTCTTCTGGGATGTTCTTGTGTACCTGGTCGAGGGCAGCGTGTTCCTCCTGACGGGCTTACAGGCACGTACCTTGACCACTGGCATCGCCAACTATTCGTTATCCACGCTGGTCATCTCTGCCGCCGTTGTGAGCGTTGTGGTCATCTTTGCGCGCTTCGTGTGGATGTTTCCAGCCACCTATCTTCCGCGTCTGCTAGTCCCCGAGATAGCACGCACGGATCCCTCGCCGCCGTGGCAGTGGCCGTTCATGCTTGCGTACACCGGCGTCCGTGGGATCGTCTCGCTTGCCGCGGCGCTGGCCATCCCGCTCGCAACAGACAACGGTAACCCATTCCCCGACCGGGATTTGATTCTCTTCCTCACCTTCTCCGTCATCCTGGTGACACTCGTGGGCCAGGGCTTGTTGCTACCGACCGTGATTCGTGCGCTCGGTCTCGACAACGCAGGTGGGCGCGAGCGCGGCGTCGACAGAACCGAGGAGTTGGCAGCACGCGCGCAGGCAATTGTGGCTGCCGTTGAGCGTCTCAACCAACTCGCCACGGAGCGCCGACTGCCAGAGCGCGTAACGCGTCCGCTTCGGGCCCATTATCAGGAGCGCCTCAAGCACTTTGACCGCCGACCCGATCGAAGTGGCGATCATGAGCTCCTCCCAGAACTTCCCGACGAGATTGAGCTGCTGCTGATCGCAACCGAACGCGACAGGATCAATGACCTCCACCGCCGAGGCATGCTGAAGGACGAGGTACGACGTCGAATCGAAAGAGAGCTTGACCTGCGCGAGGCGACTCTTGCGAATCATCAGCACGAGGAATGAGCGGACCCGCTGCGCGGCGATTCAATGGTTCTAGCATGCGATGTTGGATTGCCCTTTAGCCAGGGATTTGTGGACTTGTTCCGGTACTCGCATCGCCGTACAATTTGCTTATTCTTGACTACGGTTTGGTTGCACGCGCGAAGTTGCCGGTCAAGAACGATCTTTCTGTTTGAGGAGAAACTGATGAACAAGTCTATTGCTACATTGATCGCCGGCGCGCTCGCGCTCGGCTCGGTCGCTGCGCTCGCTGCCGACGCGGACAGCCCGGCTTACAAGATGGGCATGACCTCGCAGAGGCAGCACGATCTGCAGCTGATCGAAGGCAGGGCTACCAACCAGCCTGCCACTACGTCGGAAGAAACCAAGGCGCTCAACGAAGCCGCCAAGAAGGCGCGGACCGCCTATCTCAGCATGACGCCGGAAGAAAAAGCCCTGTACAAGAAGGGCATGACTGCGCAGCGGGCATTGGATCTTCAGTCGCAGGAATCCTTGGCTACGCCCAATCCTCCAACCACGCCCGAACAACAAAAGGCGATCAACGCACTGAAGTCGCAGCCAAAGGCGCTGCCGACCCCGGCGGACAAGCAGAAGGCGTTGAAGGAAACAGAAAAGAACGCCGGGCCTGGTTCCTAAGCGCCCCACGGGCTCGACTGTAACGAGGGGCAGGCGGATGGACCTGCCCTTTTTCGCTGTAGCGCGAGCCGTCTGCGGCGTAGCGATTGCTATATCGCCGACGGTAGGCGCAGCGAGCTGGTGCGGGCCGCGATCTCTGCCGCATCCTTCCGGCGGATCTCACTTGCGCCTGTTTGCGCGCTTGATGTACGCGCCGATCTGCTGCTCTAACACAGGCAGCGTCAGCCCGCCGTATTCGAGCACCGCATCGTGGAAGCCGCGCAAATCGAAGCGCTCACCTAGCGCGGCGTTTGCTTTTTTGCGCAAGTCGACAATCTTCAGCTCGCCGATCTTGTAGGCAAGCGCCTGCCCCGGCCATGCAATATAACGGTCGACTTCGGTACGAACCTCATGCGCCGACAACGACGTATTCGACGCCAGGAATCGCTGCGCCTGTTCTCGCGTCCAGTCCATTGCATGTACGCCTGTATCGATGACGAGGCGGCAGGCGCGCCACATTTCGTAGGTCAAGCGGCCAAAGCGCTGATATGACGTGCGATACACACCCATTTCTTCGCCAAGTTTCTCGCAATAAAGCGCCCAACCTTCGCCGAAGGCATGTGGAAAGAAACTCAAGCGGAACTGTGGCAGGTTGAGAAGCTCGCGCGCGAGCGCGATCTGTAGATGATGCCCCGGCACCGCCTCATGCAGGGTCAAGGAGGGCAGCGCATAAAGCGGCCGCTTGTCCAGCGCGTAGGTGTTTACCCAGTATTCGCCCGCAGCGCCGATTGGGCCCGGGTTGTAACGCCCGGCGGTGTAGTTGGGCGCCAACGCATCGGGCACCGCCGTCACACCGTAGGGCATGCGTGGCAGCTTGCCAAAATAGTCGGGAAGCTTGCCGTCGACCTCTTTCGCAATCCACGCCGCCTCGTGCAGCAGTTCCGTCGCCGTCTTCGCATAGAACTGCGGATCCGTTCGTAGGAACGCAAGAAAGTCGGCAAAGTCGCCGTCATATTTCAACTCTCGAATGATCGCCTCCATTTCGCCGCGAATGCGCGCGACCTCGCTAACCCCGATCTCGTGGATCCGATCCGGCGTAGCGTCCGGAAGCGTCGTGAAGAAACGCACAACGTCGGCATAGTAGGCATTGCCCTCGGGCAGGGCGCCGGCACCGATCGTTGCGCGCGCGGCCGGGCGATACTCTTCTTCGAAGAAACGTTGAAACGCTGCATAAGCCGGCATTACCCGGTCGGCAAGCGCTTCCTCGCCCTCAGCCGCCAACCGCGCCTGCTGCGACTTCGGCACCGCGGTGGGGAATTTCGTGAACGGCTGCCACAGCGGCATGCTCTGCGCTTCGCCAAATTGCATGCTCGCAACGACCTTCGACACCCCTTCCAGAATTGCCGCAGGCAACGTAAAGCCCTCGCGCATCCCCTCCCGCATATTGGCGATGTTTTCGGTGAAAAAGCGCGGGACGTCGTTGAGCCGTGCGACGAAGCGTTCGTAATCGGCCACGGTCCGCGGCTTGGCTAGTTCCGCCATCAGGAGCACGTCAACATAAAAGCCGCTATCGCTATTCAGTGGCGCGCGCCACTCCTTGTAGCGCGCCAGCGTCACACGATGAGACAGCATGAATTCAAACAGGTCGTAGCTGACTTGGTCCTGCGCGTTCAGCTTGCTGCGCTCGATCGCATGCAGGCGTCGAAGGAATTGCCTGTCGGCGCGCAGACGCCGCTGTTGGGCGTCGGGAGTAACCGACGGCAGGCGATCGTCAAACGTCTGGACACCGTCCGCGCTAGCCGTCAGCGGGTCCTCGCGCCATAGAAACGCGCGCTCATCTTCGAACAGGTTGGCGAGGAGCTTTCTCGGCTGCGCAAGTGACGGCGAAACAGCAGGCGTCATTCTTCGGCCTCACGGAATGCAGACCCAGGACAGGCATCAGAGCGCTTCGTGCTCGAAAGCTTCGCCTAGGTCGATCGGATGCGCCAGTGCGGCGACGAGCTGGTCGCGATTTAGTTCCCCTTCCCAGCGACTGATAACCACGGTCGCGACACCGTTGCCGATCAGATTCGTCAGGGCGCGGCACTCGCTCATGAACTTGTCGATGCCGACCAGAATTGCCAGTGCCTGGATTGGGATGTCGGGAATAATCGTCAGCGTCGCGGCCAATGTCACGAAGCCTGCGCCGGTAACACCGGACGCGCCCTTCGAAGTCAGCATCGCAACCAGCAGGACGGTCATCTCCTGGCCGAAAGTCAGCGGTGTGTTCGTCGCCTGTGCCAGGAACAGGGTGGCCAGTGTCATGTAGATGTTCGTGCCGTCCAGATTGAAGCTGTATCCGAGCGGAATTACCAGCCCGACAACCGACGAGGACGCCCCAAGCCGCTGCATCTTCTGAATCATTCGCGGCAGGACCGTCTCCGATGAACTGGTTCCCAAAACGATCAACAGCTCGTCCTTGATGTATCCGATGAAGCGCAGGATCGAAAAACCCATCGCCCTCGCGATGGCTCCCAGAACGACCAGGACGAAGAGGAAGCTCGCGAGGTAGAACGTGACAATGAGCTCGGCGAGATTGCGCAATGACCCAAGGCCGTAGGCGCCGATCGTAAACGCCATGGCACCGAACGCTCCCAGAGGCGCGAGCTTGACGATGATGCCGATGATGCGAAAGAACACCTTGCCCGCGGCATCTATGGCGCTGTTGACGCGCTGGCCGACCTTGCCCAGACGAGCGACGGCAATCCCGCTGAGTATTGCGACGAGAAGTACCTGCAGCAGATCACCATTGGCGAACGCGTCGACGAATGTGTTCGGAATGATCGCCAGCAGATGGGCTACGACTCCCTCTCCCTTGGCGCGTGTAACGTACCCCGCCACCGCATTCGGATCGAGCGTGCTCGGGTCGATGTTGAAGCCCGCGCCGGGCTTGACAATGTCGCCGACGAGCAATCCGATGGCCAGCGCCGCCGTGGAGACAACCTCGAAATAAACCAGCGCCTTGAGGCCAACACGACTGACCTTGGCCAGGTCGCTCATCGAGGCGATGCCATGGACAACCGTGCAGAAGATTACGGGCGCGATCATCATCCTGATCAGGGCGATGAACGCATCGCCCAACGGCTTCAGCGCAGTCCCGGTCTTGGGATAGAAGTGTCCCACCAAGACCCCAATGGTTATGGCAATCAGTACCTGGATATACAGCACCGTGTACCAGGGTTTTGGTTGCCGCGGTACCGCGGCGACTGGAACGCCCTCTGTCTCATCCATGGCTCTTTTCCCGGGCAACGCCGGCGGCACACCAGCCGTCGTCGTATCGCGTTGATGACCACCCGATGTGGCGTTGGGATGGCCGGTTGATGCTAGTGAGTTCCATCATCATGAGCACGACGGCGACCGTCATGCACCGGTTACAGCCAGAAGAGCCTCCCTGACCTTTGCCTGCGCGACGCGTCCGATCAGCGCCAGGTCGAGATGCGGAAGGTTGGGAATTTCGTCGGAGGCGATGACGGCGTCGACGATCGCCGGTCCATCGCAGGCCAAGGCCTCTCGGATCGTTGCCAGCAGGTTAGCGGGTTTCGTGATCTTGAATCCACGACCTCCGCAAGCCTGCGCAAAAGCTGCGAAATCCGGATTGGGAAATTCGATGCCTTCGCGGAACGGCGGTAGGCCCTGCGATTCCGCCTCCAATGGGATCAGCCCGAAAGCAGAATTGTTATAAATCACCGCCTTCACCGGAAGTTTGTGATGCACGGCCGTCAAGAACTCGCACATGAGCATGTTGAACCCGCCATCACCGCAAAGTGCGATGACCTGCCGCGATCGATCGAGTGCTTGAATGCCGTTCGCCTGCCCAAGAGCGGTCCCGACCGCGGCATTGTTGAACGAACCGATGATCCGCTGCGATCCACTTTGGCGGATCCAGTTGGCTGACCAGAGGGTGTTCAAGCCAGTATCGAAGGCAAATACTGCGTCACGCTTGGCAAGGTCGCTGACCGTGCGCGCTACCGCCTGGGGATGAATCCGATCATCGCTTCGGGCCGGATCGGCCTGCTTGTCCAACATCTCATCCCATTTGCGCCGTTCTTTGGCCACCTCGTCGCGAAAGCTGGTGTCACTCTTGGATTCCACCCGGTCCATGAGCAGTCTTAGGGTCGGCCGTGCCGAACCGACGGCACCGAAGGCGGTCGGCGCCCTTCGCCCGAGTACTTGCGGGCGTTCGTCGATCTGGATCACGACGCCCTCGGTGGGCAGGAAGTTCGAGTAGGGGTAGTCGCTGCCCACCATCAGTAGCAAGTCGCAGCGCATGACCGCGTTGTACACCGCCTTGGTGCCTATCATGCCGATGCCGCCCATCCATCGCGGATCGTCGTAGGGCATGATGTCCTTGCCCTTCACCGAATGAATCAACGGCGCCTTTAGATGATCCGACAGGGCACGCAACTCATCGCCTGCGCCATGGCACCCGGCTCCGCACAGAATCACTACGTTGCCGGCGCGATCGATGCGCCGAGCGATTTCGGCCACGTCGGCGTCGTTGGCGGCGAGTTCCGGCCGCGGTTTCAATGTTTCGATGCTGGAGACACGACCCTCCGCGTTCGCGGCGATTACGTCCTGTGGAAGCGTCAGGTGGGCCACACCGCGGCCGGCGTAGGCTGCCGCGATGGCTTGATGAATGACGGCTGGCGCCTGGCCAGCGGAGGAGATGGTCTCGGTATATAGCGAGACGTCGCGAAACAGCAGATTGGGATCGGTGGTCTGGATGTAGTCGGTGCCCTGGAAATTACGAGCCATGTCGCCAGAGAGCGCGAGCACCGGCGCGTGGTCCCGGCTGGCTTCGTAGAGGCCGGCGACCAAGTGTGTGCTGCCTGGACCGGTAGTCCCGGCGCAAACTCCAAGCCGGCCGGTCAATTTGGCCTGGCCGGCGGCGGCGAGCGCGGCCCCTTCCTCGTGACGGACGCCGATCCATTCGATCGAACTTCGACGGATGGCATCGGCGAGCGGATTCAGCGAGTCGCCGATCAGCGCAAAGATCTGCTTGACGCCGATCTGTTCGAGCGTCCCGACGAGGACATCTGCGACCGTTTTCGTCATTTTGCGTCTCCAGTTGTACCCAAGTCTCCCGAACGCGCTCTAAAGACGGAATGGTGCGTGTTCGCGGCGCGGGAAGCGAGCCAGGGGCCTTGGCCCTTCTATCGAACGATCGTTTTCTGAGGCTCTGCGCCGTAACCAAGCTGCGTCATGTTACAACTTCATCCGACTAACTGGTTGATTTGCAATCTAAGCAAACGGTTGTTATTTTCTTAGCCACGCGGAAGTTTGTTCATGCAGTGATGTTAGTTGCAGATGATAGGCCCACCAAGGTCGCGGCGTCTCGGGCTAAACTCCGGCGTGCAGTGGCCTTGGCGATGCTTTGTCTGAGAAAGGAGGCTTGCATGTTTCGTATTCCGCTCCGAGCGCGCAGCGCCGCGCAGGTATTGGGCTTGTTTGCCATCCTCTGGTTTGTCGACAGTGCTGCGGCTCCGGTCGCGGGGGACGTCGCCGCGCCGCAACTTGCAGTTGGCGATCATTGGCAATATCGGGTCACCGACAACCTGCGCCGCGGCGCCGTGTCGCAGCTTGACGCGGAAGTGATTGCCGTTACGGGCGGCACCGCGCGAATCCGGTTTAGCCATGCCGACGCCAGCGGCCGCGCGGAGTGGATCGACGAAGTCAATGCGGCCGGCAGCCTGGTTACCGGCTCGCTCAACCACGAGCCTTCGCGTCCGTTTAATCCGCCCGCGCAGATGCTGGCCTTTCCGCTCGACAAGGGCAAGACCTGGCGCCAGACTATCAATACGGTGCGGGCGGACACGGGGCTCAAGGACCAGATTCTAATTTACGGTAGGGTCGACGGCCCTTCCGCAACGACCGTGCCGGCGGGCAGATTCGATGCGGTCTACGTCTTTCGGACGCTGCAACTCGACGACGCGGAGTTTTGGCGTACACGAACCATGCGTCGTGACGCCATCTGGTACGCGCCGGCGGCGAAGGCCGCGGTGCGCGAAAAGCGCGAGGCCCAGTACACGGAAAAAGACGCGCGCAACCCCCCAGTGCGCACGGAATCGAGGCTGCTCGAACTCATGTCGTTCCAACCGGGAGGGAAGTGATTCGTAGCGACAGGGCGTCGAGCGGGACTTGGCGGGAGGACCGCACCCTGCCACTAAATCACCGCGTTCGCGAATACTTACACGCTCCCCGTTAGTCGGAGCTCCGTTAAAGCAGCTTCAACTTCAGGCGGCCAATTAACGCGGCAGGGCGCAGCCGAGACCACTCCTGCCTGAAGGTCTCCCGGAACCGAAGGTCGTGCGGAACGTCGCGGACGGAAGCCCGCGATACGATGGTTCCTTCTTGCGCATCCCTGGCCGCTAATACCGACAGGGCTTGTTGCGAAACCGTACCTGACCAGCCAGCCCAGGCGAGTACATCCGCGATCTGAACTGCGCCAAGGTCCCGGAAATCTTCGTAGTAACAGATTTGCACTGCGTAGTTTCGACTTAGCTCGTCGAGCGCAAGCAAGCCCTTGGTCAACTGGGCAAGCGGCCAGTTCACGTCCAGCGAGTTTCTCGATAGGCGTCTTAGCGACGCCGCCCAATCGACCGGATCCCGGAGAATGAACATGATCCGCGGCGAGTGAAATGCACCCGCGATAAGCAGCGGCGCGTTGTTGCATTCCAAACGCAGTTTGATGACCGGATGCGGGAGTAGTTTGGTTGCGCCGGCGATGGCGCTTCGGAGCGAAACGTCCAGGGGCTGATACACAGCGGCTTGCGTATAGAAGTCAGGTTCCGACACGGCGTGCAAGCCCGCCGCTTCGAGCGCCCTGACGAGCAACGTCGAGCCGCAGCGTCCGATGGAGAAAATTAACGCGGGTGATGGGGGGCCATCGGGCAACGATTCGAATGGGATCTTGATTACGCTGCGCGCCCGCTGCCGCTGTGCCTGATAGAAGAACGTCGCACTCGAGATGTCCGGGGTGGAGACGCAGAACAGGCTCCGATTCGGAAAATCGAAACAATACGGACTCACATCCGGCTCGAACATACGCGACGAATCGACGACTCGGCCCGTCTCCAAGCCGAAATCGCCGGGGCCGGATATGGTGGCAATCTCCCGGGTGCGCGAGCGAATCGCGTGTTCGCTGAGGCTCATCTTGGAGCTAAGGGCAAGAGTCCATGTCAAGCGCAATGCAGGGATGCATCCGTTCTTGTTTGAATGGAATTATAATGGGATGCCGCAAAACTCGCGGGCTTCTTACGCGAGATTCAGCGTCGCAATTGCCATTGCGACCGCGAAGCGAAATACACACGCGCTTCTAACCGACGCAACCAGAAAGTCGCTAGTTCCTATGGCCCAGGACGTAATAGCACGCACCGTAATGCAATCTATGCAACGCGCGGTGGCTGCATACGAGCGAGGTGAAATCGCCGAGGCGGAGCGCCTCTGCCATCTGCTGATCAATGTGAAACCGGACTACTTTGACGCGCTCTACCTGTCGGGAGTTGTTGCCGGACAGACGGGTAGGGCGGGTGAGGCCGTGGGACTGCTCTCCAGGGCGGTTTCGGCCGATCCAGGTCACGCCGACGCCCACTACTATCGCGGTGTTGCGCTGGGCGAGCTCAATCGTCCGGTAGAGGCGTTGGAAAGCTACGAGCGCGCCATAGCGCTAAATCCGGATCACGCCGATGCCCATTACAACCGCGGCGTTTTGCACGCTCAGTTCGACCGTAACGCGTTGGCGCTGGAGAGTTACGATCGCGTGATTGCGATCAACCCCGATTCCGCCGAGGCCCATAACAATCGAGGCACGGTACTGGCGCGCCTTCATCGTCACGCGGAGGCGGTGGAGAGCTACGAACGCGCCATTGCGCTCAAGCCCGATTACGCCAAGGCCTACAACAATCGCGGCGTCTCACTGGCCAGCGAGCTCAACCGTTTCGTGGAAGCAGTGGAGAGCTATGAGCGCGCCATTGCACTCAAGCCCGAATACGCGGAAGCCCACAACAACCGCGGCCTCGCGCTCAGTGAGCTCAATCGTCCCGCGGAGGCGGTTCAGGGCTACGAGCGCGCCATCATGCTCAAGCCTGACTACGCCGAAGCCTTGTACAACCTGGGCAACGCGTTTCGCGATCTGGGCCGTAATGAAGAGGCGATCGATCGTTACCAACGCGCGCTTGCGCTCAAGCCTGACTACGCGTCCGCCCATTGGAACCTGGCAGACACTCGGTTGCTGCTGGGTGACTTTGCTCGCGGGTGGCAGGAATATGAATGGCGCTGGAAATTAGCGGACCGGGATGATGGCAGGCGCGATTTCGAACAACCGTTGTGGCTGGGTGCACAGCCGCTCGATGGCCGCAGCATACTGTTGCATAGCGAGCTGGGGTTGGGCGACACGCTGCAGTTCTGTCGCTACGCCAAACAGGTCTCTGCCTTGGGTGCGCGGGTCATCCTGGAGGTACAGCCGCCTCTACTCCCGCTGCTTGCCCAATTGGAAGGCGTGGCGCTTGCGGTGCCACGAGGCGGCCCGCTGCCCGCCTTCGATTGCCATTGCCCGCTGATGAGCCTGCCGCTAGCGTTCAAGACCGACTTGAGCAGCATCCCGGCCGATATTCCGTATATCCGGACCGATCCGGCGCGCGTCGCCGCCTGGCAGGAAAAGCTCGGCCGAACCGACAAGCCACGCGTGGGGGTCGTGTGGAGCGGCAGCAGGTCGCAACGGAACGATCGACGCAGTATGACTCTGGCGAACATGCTGCCGCTCATGCGCGGCCATGCCGACTGGGTAAGCCTGCAGAAGGATGTCGATGCGGCCGACGCCGACCTGCTGGCCTCCAGTTCAGAACTTCGGCACTTTGGCAGCGAACTGACGGATTTCGCGGATACCGCAGCGTTGGTCGAACTGATGGACCTGGTGGTGACCGTGGATACCAGCGTGGCCCACGTGGCCGGCGCGATGGGCAAGCCGGTGTGGATATTGCTCCCGTTGAATGCTCACGACTGGCGCTGGATGCTCGATCGCGAGGACAGCATCTGGTATCCGACCGCACGTTTGTTTCGTCAGACGGCCGATGGAGATTGGAAGAGCCTCGTGAGTCGGGTTGACGAGGAGCTGGTCCGGCACTTCAATTCAAGCCGTTAATCGCGTCGTCCCCGTCCAAGCGCACGGCGCCCGGTGCAGGACCTGGCCATCCCCTGAGCCCGCTTAGCGCGCGCCAACCTTGGCGTGCGCGATGACGTTTCCGGCATCGCGTGGTGCAGAGCGCCAATACTGTTTGGGAGCCTGAACCTGTGCGCCAAGTGTTGCCGCGGCATGCCAGGGCCAGCGGGGATTCCACAGCATTGCGCGCGCGAGCGCTACCAAATCCGCGTCCTGCGATCTGATGATCCGGTCGGCCTGCTTGGCGTCGGTAATAAGGCCGACGGCTACGGTCGGGATCGACGTCGACCGGCGAATCGCCCGTGCAAGCGGTACCTGATACCCGGGACCCAGGGGAATTTTTTGTGCCGGAGAAATGCCGCCGCTCGATACGTCGATCCAGTCGCAGCCCAGCTTGAGCAAGCGCTGGACGAGCGCGACCGAATCATCGATCGTCCATCCCCCGTCAACCCAATCGGTGGCCGAAATGCGAACCCCGACGGGTTTCTTTTGTGGCCACAGGTCGCGCACCGCCGTAAACACTTCCAGCGGAAACCGAATCCGCTTATCAAACGACCCACCGTAGGCATCGTTGCGCCGGTTCGACAGTGGCGACAGGAACTCATGCAACAGATAGCCGTGGGCCATGTGCAATTCGATCGCATCGATGCCGAGGCGCAACGCGCGGGCGGTCGCGTCGACAAAGTCGCGTTTGATTTGTGCCAGTGCTTCGGAGTCGATAGCTTTCGGCGGGGGTTCACGTTCGAGTTGCCCAATTGCCGAGGGTGCCACGGGGACCCAACCGCCGCAATCGACCGGAATCAATTGCCCGCCTTCCCATGGCAATTGCGACGAACCTTTGCGTCCAGCATGGGCAAGCTGCATCGCCACCGGTATCGAAGGCGCATTGGCGCGGGCAATTGCAAGATGTTCGGCGACTGCGCGCTCGCATGCATCGTCGTAGAGGCCCAAACAGCCGAACGTGATACGGCCAACCGCCGACACTGCGGTGGCCTCGATGGTGAACATGCCCGCCCCAGATTGGAGAAGCTGCCCCCAGTGGATGGTATGCCAATCGGTGGCGCGTCCATCCACGGCCGAGTACTGGCACATGGGCGAGACAATGATGCGATTGGCAAGGGTCAGCTGGCGCAGCGACAAGGGTGAGAAGAGGGAGGTGGACATGTTCGACGGGGAGAGGTAGGAACGATCGGGAGTTGGGCAAGGATACTATGGCTGGGATGCGGTCCGGCGTGATCGGAGGATGGCACGCCGAGCCGCGATAGCGCGGGGCGTCCAGTTGACGGAAGGCGCGGTTGACCGGCAGGAGCGAACGCCCAATACTCGGTTACACGCGCCCGCGGCAGTCGATTGCATCGACCGGCCGAGCTGGCGCCAATACGATCTGCCCTGGAAGGAATCGCACCGTGCCAACGACACCCGAACCCGTGCGCCCGATCGAGTTGCCCGACATACGCGAAGCACGCAAGCGAATTGCGGCAACCATCATGCGTACACCATTGTTCCGGCTGGAACTGGGACCCGGCTACCCGGACATCCGCCTGAAACTTGAGAATCTGCAGCCAATCAATGCGTACAAGCTGCGTGGCGCCGCCAATGCGGTGGCGATGCTGTCTGCGTCCGAGCGCGAGCAGGGCGTGTGGACGATCAGCGCGGGAAATGCAGGACAAGGGGTCGCCTATGCAGCAAGGCGGGCCGGTGTAGCCTGCACGGTGGTCGTGATCGAGACTGCGCCGGAATCGAAGCTCGAACGGATGCGGGCCCTCGGTGCGAAACTCATTCCGGTGCCCTACGAAGTTGCCTGGAGGGCGCTCGAAGACCGTTCCTATCCCGGAGCCACAGGGACCTTCGTTCACCCCTTCGACGACTACAATTTCATCGCCGGCCATGCGACGATGGGCCTGGAGATTCTTGAAGACGCACCCGACACGGTGGCCGTGATTGCCAGCATTGGCGGTGGCGGATTGATAACTGGCGTTGGCAGTGCGCTCAAGGCACTCAACCCGGAGATCAAGGTTTGGGGCGCGGAACCTGAAACCGCCGCGCCGGCGGCCCTCTCGTTTGCCAAGGGCTCCCCCCAGGTCTTCGAAGCTTGGAAGTCCTCGTTTGTGGACGGCGCGGGTGGCCAAAGCCTGTTTCCCCGCATGTGGGAACGAATGAAGCCGGTGGTTGACGGCTGTATCGTGGTTAGTCTTGACGAGACGAAGAAGGCGATGCGACTGCTGGCCGAAAAGGCACGCGTCATCGCCGAAGGGGCCGGCGCGCTGGCGCTGGCAGCCGCGTTGACCGGAAAGGTTGGTCGAGGGCCGATCGTCGCCATCGTCTCAGGAGGCAACGTCGATCTGCAAAAATTTTGTGCGCTTATCGACTTATAACCTTGTCCACACACGTCGATGACCACCGCGCCGGTTCCTGCCGCTCCGACTAAGCCCTTGCCGGTCGGCACGGTGACCTTTCTGTTTACCGATATCGTCGGCAGCACCACCTTGTGGGAGGCACAGCGTGAAGCCATGCGGGTTTCCCTGGCGCGGCATGATGCGCTGCTGCGCCGTTGCATCGAGGACCAAGGCGGATGCGTCGTCAAGACGACTGGCGACGGGTTTCACGCGGTGTTCGCGAATGTTTCGGACGCGCTTGAAGCCGCCGTCGCGGGGCAGAAGGCGCTTCTTGCCGAGACTTGGCCGGAGGCGGCCGCTATTCGCGTGCGCATGGGATTACACAGCGGAGGGGCGGAGCTGCGCGACGGTGACTACTACGGGCCTACGGTGAACCGGGCGGCCCGTCTGGCGGCACTTGGGCACGGCGGGCAGACCCTTCTGTCAGAAATCACTTACGATCTGTGTCGCGACCTCGCGCCTGCCGGAATGACCTTCAAGCTGCTCGGCGAGCATAGCCTGAAGGGGCTATCACGACGCGAGGCGATCTACGAAGCACGCCATCCCGGACTGCCGCAGGCGTTTCCGCCGCTGCAGACGCTACTCGACCCGATCGATGAGAACACGCCGTCGATCGCGGTGCTGCCATTCACCGATCTTAGTCCGGAGAAAGATCAGGAGTACTTCGCCGACGGCCTCGCTGAGGAGCTGTTGAGCGTCCTGTCGAAGATTCACGGCGTGCGCGTGGCATCGCGCACATCCGCATTCAGCTTCAAGGGCACCACGTTGGATCTGCCGACGGTCGCGCAGAAGCTCAATGTCGCCACGATTCTCGAGGGCAGCGTGCGCAAGGCGGGCAAGCGCGTGCGTGTGGGCGCCCATCTAATCCGGGCCACAACCGACTCGCACCTGTGGTCACAGTCCTATGATCGCGAGTTGGACGACATTTTCGTGGTGCAGGATGAGATTGCGCAGGCCGTCGTAGAGGAATTGCGCACGACGCTGCTCGGCGCGAAGCCGGACCCATCGGCGGCGGCGCAAGTGAAAGCCGAGATACAGGCCGCCGGGATCGGGCGTGGAAAAGATACCCAAGCCTATGAACTCTATCTTCAGGGGCGATTCTACGGCGATCGATTCACGCCTGATGACACGGCCAAAGGGATCGAGTATTACCGCCAGGCCGTCGCTCTCGATCCGGAATTCGCACTGGCGTGGGCGTGGCTGGCGCGGTCGTACGCCGACCAGGCCGCGTACGCCTGGGCGCCCGCCGCGGAAGCTTTTGAGCGCGCTCGAGACGCGGCAGAGCAGTCATTGCAGTTGAACCCGGACCTGGCGGAAGGGCATGCCGTGCTGGGTCTTTGCCGGTTGGCCAACGATCGGAACTGGCACGGGGCGGAAGCCTCGTTCCGACGGGCATTGGAGCTGGCGCCGGGCAACGTGTTGGTACTCCGACACGCGGCCATCCTGGCCGCGTGTCTGGGGCGCAACGACGAATCCATCGCATTGTTGCGACGTGCCGTCACGCTCGATCCATTGAGCGTGCCGGCACAACGTCTTCTCGGCCAGCGATGCCTTCACGCAGGCTTGCTGAAGGACGCGGAAGCGGCGCTGCAGCGGACCCTTGAGCTCAATCCGCGCGGGGGCTTTACCCACTACTGGCTGGGCATGAGCGATCTTGCCAACGGCAGGCCGCAGGAGGCGCTGTCGTCATTTAAACGAGAAATCAACGCGGTGTTCTCGCTGCTCGGTCTCGCCATAGGCGAACATGCGCTGGGCCACCACGCCGAGGCCGACGCCGCATTGCAGGCGCTAAGCGCTGCGCACGCCGATGGCGCGGCCTTTCAGGTCGCAGGTGCCTACGCCTACCTGGGCGATGCCGACCGGGCATTCGCTTGGCTGGAGCGAGCCGATGCGCAACGCGATCCGGGTCTGGTCGAGGTGAAAGCGGAGATTCTCCTGCGCAACCTATACGATGATCCCCGCTGGAGGGCATTCCTGCATAAGATGGGACTGGAGGATCAATGGTCGGCACCCGGCGCGCAGCAAAGCGCGATCTGACCCCGGCCCTCGTGGCTTGAGCAGCGGCGGTCAGGGCGGCTTGCATGCCAACCCGGTTCACGCCGTATGCCTGCATAACGGGTGACATGAGGTGATGTTGATGAGCAGAAGAAGCGCAGGAAAAATAGTCAGTCTGTCCGATAAGGCACACGTCCCCACCATTGCATGCTTCAACCTGGCGACGGTCCCCCTCGGGGTCGACTTCGATGCCTTGATTGCGGCCATGCAGGAGTTCGTCGACAAGCACGTCGCGCCGGTGTGGGGTACGCGGGCGAAACTGGTCAAGTCCAAGGGCTTCGTCCCGGGCCAGTGGGCGATGGTTTTTCTGGACGACGCGGATCATCCTCGCTCGCTCGCCTATCACGACCTAACGCCCGATGGACTGCCCCAGGCGAAAGTCTTCGTCAAGACGACACTCAGGAACAAGAAACTTGTCAGCGTTTCGGCTTCGCACGAACTCGTGGAGATGCTGGTCGATCCGGCGATCAATATGGTGACCATGCGGCCACACTCGAAGCTCGTCTACGGATACGAAAGCGCCGATCCGGTTGAAGAACTGACCTTTCGGGTGAACCGGATCCCCATGACCAACTTCGTCTACCCTACTTATTTCGAGTCCTTTCACAAGCCGGGCTCGGTACGGTTCGACCATCTCGGCAAGATCAACAAGCCATTCGAGGTTCACCCCGGGGGTTACCTTGGCGTCTACAAGAATGGCAAGTGGGTCGCGCTTTTCGGCTCGGTGGAAAAGAAGAAGCGCTTCACGCGCGAGGACCGTCGTGGACACCGGAGCGAGCGGCGGACGGTGAATAAGGCCGGCAAACGATCTGCCAAGCGCAAAGTGCGCGCGCTGCGCAAGCGGTAGCCGCGGGGTGTCACCGATCCGCCAAAGCGGGCGAATCGGCAGCCAGTGCGGATTGTCCCCCGTGGGCAGTCAGTAGATCTTGGTGAAATCCCCGTGCCGGCCAAGACCGTTCCTGAAGCGCATGGCGCCGGCAGCACCGTCTTTGACCAGCGCTTCGCGGCCGTTGTACCACTCCTGAATGAGCGCATCGCGCACGGAGAGGTTTTGGCTCTTGATTGCCGAGCGGCGGTCCACTCGAACGCATGTGGGTGGAAAGGATGCGATGTCCCGGGCCAGTGCTTCTGCCTTTGCGCGTACCTCCCCGTTGGGCACCAGATATTCGCACAGGCCGATGCGCAGGCATTCCTCCGCCGGAACCTTGCGCCCGGTCAGAATGATCTCCAGCGCCCTGCCCTGGCCAAGGATCCTGGGCAGGCGGACCGTTCCGCCATCGATTAAGGGCACACCCCAGCGGCGACAGTAAACGCCAAAGTAGGCATCTTCCTGCATGACCCTGAAATCGCACCATAGCGCGAGTTCCATCCCGCCGGCCACGGCAGGGCCGGCTACGGCAGCGATGACGGGTTTATCCAGCTCCAGCCGAGACGGTCCCAGGGGACCACGCGGAATCTCGCCACCATTACCGCGAGGCCCGGCGACAGGAATATCGAGTTCGCCAAGCGGATAATTTTCGCTGAGCGTGCTCACGTATTTCAAATCCCATCCGGCACAGAATGCACCACCTTCTCCATAAAACACCGCGACGCGTGCCGTATCATCGTCGTCGAACTCAAGAAAGGCCCGAGTCAGCGCATCGGCGCTTTCCGGGTCCATAGCATTGCGTGCCTCGGGACGGTCATGAATGACCGTCCAGACGAATCCATTCTTTTCCACGCGCACCGTCATTTCATTCCTCCTCTAGATTGCAACACCGGTCATGGGCATCGTTGGCGCAGTCTGGGGTGCGTCCCCAAGGCGACGCGTCGAGGATGAATCGTAAGTTGGACGGGAGTGAAAAGGAATCGCCGCAGCGCAGGCCGGGTTTTCCAACTCGGACTCAGCCAGCCGTCGCACAGACTCGGGACCAGGACGCCATGCATGCGCGCGACCGTTGGAGACTCGCGCAAGCGGCCCTGCAAATGCCTCAGCAGTGAGCTGGCGAGACGGGAGGAAGCGGCGCCGGCCGCGGAACTCAGTGCGTGACGGCCGCGACGGTGCTAATGCCGGGGCAACCGACATTGGCGGCCTTGACCCGGGCGGCAAAAGCGCTCGCGTCGCTGGATCGGCCTTGTCGCTGTGCGACCAATGCCGATCCACAGAGACTGTCCGGATCGTCGGCACGTAACGCAAGAGCCTGGTCAAACGCCAGCTTTGCCTCGGGCAGGTGCTCCACGGACAGATCGACATGTCCGAGGTTGTTCCAAAACAGTGCGTCCTGCGGCGCTAGCTGCGTTGCCTTTGCGGCGGCTTGAAACGCGTCGTCGAATTGGCGCATCTTGGTGTAGCCCGCGCTGAGCTCGTACCACGCGGTGGCATTTTTCGGCTCCTTTCGGGTCCACTCCGACGCATAGAGAACGAGTACGTTCCAGTTGCCCGCCTGCTTGAGCTCCTGAACTCGGGATTCAAATGGTGGACGCGTATCGGCCGGGTTTGCTGCAGCGACTGCTCGTCCGCTCGCGGGGGCCGTTGGCGCCGCGTCCGGCGTGGCAGCAGCTGCGGCGGTGGTTACGGCGGCCGGTGGCGACACCGAACCCCGCGGCGAGGCAATCAGCCATGCGACGACGACGGCCGCCACGAGCGCAGCCGCTCCGGCTGCCCAATACTTTGGCTGTTTGGCCCAGGCACGGATGCCTTCATCCGCGGCGTCAAGGGGCGGTTCCGAGTCCCCGTCGCGCTCGTTCGCTCTCCGCGCGGGGCCTGGCTTGCGCGCCGCACCTTGCGAGACGTCTGCTTGCTTCTGCTGCATCTGCAGCACCGTCGCGCGAGCACGCAAATAGGCCGCAATCACCAACGACGCATCGTTGCTGCCCTGGTCCGCCGCCCGGCGCCAGAGCGCTTGATCGATTTGGCCCTCCTGGTACTCCTTGGCTGCCCGGTCCAGGAACTCGTCCGCCGTCCTTATTTTCAGGTCGCGTTTCGCGTTCTCGGGGAACGAAGATTCGTCGCTTGTCTTACGTGGCGCGTCACCTGCCGGTATCGGAATTTCAACCGGCTCAAGCGAGAGGCCTTGGGAAGCGGGCGGTTTGGCATCCATCGACTCGGCAATGCAAGCGTCGTGCCAGTCGCATTGATGTGAACGCGTAGTCGTGTACAAAGCGAGGGCGCCGGCCAAACGGCGCGTCCCCAGTACTTACTGACAAACGGTTCCTGGTGCGACGAAAACCTCGCGTGTGATGGGCACACTCTGGGATACCGCGCCAAAGTTAAAGGCAAAGGTCCCCGTGTTACCGTCGGTGAAGGTGAAGGTTGCGGTACCGACCGCGGTCGCGGTTACATCCGCGGGCAGGAAGGGGACCGAGTTGAAGGCCGGCCCCGTCGTTTGATACAGGATGCCGCTGTACGTGCCTTGGATGACCAACGGGGCCGTGACCGAAAGCCATAGCGGCGTCCCGTCGAGGTTGTACGTAAACCACGTTGCAAAGATCGTCGTTCCCTGTTGCGTGAGATTGACACCCCAACCCGCCTGGGACCCTGCCGGCGATGCCCACCACAGATCTTGATAGTTGTAGGCGACCGTGAGGTCAGTGAAGATGCCAAACGTGCAGGTCGGTAACTGGCCGAAAACCTCGCGGGTGATGTTCTTGGTTTGGGTAGTAGTACCGCTGGTACTGGTGACTGTGTAGGCAAACGTCCCGTCGTTGAGATCGGTAAACGTCAGCGTGCCGCTGCCGACCGAGGTGCTGGTGACCAGTGCCGGGTTGAAGGTCGCCGAGTTGTAGGGCGGCCCCGTGTTCTGAAACAGCGTGCCGGCATAGGTACCGGTCGCGGTCTGCTGCGCCGTCATGGACAGCCACCACGCATTGCCCGTTAGATCGTAGGTGAACCATGTGGCGAAAATCGTATTGCCTTGATGCGCAAAGTTAATGCCCCAACCGGACTCCGATCCGGCGGGACTGGTCCACCACAGACCCTCGTAATTCGGAGGACCCGCTGCAATCACCTGGACGCTCGTGGCGGGAGACACGCTGCCGAAGGGCGTGCCATTGGGCATGTTCATCTGCCATTGAAAATTGTAAGTGCCTACTGTCGTCGGCGCGACGGCATAGAAGATGAAGGTTACATTGGCGTTTGGTGCGACGGAGACTGGCAACGGAACCGGGCTGACGCCCCAGGTGGTGTTTCCCGTGGGTCCAGCCGGTCCCAGGGTGTACCCATCGGTCACCTGCCAGGTCGTCGTTGTCGTATTCGTGAACGTCTCGGTGACCAGAACGGTGGCACCAGCAGGCACCATGGCAGGAACCTGTTGCGATACGAATACCGTCGCGGTCGCGACGATAACTCCCGGATCCGGGGTTTCTTGGCCGAAGGTCCCATGCGTCTGCGACAACATGCGAAACACGAACGGCGACGCCGCCGCAAAACGGCAGGACAGCGGCACAACGTCGAAGTTGAAAGTTACCTGCTCGTTCGGAGCGACATCGTTGGGTATGAGAACACGATTGCCGCTGTACATGCCGTACTGGTTATTTTGAATGCACCAGTAGTAATTGTCCTGAGGATCCTGTGTGGAGAGAAAGACGTCGCCGCGAATCCAGGTTGCGGTGCCGGTGTTCTGCATTGTTATCGACGCCGACGCCGAAGTTAAAGGCTCGATTTGGGACGGCACCGTTTCCGATATGTACTGCGCATCGTAAGCCGGCTGCGCGTGCAGTACCGCGCTCAGTAGGCCCGACCCAAGCGCCAGCAGCGCGACGTAGCGCGTCGCAACCTGAGCGCGTCCGGCATTGCTTCGGTTCCCCATCCCTTCGCTTTCCATCGCCACGTCGGCAGGCTCCCTGAGTCCTGAGACGAATTATATTTAAGACAGGCGATCGATGCGGAGGTTCGGCGAGTCGTCGATCAAGATCGCGCCGGGGCTCAATGCGGGGCGGACCCCGGCGCATTGCCCCACCGGATTTCTTGCACTATAGTGGCACGTCTGTGACCACGCCCTGGCGCCGGTGGGAGGCGAGTGTGGCGTTGGCGCGGCGTCTGCGAAGCATCGCAGCGGTAGTGCGGCAACATCTCGCGAAACCAGAACAAAGCGCAAAGCTGGGACAAAGAAGTTGTGGGCATGTTGACCAGCGGAAACCCGGACACGTCGATCGCATCGCGATCTCGCCCGGACGGAACCCAACTCAATGGAGGATGACGATGGCGAATCAGCGTGTTTCTAAGAAGGTGAGTCGGCGCACCATCATTAAGGCTGCGGCGGCGGCCAGCGCATTGCAATTCACAGGCCCGTTTATCATCAAGGCGCGGGGGGCGGAGTCGGTCAAGATCGGTCTCGACAATCCGTTGACCGGGACCTATGCGGCCGTCGGCAAGAACGAGCTGATCGGCTGCCAGCTCGCCGTCGAACAGATCAACGCCAAGGGCGGGATCCTCGGGCGCCAGGTGGATCTGCTGGTCGAGGACTCGACGAGTGGCGATGCGGGAACGGCGGTGCAGAAGGCGCGCAAGCTGATCGAGCGCGACAATGTCAATTTCCTACTCGGCAATGTCAATTCTGCCCTGGCGCTGGCCATGGCCGACGTCAGCAGCGAGAAGGGGATATTGCATCTCGTGCCGGGCGGGCACACCGATGCGGTCACCGGCGCCACCTGTCACTGGAACGTATTCCGCGTCTGCAATACGACCCAAATGGAAGCCAACGCGGTGACGCCGTCGTTGATCAAGAACGCAGGCAAGAAGTGGTACTTCATCACTCCCGATTACGCGTTCGGCCACACGCTGCAGTCAGGCCTCGAAAAAGCGGGTACGAGGTTCGGTTACACGAAGGTTGGTGCCGACCTGACGCCGCTGGGTACCACCGATTTTTCGTCCTACCTCATCAAAGCGCAAGCGGCGAACCCTGACGTCATCCTGTTCCTGGTGCAGGGCGACGACATGGTCAACGCGTTGAAGCAAGCCGTTCAATTCGGCCTCGAAAAGCGCTTTCATCTGGCCGGCGGCCAGCAGGAACTCGAGCCGCTCGAAGGTCTGCCGCCCGACGCCCGGATCGGCACCTGGGTCTTCGAGTGGTACTGGAACCAGCCGAACGTGCCGCACGTCAAGGAGTTCGTCGACGCGATCATGAAGAAGTCCGGCAGGGTTCCGACGGCGCGCACCTGGTTCGGGTTCGCATCGACATGGAGCTGCGCGCTGGCGGCCAACAGTGCCAAGTCGCTTGAGGCGGTGAAAATGGCCAAGGCCCTGTCCGGCATGACGTTGCCACCGGAGGTGTCGCTGATGCCGGACCCTGCGTTCTTTCGCGCCGGCCAGAATCAGCTCATCCCCAACCTGTATGTCGGCCATGCGCAGGCGCAGGGCACCGCGCCCGACGATCTGTTCAAGGTCACCGAAGTGGTCAAGGGTATCGACGCCGCCGGAACGCTCGAAGAGACCGGCTGCAAGATGACTTGGCCGGCGTAACGCCGGGCCTGCGGACGCGGCCCGTGCGCCGCGTCCGCATCTCGCCTACCTCACCGACCCGATCCTTGCAGCGGTACGTGTCTGTCCGACGCCGCCGGTGCGGCGATGGATCGTTGGCGAGTGTGGCAGTGGCTGCCTGCACGATGTCCGATTTTCCGGAAGCGACGGCCCGATGACGCAACTGCTCCTGTTCAATATCTTCAACGGCCTGATTGTCGGTGCGTTCTATGCGCTGATGGCGCTCGGGCTGTCGCTGATCCTCAACCTGAGCGGCGTCATCAATTTCGCCCATGGCGGTTTCCTCGCGCTCGGCGCGTATATCGCCTATACGTTGATTCCCTATGTCGGGTTCTGGGGCGGGTTGGCGATCGCGCCGTTCGCCACGGCGGCCGTCGGCGTCGTCGTCGAGCGGGTGCTGATTCGCCGTGTGTACGGCCGAGATCCGCTCTACAGCCTGCTTTTGACGTTTGGGTTGGCCTACATCTTCGAGGATGTTCTGCGCGCCATCTGGGGTGCGCAGAGCGTACCGTATCCAATTCCGCCGGAGCTCGCGACGCCGCTCTCGACGGAGTTTTTCTTCCTTACCGGCTATCGCCTGTTCATGGTCGGATTGGCCACGGCCGTCGTCATCGGCCTGTTCCTCATCCTCAACCGCACCCGGCTCGGCATGCGCATCCGCGCTGGGACCGCAGACCTTGAAACCGTGTCGGTGCTCGGCGTCAATGTCCGAATTCTGCGCACGCTCAACTTTGGTCTCGGCATCTACCTGGCGGGCTTGGCCGGTGTGCTCGCGGCCGGAATGCTCGGACTGCAGCCGACGATCGGTACGTCACTCATCATGCCGAGCTTCGTCGCGATCATCGTCGGTGGCCTCGGCAGCCTGCCGGGAACACTGCTTGGCGGCTTGCTGATCGGCCTTGCCTCCGGCATCACGACCGTGTTCTTTCCGTCGGCGACCGAAGCGGTGATCTACGTGATGATGGGTCTGGTGCTGTTGATTAGGCCGCGCGGCCTACTGGGTGAGGAAGGGAGGATCCAGTGAGGCGCGTACCGGCGGTAGCGTGGACTGTCCTGATCTGGCTGATGCTGGTCACCATGCCTTACTGGATGAATGGCCTGGGCGGCTACACCGAGCTCGCAAGCCGCGTGCTGGTCCTCGGTCTGGCCGCGATGTCGCTCAATTTTCTCCTCGGTTTTACCGGCGTTCTGTCCTTCGGTCATGCGGCGTATTTTGGACTCGGCGCGTACGGCGCGGCGATGACCATCAAGTACATCTACCCCAGCACGCCACTGGGCATCCTGGTCGGGGTTGCGACGGGGACGCTGGCCGCAATGGTGATCGGCGCCTTGATTGTCAAGCTGCGCGGGGTCTACTTTGCGATGGTCACGATCGCCTTTGGCCAGGTGTTCTACTTCATAGCCTTTCGTTGGAACTCGGTTACCGGTGGGGATGATGGCGTGAGCGGCTGGAAACGTCAGGCGCTCGATCTCGGCTTCACCCAAATCAACATTCTCGGCAACGACAAGGCGTTCTATTATTTCGTGTTGGTTTGCTTTGCCGTCGCGGTTACGCTGATGTGGCTGCTGCTGCGTTCACCATTCGGCCGTACCCTGCTCGCGATCCGCGAGAATGAGCGTCGCGCGCGCTTTCTCGGGATTCCCGTCGAGCGACACATCTGGCTTTCTTTCGTCATCTCGTGCTGCTTCGCGAGCCTTGCCGGGACGATGTATGCGCTGCTCAACAACTTCACTGACCCGCGCGCGCTGCGCTGGGATCAATCCGGCACTTTCGTGATCATGGCCGTGCTCGGCGGCATGCGCTCCTTCTGGGGGCCGCTGATCGGAGCGGGTATTTTTGTGGTGCTGCAGGACTACGTGTCGAGCCACACGGAAAACTGGATGTCGGTTATCGGACTCTTCTTCGTACTCGTCGTCCTGTTCTTTCCGCGCGGCGTTCTCGGCATGCTACGACGCAAGGGCCTCACGTGAGCCTGCTCGTGGTCGAGAATGCGAGCAGGCATTTTGGCAGCCTGGTCGCCGTCGATTCCGTCTCGCTCGTGGTTCCACCGGGCGAGCTGCGGGCCATCATCGGTCCCAACGGTGCCGGCAAGACGACATTCTTCAACCTGATCAGCGGATTTTTTCCGCCGACGTCGGGCCGGATTCTGTTCGCGGGTCGAGACGTCACCCAGACCTCGCCGGAGCAACGCGTGGCAATGGGCATGGCGCGAACGTTCCAAATCACCGAAGTCTTTCCCGAGCTCAGCGTACGCGAGAACCTGCGCATCGCAGTCGAGGTCGCCACCGGGCTGCGACTAAGCCCGTGGCTCACGCGCGCCGCGAACGCACAGATTCGGCAACGCATCGAGGTGCTGCTTCGCATGGGTGGACTGGAGGACAAGGCCAGCCGCCTAGCCGGCGAGTTGCCACACGGCGATCAGCGGGCGGCCGAGATCATGATGGCGCTGGCGTTGAAGCCGCAGCTTCTGCTACTCGATGAACCCACTGCCGGGATGGGCGATCAGGAAACCTACGACATTACGCAGTTGATCCGCCGCTTGCACAAGGAACAGAAGCTGACGATCGTGCTGATCGAGCACGACATGCGCGTCGTGTTCCACCTTGCCGATCGGATCACGGTGCTCGCCGAGGGCGCGGTGCTCGGTGAAGGCACCCCGGAGGAAATTGCCAAGGACGAACGCGTGCAGGCCGCATACCTGGGGAAAGCCGCATGAGCGTGCTCGAAGCGGCGGGACTGCATACCTACTACGGCAAGAGCCACATCCTGCATGGCGTTTCGCTTACCGTCAACGAAGGCGAGGTAGTCGCGCTGCTCGGGCGTAACGGGGCCGGCAAGACTACGACGCTGCGCACGTTGGTTGGTCTCACGCCAGCGCGTGGCGGATCAGTCAAGATCTTCGGCAAGAACGTCACGACCTGGCCGTCCTATCGCATCGCCGCGCTCGGTGTCGGCTACGTACCCGAAGGCCGGCGAATTTTTTCGCAGTTGACGGTCGACGAAAATCTGCGGGTGCCTCTCGAACGCCCGGGCCCGTGGACGATCCCTCGTGTCTACGAATTGTTTCCTCGGCTCGCCCAGCGCAAATCCAACAAGGGGCGACAGCTTTCTGGCGGCGAACAGGAGATGCTTGCAATCGCGCGGGCGCTGCTGCTCAATCCCAAGCTGCTGTTACTCGATGAGCCATCGCAGGGATTGGCGCCTTTGGTCGTGCAGGAAGTCTTTCGCGTCGTTGTGTCGATGCGCGCTGAAGGGATTTCGGTGCTGCTGGTCGAACAAAACGTCCGCGCCGCGGTGGAGGTTGCCGATCGTGCCTACGTGCTCGACGACGGCCGCGTCGTCTACGAGGGGCCCGCGGCCGAGTTTGCCAAGGATGAGGCGCGCGTGCGCGCGCTGGCCGGCGCCAGCGCAGAAAAATGGGAAGTCGCCGAGTAAAACCTCGGCGCTAAGCGCGTGTGCCGCGCGTATCGGGGCCCGCTGCCAGCCGGCCTTCGAGCCAGTTATCGAGTGCGATCTTGCCTGGGCCGCAGATCGTGAGTACCAGCAACATCGTTCCCCACAGGATGTGATCCTTGACCGCGATGTCGGGCAGTGCGGCATAGGAAACCACGGCGACGATGTTGAAAATGAACAGCACCCCGGCTGCGAAGCGCGACGCCAGGCCGAGGACCAGGAGCACTGGCATCGACAGCTCGGTGGTAGTCCCGAGCAGCGCCGCTATGGCCGGTGGCAGCAGCGGCACGTGATATTCATTCGTGAAGAGCGCAAGCGTGACGCTCCAATCGTGGATCTTGGTCAGTCCCGACATGAAAAACACCCGCGCGACGTAGAGGCGCAGGCCGAGCAGCAGCAGCGGCTGCAGCATGGCAATAAGGCGCGACAACGTGCAATAGAGCGCGGCGATTCGGCCGAGAGGCGCAGTGGGCGAGAAGGCATTCATGCAAGACCCCCTTCAGGAATGAGCGGACGGCGCGCGGAACGCGACGATGGTTTGCGCTGCGACTTGACGCTTGAGCACTTCGGCTAAGTCGAATGCCGCCTCGGCAGCTACACCGCGCTGCTCGGCGTCATCGAGGCGCCTGCCGCGAGCAAGAGCCGCCAGGAAGGCATGCTCGCCTGATGCCAGCCGTTCGATAACGACCCCGTCGGGTGCGCGCCGCACCAGCAGCAAATCACCGTCCTCAACCGGATTGACCTCGTGGTCGCCCGCGTAGCCGGGCTGATTGACCTGCCAGAGGCGAAAGATGGGATGGCGCGATTTGAGGATCTGCACCGATGGATGCAGCAAGAAGCGCAGTCCGCCGAGCGCAGCGACCGGGACGGTAGCCAATGCCGCTAGGTCAAGCGCCGGGGCGTCAGCCGCGATGTTGGCTTGATCGAGCGCCCATTCGAGGCGCGCGACGTCGGGCAGATAGGCTTGTGCACGCGCTGGCGGATAGGCGGCGAGGAAGCGCGCCATGTCGCCACCATAGCGGTTCACGTCCCCGTGGAGGGACGGGTAGGCGCGCACGAAGGCGGCAATCGCGAGGTCGAATAAAGCACCGCCGACCAACTGCCGCACCACCGGATAGGTAGCCGCGAGCGCATGGCGATAATTGCCGAAGACGTTGTTGCGGTAGACGGCGATACGCGCGGCCGCGTCGAGCCCGCCGGCTTCGATACCGAGGCCCGAAAGCGCCGCGGTGTCACCGAACAGCGCCGCCGCGGCGAACCCGCGCTGCAATTCACGCAGCGAGGGCATCGGCTTGCTCCAGTATCGCCTGCGCCGTCTTCGCTTCGTCGAGCAGAACCTCGAGCGCGGGCAGATCGGTGTCCCATTCGAGCAGCGTCGGCTTCGGGCCGAAGCATTCGATCGTCGCACGATAGAGAGCCCATACCGGAGGCGCAACGCGCGTGCCGTGGGTATCGATCAGACACGGCCCGGATGCATCGAAGCCGGCGAGATGAATCTCTGCGACGGCATCGCCGGGGATCGCGCCGAGGAAGCGCAGCGGGTCAAAGCCGTGATTGACCGCATTGACATAAACGTTGTTGACATCGAACAGCAGCTTGCAGCCGGTACGCTGGGCAACCGCGGCAATGAAATCCCATTCCGTCATCGAGTCGGCGCCAAAGCGCAGGTACGCTGATACGTTCTCGACGAGCAACGGTCGCCGCAGGGCGCGCTGGACCGCGTCGATGCGGTCGCAGCAGATCCCCAGTGCTTCTTCGCTGAAAGGCAGCGGCAGGAGGTCGTTGAGATGGCGGCCGTCAACCCGACCCCAGCACAGATGCTCGGAGATCGCCGCCGGCTCGATCCGGTCCGCGAGCTGCTTCAGGCGTCTCAGGTGCCCGTTGTCGAGCGCGTCGGCGGAGCCTAGCGACATGCCGACGCCATGCAGCGACAGCGGATAGTTGGCGCGAATCGCCTCGAGCGCGGTAAGTGCGGGGCCGCCATCGACGAAGTAATTCTCGCTGTGCACCTCGAGCCAGCCGATGACGGGTCGATCGCGTCGGACCTGGGCAATGTGCGGCGGCCGCAGACCGATGCCCGCGACGGACGGCAACTGCGAAGCCACGGAGACGGGTCTGGACAAGGAAAAAAAAGGGGTGCCGGCTCGCGCCGTCACCCCGCGCAAATTACATCTTCGGCGAGGTCATGCCGCCCATCTTCTCGCACGTGCCCTTGTCGACGTATTTCCAGGAAGTCGGATCCTTGTCGACGGTGCTTTGGCCGGCGCAGGCGTGCTTGCCGGCGGCACAATCGTTCTGGCCTGCCTTGGCGACGCCGTAGCACTTGTCCTTGGTGGGCTGCGGGGCGGCCGGGGCCGCCGTGGCAGTGCTCGCCGCAAAGCCGAGCGCAAGAAGGCCGGCAACGGCCGCTTGCAGGGTGGTCTGTTTCATTTTTATCTCCTAGGTGGAATCAAAAGTTTTGTGATAAAGACGAGCGCTTAGTTTGCAGGCACCCATCTAGCCCCTTTGTCGCGCCGGGCATTGCCACCTTACATTGGGGGTGCCGCCGCCCGCAAGCCCTCGTGCCCGCCAACACTCGCGCGAGGCGCGGCCGCTGCCCCAAATGCCGCTACCATTGGGGGGCCGCGTTCCCTCCGCCTCGCCCCAACCATGCGCTTCACGGTCGCCACCTACAACATCCACAAGGGCTTTTCGCACCTGACGCGACGCGTGGTCATCCACGAGCTGCGCGAGAGGCTGCACGGGCTTTCGGCCGACGTGCTCTTCCTGCAGGAAGTGCAGGGGGTCCATCGGCGTCACGCCCGGCGCTACCGCAACTGGCCGGTGAAGCCGCAGCACGAGTTCATCGCCGATACGATTTGGCACGAGGTCGCCTACGGACGCAACGCCGTGTACCAAGACGGCCACCACGGCAATGCCGTGCTGTCCCGCTATCCCATCGTTTCCCAGACCAACCTCGACATCTCCGCGCACGCGTTCGAGAGCCGCGGCTTGCTGCATTGCGTGCTGCAGCCCAAAGGCAGCCTGCCTGCGCTGCATTGCATCAATATCCATCTGGGGCTGTTCGAACGAGGACGGCGCTGGCAGGTGCACGCGCTGTGCGAGCGCATTCGCGAAGCGGTACCGATGAACGCGCCGTTGATCATCGCCGGCGACTTCAACGACTGGCGGCGCAAGGCCGACCGCACGCTGCAGGAAGAGCTTGGGGTGGTCGAGGTGTTCGAGGAGGCGCGCGGCCGGCCGGCGCGCACCTTTCCCGCCGTCCTGCCGGTATTTCGCCTGGATCGCATCTATTCGCGCGCCTTAACCGTTGTTGCCACCGGCGTGCATTACGCCTATCCGCTGGCGCGCCTTTCCGACCACGCCGCGTTGGCGGCCACCTTCGAGCTCGGACGCCTCCCTCGTGGCAGCGAACGCTGACCCGGTAGACCGCTACCGTCCGGGCAATCGCATCCGATTGCTGCGCAACGGCGCCGAGTATTTCCCCGCGCTGCAGCGCGCTATCGACGGGGCCGAACGGGAGATCTGGCTCGAAAGCTATATCTTCGCCGACGACGCCGCGGGTCGACGCATTGCCGCCGCCATGGCGCGGGCCGCGGCCCGCGGCGTGAAGGTTCGCGTGATGGTCGACGGCTGGGGCGCCAAATTCTATCTGACCCCCTCGCTCGAGCACTACCTGCGCGACGCCGGTGTCGAGCTGCTCAAGTATCGACCCGAGGTAGCCGCGTGGCAATTCCGTTCGCACCGCCTGCGCCGCCTGCACCGCAAGCTCGTTCACGTCGACCGCCGCCTCGCGTTCGTTGGTGGCATCAATATCATCGATGACATGAACACCGGTGGACACAAGCCACCGCGGGTCGATTTTGCCGTCAGCGTCGAAGGCCTGTTGTTGCCTGCGATCGTATATACGATGCAGCGCGTTTGGGCGCTGGTGCAGCTTGTCCAACAGGGATCCAGCCAGGTGCCGCTGTTTCCCGAGCGCATTCGCGGTGAACGCGTCGGCACTCAGACCGCAAAGTTCGTGATTCGCGACAACTTGCGCCATCGCCGCGACATCGAGCAGGCCTACTTGGCGGTGATTCGCCGTGCCAAGCGCGAAATCATCATTGCCAATGCGTACTTTTTCCCTGGGGTCACCTTTCGCCGCGCGCTGGCGGACGCTTCTGCGCGCGGCGTTGCCGTGACGCTGATCCTGCAGGCCAAGGTCGAGTATGTGCTGCTGCATTTCGCCGGTAAGGCACTGTACGGACAGTTGCTCGACGCTGGCGTCGTGATACAGGAATACTCCAAGAGCATGCTGCATGCGAAAGTGGCCGTCGTTGACGATCACTGGGCGACGGTTGGCTCCTCGAATATTGACCCGTACAGCTTGCTCATGGCGCGCGAGGCAAACGTGTTGGTGCGCGACCGCAAGTTCGCCGGCGAACTCAAGCGTGCGCTGGTGGAAATGATCGAGACCGGAGCGAGCCCGGTAGCACCGCTACACTGGCGCTCCCGTTCGCGCTGGTACAAGGCCGCCATATGGGTCGCGTACGGGATCGTGCGGCTCGCGATGGGTCTTGTCGGCTATGGCGGGAACGAATGGTTTTCGCGCCGACCCTGAGCTTCATTCGCCGCTGACCGGCGCACCCGACCCGTCTGCTACACTCCCGCGTACCCGTCGCGTCCAAGCGACGGCATCTTGTCAATGCGTCGCACTTCCTCCGTTTCGCTTCCCGCACCCGCCGATCGCGCCTACCGCGGCGACTGGCAGACCGTACGCACCCTGTTGCCCTACCTCATGGCCTACAAGGGCCGGGTGTCTTTGGCACTGGCGTGCCTCATTGCCGCCAAAGTCGCCAATGTAGGCGTGCCGCTGGTTTTGAAGCAGATCGTCGATCGCCTGACGGGCCCGACGGCGCTCGTCCTGCCGTTGGCTCTGCTCGCGGCCTACGGCGCGATGCGCCTGTCGACGACGCTGTTCACCGAGTTGCGCGAATTTCTGTTTGCCAAAGTGACACAGCGGACAGTGCGCACCGTTGCGCTCCAGGTATTCCGCCATTTGCATGCGTTGTCGCTGCGCTTCCACCTTGCGCGACAGACCGGTGGCCTCACGCGCGATGTCGAGCGCGGCACCCGCGGCATCTCGACCTTGATCGGTTATGCCCTGTTCTCGATCTTGCCCACACTGGTAGAGATCGGGCTGGTGTCCACGATCCTGATCGTTCGCTACGATGTCTGGTTCATCGCCATTACGATAGGCGCGCTCGCGCTCTACATCGTGTTCACGGTGACGGTGACCGAGTGGCGCACCGGATTTCGTCGCGCCATGAATGAGCTCGATTCCAGGGCCAATACGCGTGCCATCGACAGCCTGCTCAATTACGAGACGGTCAAATACTTCAACAACGAAGAATACGAGGCGTCGCGCTACGATGAAAGCATGCAGCGCTGGGAATCGGCCGCAGTGAAGAGCCAAACCTCGTTGTCGCTGCTCAACGTCGGCCAGAGCGCGATCATTGCGGTTGCGGTCACGTTGATCATGTGGCGCGCGGTACTTGGCGTGGTCACCCATTCGATGACGATCGGCGATCTGGTGCTGGTCAACGCTTTCATGATCCAGCTCTATATTCCGCTCAACTTTCTCGGGGTCATCTACCGCGAGATCAAGCAGGCGCTCGCGGACATGGAGCGGATGTTCCACTTAACTGAGGAAAACGCGGAGGTCAAGGATGCACCTGGCGCCAAGCCGCTGCAGGTGAGCGCAGCCGAAGTGCACTTCGAAGGCGTGGACTTCGCCTATGAGCCCTCCCGACAGATTCTATTCGATGTGTCTTTCACCATTCCGGCCGGCCGCACGGTTGCGGTGGTGGGGCCGAGCGGCTCGGGCAAATCGACCCTGGCGCGGCTCCTCTATCGTTTCTATGACGTGACCGATGGCCGCATCGCGATCGACGATCAGGATCTACGCGCGGTGCAGCAGACGAGCTTGCGCGCGGCGATCGGCATCGTGCCGCAGGACACGGTGTTGTTCAACGATTCGATCGAATACAACATCGCCTACGGTCGGCCGGGCGCGACGCATGAGGAAATTGTCGCGGCGGCCCGACTGGCGCAGATTCACGACTTCGTCGCGAGCCTGCCGGAGGGCTATCGCACGCCGGTTGGCGAACGCGGACTGAAGCTCTCCGGCGGCGAAAAGCAGCGCGTTGCGATTGCTCGCGCCATCCTCAAGAATCCGCGCATCCTCATTTTCGATGAGGCGACTTCGGCACTCGATTCCAAGTCGGAGCAGTTAATCCAGGCGGAACTCGAGCAAATCTCCGCCGATCGCACGACGCTAACGATTGCGCATCGCCTGTCGACGATCGTCGGTGCCGATCAGATTCTGGTTCTCGAGCGTGGACGCATCGTCGAGCGTGGCACGCATGGCGAGTTGCTTGCCCGCGGCAGTGCCTACGCGCGGATGTGGGCGCTGCAGCAAGAGGAGCGTGCCGAGCCCGTGACCGCCGACGCCTGATGCCCTACGTCGGCGGTCATCGGCTAAGCTATTGAAGCGTTGATGGATTTGGCATAACCCTTTTGGCTGTGGTATAAAGCCCGCTGGATCCGAGAATTGATCTGATGAGCATTCGCCTAACCTTTGTTTTTCTTGGCCTAATTGGCCTTGGCACGGCCGCGACGGCGGCCGCTGAGCCCGCTGCGCCGCCCGCGGCGGCGACCGTGACGTTGAACGCGAGCAAGCTCAAGCTCGGTTCGGCCAACGCTTTAGTGCTCGATGCCAACGCGGGGGAGCCGATTTATGCCAAGGGTGCCGACACGGTCACGCCGATCGCCTCGGTGACCAAGCTGATGACCGCCATGGTGGTGCTCGACGCCGCACAGCCAATGGATGACGCGATCAGCGTTGATGTCGCCGACGTCGATCTCCTCAAGGGCAGCCATTCGAGGTTGCGTCTCGGTGCCGAGCTCCCGCGACGCGAGATGTTGCGTCTGGCGCTGATGGCCTCGGAAAATCGAGCCGCGTCGAGCCTTGCCAGATACTATCCTGGCGGTACCGCCGCCTGCGTCGAGGCGATGAATCGCAAGGCACAGGACCTCGGCATGACCCGCACGCACTTCTCCGATCCGACCGGACTGACGAGCGAGAACGTCTCGACTGCGAGCGATCTGGCGCGGATGGTCAAAGCCGCGGCAGGCTACGAGTTCATTCGCGACGCCACGACGACCGCGAGCCGCTATGTCGAGGTGCAGCCCCTGGGCCAGGTGCTCGGGTTTAACAACACCAACTCACTGGTGCGCGGCGGACAGTGGGATATCCAGGTAAGCAAGACCGGCTTCATCCGTGAAGCCGGCAAGTGTCTCGTCATGCTGGCCAATATTGCCAGTCGCTCGGTGGTTATCGTGTTGCTTGATTCGTACGGAAGCCTGACCCGAATCGGCGACGCCATACGGGTCAAGCATTGGCTTGAAACCGGCGAGTCGATGCCAGTAACGAAGTCCGTCAAGGCGAAGCGGGTCAAGGGGACGCTGCCCCAGGCATCGCACGCACCTGCGGCAGCGAAGATCAAGCTACCCGCGTAGCGCAACGCCGCTGTTTGGCGGCAGCCAGCGCCGCGCCCTTGCGCTTCAGCCTCTCTCATCGCCTGCGTGGCGGCCGTGCCTGCTCCTGGGCGAGCAATTCCTTGGCATGGGCGCGGGTTTTGGCGGTGATCTCATGACCGCCGAGCATGCGCGCAAGCTCTTCGACTCGTTGGGCCCCTTCAAGCCGGGCAAGCTCGGTGGCCACGCCCGTGGCGTCGCCACCCTTTGTTACGCGGTAATGGCCATCGGCGCATGCGGCAACCTGCGGCAGATGCGTGACGCACAGAACCTGGCGCCGCGCACCGAGTCCCTTGAGCAGGCGGCCGACGGTTGCGGCGACGGCGCCGCCGATGCCGACGTCGACCTCGTCGAAGATCAATGTCGGCACCTCCGCCACGTCGGCGAGCACAACCTGGATAGCGAGCGCGAGGCGCGACAACTCGCCGCCGGAGGCGACGCGGGCCACCGGGCCGAGTGGCTGCTTGGAGTGGGTTGCCACCTTGAATTCCACCGTTTCCCTGCCGAAACTCGCCGGCTCGGCAACCGATGCGAAATCGACTTCGAACCTCCCGCTGCCCATGGCCAGCTGTTTCATCGTCTGGCTGACCCGATGGGAGAGCTCGGCGGCGGCGAATTTGCGCTTCGCGGAAAGCTCCGTGGCGAGCATTTCATAGGCGGCTTGCGCCTCGCGCTCGGCGCGGGTGAGCAACACGATGTCGGTGCTTGCAGCCAGGGCGGAGAGCTTCGCTTCGACTTCGAGCGCAAGCGCGGTGAGCACCTCCGGTGCGACCCGATGTTTGCGCGCGACGGCGTGTATGGCGGCAAGGCGCTCTTCGATGCGCGCGAGTTCCGCGGGGTCGAGGTCGAGCCGTTCGCGGTAGGCGCGCAATGCGCGTCCTGCCTCGTCGACCCTCACCTGGGCTTCTTCGCCCAGCGCGATGATTTCCTCGAGCGACAGGTCATGGGCCGCGGCACGGCGCAGGCGCTGGCATAAGGCGCCCAGCCGACCGCTGAGCGCGCCGTCGCCTTCAATAAGTTCCGCGACACCGGTCGTCGCGGCATCGAGCAGGTCCGCCGCATTGGCGAGTCGCGATTGCGTCGCGTTGAGCTCCTGCCATTCGTTGACACCGACGCCTAGGGCGGCGAGTTCCGCCGCCTGCGCGAGGAGTGCGTCGCGCTCGGCTGAGGTGGATGCGGCCTCGCGCGTACCGCGCTCACATTGCTGCGCGGCCTCGCGCCAGCCGCGCCATGTTAAGGCGACCTCGCGGGCGAGCGCGGCGAAACCGCCGAAGGCGTCGACGAGCTGGCGCTGCGTGTCCGGACGACCCAGCGATTCGTGCGCATGTTGGCCGTGCAGGTCGACGAGCCTCGCGCCGGCATTCTCCAGTTGCGCGAGCGTAGCCGGGGCGCCATTGATCCAGGCGCGACTCCGGCCCTGCGCGTCGAGCGTCCGGCGCAGTAGCAACGTCCCGGCGGCACCGAAGTCCTGCTCCACCAGCCACGCACGCAGTGCCGGCGTGGCAGCGATATCGAACTCGGCTGCGATTTCCGCACGCTCGCTTCCGGGACGCAACTGCCGCGCTTCGAAGCGGCCGCCGAGCAGCAGCGACAACGCGTCGAGCAGGATCGACTTGCCGGCGCCGGTTTCGCCGGTTAGCACCGTGAAGCCGCGCTCGAATTCGACCTCGAGCGCTTCGACGACGGCAAAATTACGGATCGAAAGCAGACGCAGCATCGAGGTCAGAGGCGTATCGGGAGGTGTATCGTGATCGTCGCCGACGCGAAGTCAGGGCACGCGGACGGAGAAAGGACGACCTGCCAGCCGGCCTATTGCGGCCGCAGCTTTTCCGGCGTCTCGCTCCAGTGCAGCTTGCGCCGCAGCATCGCGAAATGATCATGATCCTTCGGGTGCAGCAACCGCACCCGGTGTTCCGCACGACGGACGACGACGGAATCGCCTTCGAACAGCGCAAAATTGGCCTGGCCATCGCAACGCAGACTGGCGTCCTTGCCACCCAGCAATGCGATCTCGATCACCACCGAGTCGCGCACCGCGATGGGGCGGTTGGACAGGGCGTGAGGTGCTACCGGGACAAGCAGGATCGCGGCGACGCCGGGGTCGACGATCGGCCCTTGCGCCGACAGCGCGTAGGCAGTCGAACCGGTCGGCGTGGCGACGATCAACCCGTCGGCGCGCATGGCGTAGACGAAGCGGCCGTCGATGGTGACAGCGCAGTCGATCATTCCGCCGAGGGCACCGCGATTGACGACGACATCGTTGAGCGCCAGCGCGCTTGGGTCGTCGCCGGCATCCGCACCGCGCGTCACCGATGCGTCGAGCAAGGTGCGCGACTCTTCGACAAACTCACCGGCAAGCATCGCCGCGAGCGCGACTTCCATGTCGGCGAGCGCAATGTCGGTCAGGAAGCCCAGCCGGCCCTGATTGATTCCGATCAGTGGCACGTCAAAACCGGCCAGTTGCCGCGCGATCGACAACATCGTGCCGTCGCCACCGACGACGATCGCGAGCTTCGCTTCGCGTCCTAGCTGCGCCAACGGCGCTGCCGGATAACCCGGCAGCGGGGTGAACTGCGCCGTTTCCGCGTCGAGCAGCACGTGATGCCCGCGGCGGGTGAGGAACGACGCGAGCCGCTCCAAGGGCTCCGCTATGCCCGTACTCGCGTAGCGTCCTACCAGCGCGATCGTCGAAAAGGGCTGGGCGGAGGCGCTCATGGCAGCGATTAAAGCATAAAATAGCTCCTATGCTTGACCCGCGCGCGCAGCACCTTCTGAAGACACTCATCGAGCGCTATATCGCCGATGGCCAGCCAGTCGGTTCGCGCGTGCTGTCACGGCAATCCGGCCTCGAGCTCTCGCCAGCGACGATCCGCAACGTGATGGCCGATCTGGAGGAAATGGGTTTTATTGCCAGTCCGCATACTTCTGCGGGACGCATACCAACACCCAAGGGTTACCGCTTTTTTGTCGACAGCCTGCTCGTCATCAAGCCGCTCGAAGAGGGTGAGATCAGCGAGCTGCAGGGTCAACTGCAGGCGGACCGGCCGCAATTGCTTGTCGGCGCAGCCGCGCAGATGCTATCCCAGCTCACCCACTTCGCGGGCGTCGTTGCGACGCAGCGCCGACGTGAAGCGTCGCTACGCCATATCGAGTTTCTGCGCCTGTCCGACCGGCGCGTGCTGCTGATCATCGTCACACCGGAAGGCGACGTGCAGAACCGGATTCTGCATACCGACCGCGCGTATACGCAGACACAGTTGCTGGAGGCATCCAATTTCTTCAACCAGCATTATGCGGGTCAACCCTTCCACGCGATCCGCGCCTTGTTGGCCGACGAACTGCGACAACTGCGTGAAGACGTCGTCGGGTTGATGAACGCCGCGGTCGAGGCGAGCGACGCCGCGCTCGCCGAGACCGGTGACGGCCTGGTCGTTTCCGGCGAGACGAATCTGCTGCATGCCGAGGACCTTTCGTCAAACATGGATCGCTTGCGGCTGCTGTTCGAAGTGTTCGAGCAGAAGACCTCGTTGTTGCATCTGCTCGATATCAGCCAGCGCGCACAAGGCGTGCATCTGTTCATCGGTGGCGAATCCGGCCTGGCGCCGCTCGACGAGTGCAGCGTGATCACTGCGCCCTACGAGGTCGACGGGCAGGTCATCGGCACGCTGGGCGTGATCGGTCCGACGCGGATGGCCTACGAACGTGTCATCCCGATTGTGGACATCACGGCGAAGCTGCTGTCGAACGCGCTGACGCAGCAGATGAGCGACGCCTGAGGGGCGTCCGCATGGCGGCGGTTTGTGCAAACGTTGCGCTGGGCGAGCGCTTCGATTCACTCGTCGCGCGTGACAACGGCGCGCAGCACCCGGGCGCGTAGACGTCCGCGAAGCCCGACCCATCGTGCGCAAACACCCATGAGCCGATATTTACCCGAACCCGCATTTTCCCACGACCGGGCTGCCCGGCTCGGGGTCCTGTTGCTCAATCTCGGCACGCCGGACGCGCCGACGCCGTCGGCGGTGCGTCGTTTCCTCTCCGAGTTTCTGTCCGACCCGCGTGTCGTTGAGATTCCCCGTGCTGCCTGGGTAGCGCTGCTGCACGGCGTCGTCCTGCGCCTTCGGCCCGCGCGCTCCGCACAGCGCTACGCCGCGGTCTGGACCAAGGACGGCTCGCCGCTGCTGGTGCACAGCCAGCGGCAACGCACGCTTCTCTTTGGCTACCTCGGCCAGCGCCTGAAGGCACTGGGCTTGCCATCCGATTACGTCCAGGTGGAGTTGGGCATGTGCTACGGAGAGCCGTCGACTGCGCAGGCACTCCAGCGGCTGCGTGCGGGTGGCTGCGATCGCGTGCTCGTGTTGCCGCTCTACCCCCAGTATGCGGCAAGCACGACCGCGGCCGCGCTCGACGCGGTATTCGCCGCGACGCGGCGGATGCGTCGGATACCGGCGCTACGGGTGGTCGACGCCTATTACGACGACGCCGGATACATCGGCGCACTGGTGCAGAACATCAACGATTATTGGGTCAAAAACGGCCGGCCGAACAAGCTCGTCCTGTCGTTTCACGGCGTGCCGCGGAAAACCCTCGACCGCGGAGATCCTTATCACTGTCACTGCCAAAAAACCGGCCGCCTGGTCGCCCTCGAGTTGGGGCTCAGACCCGACCAGTTCGCGGTCACGTTCCAATCGCGGTTTGGCCGCGGCGAGTGGTTAAAGCCGTACACCCAGCCGACGCTAGTCGCCCTGGCCAAGGAAGGGCTGCGCCGGGTGGACGTAGCCTGTCCCGGTTTCGTCGCCGACTGCCTTGAAACGCTGGAAGAGATCGCGCTCGAGGCAAGGACGGCGTTCCTCAACGCCGGTGGCAAGGAATTCCATACCATTCCCTGCCTGAACGAGCACCCGGCGTGGATCGGGGCGCTGGCGGACCTGGCGCTCAAGAACCTGGGCGGCTGGCTCGATCCGCCGCCGGATGCGGCCACGCGTGAGCTTAGCCAAACCCGCGCCAGGTCGCTGGGAGCAGCGACTTGACGCCATCGTCCCAGACGGGGACCAGCGCCTGACATCGCCCACGGCGGCAGCGGCAAGTACTTTCTGACCACCGGCGAAGTGCGGGACGGTTGAAAGCTGCGCCAACGCCCTCCATCTGGGACACTTAGTGGAGAGGACCACGAATGAACAACAATCCCGACAAGAACAGTCGGTTTTCCGCCGATCCGGAACGTAGCGCGCCCGTCCAGGGCGACGCGCCCGCGGCCGGTATCGAGCCCGGGAGCTCCGAGCCGGCGTCCCACCTCGCCACCCTGCTGAAGGAGGCCGAGGATGAAGCGGCCCGGCTGAAGGACGCCTGGCTGCGGTCCAAAGCGGAGGCCGACAACATCCGCAAGCAGGCTCAGAACGATCTCGCCAAGGCGCACAAGTACGCCATTGAGCGCTTTGCCCAGGAACTCTTGACTGTCCGCGACGCGCTCGAACTCTCGCTCGCGACCCCGAACGCGACGACTGAAGCCCTCAAGGACGGCGTCGAGCTTACGCTCAAGAACCTCAAGGCAGCCTTCGACAAGGAACGTATCGTCGAGATCAACCCGGTGGGGGAGAAATACGATCCGCACCGGCACCAGGCAATGACCTTGATCGAGTCGGGCGAGCCTCCCGGCACCGTCGTGCAGGTGTTCCAGAAGGGGTACCTGCTCAATGACCGCGTTCTACGCCCAGCCCTGGTGGCGGTCGCCAAGGCTCGGGAAAGTGCGTCGCCCGGCGCTACAGGCGCTTGAAACCAAAGACAAAACCCCCATCTAGACGTTGACTAAACAATTCAGGAATCGAAGGAAATCCTCATGGCCAAGATCATCGGAATCGACCTCGGCACGACCAACAGCTGCGTAGCCATCATGGAGGGCGGGCAGCCCAAGGTCATCGAGAACTCAGAAGGCGCGCGCACGACCCCGTCGATCGTCGCCTACCTTGACGACGGCGAGATTCTCGTCGGCGCGCCAGCGAAGCGTCAGGCGGTCACCAATGCGAAAAGCACCATCTTCGCGGTCAAGCGTTTGATCGGTCGGCGTTTCGAAGAAAAGGAAGTGCAGAAGGACATCGCCTTGATGCCCTACAAGATCGTCAAGGCCGACAACGGTGACGCCTGGGTCGACGTGCGCGGCAAGAAAATCGCGCCGCAGCAGGTATCGGCCGAAATCCTGCGCAAGATGAAGAAGACTGCCGAGGATTACCTCGGAGAGGAAGTGACCGAAGCGGTGATCACCGTTCCGGCGTATTTCAACGACTCGCAACGGCAGGCGACCAAGGACGCGGGCAAGATCGCGGGGCTCGATGTCAAGCGCATCATCAACGAGCCGACCGCTGCCGCGCTGGCGTTCGGTCTGGACAAGAAGGAAGGCGACCGCAAGATCGCCGTATACGACCTCGGTGGCGGCACTTTCGACGTCTCGATCATCGAGATCGCTAATGTAGAAGGTGAGCACCAGTTCGAAGTCCTTTCGACCAACGGCGACACGTTCCTGGGTGGGGAGGATTTCGACCAGCGCTTGATTGATTACGTCGTCACCGAGTTCAAGAAGGACCAGGGTGTCGATCTCAAGAACGACGTGCTGGCTTTGCAGCGACTCAAGGAAGCAGCCGAAAAGGCGAAAATCGAGCTGTCGAGTTCGCAGCAAACCGAAATTAACCTGCCCTACATCACGGCCGACCAATCGGGACCGAAGCACCTGTCTATTAAGATCACGCGGGCCAAGTTCGAGTCGCTGGTCGAGGAACTGATCAACCGCACGGTCGAACCGTGCAAGATCGCGATCAAGGATGCGGGTGTGAATCTCGCCGACATTAGCGACGTCATTCTGGTCGGCGGCATGACGCGTATGCCGAAGGTGCAGGAAACGGTCAAGGAGTTCTTCGGCAAGGAGCCACGCAAGGACGTGAACCCCGACGAGGCGGTTGCGGTCGGTGCGGCGATCCAGGGCGGGGTGCTCAAAGGTGACGTCAAGGACGTCCTGCTGCTCGACGTGACACCGCTGTCGCTCGGCATCGAAACGCTGGGCGGCGTGATGACCAAGCTCATCCAGAAGAACACGACGATCCCGACCAAGGCGCAGCAGGTATTCTCGACTGCGGATGATAACCAGTCCGCGGTGACGATCCACGTGCTGCAGGGCGAGCGCGACGTCGCTTCGGGCAACAAGAGCCTGGGTCAGTTCAATCTGGAAGGGATTCCGCCTTCACCGCGCGGCATGCCGCAGATCGAGGTCACCTTCGACATCGACGCCAACGGGATTCTGCACGTGTCGGCCAAGGACAAGGCGACGTCGAAGGAAAGCAAAATC
>Ga0302324_100002777_pt1 | contig 39855 bp, 41 predicted proteins | sample Palsa_T0_1_FD_201949 | JGI IMG/M metagenome (GOLD analysis project Ga0302324, IMG submission 201949) | Peat permafrost microbial communities from Stordalen Mire near Abisko, Sweden - Palsa_T0_1 | ecosystem: Environmental > Terrestrial > Soil > Palsa > Peat permafrost | place: Sweden: Abisko...
CCGCCGGTCGGTAACTAATTCCCGCGCCGGAGCGATCCCAACCTACAAGGTATTGATTCTCAAGCCGCTAGAGCGAGTCGGTGTGTGCGAAATCCTACCTCCCGCTACCATTATTATACCGACGGTGAGCGTTAAGAAAATTGTCGGTTAATTCCGGATTCGGTAATCAGTTTCTCGGGATTCAGAACGACCAAGCCGACTGGAGTCCAGTTACGGCTGTCACGACTCCATCGCTTGGGGTGAGAACGGCGGGCGAGCCGATAAAGCTCGTGGCGGTGAGCGCGCAAACCTCATATGTTCAGATTCGCGGACTGGGCCCGTCGGGTCCGTGAGCTTCACCGGAGAGTTGGAGGCCCGCCGACCCGCGGGCCTCCTCACGAGGAGAAACCATCTAACCGGGGCGGACGGCTCAGTGGCTCGCCTCAACTGCAGTATCGTCACTTGCGCGCGGGGAGACGAGATTAATCTGAGTCTTCCCCGAAATAGTGAACTCCTTTTGGGCGGCGTCTGAACTCTGCAGCGTCACGCTCAGTTCTTGCTTCTGCGACGTGCAGATCAACGCACGCGTCGGTTTGGGACCAACAGGGTTTAAGGTCGGACTGGTCGAGAGAATCGTGCCGGTGGCGCTCTGCGTCTCCGAGTCGAAAACGAGGCTGATATCAGTTCTTAAGTAATTGGTGTCCTCGCCTATATAAACCTTGCCAGTCCGGGCGATATCGGCAACAAGACCGAAGCTCCAGCCAGTATTAAGCACGTAGCCGTTGCCCTTACAGGGTGCGGTGAAAAAAATGTTGACCGCCGTCACCGCTTGTTCCCCAGTGTTGGTGTCGGTTCCGACTACGAACGAAACAGGGCTTCCATCGCTCGAGGTACCAGCGTAAGTGCCTGAGACCGGCGGCGTAGACATGGCTGGGGTTGCGAGTGCTGCTGCGATAACGGCGGCGCCGTAAGCGATAAAGATGGTTTTCACTGCGGATCTTCCTTGTTGTTTGAATCTGATGACGGTGCTTGTCCGAGAATATACTGCTGTTTCCAACGACGGGCGAAGCCCGCGCCTGCAATTTCATGTCTTATGTCAAAAGGATTAAAGCCATGCGCTGATCATTAGGAACCTCGACGACACCGATGATCCCTTGGTATCCCTTGTCATAGCCATCGGAGTACCAATCAAACTGTTGCAATTCGATGCGGCTAACTTGTTGCGCAACTTGAAGCAGGCAGGAGTCTTTCCAATGCGGGCCAGCGTAGTAACTGACGTAGTGTTTTGGGACGTAGGACCATACTGAGAGGTCGCCGTCTAGCGCCGAACCCTCAGGCGTCAGATTTGCACTCGCTGCCACTTCTTGAGGATCACTGCAGCGATGTACACTGATCCTCACGCGATTGCCGTCGAAGTGGTGATTTATAGAGAAAAATCGTGGGTGCCTGGGTGAAGAGAGAAATATTTTGCATCACTCAGAAACACAGTTTCAATGTGACCCGATCCCACTGACATGATCCAAAGGCTGCCGCGGTCAACCCAACCGAGACTCGAGATGATTACGCTTCCCCGAGAATCAGACAGCATCCCTTGGGCTCCCACAAAACCAAGATCGTGTCGGGGAGCCGCCCGAGCCCATTATTGCCTCACGGCGACGAGCATCAGCTTCGGCTCGACGCCAGCAATTAAACCAAAATCTCGATCACGATGCAGGAGCGGCATGCTGGCAAAAATAGCGTGCGTCGCTATCAGACAGTCATTCGCGGATCGCGGAGTTACACCCGCCCATCGGCATCGCGCGTACAAATGTGCTGCGCTGCGCGCTGCTTCCCGAGTGTCGGGCGCGATTACCATTGGCAACTCGCCGAGTACCCGATCCCAGCGAGAGAATCGGTCAGGGCTATCTGCACCCTGGAGAATCTCCTGTAGGATCGTAGGCGCGAGCCACACCGGCTCTCTGTGTTCCATAGCTTCGGTAAGCAGCGTAACTTCGGCGAGATTGTCGCCGCGTAGGTACGCGATCCACACCGAAGAGTCGACGAGCATATCAAGTTACCGAGACGGGCTTGCTGCCTTAGGATCGTAGCCTTCTGAAACGCCGCCCGTGCCGCGCAGCGCAAGCACTCCCGAGTAGTCGCGACTCCGCACGTAATGCTCGAGTGCGACATGGACCGCGTCACGAGTGGTTTTGACATTGGCCAGTCGCTTGACCCGGTCAATGAGTTTTGAGTCGAGAACGATATTCGTGCGTTCAGCACTGCGTTTGCGCACTTGCTTCATAAGAGTCCTATACACATTGTATGTGTATAAAAAGTATACGACCGATCACGAGCCAGCGCAACAGAGGCTGGCGAGCGCACTCCGCCCGACTACCATGCTCAGCCGGCGCCAATTCAACGTAGTTGCGCCAGCCTTGTTACGGAAATCTTATTTCGGGCGTGCGGTACAAGCTGTAGCGACGGCCCGGCTACTTCTGAATCTAGGCGATCGACGGGTGTGATTCTCCGCTTCCAAGTCGAATGAGCCTGAAGTTATCGCTTACGAATCAACGCTATATTCACCGACAGCAGTCCATGCCGAGGAACGCTTGGGAACGGACATATCGGTCCGCAGCTACCACGCTTGGTGAATGGGCCAGATTGGCTCAGCTTCCGGAGTTGACCGACCCGAAGGCGACGTTTACTAACGTCGGCTTCGGCGAAGTCTGCCCGCGCTGGCTTCATCGGAGGTTGCCTATGGGTAATTCTGAACCCAGAGGCTTTCGACGGTGTCTGCGACCATCAAGGCTTCACAAACCTGAGTGTCATGCGATCGGATTCACCGATGGCCTGCATCGTCGCGTGCTCGGCTTCGGGACCGGACAGATCCGGTGGCAGCCGATGCACGATGATGTCTTCGGGGTCCTTGGGATTGGCGTTGATCTCGGAGACGCCGGCCACGCGGAAACCCGTCTTGAGCGCCAGCGCGATCAGGTAATCCTCGGGAATGCGGTGGAGTGTCATCGCGCTTTCCGTTGCTGTGGCGAACGGTTTGGCACGGTGCTCCTCGACGCCGAAGATGCCGCCGGGCTTAAGCACATCAAACGCGGACTTGAAGACCGCAGCAAGCGTCCCCGGGCCGCCCATGAGCCAGTCATGTGCATTGCGGAAGGTGAGCACCATGTCGGCAGAATTCTCAGCACCGAGTCGCACCTGCTTGGGCGGCTCGAACGGGATGATCTTCCCGATGTGCCCGAACACGGCCGGTTTAGCCTTGATCTTGTCGGCGAACTTCGGATCGGAAGCTTCGAGCAAATGGCCGTGTGCGTAAAGGACGGGCGCGAGAATTTCGGTGTACCAGCCGCCGCCCGGCTCCAATTCAATGACGGTCATGTCCGGCTTGAGGCCGAAGAATTCCAGGGTCTCGATGGGATGCCGGTATTGATCGCGCGCCTTGTGCGCGGCCGATCGCCAGTCCCCGTCCACGGCTTTCTGCAGCAGCACGATGGTGCTGTCGGATGGCGCGACGGCATCGGCGCTGACGACGGAGACGAAGAGTAGGCTGCTGGCCAGCAGGATGAAGCGCTTGCAGATTTGGCGGAACATGGTTCGACCTCGTGACAATAGGCGATCAAGATTACTCTGGTAAATTTCGAATACGCGGTTTTCATTGCAAGGAATTAGAGCGGACCGCTATCGCTCCTTGTTTCATGGACGCCTAAAGAATCTCAAGTAGAAAGCTGCGAACACCAAGACAATGCCAATGTTCACTGTCAGCCGTTCCCAGAATCGGTTTCTGAAGAACGCAAAATCCACACCGACTATGACGGCTGCCATTGCCACCACGTAAAGCACGACAGCCACCTCCCTGCACATTTCAGCTGGCATGGTACAGGAAGGGGCGAATGCCCGGAAAACAGGCCGTGTTTCGGGTGAGTTTTGCCCGTCGGCAATCTGGAACTCAAAAAAATCGAAACTTTCCCTCACAAATCTCGGATGCCAACTCGCTGGGACCGCTTTCCAAAGGCACGGCGCTACCTTGTCTGCGCGAGATGCGCGATCTCCGGTCCAGCATCACTCAGGTCATCGCTTTGGGCGAGTAGGGTGCGGTAGGTGCGCAAGCGGCTTCGTCCAGGAGAGACTTGAGGCTCGGCAACCGGCCGTTCCGCCGAATTTTGCCGTCATCAGTTTACCGGCGGTCGGCGGGCGCGCCAAAGTGTTAAGGATTGTCTGACGCCTGCCCCAAAGCGCGCGGCAGTCCGAACCCCACCTCTTGGGCCTGAGAACTACGCGGATCCGCCCCCCAGCGATCCATGACGGTGGTATGAAGCGTGCTCACGTCGATCGGCAGTTCGGCGCGTTCAAAGCGAATCGCCCTTCGAGGGCACGAGCTCGCTTCCGCAAAGCGGCCATTTAAAACCTATCCCCACACGCTCCGGGGGTGCACAACCTGCGACCGTCAACCTATCACGCCAAAGCTACAACGGGAGTAAGATCAGCATTTCGTGCCCGGAGGATGGCACGGGGTACACAACATTCAAAACAGGAAAGGGGAAATTCACAAATGTTTATTCGTATCTTTTCTTTGACTGCCGCATCGCTTGTGCTTTGCGTTTTTGCCGGGGTCGCCTCTGGACAGGCACCGAGCCAGGACCAGCAGGAGATTTGGAAGGTGGAACAACAGCAATGGAAGATGGCTGCGGCGAAAAACAATGCCTGGATCGACGAGCTGGTGCATCCAAACCTGAGATACTGGGAGACAGGCGCTCCGATGCCGCGCGACAAGGCGTCAATCAAGCATTGGAGTCGTTACGACAACGAGTCCTCGACTGTCCTTGAGCAAGAACTCTTTCCGATCTCGACGACGATCACCGGCAATGTGGCAGTCGTTCAGTACTACTACATGATGGCGCGCGAAAACTACAAGAAGGAACGCGAATCAATCACTGGACATTACACGGACGTGCTGATTAAAGATGGTGGCCATTGGCAGTTCATCGCGTGGGCCGGCGGAGATGACCCAAAAAAGTGACTGTCCGGCTGGAGAACCATTGACCGATCAGCATCTTCTTTCTTCAATAACTTGAATACCCGACTGCTGCCGGTCGTCACCGGCAGCATCGGGTGTGCGCCGTGGAAAGGCGGCGTTTTCCAGTGGGTGCAAGTCCCACCCGGCAAGTGCTCCAGCCGGAAGCTACCGGAGCAACTGTGGAGGTAACGAAACGGTTGAAGCCTTCGGGAAATGCATGTCACGAATTGGTGACAGCGCGAGTGTGCAGGCCGCAACGTGAGTGAACGCTGAGCAAGCCTCGAAAATGTCGATGCGCAGACCGACCCGGTAACCCTTTCGGGGAAGGTTGATACGTCTGGGGGATTGAGCAGAAGAGGAACCCAGTCGCTGCGCCGGGGTAGTGGCGGCAGCATGTACACAAAGGAGAACGCACGCAACACGGGAAGCCCCGGGGCGTGTTTGAAGGATCAAACAACCGGACGCCCGTGAGGGAGGGTCCGGGCGCTTTGGGGTGACGGAGAGGCTCGTATTACCGTTGAAGCCGGGTAATGCCGGTGGAGGGAAGGAGCCTTGGTTCAGGGCTGACGCAACAAGTAGTGAAGGAGCGGAGATTGGGCAACCTAGCAACTCCGGCAAGTGTTCAGAAACTGCGGACGGCGTTACACGCAAAAGCGAAGACGGAAGCCGGGTATCGCTTCTACGCGCTGTACGACAAGATCTACCGTGGGGATATCTTGGCCTACGCCTATGCTCAGTGCCGCACGAACAAAGGGGCGCCGGGTATGGATGGGCAGGACTTTGCGGATGTAGAAGCGTACGGGGTGCAGAGATGGCTCGGTGAACTGGCGATTAAGCTCAAGGAGGAGACTTACCGACCAGACCCCATCAGACGAGTGTTTATCCCAAAGCCCAACGGCAAATTAAGGCCCTTGGGTATATCGACGCTGCGGGACCGGGTGTGCATGACGGCAACAATGCTGGTGCTTAACCCAATCTTTGAAGCCGACCTTCCGCCTGAACAGTACGCCTATCGGCAGGGCCGCAATGCCCAGCAGGCGGTAATCGATGCGGAGGAGACGCTGTACCGAGGCTATCTGGAGGTGGTGGACGCCGACCTGGCGGACTACTTCGGCAGCATCCCGCACGCGGATCTGATGCGGTCGCTCGCGCGGCGCATCGTGGACTCGCGTGTACTGCATCTGATCAAGATGTGGTTGGAAGGCGCCGTGGAAGAAACCGACGATCAAGGGCGGAAGAAACGCACCACGGAAGCCAAGGACAGCGGTCGCGGCATCCCGCAGGGGTCTCCCATCTCACCACTGCTGGCGAATCTGTATATGCGCCGGTTCGTGTTGGAGTGGAAGCGGCGCGGGCTAGAGGAGCGCCTCGGCTCGCGCATCGTGACCTATGCTGATGATCTGGTGATCCTGTGCCGGCGCGGCAGGGCTGAGGAAGCCTTGCAGCATCTGGGCGTGATCATGGCCAGACTGAAGTTGACGGTCAACGAGGAGAAGACACGAATCTGCAAGGTCCCGGAAAGCGAGTTCGACTTCTTGGGCTACACGTTTGGGCGGATGTACAAACGGACGACCGGGCAAGCCTATCTGGGTGTCCGGCCGTCCAAGAAAAGCATCCGGCGCATGGTTGAGAAGATCCATGCGATGACGACGGTCTCCGGAGTGGGCCAATCGACCACACAATTGGTGGAACAGTTGAATCGCGTGCTGCGTGGCTGGGCGAACTACTTCAACGTAGGCACGACCCGCGGTGCGTATCGCGCGCTCGACCAATACACTGCGGTGCGGTTACGCCGGTGGCTGCGGCGCAAGCACAATCTCAGGCGCAAAAGAGGCGGGACCTATCCACTCTCGCATTTATACGGGTACTTCAGACTCGTACGCCTGGCACAACTTGGACGCGGCCCCTCGTGGGCGAAGGCGTGATGTTCTGTCCGAGAGCCGGATGCGGGCGATCTGCATGTCCGGTTCGATGAGCGGGATGTGGAAACGGAGTCAGGGTGCGGGTACTTGGGCACCGCCAGACGAAAGGGGCGGTAACAGACAACCCGAACCTACGATCACCGCGCCACATCTCGACTCTACCAAACCGGAAGTAAGGCCGATCTGTCAGTAGATGGCCATGAGATATAGGGCCCCCGCAGTTGCGCCTTCACCGGCAGTTCGTCTTGCTGGCAGAGGAAAGCGCTGCCGCTAATATCTGCAGTTCCTTTCAGCGCATATTTAGGAAGCCTTACGCCGCAATGGGATGGCAGGCAACCCACCGTTCGTGATCACGCCCCCGCTACCAACGCAGATAGGTTCTACCCTTTAAGAAGCGCGGCATCCCGGCCAGCGCCAGCATGTGCTTCCCAAGTTCTAGGAAGCGCAAGGTCCAGGGACTTGATGCCGTTTCCGACGAGGTTCCGGTATTCCGAGACGATCACCGGCAGCCGCGACAGACCTCGCTGTACACACTCTACGAAGTCCGATTCAACGGGAGGCAGTAGCCTGGGATCCAGGCCAAGCGATAGCTAACGATTGCGCGCAAAAGGCGTTGCACCATCAATCGAGTTCCCGGTGCGCGCAAACCCCATGTGTTCAGAGTCACGGACTGTGCCGTCGGGTCCGGGAGCTTTACCGGTGGGATGAAGCCCGCGGACCCGTGGGCATCCTCACGGGGACGATGAATGCGTCAGAACTCAAGTGACCGCGGGGGAGGCTCAGTGGCTCGCCTCAACGGCAGAATCGTCATTTGCGCGGGGGGAGCAGAAATTAATCTGAGTCCCTGGAGCCAACTTGTTTTTGGCGCCGTCTGGATTCGACTGCAGCGTCACGCTCAGGTTTTGCGTCGGCGACGTGCAAATCAACCCACGCGTCGGTTTGTGCCCAATCGGGTACAAGGTCGGACTGATCGAGAGAACCGTCCCGGTGGCACTTTCCGTTTTCACGTCGAAATGGAGGTCGACTGTCAGGGCATCTTCGGCCCTGCGAAACGCATCAAGTCGTGCACTTCCGGTAACCAACAACGGGACCGCTCCCATGCGGGGCGCGCCCAAAAAAAGCCCCGCACGAGGCGGGGCTTCAAGAAATAAACTCTTCCTGGAGGAATTTAGAAGAAGGTGTATTTCAAATTGATATAGAAGTTCCGCAGCAGGGGGTCCGCAACGAGCGAGTTGTACCCGGCGGAAAAGTTGTCGTTCTGTGCGTTGGTGAACGGAGGACTCGTGTCGAACATATTTTTAATTCCAAATAACACGGCCAGTTTGGCGGTAGGCTTGTAGACGGCGTAGGCATCCCAGAGCGAATAACTGCCCACCTTCCGCTGACTGCCGTCGGCATTGGTGTATTCGTCGATATACGATGAGTAGAAGCGGTTGCTCAGTCCGGCGCCGAACATGCTTTCCGGGCTCGTCCAGTCGACCCTCAGGTTATGCTCCCACCTGTACGCCGGCAGTTCTAGGCTGATTTGCTGATTGCCCACCAGGTTGGTTTCCGGGCCGCCGTTGTACTGCTGCTCGAGAAACTGTGTGATCGAGGTCCCTTCCAAATCTTCGTGGAACGTCCCGATGGCGGTGCGTTGCTGGTATTGGATGCTGAGGTCGAATCCGTCGGTTACGATCTTGCCCGTATTCTGAAAGTTCTGGTTGATGTATCCACAGGTCGGCGCCGTATAAGGCGTGCACTCATTGGCTTCAGCGACCGACGGAGTGAGTGTCCCACTTGAGTTCGTTATGATATAGCTCGCGAGCGCGGTGGGGTCCGCGTAAATGGCCGAGGCGGGCACGTCTTGGACAACATTCTTGAGAATGATTCTGTAATAGTCCAGCGTAATCCCCATATCCTGGATCGGCGATATGATGACACCGAGATCGAAGTTTTGCGATGTTTCGGGTCCCAGGTTTTTGTTTCCGCCGTTTAACCCCAGTCCCTGTGTGTTGCAAACAGCTTGGGTCCACTCCGCAGTGTAGTGCCCCGGCGAGCAGAAGGGGTTCCCTGATCCCATGGTGGGGGAATTCGAAGCTGTCAAGAAAGGCGGCGAGTACAGTTGGAAGAGCGTCGGCGCCCGAAAGCCGGTGGAGGCGGCTCCCCTGAACGTTAGGAAATCGAGCGGCTGATAGCGCACCGACAGCTTCGCGTTGTTGGTCGTGCCGAAATCGCTGTATTTGTCCTGACGATCCGACAAGTCGAGATCGAGACTCTTGGTGATCGGCACGTCCAGCTCGAGGTAACCCGCCTGTACATTGCGACTGCCTTCGACTGCACTGTCCGTAAGTCCGGTGGCCGCGATGACGAGGGTGTTATAGGGCGTGGTCGTGCTCGCGTAGCGTTCGCCGTTCACAGTGGCGCCGATCGCGAAGGTTGCCGGAGTGCCCGCATTGAAAGCATCGCCCAGCGGGTGGCTGGCATAGGCGTCGAGGCTCCAGCGCTTGTCCTCACCAAGCTGATATACGCCGTTTATATACGACGAGTTGATCAAAGCCTGGCCTGCCGCGCTCTGGGGACCGAAGGGGTTGATCAGGTTGCTGAGGACGCCGCCGGGCGCAAGCACTGCCTCATTGGGTATGCCTCCGGTCCAGCGATTGTTGTTCTTGTTCTGACTGTAATTGAAGTCCGTGGAGTAGTCCCAACCGGCGTTGCTGCCGGAGAACGTCACCAGAGCTCTCTCCGCGGTATTGAGGACCCCACCGTAGCGGCTGTTGTTCGGATCGCTCCAGATCGCATTCCCCCCATCGGCCAGATCCACCGGCAGGCCGCAGTTGATCGACTGGGATGGGATGCATGTCAGCTGGGACGCCTTCGGGTAGTAGGGGCTCGCCGGGTTCATCGGGAAGTCATAAAACATGGGACCGGAGTACCCGTTTACTTCGGATTGGGTATAGAAGTACTGCACCTGCAACTGGTTGTTGGCCGGCAGCGCCTTGGTGAAGGCCACCATCCCGGAAGCCGCGTGGGACTCCGGGAGCAGATCCGTCGCGGCGGAATACCGGTATGCGCAGTTGCCGAAAGCCGTTGTCAGCTGCGGATTACCCACGCAGGCCGGATAGCCCGACTGCCACAGGTTACCGTTGGCATCCGCGAAGCTCCCGGGCCATGATCCCGGATTGTTCGTATTGGGGATGCCCGCTGCGGGATCAAAACCCTCGGCGGAAAACGCGCGCTGCGTCGCGCGCAGTTCCTGTTGCTTGCTGTAATTTCCCGTGATCATAAGGTTATAGCCGTCGCTCGCCAAATCCCCATGTCCGAAGATGAAATCCGCCTGGCCCGAGTTGCCACCGGTTTCCTGCGGCTTGTCGAAATTGCCCTGGACTTCGAGTCCCTGGTAATCCTTCTTGGTTATAAAGTTGATCACGCCCGCGATCGCATCCGAGCCGTACAGCGCCGAGGCGCCTTCCCGAAGCACCTGGACGCTGTCGATGGCCGAGAACGGAATGCCGCTCAGGTCGACCGCATTGCCGTTGAAAGCATTGTTGGCCACCCGTTGGCCATCAAGCAGCACCAGGGTGCTGCCATTGCCCAAATGGCGCAGGTTGGCGTAACTACCGCCTCCGGAAAATGACCCTACGTTTGCGGCAATGTTTACCGTCGGGGCGGCGGAGGTCAGCGTGTTTATCACCTGCTCCACATTCACGACGCCCTGGTCCTTAAGGGAGTCCGACTTGAGGATCGTGATGGCCTCCGCGGTTTCCGCTGCGGGCCTCTTGATCATGGAGCCCGTGACGACGATCTCCTGAAGGTCCGCGGTGTCGGAGGCAGAGGCAGCGGGCGCCTGCTGCGCCATGGCAGGCATCGATAGGGCGCCGATGCACGCACACATCGATACAATCATGAATCGTTTCACAAGCGATCTAACACTAATCGGGCTTGGCATGCTCATCTTGGCACCCCTCAAAGTTAGTTATGGCGGCGGCGGGTTAGCAGGCGCGAAGTCCCGTTGTGTTTTCGCGACAGTACAAACGAACGCCGCTCTCATTCGGTGAACGATAGCCGCCGATCAACTGACGAGTATGAAAATGGTATGAAGGCCGCTGGCAGCGTGATGAAGGCCGCTGGCAGCGTGATCACAGTCAGAATCTACTTATCTGCCTCATACATTCATGCGCGAGTGGTCGCTAAGGAAGGGCTGCTGCTAAACGTGTCCAGAGATGGGGCGCGTAAGTGCAACTGACCATTCGCTTGCTCGGGGTACGCTGAAAGTCCGCCCCCTGCGCCGCCTAACAAAACAAGAAGCGCATGGCGAGACGTACATAATCTAGGATTATAAAATCAACCAGCTGACTTATGGGACCGATCTTCAAGCAACATTTTCGCGATGAACGGGACTAAATCCGCGACGAAGCGGACCGACCCAACAACGCGAAAAGCTTGCTGATACACGGCGCGTTACACTCGATTCCGACCACACACCTAGGCAAGCTTCATGATCCCCAAATGCTCGGAAAACACTGATCTGCCCGCCACAAATCCTCCATCAGTTACGTTAGGGTCGGGCAGGAAGATCTCCAAAGCCAGCCTGTTCAACGTGCTTCAGGCAGGTGGATGGGCAGCCGTCTACGCGGTCTGTGCGCTTGCAGCGGAGCAACACCAAGGCCTTTGGCCAGCCGTGTTGGATACGTTAATTTGGGCCTTTTGTGGGTTTCTTGTCACGCTCGGTCTTCACCACATTTACCGACGATTACGTCAACTACATCTCTCGCATGTGCGCTTCGCTGCCGTTGCCCTGATCTCCAGCGTGCTGTTTGCGCCACTGTGGTATTTCATGGAGCACGTCTGTTTACTCATAACGTTACCTGCAGTCCTGCATTTTGATGCGCTGAGGCCGGTATTTTCTGAAAACGCGGCGATCATGGCGCAAGAACCACTGTTGCTTACGCAGTACTTTTGGCCCTTTTACTCCATCATCCTCTTTACGTGGGCATCCCTCTATTATGGTGTCAACGCGATCCTGGATCTGGAATCAGAGCGCGCTAATGTTGTCAATGCGCGCAAATTGGCCGACACAGCTCATCTTCGTGCCTTGCAGTCGAATTTGAACCCGCATTTTCTGTTCAACGCGCTGAACGGTATTGCGACCCTGGTACGGGTAAGAGAATCCGTGGGCGCTGCGGCTATGGTCGATGCCCTGGCCACCTTTCTTAGATCAACGCTACAGCGTTTGGATACGCCCGAACTTCGCGTTGCAGAGGAAATCGAACTGATTGAGCAGTACTTGTGCATTGAACGTTATCGGTTTGGTACTCGTCTGCGCGCGGTGGTCGAGGCCAAGCGGGAGGCGCTCGGTGCCCTCATCCCAACCCTCATTCTTCAACCGCTTGTGGAAAATGCGGTGCGCTACAGTGTGCAACCCCGCGAGGCCGGCGGCTCCCTATGGGTGTCGGTGCGCAAGGAACTCGCGGTTTTGGTTGTGTCGGTGGAGGACGATGGAGCCGGACTCAACGGGGGTACGTTAAATGCCTTCGGCATGGGCCTACAAAACTCCTCCGACCGGCTGCATGCTTTGTATGGAGCCGCCGCAAGCCTGACTATTGGCAGCAGAACTGACGGCACTGGGTGCGCGGTCGTTATCAGACTCCCCTTTCGGCTAGCGCCTGCGAGGCAACCCTGTGAGCGGGCAATCGAGGCAGCACAAGCGTGAAAATTCGCACAATAATAGCCGACGACGAGGAGCTTGCACGACGCGGCCTAAGGGCACTTTCGCAACGATGCGAGGATTTGGAACTGATCTGCGAGTGCGCCAACGGGCAAGAAGCTGTGGACGCGATTCGCCGGCATCGGCCGGACCTGGTGTTCCTGGACATTCAGATGCCGGGAAAGACGGGGTTCGATGTCATTAGTGCCATTGAAGATGCCCAACGCCCGCATGTTGTATTTGTGACTGCTTACGACAAATTCGCGCTGCGGGCGTTCGAAGTGCATGCGTTGGATTATCTCCTTAAGCCCGTGAACGAAGAGCGGTTCGATGCTGCGGTGGCACGTGTACGAGAGGCCATGTCGCACGCGACGGATAACGCAATTGTCCAGCGCGTTCGACAGGTGGCTGCGGATCTGAAGGTAGCCATTCCACCATCGAAGGGGTCGGCAGTGGATCGTCTGCCGATCAAGGTCAACGGGCGCATCATGGTTATTCGGGTGGCGGACATAGACTGGATCGAGGCAGACGGAGACTATGTTTCGGTACATGTGGGGAACAAGACTTGGTTGATGCGCGATACCATCGCGGCCGTCGAACTTCGGCTGGCGCTATCTGGATTTGTGAGAATTCACCGCTCCACCCTCGTAAATGCCGAACGGGTCAAGGAACTTCAGCCACAGGACAAAGGCGAATATACCGTGGTACTTCATGACGGCACGGAACTTAAACTGACGAGACACTACCGAACGTCAGTTGAACGACTGGTCGGCGTGAACCTCTAAACGGCGTCGATCAACGCCAGGTGGGCTGCGCTCGCATCTCCCACCGTTAGCGCGTGACGGTTTTAGCAGAAGCGCAGTTCAACAGTTCTAGATCGCACCCCGACACCGACTCCATACCTTGCGTTGCCTCGCAGGCGTCTGAACGTTTTTGAATGATGGTTGATACGGCGCCGCCAATTCAATCGGACGCCGCGGCGTACCGCATTCCTACGACGACGTGTTAGACCCGCCACACGGCGGTGTCGCGGAGGTCACTTCAGAGTCTCCGCGGCCGAATTTGCACGCTCTCTATATCCGTTTTGACGTACTTTTAGTCCGCAATGCCGCAACGCGATGCACGTTCTTCAGTCTCGGTCGTACACTAGCGCTCTGTTGTAGCGGCAGAGACATGCATGAGATCGATGTTCACGCTTAGACGCTGGAAACCGCCGACAACGCCGCGCCTCAAACCTCGAGTACAGCGACCTTTCCGAGAACTCGATGCGACTCGTCAATCAAAAGCCCCGAGTAATCCAAAGGATAAATACATGAGAACGAAAACGGTTTCGCGCCGGACGGTACTCCAGGCAGGTCCGTGCGTACTGGCTGCAGCCGCGGGCATCCCACAAATTGCGATTGCGCACGCTAACACCGGGCTAAACCCGCAAAGCGAGGCGATTATCCGCAGGTGGTATGCCGCGTGGGAGAAAAATGCTTGGGGCCCACTCGACATCCTGCTGGCGGACGACTTCCAGTTTTCGAGCGCAGCCGGCGACGACCACATCAGTAAGAGCGCTTTCAAAACGCAATGCTGGGAGTCACAGAAGGATTTTATCCAGCGGTTTGACTTGGAGCGGGTATTTGGGCGAGGCAACGAGGCGTTTGTGATGTACCTAGGTCGGACCAAAAACGGTAAGACATTTCGCAATGTGGAGTATCTGCGGCTGAGAGATGACAAAGTGGAGGCCATCGAGTGCTACTTCGGTGCGCAGTCGAGCTTTCCATCTGCAGCGAGCGCCAAGCAGGGCTAACGCCGTGGTATCTCAGCGCTTCAACACAACATCTTCGGTCAGCAACGTGCTCGTTCGAGAACACGCGTGAAGATACTGATAGTCGATGACCAAGCCGATGCGCGAGATGGTCTGATCCGCCTCTGTAAGCGCAACGACGATATTGAAGCGGTTGTCGAGGCCGATTGCGGCAGTGCTGCTATTGACGCGGCGGGCACACTTAACCCGGACATTTTGCTCCTAGATGTGGAGTTACCAGATATGTCGGGCTTCGAGCTCTTGCGAACGATGGGAGCGGGCGCCCATCCTTTGGGCATCATGGTTTCGCCATGCGCGGATCACGCGATCCGGGCTTTCGCAGAAGGCGCGATTGATTACTTGGTAACGCCGGTGACTGCAGAGCGATTTGACTTGGCAATGGCACACGTCCGTCATCGATGCAATGGCGCGTTGCCTAGGAACGGTTCTTTCACTTCGAGGCCTTCGGATCTTGGTCGCACTGTGCCAGCTTTCTCGCGGTTTTTAGTGGGTGAGCGACAACGACGACTGTATCCGCTCGATCCGAAGTCGATCGACTACATCGAGGCCGACGGTAACTACGTCACCTTGCGCGCCGGCAAAATGGAATACCTCAGCCGAGATTCGATCAAACGTTTGTCGATGCAGCTCGCAGAGTTTGGCTTTATCCGCATCGACCGGTCACTCCTGGTGAATGCCGCCGCCGTGTTATATGCCGAAGTGGCAGGTCATGGCACATTTGCCTTAACGCTAGCCTCCGGTGTATGCGTGCATTCGAGTGCTGCTTACCGCGATTCGATTTTGCGCATTATCCCCCTGCCGTCCTTGTCGAAGCGCTACCGAGGCACCTCGTCGAAGAGTTCAATGAACTCTATCTCAGAATAGCAGGGGTTTGTCACGCTGGCAGCCCGAATCGTCCCAAAGTAGTTCCGGCCGCTTGCGGCACTGCTAACTTCTAAGGATGAGGTTGGCCGATCGTATCGCGCAATGCCGAACTCCGTTCATCGTTGAGAACACGAAGGACGGCTCTGTCACGCACTTAAACGGCGCCGCTGCGTACTCCAAAGATATTGATAGTTGTGCTACGCGATATGTGCTGAGCGACGAACTGACGCGTTTATGCACAGCGCTCGCCTATTCGAAAGGAGCGAGCACACTCGCCTGCGCAGACCTTTTGCACGTACCCGCAGAGCGTGTGTGGGTCGAATGGACCGAAGCTCCTTGGCGGAACGAGCTTGCGTGTTACGGCTTCAAAAGTCCCGTTGACCCGGCGTGCGCGGGCCGGCGCGGGGTCTTCATTCAGTCCAATCCCGATGGGCGTAGTGGCCTAATGAGAACGTTCTGGGCGAGCGCCGAGTCTGAAGTGAATGTGCTTTCCAGTAGCATGGAAGCCTACTTCGATTTTGACACGCAAGAAGGTGAGAATCCCGCGGTCTTCGACCGGCAGGAGCGCCCTTCCATTTGTGTTTCGGATGCTGCTGCCGGGAAGGCGGACATCTTGCGGCGCTGCTTTCGATTCTGGTTCGAGCGCTCGTGGCAAGATTATTACGGGAGGGCACAGCTGACGCCCGTACAAGCTGCCGCACTCTCTCATCACGCACTTGGTTCGATAGCGATCGATATTCCTGTAGTGCTAGCCTTCTTTTTGCTCCTCGCTACTCGTCCAGGCCTGCCGCGGCGGCCTCTGATGCTTGAGCGTCTTAACAGAGCACGAGCAAAGTCCGGAAAGCGGCCGCTGCTCGAACAGATTGAAGTCTTCTCACCGCTTATGCCAGAGTTTGAAGCCGGCCGTAGCAGCTATTTAGGGGCATCTCGACGATCGCGTAGACTTCACCATGTGCGGGGCCATCTTGTGCGACGGGGAAGCAAGCTTTTCTGGCGAGTGCCGCACTTGCGCGGTAGCGCACGGGCCGGAACCATTCGGACCCGCACGGTCACTTGGATCGTCGATTCAGCGACTTCAGCGCTTATCCGCAGCTAGTCAGAGCTATCATCAACCCAGCTGTCTTGAACGCGCCCCGGCCATGTGCGTGAGTCAGAACGTGGTTTTCTAAGGATATTCCCGCCCCTAGGCACCGACGTATGAATTCAATGTACGAGCCAACGGCATGGGAAACCGAAGTCGTGGCCGATACCGCGACTCACCCTCACCTATTTTCTGTCCGACGGACCCTCGGAAAGGCGATCAAGGACCCACAAACAATCACGGCTTATAAGCTCGACAAGGTCCGCAGCTGATCCGACGCGGACCCGTTCGAATCCATTAAAAACCTTGCGATTACTTCCCGGCGGGTCCGCTCACTGAACCCACGCCCGTACAGAAATCCCATCCCTTCAGGGCCAGGTAGTCAGCGTAGGGTCCATAGTCCCCATAGTGACGTCATGGAAATCCCTATTCACGCCGAGATCCGCACACACCATGGTCAGCTCCGCATTGGTCGGTGCTGCGAAAAGGCGAGTGTGGTCGAGCTTGAATCGCAACGCTTTATTCAATTTTCTAGAACCAACGGGGTCCCGTCGTATTTCGATACACTCGACAGATGTCCACTGTCGCCCTGTCGGCCATCTATTGTCGCTTGCGGTATCGCTTGGCGAAGTAACAGATATCATAGCTGACCAACCGCCGATGAAGAGGACGCGCGAAGAAGCTATCTGCTGGACGAGGGTCCGAAGGGTCTGTCGTGGTTTTATGCTCACGCATTACACCCGTCGCGTTTGGTAGAATTGTGGGAGCTGTAAAGGAGCGCAAACGAGAGCTGTGCGCGGCGCCCGTCACTTCGCAGACTTGATATAACGGTTATGAAGAAGAAAACGAAAATTAGATGGTTCAGTAAACCGCAGAAGCGTGATTACCCGGCAGCGCAATCGTATTTAAGCCTGCATTTTGAACCGCGGGCGGCAATAAAAATTGTCAACAGATTGAAACGTGCCAGGATCACGGAATTTGCTGCGAAAGACATTTTTCGAGCGTCCGGGCTATCGCTGCTTGGGGTTAGCAACAGTCATGTTGAAAAGGATCGAGCTCAAATCATCGTTAACGAATCACTGTCTCCGCTCTTGCTGTGTCGAGATAGGCATCATGGCAGACTGATTATCGCCGATGGCTATCACCGGCTCTGCGCGGTTTACACATTTGACGAGGATGCCATGATCCCCTGCAGGATCGTTTAATCGGCGTGCTTGTTAAGCATACGGAGCAAAGTGGCAACCTTTCGTTGAAGGCGGGAAGTGCCTTGCGACACTCCGAGGCTAGCAACCTCCATTCGGCTCTTAATCTCAGACGAACCCATTTGTTCCATGAACACGAGTGCATTTTTGCCAGGCAACTGCATTGCTCCGCTCATCGAAACTGAACGACTACGCCTTCGTGCCCATCGGTCCGATGATCTCGCAGATTGCGTCGCGATGTGGTCCGACCCGATCGTTGTCCGATACACCATAGGCGACCCTGCGCCACCGCAGAGAACATGGATGAGGATATTGGCCTACCGTGGACACTGGGCTCTATTGAGCTATGGTTATTGGGCGGTGGAGGAGAAGGCTTCCGGCCGCTATGTCGGTGAACTCGGCTTCGCGGATTTTAAGCGGGATATCGTGCCTTCGATCGAAGGAATGCCGGAGCTAGGTTGGGCGCTGGCCCCGCAGTTTCATGGCAAGGGCTATGCAACGGAGGCGCTCAGAGCTGCGGTCACCTGGGGAGACCAGCACTTTGCGCAGTGCCGAACCGTTTGCATCATCCACCCGGACAACCACCCGTCGTTTCGTGTCGCCGCGAAGCTGGGTTACAAGGCTATTTTCGCTGCCACCGGGGCCGGTGGACCGAGCACCGTGCTCGCTCGTCCCGCATAGTCGCAACGCGGGTCGTCACGTAGACGACAGGAACCAAACGCCTCGACGCGTCCAATCCGGCCGGCTGGTTAGGTGATGCGTGAGGTGCTGGGCATTACCGGGGCGCGAAGACTGACCCCAGGCGTCGCATGCTCCAAGAGCAACTACTTTCTCGCGTGCCGCGCAGGCGGCTCTCTGGCTTTTCACGGACGCAAATATCGGCCGAGTCGCCGGACTGCAAGGACAGGATCAACGTTTGTTGAGACGAATGACTGGCTGACTCGATCAAATCGCGTATTTAAGTGAAATTGTCTGTACGCCAGTCCTATATTTCGCACCTTAGCAAGGCCGCGTTATCGGCGATGCGCATTTAAGTGAAATGGCTCACTGCGAGGGCGGTTGCAACGGCTAGAATTGGGTTCGTCGGCGGACTCGTTTTACCGCCGCACAGTTGATACAACAAGAAGAACTTTAATGATTCAACTATTTAAATCGCTTTTTGGCGAGCCATCGCGCAGCCATACCGGGAAAAAACCGGCGGCTATCGCAAGGCTCAAACCGACGCAAGCCCGTGGGGACTACCGCGCCGTCTCACTCGCGCCAAGCATAGATTGCTGTACGGCGACCAAGGACGCCCGAAAGCGCTATCTGTCACGCGAAGCGCCGCACTTGCCCTTGGCGGGCTGCACGATGCCGGCGGACTGCTTGTGCAAGTTCCGTAAGCATCCGGACCGCCGCGACGGCGATCGCCGTGTGTTCGGCGACGCCGATACGAGCCGCTGGTTCGTCGGTTCCGAGCGTCGTACGCAGCGTGGTCGAAGGGTGGCCAAAAATTGACGTGAGTCGTCGGCGTGCTGCTCCGTTGCGGGGTCGACCCGTGCCCATCGCATGGATCCGCAGTTGATCGACAGAGGCAGTCGATCCGCATCATCTGCTTGGATCGGTGAGGCGCTTGTTTGGCGCGCAAGCGCGGAAGCTGCTCTGCACCGCAAAATCGCCGCTACGACAGCTCGGGAAGCGCTATCGCATCCGCTGCAGAACCTCGACACTACCCACCCGATGATTCTCCTGGCACGAAGGCTCGCTGCGGCGCAGTCCTAAATTGCGCGCTCCCGCGAGTGGCAGAAGACAGGCCCGTCAAGAAAATCGCGCCGTAATCCATAAACGCGGCCGCGCAAGCTTGGCGGTTTTGGGCGCGCTACAGAAATCGCTGCGGAATGCAATCGGCAAACGGATAGAGTGAGAAGTAGGGCTTCGCTTCGTCGAGCACCCGTTGTATCGATGGCCTATCCGCCAACCTGTCGAAATAGGCCCTGAGATGACCAAGCTCGTCTGGAAACGGCTGGACTGTACTGGCATAAAACAGCGCCGGGGCTGCGGCGCAGTCCGCCATGCTGAACTCTTGCCCGGCTACCCAGGTTTTGGAGACGACTTGCCGGTCGATCATTCGGTAAGCCGTTTGCAGGGTGGCCCGTTCATTACTCATATCGCCGTTAGCGCCCCGAATGCGATCACCTACAATCTGTTGCATCGGCCCCTGGAGGTAGTTGTCGAAAAAGCGGTCCCATAGACGAACTTCCAATGCGTTCGCCCAGTCGATTGGAATCAACGGGCGCGCACCAGGGAAGAATCGATCCACGTACTCGATGATGATCGTAGATTCTGGCAGGTCGCGTCTGCCGGCATCGTCGCGAATGACCGGGAACTTGCCGATGGGCCATATCGCCTGGAGCTCCGATTTGTCCGCCTGGTTCGATAGGTCGACGACCCGTTTTTCGAATACGGTCCCGGTTTCGTACAGGGCAACGAGAACTTTATGGCAGTAGGACGCAAGCGGATGGTAGTAAAGGGTCAGCGACATCGGTCAGTTCCTCGCAGGACGTGGGGCGCACAATGCGCTCTCAATCGCGCAGCTATTATGCTATCAGCATTCCTGTCGTACCTGGTCAAAGCGAATAGCCGTGATCCCGCTGGTGACGTGCACGATCATGCGACCTGGGTCACCGCGGTACCGGCAGTGATCAGGCATCGTTTACGTGTGTACCGAAGCGCCAATCCGAAGCCGCCCGATTGCAAAAACCCGATGCCCGTCCAACGGGCCGCCGCGCTTTTTGTACTCCTCACCGCGGCGCTCCTTGGCACCGGAATGCGCTCGGTACTCGCGGAGAGCGTACCCCTGACACGTGAGCATGGAGCATTCGTATTACCCGTAGTCATGAACGGTCGAATCACCCGGAACTTCATGATCGACAGCGGCGCCTCAGACGTGACCATTTCGGCTGATGTCCTGGCGACCCTCACGCGCGCTGGCACCATTGCGACGAACGATTATCTGGATTCCCAGGTGTATCAATTAGCGGATGGCTCTAAAACTCGAACTCAGCGCGTTCGGATTCGATCCTTGCGAGTGGGTGGTGTGGAGCTTAAGGATGTCATTGTGTCGGTCGCCCCTCATGCAGATCTTCTGTTGTTGGGGCAGAGCTTTCTGGGCAGGTTGCAGTCTTGGGCGATTGATAATCAACGTCATCTGTTTGCAATCAATGAGGCGCCTAAACCTTCGGCTTCCCTGCCAGTCGCGAGGCGCGAAGCTGCGCCTGCTGCCGGGCAAGTTGCGACGCGCGAGCCCGCGCCTGCTGCCCTACCGGTTGCAACGCGCGAGCCTGCGCCAGCTGCGGATGACTGGCTGTCAATCGGACGCAGTAGGGACGGCCTGCAGACGTTATACGTCAATCGCTCGAGTGTTCGCGTTAGGGACGGTATACCGAGGGCGTGGTTTAAAACGATCTTCTCTCCGCGTACTGTAAAGGGCTACGGACAGCGAAATAAATGGATGAGCGCAATAATTTCGCGCGACGCATTCGATTGCGAAAGAGCTGCGGGCCGAACGGAGGAAGCGACCGAGTACTACGAAGACGGCACGAATTATCCTGTGCCTGCAGCAGACCTTCGTGCCGGTTGGAGATCCATACAAGCAGGCACGGGACTCAATTATGAGATGGGAGTGACATGCAAGCTTGCGAGTGCGCGCCGGGTGACCAGTAGCCCATAATGCCTGCAACGGACTGGTCACGTCGCGCATCACTCGCTCGGGTTGCTCGGGTTGCTCGGGTTGCTCGATTTGCGCAGTTCGCAGCGGCATTGGAGCTGATCTAAATACTGGGCAATTCATGCAGGCTGACTGCCCGGAATAGATGCCCTCCGAGGATCGCCCTGCGCTGACAAGGCAGAGTTCGTACGGTCGTAGGTGGCAGCGCGCACCGTCGACCCTTGAGCGTGCAGATTCCTCATTGACGCCGTTTCGGCGCCTGGATGGTATTATCGGCGCCTGGCATCTTGTTGATGGGGCGTGCCGACTCCGAGAACATTCTATTGCGACGCGTCGGGCGATAGCCGTATTCGTGAAGCGTCTGCCGACTCGCATGGCCGACGAGAGCCTTAGTCCATGCAAAGCATGAAGAGCCCGTGACAAATGAACGATAGTAAGTGGCGATCCAAAGGAGTGCGGATCGTTCGGGCCAATGAGCTGGACGCAGATACAGCGCAGACCCTAGGCATGCAACGTCGCGCCGCTGTGACAACTCGGCGCACAGGCGCGACGAAGCTCTGGGCAGGCACCGTCACCATCGATGCCAAAGCCAAAACCGGTGCGCACCATCACGGCGACCTTGAGAGCGTGATTTACGTCGTTAACGGCGTTGCTCGTTTGCGCTGGGGAGACCGGCTCGAATTCGTCGCCGAGGCCGAGGCGGGCGATTTCATTTATGTGCCCCCCTATGTGCCGCATCAGGAAATCAATGCGAGCGACGATCTACAACTTCATTGCGTGCTTGCGAGAAGCGGCCAGACGGGACTCGTCTTTAATCTGGACATCGAGCCGGCTGAGGCTCCCGAACTCGTGCGCTGGATCGACGATCTGCACAACTGATCGAGCCACCGAGCGCATAGGGTCATGCCGGAATGGCCAAGTGATTGACCGTGGCGGCTACACGCATAGAAATGAGTTAGCCTCAGGCTTCGGCCAGTCAATTGGCGTCCGGTTCCCAATGACCTTTGGCAAATTGCCACCCACCGCTCGCTTGGACCCAGTTCGCAGGGACCCAGTGATACCCCGGGCGCGCGGCTATCCAGCGTTGTCCGGCCCAGACGTACCGGTTTCCATTCCAAAACCAGTACCCCGGAATCCAGACATACCCGGCGCGCGGAGGTGGTTCCGCGATCACTCGTGGTGGAGGGGGAGCGACCGCTACCGCGCCTCCGTAGTATCCGGGCGCTGGGCGCTCGTAGACGTAACATCCGCTCACAGCGATGACGAGCACTACTGCCAATAACGCGTGACGACATCGGATTCCAGGTCTGGCCAAAGACGTGCGCATATTCTTTCTCCGCAAGGTTGACTTGGTCCACATAGCTTCCAAGAGATCCCACAGCACTAGCGTACTAAAGGAAGTGTCGATTTTCCTTACATTATGAGGTGGCGCAACTAAAGTTTTCGATGCGGAAGTGTCCTTAACCGGCTGAATTTATTCAGCATGCATCGGTACGGCACGGGGCGTGCACTGTCTAAGTACGGGAAGCGCGCAAGGGCGCGGATCCCCATGAGATACTATGCATAAGGCTAATTGGGAGAGGGGCGAGTAATGACGAATTCGAAAACAAAGCTCACCGCGATTGCTGCCACGGCTGCGACGATTGCGATGCTCTCTGCCCCGGCAGCGCAAGCGGCGGTGACGATATGCGCCTTTTCGTGCAAAACTGCATCGTCAGTACCGGAACCTGCAACTCTTGGTTTACTGGCCCTCGGCCTCGCGGGCGCCGCCATCGCGAGACGGCGTAAGTAGCAGCTCTAGCTGCAGACACAATTCGCGGGTAAGCGCTAGAAACCCGTAGCGTCCTCTGCTCAAAGCAGCGCCGCAGGTGCGCCATCGCGAGTGCAGCTCATCGCCCGATTCTTCACGTAGATACGCAATACAGCTGAAGCAGGTTGTCTTCAGCTGTCGATGCCTTCAATTATTCCCGAGCCGGCACGCGCCGTTTGCGTCATGTATAACTTGGTGCTCAGGAGCTGCGCGGCGTGAAATGAAATTTCTGCCCAGCCACAGCGGCCTGGTACATCAGGCCTCCCTTGGCAATCGTAAACACCGCCATTCCCTTTTGATATACGCCTCGAGTCACTGCACTGTTTACGTCTACGCTTGCCCCGGCGCTAGCACCATTCGTACTTGCAGTAGCCGACGCGCCCGCGGTAATCGCCACTGCGCTGACATCCGCTGCAAATTCAAATCCACTCGACTCGAACTCGGCTAACGCGCGCTTGTCCTCGAAAAACACGATCTGGCTGAAGCCCTTGCCGCCAGCCTGAAATCCGACGCTTATTTCGCCCATGCTAACGTCGCCCACGTAATGTCCGCGCTGATAAACGCGACCCTTGCCAAACGCTCCGCCGATTCCAATGGCGCCTTCACCGACAGTGGGGAATACGGCATATCCGTAGCAATTGCGAAAAAAATCCGCGCTTTGGTTTGCATCTCTAAACCTAGCGATCGTATCACTGTAACTACTGGCATATGCTAGGCCGGCAACCAGGCTTAACAGCGGCACGGCAACTAAAGCTCTTGCTATCAATTTCATACTAAATCCATGGTGCGTACAGTTAGTGGGACAGGAACGCGAGGCTGCCGTAGTTGTTCCGCGGGTCAGTTCGCCGCGACGAACGGCACCAGGCGCATATCACCCGGTTGGCCATTCGGGACGTCACCTTGATAATGATAGCGCCGATGCCGAGCGGCGGCCACGGCCGTGCCGACAATGGCTGAGTCAACTATGATTCCGGCGTGTATTGCCCCGGGCTCTCTGATAGCCGGGGAACAGCTGTACGCTCTGGTTTGGGGACGCACCTGGTCGTTTTTGATGTCGCAAGCGTCGTGGAGAAGGACAAATGCTCAACTTCAGTCGAATGAGTGCGTTGGGTGCGATCATGCTCGTTCTCAGCCTAGCAAGTTGCACGGATCGAGATCATGGCCCGTATCGATACGAGAATGGCGATAGGATCGATCATGACGGCCATCGTGAAGCTCATTGGTGTGACGATCATCGAGAAGACGAGCACTGTCGTCGCTAGAACAGCCTTCGCCATCGCCCAGGTCACGATCCCACGAGCGCCCGGCGCTTGAGGGCGGCGACTATTATGATCTTATGCCGCAGGAGCCAGCATTGAACAGACGCCGCGCTGCAACCATTTGGCACCTGTTCGCCGTAGCCATCATAACGGGCTGCGTCGTATCAAAAGTCGACAGGACTTCCGACATTCCCGCGCCTCTGCGTGTGCCGCTGACTCAAACATTGATGCGAGAGGTAGGAGCCACGGGCGTGCAGATTTACGAGTGCACGCCGAGCAAACGGGATGCAGGGCGATTTGAATGGGTATTCAAGGCGCCCGAAGCGGTGCTGCGCGACAGAGACGGACGTGTTTTTGGGCGGCACTACGCAGGGCCAACGTGGGAAGCGGAGGACGGCAGTAAAGTAGTCGGTGAGGTTAGAGCACGCGACGACGGTCCCGATGCGAGCGCAATTCCGTGGCTACTGCTCAGCGCGACGTCGACGTCCGGACAAGGCGCTTTGAGTCCGACGGAAAGTATTCAGAGGTTGCATACCTCGGGCGGCCGCGCGCCGGCGGGAGGTTGTGACGAGCGTGTCGTCGGCAAGGACGTGCGCGTGCCCTACAAGGCAGATTATTATTTCTACGCGGCGCGACGCTGAGTCGCGGAGACACTGCATATCACGCGCGAGATAAAAGCAGATGATCAACGGCGCCCGGCCAAGCCGCGCACGAAAATGCGCTCATAGCTCGCACGGTTGAAACGCAGATCGCGCGCAACTGAGCTTGCGCCTACTGCACGGGAACTAAACGTGATAAAAGTCTCTGTGGCGACTGCCGGCATTACATTTGCCGCGATCGGGTTCATGTCGGCGTGCGTCTCGATGACCGACGACACGACGGTGCATCGCGACGATAAGCCGGCGAACGCGGTTGATTCTGCGGGAACAGCAAATGCGTTCAAGTCCTTGCCCGACATCGGCACTAAGATGCCGGACGGCACGGTCTATGCCGGGCTTTCGATGGCTACGGGGAAACCCTCGTATACGGCCGCGGTGGGCGGCAGGATGACCGACGGCACGGTCTATGCCGGCATTTCACCGGATACCGATAAACGGCTGTACACGACACCGGAAGATGCCCCAGGCCTCTATACGTGGAACAAGGGCGTCGCGTACTGCGAAACTCTGTTCCTCTTCGGCCATCATGACTGGCGTATGCCAAGCGTTGGTGAGCTTGCCGTGCAGTTTATCAATCGCGCGGACATTGGCGGTTTCAACGAGACAGGCAGAATAAAGGGCGGCACGGGTTATTACTGGTCGTCCTTGCAAGTCGGCGACCAAGCTGCATGGGCGCAGAGCTTTAAGGACGGCTTCCACGAAAACCCCAGCACGGATTCAGACTCGTTTGTGCGGTGTGTGCGCTGAGCTGCTAAAGCGTCTTCGCGGCGCCTGGACGGAATGAGTCTGTGGAAGATCCGGCGCCTCTGCTCGGAAAGAGCGTGAATTAACAGGAGAGACTGATGAGCGCGTTCGTTCGTAAGAATCTGATCTTCATGTGGCTGGCGGCGATCAGCATGTTCCTGTGCGTTATCGCTTGGGGCCAGGCAGAGGCTGAGCGCCATGTGCCGAGTTTCAGGGAGATCGACGTACAGCGGATTAACGTGCGTGAGCCCGACGGGACGTTACGCATGACGATATCAAACTCGGCGACCGCGCCGGGCCTTATTTTCAAGGGGAAGGAGCATCAATTTCCAAACCGGCAGGCAGCTGGAATCCTGTTCTTCAATGACGAAGGAACAGAGAACGGCGGCCTTCTGTTTGGCGGCGCAAAGAAGGGTCAAAATGTAAGCAGCGGTGGCCATCTAAGTTTTGATCAGTACGAGCAGGATCAGGTGATTTCCCTCGACCAGACCGAGGAGCATGGACGTCGCCGCGCGGGCCTTACGTTCTTCGATCGCCCGAGTACACCGATACCTTTGGAGCTCATCGACAAGGTCAACACCCCGGAAGGCGATGCTGAATTCGGCAAGCTGGCAGAAGCTGGCGGCTTCGGCTATCCGCGTCTATTCATCGGCAAGGCAGAGGACCGCACTTCGACTGTAATTCTGCGGGATGGAAAAGGGCTGGCGCGGCTAAAGCTGACAGTCACCCCACTGGGAGCTGCGTCGATTGATTTCATGGACGAGTCGGGCAAGATCGTCAAACACATCGCCGAGAACTGATGCTCAAGACGCGATCCACGCGGCCGCGCGCCCCGAATGCGCTGCGAATCGTGATGATCGCATGGCCTCGGCCCGCATCATGAAGTCCGGTTGTCGGCGCCGTAGCCGCGGCTTTTCCAGATCGCGCCCCTGCCGAACCAGTAATTCAGTGCCGAGCCGACGGTCGCCGCCATGTAGAACAACACAATCAGAGGCATGGTGAACGCCAGCAGCCTATTCTGATGATATCGGGCCAAAGTGGGCATATAGCTAATCGCCGCGAGCGCAGTGGTGGCAACGCCCAAAGTGAGCCTCCAGCCATGGCCAAATAGAGCCTCCCATGCGGGTACCAGAAAGATCACCGTCAGACCGATAATGGCCACGCCTAGAAAAGCGGCGGAATAGCGCAATTGCGTGAAAGCTGTTCGGGAAATCATCCGCCAGACGTCGCTGAATTTTGAGTAGCGTCGAATCGACGAGGCGAGGGCGGAATGCCCGAGATAGATCGGGCCAATTTGCTTGACCAATTGCGCTAATTTCACATCATCGATGAGAGCATTTTTCATGGCGTCGAGCCCGCCGATTCTGTCAAGCGCTGTCCGACGAATCAGTATTGTCCCGCCAGCGGCTGCAGCTACCCGAGACCGCGGATTATTTACTTTCGCGAAGGGATAGAGCATCTGGAAGAAATAGACGAAAGCAGGAACCAGTGCCCGTTCAGCCAGACTGCTGCAGTTGAGTCGAACCATTTCGCTCGCCAGCTCCACGCGTGGATGAAGTAGGCGTGCGACGAGTGACGAAAGATGCCGCGCATCGTGAATAACGTCGGCATCGGCGAACAATATGATTGGCGCGCTACTCATCTGCACGCCCTGGTTCAGCGCCCACAGCTTGCCGGACCATCCAAACGGTTTGGGCTGGCCAGAGACTACAGTGAGTTTGGGCGCCGTGCCGGCTCGGGCCGCCGTTTGGTCGGTGGAATTGTCATCCACGAGTATGACTTGAAAGCGGCCGTGGTAATCCTGGGATAGCAGAGACTCGATTACCGGGCGGACTGTTTCCGCTTCATCACGCGCGGGGATGATGACGTCGACGTCTGGAAATTCCGCTGGCGTCGCGGGCGCCAGTTCCGGTCCAGATTGCCAGAACTTTGCGTGTGCGAACAACAGATAGAACCAGACTAACGATGATATGAGTACCAACATTTCAACATCCGCGCGCGACTAAGTCCGAGGCGACGCAAAGCAACATCCGTAACGAACGCGCTCGATTTGTTCGCCGGCGATGATATTGCGCGGAATCGGCATGATTTCCCATCGGCGCGAACGTTGACGATCATCATGATGTCCAGTGCTCCGGTCATGCGCTAATTCAGCCGTACCGGAAGGCTGTTTAGCTCGATTTCGCGCGGTGTTATAGTTACACGCCTCATTGCACCTACTTTATTTTGTACGTTGTTTGGCGTTTCTGCTGCAGTTGCGCCGCTTGAGATCTCTCATGGCGCCTCCAGGGGCTGCGCCTTGGGCAGATGGATGGCGGAACTTTGACGCTCGAATATCGCGCTGAGCTACAGTTCAAGTTCGACGCATCCTGACGTCGGCCGGGTAACCCTGCGGGCAGGGGTCGGCCGAGGAATGACGGGGACCGTTACCGCCTGAGCTGCACGAGACAGGGCCCGCATAGTGAATGAGCACCGTCGCGCGCCATTGCTTCGAGAGCGCCGCACACAGTTTTTGAGCGCGAAAATGGCGAATGCGCTTCCTACACTGGTGTTCGACGGCGATTGCGCTATCTGTCGCTATTGGGTGAGCTATTGGCGAGGGCTCACCGGTGACTTAGTCACTTACCGTGCGTACCAGGAAGCCGCGACGGATTTTCCGGCGATTCCGGTGCAGTCCTTTCAGCGTGCCATTCAATTGATCGAGTCTGACGGACGCGTCTATTCAGGCGCGGCTGCGGCGTTTCGCGTGCTGCGCCGCGTACCCGGCCGCGCTCTTTGGTGGTGGTCCTATGCGCACCTGCCGGGTTTCGCGGTGCTCAGTGAATGCGCGTACTCATATTTCTCCCGGCGCCGAGGTCTACTGAACCGGCTCACGAAAATCTTGTGGGGACCCGCTCTTGAAGCGGAACGCTACGCGCTCGTGAGCTGGGTTTTTCTACGGCTGCTTGGCGCAATCTATATTGCAGCCTTCGCATCGCTGAGCGTACAGATCTTGGGGCTGAGCGGCCATGCCGGAATCGCTCCGCTGGGCGAGTACCTGCAGCTGGCGCACCGCGCTCTTGGTAACTCGGCGTACCGGGTCTTGCCGACGCTCTTCTGGGTGAACTCGAGCGATGCCGCATTGGTCGGCGGCACCGTCGCAGGCTTGATGCTCGGTTTGCTGGTTGTCGTTAACAGATGGACGCGCTCTGCGCTCATCGGTCTCTTCGCACTTTACCTGTCCTATGTCTACGCCGGGCAGGACTTCATGAGTTTCCAGTGGGACGTGCTGCTGCTTGAATCAGGATTCTTGGCCATATTCCTGACGAACGGATCTCGGGTGGTCGTCTGGCTCTACCGCTGGTTGCTCTTCCGCTACCTGTTTCTGGCAGGCATCGTTAAGGTGCTGTCCGGCGACCCAACGTGGCACAACCTTACCGCTCTCGAGTATCACTTCTGGACGCAACCGCTGCCGACACCGCTCGCCTGGTATGCCGCGCAGCTGCCGAGCTGGCTCCTGATCGCCGGAACGGGCGCTACCTTGTTCATCGAGATCGCGACTGTGTTTCTGATCTTCCTGCCGCGTCGTCTGCGCGCCTTCGCCGCGTGCTGCATCCTGCTGCTGCAATCACTGATCGTGCTGACCGGCAATTACAACTTCTTCAATCTGCTCACCATGCTTTTGTGCATCTTCCTCTTTGATGACGCTGCTTTGCGCCACATAGTTCCGGGATGGCTTGGATCCCGGACAAACGGCCGTGCGTCGATTCCGCGTAGCGCGACTGTGATCGCCACGGCGGTCGCGCTGATCGTGGTGCCGGTCGGGATTAATCGGATGTGGCAGACCCTAATGCGTTCGGACTTGCCGCTGCTCGGTGCTCTGACGCACGCAGTCTCACCATTTCTTATCGTCAACCCTTATGGGCTATTCGCTGTCATGACGGTCGCGCGACCCGAGGTCGTAATTGAGGGGTCGGCTGACGGGAATACCTGGCGCGAATATGTTTTCCGTTACAAGCCGGGACCGCTTTTCAGGCGCGCGTTGTGGAATATCCCGCACCAGCCGCGCCTTGACTGGCAAATGTGGTTCGCGGCTCTCGGCAGCGAACGAGATAATCCCTGGATGGAAGGTTTAATGCTGCGTCTGCTGCAGGGAAGTTCGCCGGTGCTGGCGCTGTTTGATTCCAATCCATTCCGTGAGGGCGTTCCGAAATACGTTCGGGCGCAACTCTACGATTATCGCTTTGCGGATCGTCAAACACACATGACGACGGGTCAGTGGTGGGTACGCCGCCTTGAAGGCCTGTACTTTCCACAGGTGAGTCTGACTGACTTTGAGCGCGCCAGCGTCGGAACGCCTGCGCAACCGGCCGATTCGAACTGAAGATAAGCACTCATGCTGGCGGTCCGAAAGCGCACGCGCGCGCCCACCCGGCCTCATGGATACTTCTTTTCGACGACGCCTCGGACAAGATGAGTATCGTAAACAAGCACAATCGAGGCGATTCGTCCCGTGTTGAGATCGAAGTTGAAGACATCAGCGCACTCAAACGAAACGTGGGAGCCGTCCTTGAGCCACCAGTCGTAGAGATAATAACCGACCGCTCGCAAATGCCCTTCCGCACTGACCAGCACATCGTGCACCGTGAGCTTCGCGCGGCTCGATGCGCCAGCCACTTTTGCAATGTATTCGCGCACGGGCACGCGGCCCAGGAAGGGTGACTCGACCCAGCCATCAGGGGTGAACAGTGCGGCCGCTTTGTCGGCGTCGCCCGCCTCAAGCGCCATCAGATACTTACGCACGGCTTGTTGCATAGTGTGCTCCGCAAAATCCTACTGGCGCGCACCGTTGAAAGGAGGGTAATCGCACTCGATTACTCTGTACAGAGTCTCAGTGTAGCGCTCTTCCCGTGCCCCAGCGCTCCTGATCAAGGCGCATTTTCAGTCGCGCTCACCGAGCGTAGGGCCGGCATATCCATTGGCGGTTGCGCAAGAGTGAGGGTCGGCCGGCCGCGTAGCCGGCAGGAGCGAGTCAGAGATTGAGTCTGCCGTCAGCACATGTATCGTCCGCGGCGGGCGGTTGGGGCACAATGTAGTGTTGGATGTTTTCACTGATTCCGGAGCGCTCGGCATGGTCCACACTCGCCCCAGCGTCGCCGACAAGCGCCGAATTTTTCGCCGCTTGCACGAGTCCGGCTGCTTCGTGATTCCTAATCCGTGGGATGTGGGCAGCGCGGTGTACCTGCAAAGTCTGGGGTTCAAGGCGCTGGCCACGACGAGCTCCGGATTCGCCTGGTCGCAGGGTCGGGCAGATGGTGGCGTTGCACGCGATATTGCACTCGCGCACTTCGCAAATTTAGTGTCGGCGACTGATGTGCCCGTGAATGCAGATTTCGAGAATGGCTTTGCCAAGGATGCTGCGGGTGTTGCGGACAATGTCGCGCTCGCTGTCCGCACCGGGATTGCGGGACTCTCGATCGAGGATTCGACGGGCGATGCCGCCAACCCGCTCTTTGATCTCAGCACGGCGATTGACAGGGTCCGTGCGGCGCGCGAGGCCATCGACAGGTCTGGTGCAGAGGTGCTCTTGATCGGGCGCGCCGAGTGTTTTCTAGTCGGTCGGCCTGATCTTGGGGAAACGATGGAAAGGCTTAAGGCCTATGCGCAAGCCGGTGCCGATTGCCTCTACGCCCCCGGCCTGCAAGGCAGAGAGCAGATTGCATCCGTGGTCGCAGCAGTTGCGCCGAAGCCCGTTAATTTGCTGGTCGGATCAGCAATCGGCTTGACGATGCGGGAGATCACAGCGCTCGGGGTTCGGCGCGTGAGCGTCGGCGGCGCTCTCGCACGCTCTGCATGGAGTGCGTTCATGCGCGCAGCGACGCTGATCGCAGATGAAGGTCGATTCGATGCATTTGCCGAGGCTGCTTCGGGGCGGGATCTGGATTCTTTTTTTCGTGCTCGCTGAATCAGCCTAGCGGCCCGCAGACCTCACCACCAGCGCGCCTGAGTGAGCTCTTCATCAATAAGTGCCTATAACTATCTGATTTATATAATTATTATGGCGAGAGGGATACTTGCTATAGCACCCATCGCAGCAATGAGCTCGCGCGTCGTCGGCCGGCACAGTCCCATTCTGCTACGCCATTTGCGGCCAAGCCCGAACGAGCACTAGGATTCAAGCGGGGGATTGGCGCTCTGGCCCGACGGGGACAGCAGAGGCGGGAAGAGTCGCGAATTTCACCCAGAACCACTCTTCACCAGAATAACGAGAACGACAATGGCCGCAAAAAATATTATCGACCGTGCCAAATCCATTCTCCTGACGCCGCGCTCCGAATGGCCCGTTATTGCCGAGGAGCCCGATACCGTGGGCGGGCTGTACACGAAATACATCGTGATCATGGCAGCCATTCCGGTGGTCGTGCATTTCATCTCGGCCTCGCTGATTGGCGTCTCGGTTCCGATCCTTGGGTACTATCGGGTCGGCGTTCCAGCCGCACTGAGCCGCGCGATTATCAGCTACGTGGTGGCGCTGGTCGGAATTTTCATCGCGGCGCTAGTAGTTAACGCACTGGCACCGACATTTGGCGGCCAGAAGAATCAGGTGCAGGCTCTCAAGACCTTCGCATATGCCTGCACCGCAAGCTGGGTTGCTTCGATCGTAGGCCTTGTTCCCGGACTCACGCTGATTGCGGCGTTGGCCGGAGGCATTTACGGCATCTATCTACTGAACATGGGGCTGCCTTTTACGATGAAGTGTCCACCGGAAAAGTCGGTTGGCTACACGGCTGTCACGATCATTGTCACGATCATCATCGTTATCGTTCTAAATTTGATCGTTGTTTCAGCCACCGGCTGGGGTATCGGCCACAACCGGATGCCGGCGGACTTCTCTGCAGCGGGAAGCGGTGACAATGGCGGTTTCGCCCGCGGCAGCGCGGGAGCCGGTCTGCAGGCGTGGTCAAATAAAATGGCGGCCGCCTCACAGCAGGTGGACGCGGCACAAAAGTCCGGCGACGCCAATGCGAAAGCAAACGCGGTTGGTGCAATGCTCGGCGCTGCCCTGGGCAGCGGCGGCAAAGTGGAGTCACTCGCTCCCGATCGCATTAAGCCCTTCGTGCCGGATTCCTTGGCGGGCTTGAAGCGTACCGAAATGTCGGCTGATCGGTCGGCCGCCGTGGGCGTGCAGGTCTCTAAAGCCGAGGCCACTTATTCCGACGGCACCGACCACCGTCTGAAGCTGGAAATCACGGATACCGGGTCGCTGAAAGGGTTGGTGGGCTTCGCCGGCGGCTGGGCGGGCGTGGAACAGGATCATGAAACTGATAACGGCTACGATAAGACCTACAAGAGCAATGGCCAGCTCGTGCACGAGAAATGGGACAATCAAAGCCATAACGGCGAGTACGGTGTCATTGTCGGCGACCGCTTCTCAGTGAACGTCTCGGGTAAGGCTGCGAGCATCGACGAACTGAAAGCAGCCGTTGCCAGCATCAACCTGTCCGGTCTGGCGGCACTGAAGAACGAGGGCGTTCAGTCGAATTGACGAGATACGGCCCGCGCGGGATCGCACCACACTGGCGCCGAGCAGTTGGTTGAGCGCAGACCCAAGCATAGCGACGAAGCGGCCGCTCGCGCACGCTTTCACGGGCGGCGCTGCCGGCGTCGACTGGCGATTGCCATTGAGTGCGACGGCTTAGAGCAAGCGCCTGGTCGCTGTTAGCGCGGGACTAGCAGATCATTTAGCCCGATCGCGCCCGAGCGACGCTTGGTAGGCCTCGATCCGGGGCAAGATTTCCAAGCGGCGGGCGAGGCTTTCAGGCGGCCAATGAGAATCACGAGCGTAGTATTCCGGCACGGCTGGGACGCCCTGCGGAAGTGTTACCCATGGCTGCTTGCTGGCAGTAAATATATGGATATCCGGTGGTAGATGATCTGGCGAGTCGAGCGTGCCAACTCGAACGAATCTAATGACGGGTCCGGCACTCGCGTAATTACTCCATACAGCAATTCGGCACTTTGGGCAGCGCGCGATCCTTTGGCCTTTCCCGCTGTTCGAGGGTGTGTCGGTGATCTCGGGCTCCGAGCGCAAGTGCAGCACACGGTCCGCTTCGATCATCGCATTTAGAGCGAACGACGCGCCGCTTTCGCGCTGACACCAGCGACAGTGGCAGCAGTGTACGAATAGCGGCCGCGTTTTCATGCGGAAGCGAATATGTCCGCAGTCGCAGCCGCCATCGAGGGGATATGGATTGTCGTCAGCCATGATCGCGAAGTCTCTGCGGATTGTATGAGAGCCTTACTAACTCGTGGCAGGCGGTGTAGCAAATCTTGCCGTGCGATGCCATCGATCGATTCAAAACGTGGACCTGCGCGCTCAGATCCAGTGATGCTCCGGTGACCAGGGCACTATGACTTGCTCGGCATTTCGACGGGCACGATATCAAGCTGCAGCATCTGCGTCCGTCGCAGTACCGACAGCTGCAGCGACTCGCCGATTGGCCAGCGACTCAAGAACCGGTGGAGCGCGTCGACACTCGCGATGTTCCGTGACTGCGCCGCGAGAATAATGTCTCCGATTCGCAAATCCGAGTTCGCCGCGGGCGTATTAGGTTCGCGCGCCACGATCTCCAGCGCCGACTCATTCTGCAGCGCCAGTGCTCGCACCAGGCGCCGGTCGAGACGTCGCGTGCGACCGGCGATTCCGAGGTAGGCGCGGCGAACGCGACCGTTTGTCAGGACTTCCGAGATGACCCATTCCGCCGTGGATGCGGGCACGGCAAAGCCGATGCCCTGCGCAGCGGCGATTATCGCGGTATTAATGCCAACGACGCGGCCGCGCGCATCCACGAGGGGACCACCGGAATTGCCGGGATTGAGCGGTGCCGTGTGCTGTACTACACCTTCGATCAGGCGTCCATCGGAGCCACGCAATGTGCGCCCGTGCGCGCTGATGACGCCCGCCGATACGGTCGCCTCGAAGCCAAAGGGGTTGCCGATGGCGACGACCAGCTGTCCGACGCGCGCCGCCGTTTTCGTCAACAGACTGACGGCCGGTAGGTCAGAGGTGCGCGCGCGTAACACGGCAAGATCGGTCGAAGCGTCCTCTGCGACGACGCGCGCCTCGACCTGTTCGCCGTTGGTCAGCTTGATGCTTACCCTTGCCGCACGGTGAACGACGTGCTGGTTGGTGAGCAGGTATCCGTCGGGCGTCACGATCACGCCGGAGCCACTGCCGACCGCTATGCTGCTATCGTCACGCTGCTGGCCGATATGGACGCTGACCACTGCAGGACCAACGAGGTCGACCGCACCCACCACCGTGTGCGAGTAGGCATCTAACGCCGCAGCGTCATCATCCGTTTCCTGACCTACGCCAGGCGGATTCTCGCCCAGCCTCGGATCACCGGCCGATCCGGACACGAAATCGGCATCCAGCGCCGCATTGCCGTCAGTATGCATCTGCTCCTGCCATGACATAGACCCAGGAACATGGGAGCGCGTCGACTAAATGCAAGTCATGTCATGACGCGCGACGAACGCCGCCTACGGCGCGCCCGCTGACCGACTCAGACAGCGGGCACCTTCTAGAATCAGTCTCGACATTAATGTTCGACGGGGCGAAATATGGAAGACAGGCACACGGTCAGGCCATGCTGTCGTCTGGGGAGATCCGACCTGCCTGCCCCGGCAGTTCATTCAGACGCGCAAATCGTCGCGAAATATGAGAACCGGGAAGCCGTGTCTACGGCTTGGCTGAACCGCAGTCAGCTGGCGGCGGCCGCTGTGGCGCGAGACCCCGCCGTCGGAACCCGGCCCTGAGCATTGGCCAAAATCCGGCGTCGTCCCGCTCCACAACCGTTGCCCGTCGCGCATTCTTGTCGCTTTGGCGCATAACTGCTGTCGCTGGGCAACTGCGCCCTCGTAACCGGTGGGCTGAACGCTTAAGCTTTCAGCGCTGAAATTGACGGTGGGTTGGCAGCGCGGCTGTGCGCTTGGACCGCCTGACGCTCGTCTGAAGTTTGGCCGCTTCCATTTTCCGGCCTGGAGAGCGGTGCGCGCGCCATCCACTGTCAAACGACCGCGCCAGAAAGTGCTGTTTCTTAGCAGCGGCTGTGGACAAAGCCCGTGACAGGCTCCGTGTCGGCTGCCGGCTGACGCTGTGTCAAAACCCAAAGGATCCGCGCACCGCTGCGAAGTTCGCCTAGTGATGCGCATAACATATATAATTTATTTATAGCGCAGCGTACGCACGGCCCGATGCAACCAAGCGTGCATTGCCCAAAACAAGTCAACTATACGTCCGGCTTCTGGATTGTGTGTTTCGGGCCCTAAATCTGATGAACGGATTTCAAATTACCTTCCTGAAAACGAGAATTAGCATGCTTAAGACCTCGCGCGCCGTGCTGTTGCTGATTGGGATGAGCTTTGCCCTTTCGGCCATGGCGGATGAAGGGATGTGGACCTTCGATAATTTCCCGGCCGCCAAGATGCGGGCGAAATATGGTTGGGCGCCGGATGCCGCGTGGCTCAAGCACGCGCAGCTTTCGAGCATAAGACTTGCGCAAGGTTGCTCGGCGAGCCTGGTATCGGCCGACGGACTCGTGATGACGAACCATCATTGCGCGCGTCAATGCCTGAGCGAACTCGCGGACGCCAAGCATGATTACATTGCCAAGGGCTTTTATGCCGCGGCGGGGGCGGAGGAAAAACGATGCCCGCAGCTGGAGGCCAACCAACTCGTTGAGATCACCGACGTCACCAAGCAAATTGAGGCCGCTACCGCCGGCAAGTCGGACCGCGCGTTTCATGAGGCGGAGCGAGCGGCAATTGCGAAAACAGAGAGCGCCTGCGGCACCGCGGCGGATGTGCGCTGCCAGGTTGTCACGCTGTACCACGGTGGAGTTTACGATCTATACAAATACAAGCGATATCAGGATATCCGCGTCGTATTCGCGCCCGAGGAGAGCGTCGCGTTCTTCGGTGGGGACCCTGACAATTTCACATTCCCGCGCTTCGATCTGGATACCGCATTCGTGCGCATCTACGATCAGGGCAAGCCACTGCACGCAGATAATTATCTGAAGTTTGCGACCAGGGGCGTAAGAGACGGCGATATCGCTTTCACCAGTGGCAACCCAGGCGCCACTGAGCGCGAGGATACGTTGGCGCAGCTTGAGTACCAGCGCGACGTCGCGCAGCCCTTCATCCTGACTCTGTTTTCCGAATTGCGCGGCGTGCTGAGCGAATTTGGTACCAAGGGGGCGGAGGAGGCACGCACGTCCAATACGCTGCGATTCTCAATTGAAAATTCGCTGAAAGCATTCAAGGGCAGGCAGCTTGCGCTCGTGCAGGGCTCGCTGATGGCTGACAAGGCGCGCGCGGAGACTGCGTTTCGCAAGCGGGTGACGGCTGATCCGAAGCTGGCGGCGGCCGACGGCGGAGCCTGGAACGCAGTGGCGACCGCGGTATCGCACGGGCGGGACATATTCGTGCGCAACATGATGCTGGAGCGGATTCCGGGGCGTCTGTCCCCACTGCTGGGTCACGCCATCGACTTGAACCGGTACGCCACCGAAATTGGCAAGCCGGACGGGCAGCGACTCGAGGAATACTCGGATGCCAATTTTCCGGCGCTCAAATTGCAGATCACCGCACCGGCGCCTATCCATACGAAGCTCGAAAAGACCATCCTCGCCTGGTGGCTCACCAAGTTGCGCGAGGATCTCGGCACGAGCGATGCCGACGTTCGTAAGCTCATGGGCAAGCGGAGTCCGGAGGAGATCGCCGCTGCGCTCGTTGACGGCACGAAGCTCACGGACGCGAAGCTGCGCGCACGCTTGCTGACCGGCGGTGCCGCGGCAATTAATGCATATCACGATCCGCTGATCGATTTTGCCCGGGTTCTTGATCCTCCGGCGCGCGCCGTTCGGACTGACTACGAGGACAATGTCAAAGCGGTGATTACCAAGAATGCGGCTCTGATCGCCAAGGCGCACTTCGCGCTGGAGGGAAGCAACGCGTATCCTGATGCCACCTTCACGCTTCGACTGTCCTACGGAGCGGTGGCCGGATACCAGGAAAACGGTCATGCCGTGGCGCCGGTCACGAATTTCGCCGGCGCCTACGCGCATGCCACGGGGCGCGACCCGTTCAAACTGCCGGACAGCTGGATCAAGGCGGAAAAGGCGGTCAATCCCGCTGCGAACCTGGATTTCGTGTCAACCAACGACATCATTGGCGGTAATTCGGGGTCACCCGTGATTGGGCGCAACGGCGAAGCCATCGGTCTCATTTTTGACGGCAACATCCAGTCGTTGGGCGGCGATTTCGGTTTTGACGCCAGCGTCAATCGGGCGGTCGCGGTCGACGTAACCGGGATCACCGAGGCACTCAAGAGCATCTATCACGCCGACCGCCTGGTGAAGGAGCTGACGCCCTGAAGTTAAAGGCGGGATATAGGATTTCAATCGTCTTGCGCGTGCTATAGCCTCGGCGGAGATGAGAACGATGAAGAGCCTCGTGGCGACTGTGCTGATGGTTGGCGCCGGCATTGGACTCGCCAGCGCCGACACACAGTCGTCCATCGAGCATGCAGCGAAGGGCTCCGATGTCTCGCAGGAGATCCAGCAACTCGAACGCGATTGGGCGCGTGCGCTTGCCGCGGGCGACTTGGACAAGGTTGCGCAGATTGTCGCGGACGATTGGACGGGTATCAACAACGACGGCAGCAAGGCAACGAAGCAGGGTCTTCTGGCAGCTGTTAAGGCTGGCAAGGATAGCTCAGAGACCATTGAGGTCGGACCCATGGAGGTCAAAGCGCTGGGAAGCGTCGTGGTAGTCCAAGGGACTGATGTCGAAAAGAGCGTGGTCGAGGGCAAGGAGACCAGCACGAAATGGGTGTGGATGGATGTGTTTGTCAAGCGCCAGGGCAAATGGCTGGCCATCCGGTCCCAAGTGGCTTTGCTCAAGTAACTTCCCGAGTTGGCTTTTGCAGGATGCAATGGAGAGGGCCGCCACTTGGCGCACGCAGCCGAGCGGACATTTGATGTAGGGAAGGATGGCTCCGGACTTGCGCTGAGGCAGACACTCGAACTCGGATCTGGGCTTCGACAAGGTGCATCGGCAATGCGGAAATTCTTCGCTTCAATAAAGTTCTCGCCTTTTTTGGTTTTGTGCGGGGCGGTCGCCGTTGCGCAGAACGCGCGACCTGCGCTGGTAGGGAGCATCGTCGAATCGCAGACCGTAACGCTGGAGGGCAATACGCCGCCCCAGGCGCTGCTGAGCGAGAATGACCGTGGCGCCGTCGCCGATGCGATGCTACTCGATCATATGCTACTCGTTCTGAGGCGGTCGGCAGAGAGTGAGGCGGCGCTGAAAACACTGATTGACGAAATGCACAATGTTGCTATGTCGTCGGGATATCACCAATGGCTCACTCCGCAGCAGCTTGGGGCGCACTTCGGGCTCGCGGCCGCGGATCTGGACACCGTCCAAAGGTGGCTCGAGTCGCATGGATTTGCCATCAACCGAGTGTACGAGAACGCCCTCGTCATCGACTTCACCGGCTCCGCCGCGCAGATTCGCGAGACCTTTCACACTGAGATTCACCACCTCGCACTACCGAACGGTGAACAGCATATTGCCAATATCCGCGACCCGGAGATTCCGGCTGCGCTCGCTCCGGTGATTCAGGGTGTTGCATCGCTGCACGATTTTTTTCCGCGCTCGCACTCCGTTGCGCTCGGTCCGGTGAGTTTTGATCGTGCCAGCAAGACCTGGAAACCGCGCACCAACATCAATATTGGTGGTTCCGTCTTCCACACGCTCGCGCCTTATGACCTCGCCACCATCTATGATCTTTTGCCGCTGTGGAAGCAGGGTTTCACGGGTAATGGCGTGACCATCGCTGCGGTCGAAGATAGCAATCTGCTGCATCCGAGTGACTGGCAGGAATTCCGCAAGACCTTTGGTCTCGACAAATTCACGCACGGCACATTCCGCCAGATCTATCCTGGCTGTCGCAATCCTGGCCAGAATGGCGACGAGACCGAAGCCGCCCTCGATGTCGAATGGTCAAGTGCCGCGGCACCCGACGCCAACATTGAGCTATCGGCATGCGCGAACACGGCGACGACCTCCG
>Ga0302324_100002780_pt1 | contig 39837 bp, 33 predicted proteins | sample Palsa_T0_1_FD_201949 | JGI IMG/M metagenome (GOLD analysis project Ga0302324, IMG submission 201949) | Peat permafrost microbial communities from Stordalen Mire near Abisko, Sweden - Palsa_T0_1 | ecosystem: Environmental > Terrestrial > Soil > Palsa > Peat permafrost | place: Sweden: Abisko...
TAACCGTTGCTCCTGAAGAGCCGGTTCCCGTGAAACTGACCTTCGCCAGACCGAAGTCGAGTATTTTGGCGTGACCCCGCTTGGTGACGAAAATATTGGCCGGCTTGATGTCACGATGGACGATGCCCTCGGCGTGCGCGGCATCCAAAGCGTCGGCAATTTCAATCGCTAGGGGCAGCAGGACTTCCGTCTCGATAGGCTTTCCATTGATTCGATGCTTCAACGTCACGCCATCCAGAAATTCCATGGCAATGAACGCCTGCCCATCCTGGTCGCCAATGTCGTGAATGGTGCAAATATTGGGATGATTCAGTGCGGATGCGGCATGTGCTTCGCGTTGAAAACGGGCGAGGGTCTGTGGATCCCTCGCCACGTCCTGCGGTAAGAACTTCAGCGCCACGAATCGGTGAAGGCGGGTGTCCTCCGCCTTGTAGACCACGCCCATACCGCCACCGCCGAGTTTTTCGAGGATGCGATAGTGGGAAACGGTCTGCCCGAGAAGTGATTGGAAGTCCGCCATTCACGGCGCATTTTATGTGCCAGTTGGTATCAAGTCAATAAACCTAACGGAAGCTAAAAGAGCTTGGAAGGTGTCCTTGCTGCGTTCCAGGAATCCGACTGTTGGCGATCCTGATTCAACGGCTTTGGCGAAATTGCGCAGTCGCCACCCTGTAGGGTCACTATTGCCGTAAGAGGTTTGGCCACGAGCAGACTGGCTGCTAAGCAGGCCGTGAGAACAGCCTGGAGCGATAAGGCCTGCTGCCAGTGGGTATGCCAAATCCGTTTTGGGCAAAAGTTGTATGGACAACTGTAAATATGTTACGGGACGGGGTGGCTCATCGGCTGCTCCCACGTCCCCCCGGCGGTGCTAGTTTTGGTGTCAGTTGGATTTGTGAGGCGGTGCGCTCCGTTGCGCGTTCGTGCCAGGTAGGGATGCCTAAAAACACGCATCAATAAAGGCGATTGGTGCTTCGTTGCTCTATGCTGCGCTGACTTGCGTCTAGGGGCGAAATGGCCTCGTGGGCATTAACAGTGAGGTGTCCTACCAGTTGGACCACGCCCCAGTCGAGCGCATCGGCCGCTGCGCCGTACGCCGGCAGGCCGGAACGGTCAGAGCACGAGGGCTTTGCCGCGAAAATCGCGACAAAGAATCTACCTAAGATAACACGACCGGGCGGCTCGACAACCGGGGAGAAAGACGGCGAGGTGCGAGCTTTGAAAGGTTTGAAGAGGCTGATGGGTTCGGGGCTGTTCGCTTTGCAGAATGTTCACAAACTAATGGGTTGTGAGGTTGCATTCGGGAATGTTTTGGTGGACACTAGCGCGTCAAAGACGACCCATATGGACAACCAGGGGTCGGCGCGCGGTGCGGGACCAGGTAAAGGTGCTCTCGGCAGGAGAGCTCGCCGGCGGATTTTGAAAAGATTGACATGGCCCAGATTTTTCACCGCAGCACCAACTTCATCTCTCGCTTTAGTGTCTTTTCTTCATTGTTTATTGCTTTATTAGCGGTCACCGCGATTATGGGCGCGGCACGCTCTCCATACTTGACCGATCAATATGTGACCCGGGATCAACCGATTCAGTTCAGCCACAAGCATCACGTTGGCGACGACGGGATCGACTGCCGGTATTGTCATACCTCGGTGGAAAGTTCCGCTACCGCAGGTGTCCCCCCTACCAAGACGTGCATGAATTGCCATTCGGTTTTGTTCAACAACGTCGGCTATCTGGAGCCGGTCCGGGAAAGCTACCGGACCGATTCCTCCATCGAGTGGGTGCGGGTACACCGGCTGGCCGACTACGTGTACTTCAATCACAGCATCCACGTGAATAAGGGTGTGGGCTGCTCGACTTGTCACGGTCAAGTCAACCAGATGCCGCTGATGTTTCAGGTGGCGACACTGCAGATGCAGTGGTGCCTGGATTGTCACCGGAATCCGGTGGGTGTTTTGCGGCCCAAGGATCAGGTATTCAACATGGACTGGAAGCCACCCTCGAATCAGGCCGAGGTGGGCGCGAAGCTGGCAGCGGAAAACAAGATTCGAAGCGCGGCGGAGCTGACCAGCTGCTCCACGTGTCATCGTTAACGGACGGTATGAGCGAAAACGAGCACAATCTGCTTCCGATGTACCCGGGTGGCCAGAGCGGCGGCAATTCTGGTCATGAGCACGATCATGAGGACGAGCACGCTGAAGACCTGACGCTAGGTGAGCATCCCCTGGATTTGGCTGCAGTGCGCGCGAAACTGAACGGCAAGAGCGGGAAACAATATTGGCGGACGCTGGAAGAGCTGGCCGAGGACACCCACTTTGAGGAATTGCTGCACCGGGAGTTTCCGCGGCAGGCCTCGGAGTGGGACGAAGGCGTGGACCGGCGAGATTTCCTGAAATTGATGGCGGCCTCGCTGGCCTTCGCGGGGCTTTCCGGCTGCAAGGCCAACATTCAAGAAAACATTATTCCGTACGTGAAGCAGCCGGATGGCATGGTGCTGGGCAAGCCGCTGTATTTTGCAACGGTGATGCCGTTTGGAGCGGACGCGATTGGCGTGCTGGTGGAAAGCCACGAGGGGCGTCCGACGATGATCGCTGGGAATCCGGACCATCCGTCGAGTCTGGGAGCGATCAATGCATTTGTGCAGGCGTCGATCCTGAATCTGTACGACCCGGACCGGGCCCAGACGCCTACTTTTGTGGGCGAGATTCGCACCTGGCCGGAGTTCATGGAACGCGCGCAGGCCATGGCTGCCGAGGCCAAGGAGATGGGTGGCGCGGGATTTCGGATTTTGAGCGGGACGATTACCTCACCGACGGTGGCTGCGGAGCTGCAGACGCTGCTGAAGCTGTATCCGAAAGCGAAATGGCATCAGTGGGAGCCGGCGGTTAGCGACGGCGCGCGCGAGGGAAGCAAGCTCGCCTTCGGTCGATACCTGAACACCGTGTATCGCGTCGAAAAAGCCGACGTGATTTTGTCGCTGGATGCGGATTTCCTGGCGAATGGGCCGGGGCATTTGCGGTACATGAAAGAATTTTACCGGCGACGGAAATTGACGGAGAACCCCGGCGGGCAAGCCGCGGGTATGGAGATGAATCGGCTGTATGTGGCCGAGCCCACGCCGACGGTGACCGGATCAAGTGCGGATCACCGGTTACCAGTTCGGGCTTCGCAGGTGGAAGTGTTCGCGAGGGCGCTGGCGGGAAAACTGGGACACGGCGGCGCGGGCGGCGGGGAGACTCCGGCCGGAGCAGACGCGTTCCTGAGGGCAGTCAGTGCGGACCTGGCAGCGCATCGCGGCAGTTCGCTGGTGGTGGCGGGCGAGCAGCAGTCGGCGGAAGTGCACGCCTTGGCGCACGCTATCAATGCCGCGCTCGGGAATGTGGGGGCGACGGTTTATTACACCGAGCCGGTAGAAGTAAGCCCGGTGAATCACCTGGAGTCTCTGCGCGAACTTTGCGCGGACATGGATGCGGGTACGGTGGATACGCTGTTGATTCTGAGCGGGAATCCGGTGTATGACGCGCCGCATGATTTTGATTTCGTGACCAAGCTGGGCAAGGTAAAGAATTCAATCCAGCTCAGTACCCACTTTGACGAGACCGCTGAGTATTGCAAGTGGCACATCGCCGAATCTCACTACCTGGAGACCTGGGGCGACGCGCGGGCGTTTGATGGCACCGTGAGCGTGGTGCAGCCGCTGATTGCGCCGTTGTACAACACCCGATCGGCGTACGAGGTGCTGGCGGCGTTCAGCGATAAGCCGGGAGTCTCGAGCTATGACGCGATGCGCGATCGCCTGAAGGGAACCAATCCGCCAGGCGACTTCGAAAAATTCTGGCGCAAGACCTTGAACGACGGGCTGGTAGCGAATAGCGCTTACCCGCCGCTGGGAGCGATGGCCGCCAAGGCGGTACCGGCAAGTTCGACGGCTGCGCGGCCGGCAAGTCCCGAAGAGCTTGAGATTATCTTCCGGCCCGATCCAAGTGTCTATGACGGCCGGTTCGCGAATAACGGATGGCTACAGGAGTTGCCCAAGCCGGTTACCAAGCTGACCTGGGACAATGCCGCGATGGTTAGCCCGGCGACGGCGGAAAAACTGGCGCTGACCCACAAAGTGGCGGCGCGCGGCGGCGAGCACGGGCAAATTCTTTCCACGGTGATCGACATTGCGGTGTCCAACAGCAAGGTGACCGCGGCGGCGTGGACTTTGCCGGGGCAGGCCGATGGGGTAATTGTGTTGCCGCTGGGATACGGCCGCAAGAATGCGGGATTCACAGGGTCGAACAAAGGGTTCAACGCCTACGCGGTACGAACTTCGAGTGCCCTGTGGGTGGCGCCGGATGCAAAAATCAGCAAGACCGGCGATAGCTATCCGATGGCATGCACCCAATATCACTTCAATATGGAAGGCCGGAAGATTCTAAGCTCGGCGACGCTGGAGGAATACAAGAACAATCCGGCGTTTGCGCATGAAGGCGACGAGCAGCCACCCAAGAGTGACACGCTGTACAAGGAATATGCGTATCCGGGTTATGCCTGGGGCATGGCGATTGATCTGACCAAATGCAACGGCTGCAATGCCTGCGTGGTGGCGTGCGTTTCGGAAAACAATATTCCGGTGGTGGGCAAAGATCAGGTGATGCGCGGGCGGGAAATGCACTGGATCCGCATCGACCGCTACTACAAGGCGCACACCAGCACCAACGACCCGAGTACCGATGAAAACAACGCACTGGCAAATCCGGAGACGTACTTCCAGCCGGTGCCTTGCCAACAGTGCGAAAACGCGCCGTGCGAGCAAGTTTGCCCGGTGGGCGCCACCGTGCATAGTGCCGAGGGCCTGAACGACATGGTGTACAACCGCTGCGTGGGCACCCGATATTGTTCCAACAATTGTCCCTACAAGGTGCGGCGCTTCAATTTTCTGCGTTTCCAAGATTGGGAGACGCCGCAATATAAATTGATGCGCAATCCAGAGGTGACCGTGCGCAGCCGCGGGGTGATGGAAAAGTGTACGTACTGCGTGCAGCGGATCAATAACACGCGCATTGATGCAGAAAAGCAGAATCGCCCGATTCGCGACGGTGAGATTGTGACCGCATGCGAAGCGGCGTGCCCGTCGGAAGCGATCGTATTCGGAAACGCTAATGACCCGAACAGTCGGGTTGCAAAATGGAAGGTGCAGCAACGCAATTATTCGATTTTGGGCGAACTGAATGCACGGCCGCGAACCACGTACCTGGCGGCAGTTCGCAATCCGAACCCAGAAATGGAGAAGGCATGAGCGCGGGCCAGCCGCCAATCGATTCTCCGGAGATCCGGCGACTGTCGCCGGTGATCGAGCCGGGGTACACCTATGCGTCGGTGACCGACAAGATCAGCGCAATCGTGCTGACCCGGCCGGCTTCGCTCGGGTGGTTCGCGGGATTCACGTTGGCTTTTACCTTCGTGATGGTCCTGACGGTGGCGATCGCGTGGCTGGTGACCAAGGGCGTTGGGATCTGGGGCATCAATATACCGATCGGATGGGGCTTCGCGATTGTCAATTTCGTGTGGTGGATTGGTATTGGCCACGCGGGGACGCTGATATCGGCGATTCTGTTTTTGCTGAATCAGAAGTGGCGCACATCGATCAACCGGTTTGCGGAAGCGATGACCCTTTTTGCGGTGGCTTGCGCGGGTATGTTCCCGCTGATTCACACCGGGCGTCCGTGGATGGCGTACTACATGTTCCCGTATCCGAGCACGATGGGAATCTGGCCGCAATTCCGCAGCCCGTTGATCTGGGACGTTTTTGCGGTATCGACATACGGCACCGTGTCGTTGTTGTTCTGGTTCGTGGGTTTGATTCCGGATTTGGCGACGCTGCGGGACCGCGCGGTCGGCAAGCCAAAGCAGATCATTTACGGCATGCTGGCGATGGGATGGCGGGGTTCGGCACGGCACTGGCACCGGTATCAGTCGGCCTATCTGCTGCTCGCGGGTTTGGCGACGCCGCTGGTGCTCTCGGTGCACACCGTAGTGAGCTTCGATTTCTCGATTGCCATTGTTCCCGGGTGGCACACCACGATTTTTCCGCCGTACTTCGTGGCCGGCGCGATCTATTCAGGGTTTGCGATGGTGTTGACGATCGCCATTCCGTTGCGGGCGGCATACAACCTGGAAGACTTCATCACCATGCGCCACCTGGAAAACATGGCCAAGGTGATGCTGGCGACGGGATTGATCGTAGCTTACGGCTACTTCTTCGAATTTTTCCTATCGTTGTATAGCGGAAATAAATTTGACGTGTTCCTGGTGCAGCAGCGGTTGCACGGGCCGTACAACCATTTCTATTTTGCACTGATCCTTTGCAATATTTTGACGCCGCAACTTCTGTGGTTTCAGAAGGTGCGCACCAACATTCCGATGCTGTTCATCATGTCCCTGGTCATCAATGTGGGCATGTGGCTGGAGCGTTTCGTCATCGTCGTGATCAGCTTGACTCGCGACTTCATGCCCTCGGCGTGGGGCCGGTACTCGGCGACGATTTGGGATTACGCGACGTTTGCCGGGACGCTGGGCCTGTTTACGATGCTGCTGTTTCTGTTCGTGCGAGTGCTGCCGGCCATTTCCATTGCGGAAATGCGCGAGCTGGTGGCCCATGGCTCGAAGGAACACGAATGATTGAGCACCGCTCCCATACCTATGGTGTTCTGGGCGAGTTCGAAAACGAACATCAGCTCATCGCAGCGGCACAGAAGAGTCGCCAGGCCGGGTGGGTCAGTGTCGAAGGCTATGCGCCATTTCCGGTGGAAGGGCTTTCCGAAGCGCTCGGCTTGAAGCGTAACAAGGTGCCGCTGATCACCCTGATTGGCGGATTGCTGGGGGGGCTAGGGGGGTTCGGATTTCAATATTGGGTGGCGGCTATTAGCTATCCGCAAAACATTGGCGGAAGGCCGTTGTATAGCTGGCCGGCGTTCATCCCGGTGACCTTCGAACTGACGGTTCTGGGCGCGTCGCTGTCGGCAGTATTCGGAATGCTGGCGCTGAATGGCTTGCCGCAGCCGCACCACCCGCTGTTCAACTCCGATCGTTTTGCGAAGCATGCCACCAGCGACAAATTTTATTTGTGCATCGAAGCGCGCGACCCCAAATTCAGCGTAGGAGAAGCGGCGCGTTTTCTGCAAGGGCTGAACGCCAAGCATGTGACCGAGGTGCAGGATGATTAGCGCCTCGCGAGCGATATTAACGGTCTGCGCGACGCTGAGCCTGGCCTGGCTTTCAGGATGCAGTCTGAAGCAGGACATGGCCTACCAGCCGAAGAACACCCCGCTGTCGCCATCGGATTTCTTTACCGATGGGCGTTCGGAACGCCCGCTTCTGGAAAATACGGTTGCACGCGGCGCGCTGGATGACGACGCGCTGTTTGTATCCAAGGATTCGAACGCGTTTCCGTTGCCGGTGACTGCCGAGCTGATGGAGCGTGGCGAGGGCCGCTACAAAATCTTTTGCACCCCCTGTCATGGCTTACAGGGAGATGGGAACGGCATGGTGGCGATGCGGGGAATGAAGCATCCGCCGACATTCCATCAGGACCGCCTGCGACAAGCGACCAATGGATATTTTTACGACGTGGTCACCAATGGATTTGGCGCTATGTACAGCTATTCGGCGCAAATTCCTCCGCGGGATCGTTGGGCGATTATCGCCTACGTGCGCGCGCTGCAGCTGAGCCGTAACGCCAAAGCGGCGGAGTTACCGGCGGAGTTGCGGGAGCGGGTCGAACATCCGCCCGCGGAACAAAAGGATAAGAGCGTGACCACGCCGGAAGATCCAAAAGGGACCAAGAAATGAGCGCTCAAGAATATCCAGCGCCGGACAGCGTAAGCCGGCTGCAGCAACGAGCGCTGGTGGTCGGGGTGATTGGGGTGGTGCTGTGCATCATCGGATACGCCAAGTCGCCGGCGCTGCTGTTGCACTCGTACCTCATGGCGTTCCTGTTTGTGCTGGGATTGTCCCTGGGTTCGCTCGGATTGCTGATGCTGCAGCATTTGACCGGCGGGAAATGGGGGATCATCATCCGGCGGCCGCTGGAGTCAGCGACCCGTTCGATTCCGCTGTTATTTGTGCTATTCGTGCCGATTTTCTTCGGCATGAAATATTTGTATTTTGCGTGGCTGACCGCGCCGGCGACCGGAGAAGGTGCGCTCTCCTCGTTCCAGCAGAGCTACTTGACGATGAGCGGATTTCGGGTCCGCGCGGTGATCTATTTCGCGGTCTGGCTGATCTTGATGTTTTTATTCAATCACTGGTCCAGAGAGCAGGACGTGAATCGGGACGACCGCAAGCTACGGCGGCGGCTGAAAATGGCGGCTGGCCCGGGAATCATCCTGTACGTATTCGCAATGAGTTTTGCAGCCATCGATTGGGCCATGTCGCTGTCGCCGCACTGGGCGTCGACCATTTATGGGTTCTTGTTTGTGGCCGGCCAACTTATTTCCTCAATGGCGCTGATGATCGCGGTGGTGGTGCTGTTGGCGCGAACCGAGCCGTTCCGGCATGTGCTGCAACCGAACCACTTGCACGATTTGGGTAAACTGTTACTGGCGTTCGTAATGTTGTGGGCGTACTTCAGCTTTTCGCAGTTGTTGATCATCTGGGCGGGCAATCTGCCCGAAGAGATCACCTTCTATCGTGAGCGGCTAACTGGTCCGTGGGGCGGAGTCGCCGTGGTGCTGCTGATTTTCCACTTTTTTGTTCCGTTCTTTTTGTTGTTGTCGCGAGACTTGAAACGCAACCCGAATGTCCTGCCCAAGGTGGCGTTGTGGCTGATTTTTATGCGCCTGGTGGATTTGTTCTGGTTAACACGGCCGGCCTTCACCACCAGCGCGATGCCCAGCGTGTGGGATTTTGCGGCCCCGCTGGCTCTGGTTGGATTATGGGTGTCGGTTTTCGCAGGACAATTGAAGCGCATGCCGTTGCTTCCGCTGGGAGATCCAAAATTGCAGGATGCCATCGAGCAACATGAGCACTGATCCACATAAACCGGAACAGGCGGCCGGCTCCGAGCCGGTGCATTCGGATGTTTCGTTTGAACCCCGGGACGTGCAGACCGGATCGATTTACGTGTACCTGGCGATATTGGCGGTCGCGGTGATTTTGTCTTATGGGATTTGCGTTTTTGTGCTGCGGGGAACCACCCACATGGCGGTCGATGAGGACACCCCGCCGCCGCCGGTGCGCGAAGAAATGGGTCCGAACTATCACATGATGCCGCCGGAGCCGCGGCTGCAGGGCGTGCCGGGTCACACCAACGATCCCCAAGAAGATCGGCGGGAAAAAGTGGAGCAAGATACCGAAGCAAATGAAAAGGCGGTTTGGATCGATCAGAGTGCCGGAATTGCGCAAATTCCGGTGAAAGACGCGATGAAGATCATCGTGCAAAAAGGTTTGCCGGGCTCAGCAGCGGCGCCGGCGGAAAAGAAGTAAGGCCATGAGCAGGTTTCGATTTATCTCCGGGATGGTAGTGCTGGCGCTCCTGTGTGGGGTGTCCAGGGGCCAACTGGCGCCTAGCGTTGGGCCAACCTCTTTGGGATTGCCGCCGGTGCTGGTGAATGTCGGCTTTGAACCGCAGCTGAACCAGCAAATGCCGCTGAATATCGACTTTCGGGACGAGACCGGACGCGCGGTTCGCCTGGGAGATTATTTTGGGCAAAAACCAGTGCTGCTGGCGCTGGTGTATTACGGCTGCCCGATGTTGTGCAATCAGGTCGAGCAGGGCGTGGTGGGTTCGCTGAAGATGCTTTCATTCAATCCCGGGCGCGATTATGAAGTGGTGTTTGTGAGTTTCGACCCGCGGGAATCGCCGGACATGGCGGCGCAGAAGAAAGCCTCGGCTCTGAAGCATTTCGGCAGGAGCGAAACGGCGACGGGCTGGCACTTTTTAACCGGCTCGAAGGAATCGATTGACGCGGTGACCCAGGGCGCAAATTTTCGGTACTCGTTTGACGCCAAGAACGGTGTTTTCGCGCACGCCAGCGGCATCATGCTATTGACGCCGGATGGAAGAATTTCACGGTACTTCTACGGGATTGAGTATCCGTCGCGGGACCTGCGCCTAGGGTTGGTGGACGCCTCGGCCGGGAAAATCGGTACTCCCATCGATCACTTGCTGCTGTATTGCTTTGAATACGATCCGTCGACAACCCGATACAGCGCCACCATCTTGCGCATCCTGCGGTTAGGCGGCATCGCTACGATTTTAACGCTGGTGGCCGGCATTTTGATTTTCCGCCGGCGTGACGCAGAACAAGGAGCACATTAGAACCGTGTCGGTGCCCTCGCAGCTGCCGCTGTATCCAGAGGAAGCGTCCAACTTCGCTCCCCACGTGGACGCGTTGATGGTTTATATCACTCTGGTCTGTCTATTCTTTGCGGTGGCGGTCACCGCAGCGATCATCTTCTTCTTTTTCCGGTATCAGCGCAGAAAGCCAGGCGAAATTGGCGCGGTGATTCACGGAGATTCGCGGCTGGAGACGCTGTGGCTGGCGGTGCCGTCGCTGTTGGCGCTAACCATGTTCGCCGGCGGGGCGATTGTGTATGTGGATTTTCGCCGCGCGCCCATGGACACGTTGGACATCTACGTGATCGGCAAGCAGTGGATGTGGAAGCTTGAGCAGCCCAACGGGATGCGCGAGATCAACGAGCTGCACGTTCCGGTGGGGCGCAACATAAAGCTGATTATGGCCAGCGAGGATGTGATTCACGATTTCTCCGTACCTGCGTTCCGCACCAAGATGGACGTGGTTCCTGGCCACTACAATACCTTGTGGTTTCGACCCACCAAGATTGGCAAATATCACTTTTTCTGCTCGCAATACTGCGGCACAAATCACGCGGTAATGGGCGGGTGGGTGACGGTGATGGACGACTCCGATTACGCCGCGTGGTTGTCGGGTTCTTCCGGTGCCAACGTAAATCCGGTGGTGGCCGGCGAAAAGCTGTTCGCCGATAAAGCGTGCACGACTTGCCACCTGAGCGATGGCAAGGGTCGGGCCCCCTCACTGAACGGTGTTTACCAGGCCAAGGTGCTGCTGGCGGATGGTTCGACGGTTACGGCGGACGACGCCTATATTCGTGAATCCATTCTGGCTCCGGCGGCGAAAATCGTGGCCGGATACCAACCACTGATGCCCCCTTTTCAGGGACAATTGTCCGAGGAAGATATCTTCAGCCTGACCGCGTACATTAAGTCGCTGCAGTCGCAACCGGTTCCCGCCACAGGCGCGGGAATCGCGCCGACGGGGAAGAAATAGTATGAGCTCCACACCTATGGCTGTAGAAAATGGACTGCCTCGGGAACATTATCTGAATGCCACCTATGGCATTCGCTCGTGGTTGTTGACTACCGATCACAAGCGAATCGCGATGTTGTACCTGGCCTCGGTAACGTTCTTCTTCTTCATCGGCGGAACCTTTGCCAGCATGATCCGGATTCACCTGCTGACGCCGAACGGCTACCTGGTTTCGCCGGAGACCTACAACAAGCTGTTCACCATGCATGGCGTGGCGATGATTTTCTTCTTCCTGATTCCATCGATTCCGGCAGTATTGGGGAACTTCCTGATCCCGCTGATGATCGGGGCGAAGGATCTGGCCTTTCCGAAAATCAATTTATTGAGCTGGTACATTTATGTGGTTGGCGGCTGCTTCGTGCTGTATTCGTTTTCCACTGGCGGCTTGGATACCGGATGGACGTTCTATACGCCGCTCAGCAGCGTGTACTCGAATTCGGCAGTGACCCCGGCGGTGATCGGAATCTTCATCAACGGCTTTTCGTCGATTCTGACTGGATTGAATTTCATCGTAACCATTCACACCATGCGGGCTCCGGGCATGACCTGGTTCCGGTTGCCACTGTTCGTTTGGGCGCACTACGCGACCAGCATCATCTTTATCCTGGGTACACCGGTGATTGCCATCACCCTGCTGCTGGTAGGGTTGGAGCGGATGTTTCATCTCGGGTTCTTCAATCCGGCACTGGGCGGCGATCCGATCCTGTTCCAGCATTTGTTCTGGTTTTACTCGCACCCGGCGGTATACATCATGATTTTGCCGGCCATGGGGGTGATCAGCGAGATCATTCCGACCTTTGCGCGAAAACCGATCTTCGGCTATTCGTTCATCGCCGGGTCGAGTATCGCGATCGCGGTGATCGGATTCTTCGTGTGGGCCCACCACATGTTTCTGACCGGAGAATCGGTTTACGCAGCGCTGACCTTCTCGTTGCTGAGCTACCTGGTGGCCATTCCTTCGGCCGTGAAAGTGTTCAACTGGACTTCGACGCTCTATAAGGGATCGATTTCGTTCGATACCCCAATGCTGTATGCGCTGGGTTTTATTGGATTGTTTTTGATCGGCGGCTTGACGGGACTTTTCCTGGCTTGCCTGGGGCTGGATATTCACATTCATGACACCTACTTCGTGGTTGCCCACTTCCACTACATCATGGTGGGCGGCGCGGTGATGGGATATGTCGGCGGATTGCACTACTGGTGGCCAAAGATTACCGGGCGGCTGTACCCGGAGTTTCTGGCGCGCATCGCGGCGGTAACGTTATTTATCGGTTTCAACCTAACATTCTTCCCGCAGTTCATTCTGGGTTACATGGGAATGCCGCGCCGCTATTCCAGCTATCCGCCGGAGTTTCAAGCGCTGAACGTGATGTCAACGGCGGGAGCGTCGATTTTGGCCTTAGGCTATTTGCTCCCGATGGTCTACCTGATCTGGTCGATGCGCTACGGTCAAGTGGCCGGACGGAATCCGTGGCCGGCTACTGGCTTGGAGTGGCAGACCGATTCTCCACCACTGACTGAGAATTTCGACGTGACCCCGGAAGTGACTTGGGAAGCGTACGATTTTGCCAACCGTCCGGACCTAGGTCTGGACGTGCCGGGCGCGCCGGTCCATGCGCACGGGGACGACTAGAGTGCCGGCGCGGCGGCGAGGAGCGCCGCGCATTGGTCGAACGCGAAACGGGTAAAAGAGATAGAGCGGCCGCCAGGCTGAAGAGGAGTGCGAAGTGCATCGCAGCGGAGAACTGTACGGGCAATTCGAAACCATGGATCAGCAGCGCGAAAGCGCTTCGCTGGGTATGTGGGTGTTTCTGGTTACCGAAGTCTTGTTCTTCGGTGGCATGTTCATGACTTACACGCTCAACCGCTCGACGTATCCTGACGTCTTTGGAGAAGCCAGCCGGTCCATCAATTTGACTTTGGGCGCGGTGAATACCGTGGTGCTGATCGGGAGCAGTTTGACCATGGCGATGGCGGTGTGGGCCGCGCAGGTCGGCAAGACCCGGCTGGTTACATTTTTCCTGATCGCTACCCTAATTCTTGGCACCGTGTTCCTGGGCATTAAAGGCGTGGAGTATCACGAGAAGTTTGTGGAACACCACGTTCCGGGACTCGATTTCAATTTTGAGTTGGGGGCTTCGCCGGCTACCAACGCGCATGCACAATTGTTTTTCTCGCTGTATTTCGCGATGACTGGATTGCACGCGTTGCACATGATTATCGGTGCGGGGTTGCTGCTATGGCTGATCAAGGAATCGCTGCGCGGCAGGTTCACCGCTTCGTATAACACCCCGGTAGAAAATGTCGGGCTGTACTGGCACTTCGTCGATATTGTATGGATTTTTCTGTTTCCGCTGCTGTATTTAATCGACCGGCATTAGCCGAATAGAGGGAAACACCGGTGTCTGAACATCACATTGTCTCGCCGAAGATCTACCTATCGATATTCGCGGCACTGATGGTGTGCACGGCTCTGACGGTTTATGCGGCGACAGTCGATCTGAATCAATATTTTCGCGGACTGAACGTGATCGTTGCGCTGGCGATCGCCACTTTGAAGGCATCCTTGGTGGTGTTGTTCTTCATGCATGGAAAGTACAGCCCGAAGCGCACCCAATTGATCATTGTTTGTTCAGTGTTTTGGCTGGCGATCATGCTGTTTATGACCATGAGCGATTACGTGTCGCGCGCCTGGCTGTAGGGTCACACTTTCCATCGATTCTCGTCGATTACACCGTCGCGGGCTTATCCGCCTTCTCGCTTATTTCTTTGTTGAGGACTCCTCGTGGTTTATCGAGGTAGTGGTTTCTTGCCGAAGGGAAGGGGACGGAGAACCGGCCCAGCCCTCAATCCCCTAAAGGGATCCTCGGCTCCCGTCCCCGGAGGGTGAAAGGTGCAACATCGCCGCCATCGATAAAGCTTTTCGTTGCAACGCGATCAGGTCCCGAACGCTGGTAAAAATGGGACAACCCTTCGAAAATTTACGCGTCAGGTGATGGTTCTAGAGTGATCACTGTACGGACCCATCCATTCCAGCGTCTTTAGCGAGTCGGTTGCCCCGGGGGCGATTTGCCCTGTGGAATCCCGCCTGCTATTGTAAGGAGTTATTCTGGCCACAATTCTCTCCACTGTGTGCCAGAGCTCCTGTGGAGGGAGCGTTCCGTACATGGGCCTGACCAAACTGGTGATTCGGGGCGCTCGGCAGCATAACCTCAAGAACATCGACGTCGAAATACCGCGGAACACGCTCACGGTGATCACCGGGCTCTCCGGTTCCGGGAAGTCTTCGCTGGCGTTTGACACCATTTATGCCGAAGGCCAACGGCGCTATGTGGAATCGCTATCGGCATACGCGCGGCAATTCCTGGACCAGATGGAACGTCCGGACGTGGACGTGATCGAAGGGTTGTCGCCGTCGATTGCCATCGAGCAGAAGACCACCACGCGATCGCCGCGTTCGACGGTGGGGACCATCACTGAGATTTACGATTATTTGCGGGTGGTGTACAGCTCGGTGGGCATCCCGCATTGTCCGACCTGCGGCAAGGCCATCACCCGGCAATCCAGCGAACAAATCGTACAAGGCATCCTGAATGGTGAGCTCTGCAAAACAGACGATCGCATCATGATTCTGGCGCCCATTGTGCGCGGGCGCAAGGGTGCCTACCGCAAGGAGCTGGAGAAGCTGGCGCAAGACGGATATGTGCGGGTTCGCATCAATGGCGAACTGTTGCCGCTGGACGTGATACCGGTTCTGGACAAGCGAAAGAACCACACCATTGAAGTGGTGATCGATCGTTTGCTGGTGAAAGCGGGGATCGCGACACGGCTGGAGCAGTCGATTACCACCGCACTGAAGCTGGCCAACGGGCTGGTCACTGTGTCGATTGTGGGCGGTAAGGATTACGTCTTCTCGGAAAAGCTAGCGTGCCCGGATTGCGGAATTTCGGTCCCGCAACTGGAGCCTCGTTCGTTCAGCTTTAACTCGCCGTACGGTGGGTGTCCGGCGTGCAACGGCCTGGGCTCGAAATATGACTTCGATCCTGCGAGGGTGATTGCCGATTGGACCAGACCGCTGTTCGACGGCGGATTGAGTGCCGGTTCCAGCTCGGCGTTTCTGAAGAATACGCTGCAACTGGCCGCGTTTGCACACGGGTTCGACCTGGAGACTCCGTTCGAGAAATTTCCCGCGCGGATTCAAAAGCTATTGCTGTACGGGTGTCCACCATCGAACGAGCCGGTCGAGAAGGCCGCGGCCGGCAAAAAAGGTCGAGGCGAAAAGGGTTTTGTCTTCCAAGGCATTCTGAAATTTCTGCAACGTAATTTCGACGAGTCCAACTCGGATTCCTACCGCGAGTGGATGACCCGATACATGTCGGCAACGCGGTGCGCGGTATGCCACGGAAAACGGCTGCGGCCGGAGTCTTTGGCGGTGAAGCTTGGCGAGTGGTCCATTGCCGATTTCACGGCACTTTCGCTGAGCACGGCACGACCCGCGGTGGACAAAATCATAAAGCTGCTCACGCCGAGACAAAGCGAGATTGCAGCGCGGCCCCTTGAGGAAGTAGGCGAGCGGCTGGACTTTCTGCTGGCGGTGGGGCTTGGCTATTTGAGCCTGGACCGTTCGGCCGCGACACTTTCAGGTGGAGAAGCCCAGCGCATCCGGTTGGCCACCCAGATTGGGTCGCGCCTGCGCGGGGTGCTATACGTGCTGGACGAGCCTTCCATCGGATTGCACGCGCGCGACAATGATCGCTTGCTGGGATCGCTGGAGCAGTTGCGCAACCTTGGGAACACCGTGCTGGTGGTAGAGCACGACGAGGATACCATCCGACGCGCAGATTTCGTCGTGGATCTCGGACCCGGGGCGGGCGATGCCGGCGGGTATTTAGTCGCGCAGGGAAAACCAGAACAGATCGCAGCGACGGCGGCATCTCTTACCGGCCGCTATCTAAGCGGCGCGTCGCGCATTTCTGTCCCGGAAAAACGTCGGAGTCCGAATGGGAAGGCCATTCAGATCATCGGGGCCACGGCCAATAATCTAAAGGATGTAGATGTGACCATTCCGCTGGGCTTGCTCAACGTCGTAACCGGCGTGTCTGGATCAGGCAAGTCCACCCTGGTGAATGACATTTTGTATCGGGCCCTGGCCCACAAGATCTATCGGTCGATGGAGCTATCCGGTGCACACCGCGACTTGCTGGGTGCCGAGCAGATCGACAAAGTGATCGAGATTGACCAGGCGCCCATCGGGCGTACTCCGCGTTCGAATCCGGCGACATACACTGGAGTGTTCGCGCCCATTCGCGAACTCTTCGCGATGCTTCCGGAGTCGCGGGAGCGCGGCTATCGTCCGGGGCGCTTCAGTTTCAACGTCAAGGGCGGACGGTGCGAGGCTTGCCAGGGCGATGGGCTGCGGCGAATCGAAATGAATTTTCTGCCGGATGTGTATGTGATGTGCGAGGTCTGCCGGGGACGCCGCTACAACTCTGAAACGCTGGCAGTGCGGTTCAAGGGACATTCCATTTCCGACGTGCTCAATCTGCCGGCCAGCGAGGCGTTGAAGCTGCTGGAAAATATCCCGCAAATTCAGCAAAAGCTGGCGACCTTGGTGGAAGTGGGACTGGGGTACGTGCAGCTGGGTCAGTCGGCGACCACGCTCTCCGGCGGCGAAGCGCAGCGCATCAAGCTGGCGCGAGAGCTTTCGAAACGCCAGACCGGGCGAACGCTGTACATTCTGGACGAGCCCACTACGGGTCTGCACTTTGACGATGTACGCAAATTGTTGGATGTGCTGCAGCGGCTGGTGTCGCTGGGAAACACGGTGCTGATCATCGAGCACCACCTGGACGTGATCAAGCAAGCCGATTGGGTGATCGACTTAGGCCCGGAAGGCGGGGAAGGCGGCGGCCGAATCGTGGCGCAAGGCACCCCGGAACTAGTGGCGCGCACCAAGAAGTCATACACCGGGCAAGCGCTGGCGCGATTTCTTCCGATGAACGGCGCCGGCAATGGTCACCCCAACGGTGACGCGCCTTCCTAGCAACGGAAGTTGCCAAGCTCCGCTTAGGGCTTGGCGCTGGGAAACTGAACCTTGGGGACTTCACGCGAAGCTTCCGATGCCTGGAAGTAGGCGTCGTTGCGCTGGAAGCCAGCCCAGCCAGCGAAGACGCTGTTCGGAAATTGTCCTATGTACGTGTTGTATGCCTGGATGGAATCGTTGTAGCGCTTGCGTTCCACCGCAATGCGGTTCTCAGTTCCCGCCAATTCGTCCTGCAACCTAAGAAAATTTTCGTTGGACTTGAGCTGCGGATAGTTTTCGACGACGACCAGCAAGCGACTTAGAGCACCGTCCAATTGCCCGTTGGCCGCGATCTTGTCGGTCGGCGTCTTTGCGCCGATCAGCGCGGCTCGAGCCTTGGCGATGTCGCCGAATACTTGTTCCTCATGAGCTGCGAACCCTTTGACGGTTTCGACCAGGTTGGGAATTAAATCCGCGCGCCGCTGCAGCACGACATCTACCTGGGCCCAATTGGATTTCACCTGTTCATTCAAAGTAACCATCTGGTTGCGCCGGCCCACATACATGCCGCCGACGGCGAGAGCGATCAGAGCAATGATCAGTACCACCGCTATAGCTGCTTTCATGAACTTCCTCCGTATTCGAATTCATGGCCCAAGCGCCGAACCGGCCATCACCAAAGTGAAATTCGATGTGTACCGGCCTGCTAGCATCCGCGCTGAGCCGGCAACGGCTCGCTACACAGTGTCCAGACGCCGGTCCACTTCGCGAGTCACAATCTCAACAAACTCTAGGTATCCGCTGAGCAGCCCTCCCACATTCGCAGCGGGCTTCTGGGCACCTTCCCGCGCGTCCAACACCGCATAGAACGCGGCAGGATTGGCTCGCGCTAGCGCAGCTATGGCGGCGACGGTGTCGCGCTTGGTGGTCGGCGTGGATTCGCCGAAGATGAGCAGCGCGTGGCGGAAAAGCGCACAGAAGGTGGACACCGACTTCGACATGATCGTGAAGTGGGCTTTGTCGTTCAGCGGCGCGGCTACGATAGCTTGACGCAACCGTAGCCAGTTAGTGCGGAGCTCGCGCTCCACCTGCAAGGCGTGGTGCCTGGTGGGAACGTCGAGCCCGGCAAAAAAGTCTTCGCCGAGCAGGATGCGATGATGCTGCTTCATATCCAGAAGCTCGATAGCGAAAACGTCGGCGCAGCGTTCCAGTTCTTCGCGAGTGAATATCAACGGCGGATGATTTCCATCGCGGATCCACCATTCGGCGGTGGCGTGGAAAGCTTCCAGTTGGTCGGTTCCGGCACGGTCGACGAGGCAAAGAATGTTCAGGTCGGAATGACCCGGCCGAAATTGACCGGAAGCGCCAGAGCCGTAGAGGACCACGGCTTTCAAGTTACTCCCGGCCGCGACTTTCAGGCGACCCACCAAGTCGGTTAGTTTTGCTTCCATTTGCGCCGCCCGTAAAAACGAGAAATTCGCATCGATTTACCAGCTGCCACCCGCGCCGCCACCACCAAAATCACCACCACCGAAACCCCCGAATCCGCCACCGCCGCCCCCATGGCCACCTCCGCCAAATCCGCCACCACCCCAACCGCCGCGGCCCATTGAGGCACCTATGACCGGCCCAATCCACCAGCCGCTTCCTCCGCCTCGCCCTGAAGAGGAGCCGCCACTTTTCATCATCAGGTAGAAGAGGAAGATCAAAACCAGAATCAAGAAGAACGCACCGGGTCCGCTGAGAGTGCGTTGCGCATTCGAATCGCGGGTGGGCGCAGGGGGAACTTGACCGGTAAGCGTAACCCCACTGTCGGCCGCGATCACATCCCCAACCCGACGGGTCATCAGCAGCATTGCCGCGTCGTAGTTTCCGGCCCGCAGATAGGGAATGGCTTCGCGGCCGAAGCCTCCTACTTTCCCGTCGGGAAGAATGGGCTCCAGGCCGTAGCCGACCTGCGTCCAGTATTTATGGTCGTTCACAGCAAAGAGAATGAGGACGCCGCGATTCGATTGCTTGGGTCCGACGCCCCACTTGGTAGCCAGGTCGAAGGTGTAGTCCTGAATTTCTCTTCCGTCGAGAGAGGTGACCGTGACCACCGCAATTTGCGCGTGGGCCTTCTGGTCAACTTCGGCACACAGTGCAGCGAGCTTGGCCTTGCCGTCGGGGGTGAGCACGTTGGCGAAATCGCTGACGTAACCTAACGGCTTGGCAGGAACAGAAGTTTGCGCTCTGCAGACTCCCGCCAGAAAAATCCCGGCGCCACTAAGCAGCAAGCACAGGGACGCCACCCGGACGCGGGACGCGCGGGGTGCTGGTGCGATCCGGACGGTTGGTGAGATGGAGGTGCGGAACATGCGTTGGTGTCACGGGCATTTCGAATGGGAACCCGCGCACAAGCTGGCTAAAGCTCAATGTACACGTAAGAACAGTGCCATGCAAACGCTGCCGGCAGGTCCCAGGTACAAGGCCTTTTCGGCGTTTAGACCGGTGGCGAGGCGGCTTGCGTGTGCCGCGTCTTGCCCTTACAGTGGGAGTTTCGCGCATGTCCATTTATCCCATTCAACCCTTAACCTTCGGTGCGGTGCGCACATATCCGTTGGCTTCACGGAACAGCAAGGTGACGGTGGCGAAGTTCGGCAAGCCCCCGGCCACCAACGCTTCGCTCACAAAATTTCTCGATTCACTGCCACCTATTTTGGCGGGTGAGGATTTGCGCCAGGCGTTAGCGGCGATTCACAAGGCCCGCCGCCAGCGCCGAGCGGTCTTATGGGGCATCGGCGGACACGTGATTAAGGTTGGGCTGGGTCCGGTGCTGATCGAGCTGATGCGACGTGGTTTTGTTTCCGGTGTGGCCATGAATGGGGCAGCATTGATTCACGATTTCGAGATCGCCCTGGCCGGGGCCACTTCCGAAGATGTGGACGCCGGTTTGGGTGCCGGGCAGTTCGGCATGGCCGAAGAGACCGGCGAGTATGTGAACGAGATGGCCAAGCTGGCAGCGCGAATTCACGTGGGATACGGGGAAGCTGCGGGCCAGTTCCTCTCCAGCGAAGTGATCGAAGCAAAGTTCGCGGATTCGAGCGTGTTGATGGCGGCGTATAAGTTCGGTATTCCGGTGACCGTACATCTGGCTATTGGCACCGACATTCCGCACATGCATCGAGCCGCGGATGGAGCATCTTTGGGTGCGGCAACCCACCACGACTTTCGGTTGTTCTGCGCGCTGGTGAAAGATATGCATCCTGGCGGCGTATATCTGAATTGGGGTTCGGCCGTGTTGCTGCCTGAAGTTTTTCTGAAGGCGGTGTCGGTAGTACGAAACCTGGGAGTGCCGCTGCGGCCGATTACTACCGCTAATTTCGATTTTTTGCAGCAGTATCGGGCCTTGCAGAACGTGGTCAAGCGTCCGACACTTTCACCGAAGGGCGCCCGGGGAGAAGCGTCGCGCGGCTACTCCATTACCGGGCATCACGAAATTATGTTGCCGTTGGTGGCGGCGGCGCTAGCGAACGGCTGGCCCCGTAGTTCCAGGCGTGATCGTGGCGCTTCGGTGAGAAAGAAATCATGAGTATCTTTGACGACCCGGAAGGCCAACCGGAACCGAGCGTAAAGCGAAGGCCTGCCGGGGAGCCAGTTGTTCCCACGGTTGCCGGCGATCCATTCATCTCTGCAGGTCCGGTGGCTCCGGTCGACGTGCCGCAAGGTCCCCTGCCCCCCGCGCGGGTGCTGCCTGATGACCTCCGGGTTCCGTGGTCCTGGGCGCACTTCATCGTATTTCTGTTTTTTGCGTTCACCAGCTTTGTGGTGGTTCAGGCGGCGCTCGCGCTGTACTTTGTCCCCCAACAGCGACTTACTCCCAAGCAGTATGAGCAGTACCTGCTGAACAAGCCGCAATTTCTATTCGGCTCCAACCTGATTTGGTATGCACTGATCTTTTTATTCCTGTACGTCACCCTGGCGGTGCTGCGGGGAGCGCCGTTTTGGAAGTCTCTGGGATGGCGGCCTTTGCGGGCGAGCGTGACCGGAGCGAACAGGAAACCTTGGGCGTATTTTTTTTCCGGGTGTGGTGTGGCGGTTCTGGTGGCGCTGGCCAGTTCTCGTGTGCACACCAGCGATAACATGCCCATCCAGGAGCTTTTCAAAAGTAGAAGCAATGCATTCTTGCTGATGGCCATGGCGGTTTTTGTTGCGCCACTTGTGGAAGAAACCGTTTTTCGGGGCTATTTGTACCCGCTCTTTGCAAAATCATTCGGAGTGGGGGTGAGCATTGTGCTCACCGGAGTGCTGTTCGGCTTGATGCATGGAACCCAACTGGGGTGGAGCTGGGGAATCGTCTTATTGCTGGTGCTTGTCGGGATGATCTTCACGTTTGCGCGAGCGGCAGCGGGGACGGTGGTGGCAAGTTTCCTGCTCCACCTGGGCTATAACTCCATGATTGCGGTGACCACCATCATCAGCACCCATGGCTTCACGCGCATGCCGCCACTGCACTGACGATTTCGCGTCCTCGCGGCCCTTGGTTACAATAGTTAAAGGCTTTGCAGCTTTCTGAATAGGGCTAAGGGTGGCGCCCGGTTAGAAGCTTTGCCGTATTGATTTCCGCACTGGGTTGTTTTCGGGGACACGCAGAGATGACTTACGTAGCTCAGCCCATTGAGTGGACCGACCGCGGCGTGGTTATGCTCGACCAGCGCCGCCTCCCTTCTGAAGAAATCCACCATACCTACATGGATTACCGCGAGGTAGCTGCGGCGATTCGCGACATGGTGATTCGTGGTGCGCCGGCCATTGGAGTTGCGGCTGCGATGGGAGCTGCTCTGGGTGTACAGCAGTCCGCGGCTCAGTCGGTGGTTGAATTATGCGCGGAGTTTGAGGAAATCTGCGGAGTGTTGGCGAAGACTCGGCCTACGGCGGTCGATCTGTTTTGGGCCATCGAGCGGATGAAGGCGCGGTTCGCTGAATTAGCGGCGCAAGGTTTGCCCCTGGGAAGAATCAAACATGCCATGGTAGAGGAAGCGCGGCTGGTTCACCTGGAAAAGAAAGCGACGGATGAAGCCATCGGGCGGTTTGGCGCGGAATTCATGCCCCCATCAGGTCAGGTGATGACCCAGTGCAACGCCGGCGCACTGGCCACCGCCGGAATTGGCAGCGCTTTGGGTGTGATTCGCGTGGCTGTCGATCAAGGCAAGAAGTTGCATGTGTGGGTGCCTGAGACGCGGCCTTATTTGCAAGGTGCCCGGCTCACCGCCTGGGAATTGCAGCGCGGCGAAATTCCGCTGACGCTGATTACCGACAATATGGTTGGGCACATCATGAAGGGCGGAAAGGTGGACGCGGTCGTCTGTGGCGCTGATCGAATTGCTGCCAATGGCGATTCCGCGAATAAAATTGGAACCTATCAGATTGCGGTGCTGGCGAAAGTACACAACATTCCTTTTTACATCGCTGCGCCTACTTCCACATTCGATCTGTCCATTCCGGACGGAGATCGTATACCCATCGAAGAACGTTCTGCCGAAGAAGTGACTCACCTGCAAGGGGTGCGCATCGCGCCCGATGTGGCCGTGGCCCATCCGGCTTTTGACGTGACTCCGGCCCGGCTCATTGCCGCGATTTTCACAGAGCACGGCGTGGCGCAAGCGCCGTACGCCGCATCGCTTCGCAGGTTAGCTTCAACCAACAAGAAGTTGCCGTCAGCGGTTTCGTCTGGACGTTAAAAGGTCTTCCCAACCGTCATTGGGCGGGAAGAATTCTGATTACGACGCGTTGGCGCGCGCTGAAGCGAGCGAAAAAATCGAGTACCTGCTTCAACGGTAGGTATTTTTTATTGAGCAGGGCCATGCCGTGGTCGGCCTCAGCGCCGCTGATCATTTCGGCCTTAGCTTCGATCCACTCACCAAGGATTTTGCCCTTGCGGTCGCACGGCGCGATGCGCACGCGCCCGTTGTTTCGAACGCGCTTCGCTTTGCCGGAATCCGCAATGGTGTAGACATAAAGCTTCGTTGCCACGCCAGTGGAAAGATCGGCAGCAAACCAGACTGGAGTGCGAACCCCGACGCTGTTTTTCCGAAAGGATTCCAAGCTTAAATTCTTGTATCCGTCAAAGGCGGCGAAGGCGTTGGTCGGTTCCATAGGTTCGGTCCTGCGTCCTGCTAGATGCGTGGGCGCATATGGTGGTTACTCGTGGTACCAAGTTCACTAGAAAACAAAACGGCGGAGAGCGTTGAGCTCTCCGCCGTTTCAGGTTGCCGACTGATCGAGTTTAGAACTGCAACTTGACGCCGAACTCGGCTTGCCGCGGAACGGCGTACCAGTTCACGCCCGACGACGAACCGGGGGTTACCAGGTTGGAGCGGCCCAGCGGGCCGTGCGCGGTGGTTCCATTTGCAGAACCAATGCTGCCATTCAGCACACCACTGAGCTCATTGCCGAATGGATCGTGGTTTTGATAGTTGAACACGTTGAATAGAGCGATTTGGGGTTCAAGCACAACGCGTTCCGGCAAAGCGTGGAGCACTCTGGAAAGGCGGAGTTCCCAGGACACATGGGCGTCAAAGGTGAAGATCGGTGCGACTCCAACCTGGCCCGCTGGAGCAAGCGCCAGGGTGGGAGTGACCGCACCGAGTGACGTCAGTTGTGCTTGGGTAAACAATCCCGCAGACACTAACGCTTGGCCCGCGGGAGTGAGCTTCCCGGCGGCGGTGCTGTTGTAGTTGGCGATGAAAGCGTTCAAGTCCGAAGCCTTGATGCTGCGTCCAAAGGAGCCGACGTTGGAACCCGGGACCGGATCACCGACGGTACCGTCGCCGGTTACGTCAGAGAGGAAGATTTCCCCAGGATTTCCGGACTGAGGAAGCGTCAAGGTTAACGGAGCCGCGGTATCCCAGTGGGTGGTTAAAGCGAAGCGGGTTGCACCAGGGAGGTCCATGACGGCGCCGACGCTCACCTGGTCGGTGCGGTCAAGACCGCTCGGACCAAAGTACATCAGCGGATTGTTGAAGTCTGCCGCGTTGTTGACGAAGTCCTGATCCTGCGCTTGGGCGTCGAACCGGGACAAAGTATACGAGGCGATCAGAGTCAGGTGCTTGACGCCGCGCACCGGGTTACCAAGGTTCGCTTTGAGCGAAACTAGGAGGCCATCGTAGGTGGATCGGCCGGTTGGGAACAACATTTCGTTTTGTCCCACATTCGGGTTGATGCCCGGGAAAGCGCAGGTCGGGCAAGCGAAACCGCTAGCAAAGGTAGCGCCGGAGTCCAGTCCATTGCCGGCAAAATCCGCGATGGTTGCGCCGCCGCCGCCCGGGTGGAGGCCAGGGCACGCAAGGATCGCAGCGTCAACGGTCGGGGATCCGCACGCGGTCAGGGTTGCGGTGATGGCGGCCTGGGCATTGGGCACGTTCAGGAAGCGAGCGTCTCCGACTTTGTTGGTGTCCTGACCGAGCAAGTAGTGCAAACCAACATTGCGGACATAGTCCACGCTAAGAACGGTGTTGTGTCCGAATTGGTGTTGCATGCCGAAGTTCATCTGCTCAGAAAGGGGCGACCGATAGTCTGGAGCGATCAACTGCTCGCCGGTCGAGCTGGGCGAATCCGCCAGAGCGGTTCCGATGAAGTTGGAGTTGGAGGCAGGTCCGGCCGCCAAGGTCGCAGCTTGAAAGGAAGCCTGGTCGGCGGCGATCTGAGCGGCCGCGGTACCAACGGCTTCACCGCAATAGGGCACACCGCCCGGCATGCTATCAGCAACGCCGGTTACCGGTCCAGTAGCTTGGCCGCTGAAGCAAGGCGCCGCTATGCCGAGGAACAAACCGCTTTGCAGTCTCGCGGGGCGATCGAACAGAACGTTGTTGAAGATAGCGTTCTCGAAGTAGATGCCGCCCCCGGCCCGGAAGACGGTCTTGCCGTTCTTCCAAGGATCCCAAGCAATGCCTGCTTGCGGCCCAAAATTCTTGTTGGGCTGATTCACGGTATCTTGAAGGCCGTGAAAGAACTGGTTGTTGAATTGGGCGAGCGCGGCGATCGATGGAATATCGCTGTCGGCGCGGCCCGTATCCCGCCCGTAGTGAAGTCCTATGGTAATGGTCAGGTTGGAACGGAACTTCCACTGATCGCCCAAATAAGCCTCAAAGCGATTGTCGTGTTGCCCGCCAGCCGGAAGGCCAAAACCGGGAGTCTCGGTCGAGAAACCCTGACCATTGCCAAACAGAATGGTATCGACCGGCCAGTTGCCGGGGTTGGTCGCGCCGCCCGGGGCGAAGGGACTGGTATTTGCAAACGCCTCATTGGCGCTATTGAACACCGACTGAACCATGGGCTGGAGGGCAAAGAACTTTGCGAAACCGCCGCCCAGGATGTGATTAAAACTTGTGCCGTAGCGGATGGTATGACGGCCTTTCGTGAAGCTGCCGTCGTACTTGATTTGTTCGTCGCTTTGGTAAGTCTGCTGCGGCGCCAGGATGTTTGCACCCGAGCAGAAGTTTTCTCCTCCGGCCAAGCAGCTAGTATCACCGCCGTTCGGCGTAATATTTAGCGAAATTCCTGGAATGGGATCGAGAGCGCCGGAAGACGCAATGGCGTCGGAGATGGCGTTCCGGAATTTGAGATATTCGAACCGGATACTGTTGGTGGTGCGGCCAATCGAGAAATCCGTGCCGATCACATGGGTAGGCACATGGTCTATGTTCTCGAAGGGCTGATAAACACCGGGGTTGAATCCGCGGACGCTCAAGTTCTGGTCGTAGTTGAAGCGGTAAAACAATGTCCAGTTGGACTTAATGTTGTAGTCCAATCTGCCCAGATATTCACGCTCGGTGAAAGGCGCATTGAAGGAGCCGCTCAACCCAGCGAAATCGCCATTGAGCTGAACCGGATTCTGAAGGCTCTGGTCGGTACGTTCGAAGTTTCCATAGAAAAAGAGCTTGTCTTTCCAAATCGGCCCGCCGAGGTCGGCACCAAACTGCTTGCGGCCAAAATCCAGCTGCTCGGGAGCGATACGCGCCGAAGTCTGATCGCTGCGGCCATAGTAATAGGTCCCCCCATGAAGGCTGTTGGTGCCCGACTTGGTGACCACGTTCACGGTGCCGGATGAGGTCAGCTCGGTGGAAAGGTCCAAGGTCGATTGGCTGACCTGGAATTCCTGGATGGCGCTTTGCGGAATATTCTGGGTCACGGTGCCGACCGTCTCGTCGCTGATATCCACGCCGTCCACTTCGACGCGCGCGGAACGTCCGAAACGACCGCCGAAAGAGAGCGAAGAATAGCCGTTCTTAGTGGGATCGAAGGTCGAACCATCCTGAATCTGGACGCCAGGTTCGAGGGTGGCAAGGTCGAGGAAGTTGCGGCCGTTGACCGGGAGTTGGTCGATATCCGCGGCGGTGAGCACATCCTGTACCGTAGCCTGTTCGGAGTTGATCGCAACCGTGGAGGTGGTTACCTCGATAACGCTGGAGGAGTTCCCCAATTCCAACTTGGAATTAGCGGTCGCGATTTGGCCGACCTGCACGACCACTGTGATCTGAGAGGTTTTGAAGCCGGGGGCCTCAATGCGAATAAGATAGTTTCCCGGCACCAATCCGCCGAATGTGAACGAACCAGACCCTTCGCTTTGCAGAGTCTGGCTACTTCCATTGTCTTTGTTGGTGATCGTTACTGCGGCGGCTGAGACACTCGCGCCTTGAGGGTCAGTGATGGTGCCTGACACCCCTCCAGTCGCCACCGAGACTTGGGCAGATGCGGACGGTGAATCTACCAGGGTCGCTGCCGTAATCATTCCAAAGGCGGCAACCACCGTGGACAGCCACAACAATTTGCGTGTATTACGCATTTATCCCCCGATTTCAACTTCATGACTTGGCTTAAATTGATCTTAACTTCAACTAAACTGCCGGTTGAGGCCCCTCGGTCTGCTCGCAAATGTGGGGGGCGACAACAGGTACGAATAACTCATAAACCCCCGGTTTCAACTGCAGTCGATCGAAATTTCGTGACTTAACCTGCTGTCGGCTAGGCGCGACGGCGGGACTCACATCTCGGCTGGCGCGAACCTTAGGCCCGGGATTCGCCAGATCCTCTAAAAAACTCGGACGTGTGAGGTGGTGCAAGAAGCAGGCCACATTGGTATGTAAATAATGCGACTAGATTCTGTCACTTACGAAAAGGTTGATCCAAAGAGGGCGGACTCGACATATTGGTTTCAGAATCAAGCTACATATTTATGAAGGGAAGGAAACAGTCAACTGGCTGCGGGTTTCGCTTTAGCTAGGCTTAGGCACGCCCCGGTCAGAACGAGGCCTGGATCTCTACATGCAAAAAAAGGGAGCCGGAAATCGGCTCCCCTGGTAGGCACGGCGTCTGGTCTAGAAAGAGAACCTAACGCCTAGACGGATGGTACGGCCCAGTTGATACCTGTTTGGCAGGCCGTATCCACTGTTGACGGTGACCGGGCCGGGACCGGTACCACCCAGCACAGTGTTCGTTGGCGATGAGTTTAGAAGCTGCGCGATGTTGTAGGGATGAAAGGTTGCCACATAGAACGGTGTGCCGTCGCCGGTTATCAGACCCCCCGGCGCGATGTAATTATAGTTGAAACCGCTGGTGACGTTCCCTTCGACGCTGGTCACAGAACGCTCATTGAAGAGGTTGGACAAGGTCGCTGAGAAGCTCAGCGCTTTGCTCTCGCTAATCTTATAGGTCTGCTGGACGTTAAAGTCCGTCTGGATATACCACGGTGTGCGCTTGGTGTATGGGCTGCCAACCGAGATCAAACCGCTCCCGGGATCCTGAGTGACATTGATCCATTTTCCACGGTCCACGACATCCACCGGGAACGCGCCACCCGAGAGGCCGCTCGGAAACGAGTTGCCCACATCCAGGTAGCTGGTTTCGGGCGAGCCTTGGTACAGAACCTGGAAGATACCGAAGTCGGTTGCGAACCTGTGCAACCAATTCATTTCGTAATAGGTGTAGCCCTTGAAGGTGTTCGGGCGATCCGTTGGCAAAAGTCCGCTGGAGGATCCGCCGCTGTCGTTCCAAGAGAACATCGGTTCGTCGAAGGAACGGCTGTTGTTGGGAGAGTTGCGGCCACCCCCACCGTCCGCCTGGTCGGAACTGGTCAAGCCCGTGTAGTTGCCCCAGAGTCTGCTGTAGGTATACGAGAACATTCCCGTCCAATGTTTGGTAGTAGCCTTCGTCAAGCGGAATTCCACTCCGTCATAATCGCGTTGTGCAGGAATCGTCGGCGGGCAAGCTGTACCGCAAGGCGAAGCGCCGGGCTGTCCGGGTGTAAGTCCGTAAAGGAAGTTATAGAACTGGTCGTAGGTGCTATTCACGCCTTGGCCAGGATTGACGATGACGAAGGTCTCCCCAATCGTGGGGTTGACCAAGGCAGAGTCTTCAATCACATGATCGAGGCGTCGCCGATCGTAGCGGGCTTCAAAGGCGAGTGTCTGCGTCAATTGATAGTCAAACCCTATGGTGCTCTCGTGTTGCTTATAGGGCTTCAAGCCCGGAGCCACGCCCTCCTCGGTGACCGTGCACGTAGAGCAGGTTGTGGGGTTGGTGCGGTAGTTCTGATTCTCAAGGAAGGTGAGTCCGGCAGGTGTCGCTCCCCCGAAATTCGCCTCGCTCGCGGAATTGGTGCCGATGCCGCCACAATAGCGGCCAGCAGCGCTGAATTGCGGAGCGATAGATGCGACGTCCGGAGTATCCAAGGCGTAATAGCAGTTGCTCCAGTACTGGCCGCCAAACGAGCTGATCGCCAGGTTGAGCTTCATCTGATCGTAGAACTGTCCGTATCCGCCGAAGATTTTAATCTTTCCCCTGCCGGTCGGGTCCCAGGCAGCGCCGATACGAGGTGCAATCTTGTCTCCCCAGCCGAAATTGATTGGACGGGTGATCCCACCTGCGGGCTGGTCTTCTGCCGGGAGATATTCTTTTTCTACACGGAGCCCGGCATTGATCGTAACGCCCTTGGCGATGGACCAGGAGTCCTGCACGAAGAAAGCATTATTGTTACTGGTGGCTTGGCCCCCGGAACCGTAATCGGTGATGTTGATGTAGCCATACTGTCCAGTACAACCGCCGTACAAAGCGACGAATTGTGCGCAATTGGCGGTGCCGACCGGGCCAAACGGCGTATAGGTGGATCCACTTCCGACGTAGTAATTCACGAGCGGCAGGTTGTAATGCTGATCGATGTTGTTGTTGAGGTGATTCAGCTGGTACCCGAACTTGAAGTTATGGGTTCCCTTCCACCCGCTCTTGAACCACGCCAGATTCACGTCGACCTGTTTTGCTTTGCTAGCGTTGTGGCTCGTGAAGTTCTGGCTGTAGGCGGCGTTAAAAAAGCCAGATGCTTGCTGCAAACTCGCCGGCAGCGGCGCGCCAAGTGCGTCCGTGGCTCCGACGCCGTTAGTTTGCCAAATGTCGAGGGTACCGGCCGTCGGAAGTCCGAAGTCGTGGTAATTCTCAAAATAATACCCGAACCGACCGGTCAAAATAAGCCGCTGGGTAATACTGTAGTCCGCGCCCACATTGGTAGTGGAGTTAGGGGCGGTAAAACCCACGTTGTGAGTGTAAGCGGATGGACCAACGGTCGAACTGGCGTTAAAGAGACCAGCACTAGAGTCCGGGAACGGCAAATTCTCGCCGTATTGCTTCTGCAGTTGATAGAGCCACGACGCGAATACGCGAAGTTTATTGGTCACAGCCGCGTCAACACGTGCATTGGTGTAGTAAGTGCGCGTGTTTTGGCTGAATTTAACGGTTCCGAGTCCCCCCAGGCCCCCGGGCTGATCATAGTCGACGGAGCGCTCATCGTTATTGAACTCGGGATTGAAGCCAACAAATCCGAAGATTCGATCCTTCAAGATTGGCCCGCCAAAGGTAAATCCAGGAAAGATGTCGCTGGTGTGATCTTTCTTGGGTGAATACTCTTGGAAGATCGGATCCAGCACACCCCAAGACGTCGTCACTTGACTGGACAGGGGATTGTACCGAGGCTGGGTAGTTATCTGGTTGGCGTCCATCGCATCGTTTTCGAAAGTACTGAATACCGTACCGTGATAGCCGTTCGAACCTTTCTTCATAATCACGTTGACGACGCCGCCTAACGCGCCGCCGTGCTCGGCTTGAATGCCCGAGTTCTTAATTTCCACTTCCTGGATGAAGTCAAAGGGAACGCTAGTGTGCGAGTATCCGCCAATGAGGTTGGCCGTTTCTTGTCCTTCTACCAGGTAGGAATTCTCGGAGTCGGAGCCACCAGCCACCGAAAAACCGAACTGACCTCCGTTAGCTGTACTACCCGGAGAAGATCCCCCGGTTCCATTGCCCATATAACCGCCCAGGGAGTTATTTCCCATCAAGGGCTCGTTCCGCGCTGCGGGAGCAAACTGGATGACCGACTGGAAGGAGCGTCCGTGCGGGATATTTTCGATGACGTCCTCGGTTACGTTGGTCGTTGTGACGTTCGTAGTCACGTCGATCTGGGGAGCTTCGGAGCTGACCTCAACGACGGTCGTGGATTTCCCTACTTCCAGAGAGATGTCCACGGTCGGCAAGTGGCCGACTTCCAGAACCAGGTCGCGCTTGTAGGTCGAGAAGCCGGGCGCTGAAACTTCGATGGTCAAATCACCGGGGGGCAAGTTCGCGAACCGATAGTAGCCACTGGAATCGGTTTCGAGTTCCTTGACGCCGCTCAGGCTACTTCCTGTCACGGCCACCTTCGCATGAGGCACTGACGCGCCCGAAGGATCCTTAACCGTTCCCTGCAGGCCGCCGGTTGTTTCTTGAGCGAACCCCGGAATCGCGATACACAAGAAAAAAGCGAGAGCTACAGAACACAACGACCTGAGCGCCATTTAAAAAGCTCCTTCAATTTGTGATTCGAATCGACCTGTTACAAGACCGAGAATTTGTTGCGACTACCCCCGCGCGCGATGGAGAGACTTGCTGCTGTCTTCGACGCACGTCAAAATGCGGACTAAGTCATCAATTCGATTATGGGAGACTGCGGGCGCATAACGTGGCCCCCGACAGTTACGCTTACGCTACAAACGCCAAAATGAAAGCTTGACGCCTTCTATGCAAGACGCAGACCAAATTTACATGTAAATAACACGAACTAGATGTGGTGTTTACACAAGCAAAGACCGGTAACCCAGGAAATTATCTACAATTTTCCGTAGGACTGTACGTAATTGTGGAGTCGATGTGAAATTTACATCTCGGCTCGGCGGTCGTGGCACCCGTTAGGGGACCACTCATGGCGAAGCGTCAGAGGGCAGGATCGGGACCTAGTTAACTTTGGTGGCGGATGCGTTCGGCTAGCGCACGGGCGCGCTGCCGGCCGATTTCGATAAAACGCGCGTCGCTGGCGATCTGGTCGAGAGTGGGAAGGGCACGCTGGGGCTCGGGCAGCAGGCGGCGGTTAAAATCGGTTTCGAACTGTAGCAGCGCATCGTTGATGCCCAGACGATCATATTTCATGCGGCGCTCCAGCAAGGCTAAGAGTTCCTGCTGCCGCGCGAGACCTTCAAACAGTTGCAGGAGTTGGCTGGCTGCACTGTTTAAGGTGTAGTTGAATTGGACTTGGTGTACTTGCTGGCCCTGCTCCCAGCGGAAGGTTTTTTCACCCAGGTTTGCAATCTTCCGATGTACATCCAGATCTAGGCCCTCAAAATGGTTGAGTTGCGCGGCCAGTTCGAACAGTCTTGCTCGCAGAGCGGGACTGACCTGAAACGAGGAAGCGCCAGCATCATCATCCAATTGGCGAATCTCGTAGGTAGCATCGTCAGAGTTCGATAGGACGGTGATTTCAATGAATTCCGGACTGCTGGCTTTGAAAACGCGGCGATAGGTCAGCTTGGCGGAGCTAGCGTCAGTGGAGTGCGGCGCGGCGCATGCTGCGCGTGGAGACAGCCAAAGCGCAGCGGCGAACGCCAAGAACAGGAGTCTACGAGACCAGCTACTCGCCGACATCTCTCTTCGGAAAACGCTATAGTCCATTTTTTCCAGTTTAGATGCGCGCGAGGCTTACTCGCGTTACTGCGACCATGCCGGATTTTCGCGGCGCTCGGCGCCCAGCTTTCGGCAATGCTTGCGGATCGGGCAGTCCAAACCGGACCCGAACCTGCTCGGTTTGCAGATGGCACAACGCAACGGCCAACGCGTCGGCGGCGTCGCATGGCTCCGGCAGTTCGCGTAAGCCCAGCAAAGCTCGCACCATGGTCTGCACCTGCCGCTTGTCTGCCTGGCCGTAGCCTGCCACCGACGCCTTCACCGCTCGTGGCGAATAACTGAAAACCGGGATGCCGTGCTGGGCGGCGGCGAGCAACACGACTCCTCGAACTTCAGCTAGGCGCAATGCGGTTCGCATGTTGAGCGCGGTAAACACGGATTCGACGGCCATCACTGTGGGTGCGAACTCGGCAATGAGCTGGCACAACAGTTCGTGCACATCGTGTAAGACTGCGCCGGCGGTTTGTTTCTGGCGCTGGGCATTGACGTGAAGAGAGCCGTACCGCAACAGCCGGCAGCCTCCCGCATCGCTTTCTACCAAGCCATAACCAGTGGGGCCTGCAGCCGCAGGATCAACACCTAAAACACACACGCGAGGGTCGGTTCTTTGCGGGACCGCGTCCACAGGGCACCTACCGGGCAAGTCTACGGTGTTATGGGTGCGGCTGCCAGATTTTTGTCGCAATTTCGAGCCGCACATAATAGGCCAACTGCAACCCTCGCAAACTTCTGGGCGCCAGAAGCTCGCGTGGAACGATGGTCAGTTGGCGCCGACCGCGGCCTGAATTTCGGACTCGTCGATATCGAAGTTGGCGTAGACGTGCTGAACGTCGTCGTGTTCTTCCAGCGCTTCAATCAGCCGGACCATTTGGGTGGCCTGGGCGCCGGTCAACTTCACGTAATTTTGCGGAACCATGGCAACTTCCGCCGATTCCAGGGTGATGCCGGCCTTGCTCAGGGCTTCCTTTACCTTCTCCAGGGCTTCGGGCGGGGTCACGATGTACCAGCCCGACCCATCATCTTTCAAGTCTTCCGCGCCAGCTTCCAGGACGATGTCGAGCATCTTCTCTTCGCTGGCCTGTTGTTTTGCAACGGTGATTTCACCCTTGCGGTGGAACATCCAGCCCACCGCACCGGCTTCCGCCAGATTGCCACCATTTTTGCTCATCATGTGGCGGAATTCACCGACAATGCGATTGCGGTTGGTGGTAACGGCCTGAATCAGCACGCCCACGCCGCCCGGTCCGTACCCTTCGAAAGTGACTTCCTCGTATTGTTCGCCTTCTAATTGTCCGGTGCCGCGGAGAATGGCGCGTTCGATATTGTCATTGGGCATGTTCTCGTTTTTGCCGGCCAGAATGGCGGTTCGCAAACGCGGATTGGAGTTGGGATCGCCACCGCCGATGCGCGCTGCAATGGTAATTTCGCGAATCACGCGGGTGAAGACTCGACCACGTTTGGCGTCGGTGGCGGCCTTCTTGTGCTTGATCGTGGCCCACTTTGAATGACCAGACATAACCAATACCTCTTTGTTTCCGTGGCCGTTAGCGGCTCTTGGGACCTTCGAGCCCGTTCTAAACGGTCAGGTTGCTAAGATTTTTTGATCGCCCGGCGTAGCACACCGTCGGCGTCGAGTTGCACGCGACCCGTTGGTGCGGAGACTTAGCGTAGAGTCGCCTACCCTGCGGAACCCGCTGAGTCTAGCACACCTAATCACCTCGGGAAACGGAGGTATACTCTTTGGCCGAGGCGCTTTTTTCATCGCCTGGTTGTTGTTGGAGGACCTGGCGCGCAAGTATCTCGGCAATAACGTGGCCGTCTACTTCGCCAAGGACGTGGTGCTCGCGATGGTGTACCTCTCCTTCTTCCTGGCGCTCCGGCGTAGAGAAAAAGTCCAGACCTTCCGACCGCCATTCCTAGCGGCGCTGCTGCTGTTCTTCTGGTTCGGGGTGATGCAGATATTTAATCCCGGCTCGAGCAGCCTGTTGTAGGGAATATTGGGCATGACGCTGTACTTCTATTACCTACCGCTGCTGGTATGGGTATGGACTGATCGATTCAGAGGTGGAGGTGCGGAGGTTTTTCGTAGTCAACCTCGGTCTAATGCTGGCAATTACCGCCTTGGGGATTGTCCGGTCGGTTTTAGGTCCGCCTTTCCTGAACCCAGCCATCATGACCGATGAAATTCGAGAGCTGAGCCAGACATATCGAGTCGCGCCGATTTCTGAGGTAATCATCTATCGCCCGACGTCGATATTCGTCACCACTGGACGGTTCAGTGACATGCTGATCGTTGCGTGGATGCTGGTGTTTGGATTTGGTGGCTACGCGCTGTTGCGGAATCGACCGGGCCGAGCGAGGATCTTCGCGTTCCTAGCGTTCGCGTTGACGGCGGCCAGGTGCGTACTGTGCGCCTCTCGAGCGAGTATGGGGATTTTTCACGTCGAGCCCCCGAGCATGTCGGTAGAGAGCGGGTTTGGGAATATAGTGATCGAGATGGGTATTGGCGGATTGATTTCGCGGATGATCATGAGCCTAGCGGTGCTGATCGCGTCCTGGAAAGTCGTGAAACAGCGGAAAGGTTCTCCCTCGTTTCCTTTGGCGTTTATGATTTTCTGGTTTGCCTTCCTGTTGCTGCTGCCGTTTACGTTTCTGGGACTACAAGCCTATCAGCACTTCGTGATGAACGCATATCTCTGGCTGTTGCTGGGCGTCTTATTTTGGTTGCCTAAGCTGGGCCTGACTGCAGAAGCGGCCGAGCGCTCTGCGGTGGCTCGAGCCGGCTTGCTAGGGATCGCTTAGTTTGCGGATCGCCGTCGTTTCTCCCTTCCTCGATCGGCGTCACGGCACGGAGCGCGCCCTTGCGGAGCTGCTGGAGCGGCTCTCGGGCCAGTACGGCTGCGAGATTCACCTTTTCGCACAACGAGTGCAAGACCTTACCGTTCAGCGTCCGACCAATTCCCGGCGCCCGAAAAGCAACGTCATCTTCTGGCACCGGGTTCCGCGTTGCTTTGGCCCCTACGCCCTGCAATTTGTGTGCTGGATTTTTTTGAACACGCTGATACGGTTCTGGCGCCGGGCGGTTTCCGGGTACGACTTCGCGCTGGTACTGTCGCCAGGAATCAATTGCCTGGACGCTGACGTGATCCTGGTGCATGCGGTGATCCGCCGCTTTCTGGAATTGGCCATTACAACCAAAGATGAGAGAGGCCAGGAGAACGGGCCGCGCGCGCTGCATCGCCGCTTCTACTATGCGGTGGTGGCGGCGCTGGAGGGCCGCGTTTATCAGGACCGGAGGGTCTCGCTTGCGACGGTATCCAGGCACAGCGCGGGCCAGCTTCAGAAGTATTTTCAACGCGGCGATGTTCGGGTGATTCCGAACGGCGTTGACACTTCGCAATTCTCGTCCGCTGCGCGCCTAGCGGCTCGCGCCGAGGCGCGCCAGCAGCGCGGATATCGCGATTCCGACTTTGTCCTGCTGTTGATTGGGAACTCTTGGCGCGTGAAGGGTTTGCCGACGGTGTTGGCGGTGATGGCCGCGCGCCAAGGTCTGCCCATGCGGCTGATGGTGGTGGGTGACGACAACTTGACGGAATTTATCGCTTTGGCCCAAACGTTGGGGGTTTTGAAGCGTTGCCGCTGGGAGCAGACCCGCGCCGACGTCTTGAATTTTTATGCGGCAGCGGATCTGTACGTGTGCCCTGCTCGGGAAGATCCGTTCGGCTTACCGGTGGCGGAAGCGATGGCGTGCGGGCTTCCGGTGGTGACTTCTTCGCAAGCGGGCGTGGCCGAGCTGATCGACGATACCAACGACGGCTTTGTGCTGAAGGATCCCGAAAACGTTGAGGGCCTGGCGTCCATTCTGGAGCAGCTCTATCTCGATGATGGACTGCGTAGCCGCATCGGGGCAGCCGCGGAAGCTGCAGCACAGGGTTGGACTTGGGATCGCAACGCCGAGGCGGTTTGGGAGCTTCTGAAAGAAGTTGCGGCGAAGAAGGTTCGGCGGCAATGACACCGTATGGGCAACCTGCAGGCGGCTACTAGCAAGACCTGCTTGATATTTGTCTTGTGCTGCTCTGTGTTAGGATCCGTCCATGAACTCGGTTGTTGGGTCATCCGTTCCCGCCGATGTGGTGACGCCACGTGCAACCACACACGAGGTCTCGCTGTTTCGCCTGTACACACTGCGGGTCGCGTATCTCATCATGGCCGCGGGGCTCGGCGCGTTTGTCTGGCCCAATGTCGTCCACCACACAAATGAATTCGCGACAGCACACGGGATCCAGGTCGCCTTGCTCGCCGGCCTCGGCTTGACCGCCGCATTGGGCCTTCGATACCCGCTGAAAATGTTACCGATCTTACTGTTCGAACTGACCTGGAAGGCGATCTATTTGATAGCCTTTGCGCTGCCCTTGTGGTCCGCCCACCAGATCAACGACGCCACGGCAGAAGACATCAAAGCCGTGATGATGGTTGTTATTCTTATTCCTCTCATCCCATGGCGCTATGTCTTCGTGCATTACATCCTGAAGCATGGTGATAGGTGGAAAATGGGGTAGTACCCTGCTGCCTCCGCCAAGCATGGAACAGCACATCGCTTGAGAGGTCTGTTCCTGCGCTCTGCGAACGAGGTCTCGGCAGGCCGCTTGCGTTCTCATCTCCTCGAACCCCGTTTCTGGATAGCCGAACCCAAAAGCTGCCGGAGATTTCATGGGTGCTGAAGCATCTCCGTCCGATACCTTGGGACGAGTGCCTCGGACTTCGCTCTGAACTCCGCCTGCGCCGTCTCGTCGAGCATGGGCGGCGCCGTGGTCCGAGTCGCGACGGCAACGCCGAGATATTCCATCCGATTCTGGATAAGCTCGGGATTCGCCCAGCGGCAACTCCGCCATGCTGACGCCGCTTTCACTGTGGAGGTTTACGGACACGTGATGGGGGACGATCACACAGAGGCGATGGACAATCTCGAATCGGTACTTCTCGGCCCAAGCGGTAGTTAGCGGTACTTCTTGAAATCCCCAGTTTTTATTCGCTGTGGACTGAATCACTTAAAACTGGCGGGTTGGGTAGCTCGCACACGACCCCTTGCGGAGCCGCTGTCCCCGCGCGGCCCCCAACCCGTTGTCCGTACATTACGAGACCACCGATGTTCTCTCAATGGACCAACCGAGCCACAAAATGGAGTACCCAGGTCGTAGTACGTGAGCACCATCCGGATGCTAGCAACTACGCAAGTCGTTAGCAGGTAAGTAGTTACATGGAGGCAAGTAATGGGCCTAGGCGAGCGGCGAGAGCCTAATCGAAAATGGAAAGGTGCGACCGGAGAATGATCTAGAGCATGGAGGCCGAGCCGGTGTTAATTCTGTTCGTAGGTATGAGTGGCCACGTATGCTTTCGGGATTTCCTTGGCGTAAATCAAGTGCAAAGTCACGGTCTTAACCTTGCCGGATCGTACCGTAATGTTCCGCTCCCACTCGCTGAAGACCCCGTGGGCGGCTGCGCGCAGGTCATAGCTGTCATTATGCAGTTTGCTGATGGTGAAGCGTCCCCGGGCATCGGCGTGAACGACGTGCGGGGCATTGCCGCCTCCCGACTGGTAGGTGATGACCGCATTCGCGACCGGTTTATCGTCCGGGCCGATCACCACGCCGCTCAAGACCCCCGAGCCGGTTTGGGGCGATGCCATTACCCGCTGGGAAACGACCAGCGCTGCCGATAGAGCCAGACCGCAAATGAGCAGGCGTCTCATAAGTCTCCGTTCGAAACCATTCTTACCAGATGTCCGTTTTCTATCCGGCTTAAGGTGGTCGGTAATCTCTTGTTAGCAGTTTATGGCTAAACCATCGGAGAGAATCTGGCCGGCAAGCCCCACTGTGCCTGCCATCAACCTGACCTAACGAACAGGCTGTGCCACGCGGGCTTGTCCACGGTTCAAGACAAAGGCTACAGCACCGGCCAGCAGACCTCCCGCGATCACCACGCCTTCCCAGATCACCCCGGCAGCAAGAACGATGGGTCCGGGGGCGCCGAAAGGAGCCAAGAGCGCTACCAACGCAGCTTCGCGAACACCGATTCCGCCTTGCGTGAGGGGCAAGAGGGCCGCCACTTTCGCAAGGGGCCAAGCAAACATCCACACCCGCAGTGGCATCTGGAGTCCGCAGTCAGCCGCCAACTGAGCGGAAAGCAGCAGGAAAACCGCCTGGATCGTCGTGGCCATGAGCCAACCTAAGAGCAGCATTTGAGGGCGCCGCGAAACGCTTCGCAACGCGTGGCGAAGTCTGGCGAGCCGTTTCCGGAAGCGGATGGAACGTTTCTCAAGCAATCGGCGACGCAGCAAAAAAGCCAGGAGTAAAAACCCCAAGGCAGCACTGCCACCGAACAACCATAAACTCTTTCTAGCAACGAATTGCGGCGCCAAGACCGATGGAAGAAGAATCAATCCGAGCAACACGAGCGCCGCTTGCGCACTGACATCAAGAAGGCGGTCCACCACATTTCCGGCCAGCACCGCCGCCGGACGGGGGCTACGGCGCAAGCCAACGGCGAGGCGAATCATATCGCCACCGATGATGGAGGGCAGAAACAGCGTGCCGAACAGCCCGCCGGTGTAGCATTGTGCGCTATCGGCTAAACTCAATTGAGCTCCGGCGGTATTTACGATCATGCGCCATTTAATGATTCCCAGACAATGAGCCAGCAGGTAACCGCTAAGGATGGCCACCAAGCGCCACGGTGGGACCTGTTCAATCGCTGCTCGAAGTGGGCGGAGCGGAAGAAAATGGAAAAGTGCAGCGAGGATCAGCAGGGCTGCGAACCATCGCAATAAGACCACCCACCAGCCGCGGAACGTTCGTTGAGCTTGGTGGGTTCCCAGCATTGGATCAAAAGGTTATCTCACAAACATGGGCAGCGGAGTTCGGCCCTGCTTTGAGACCATTGCGCACCGCTTCAGGAAGAGAAGATCTGATCGATTTTTTCCGCCAGCGTAAAGTCCAGATCGCTGATGCCTTTCACACTGTGAGTGTTCAAATCGATCACTACTCGGTTCCAGACGTTGAACCATTCCGGATGATGGTTCATGGCTTCGGCCACCAGCGCTACCCGAGTCATATTGCCGAAGGCCGCAACAAAATCCTGGCATTCGAATGAACGGTGAAGCTTGCCATTTTCTAGGCTCCAGCCTTTGGCGCGCTTGAGACGCTGTTGAATTTCCGTGTCAGTTAGTTTCTTCGCGGGCATGAAATCTCCTTGGCGCGGCTGGTAGCTGCTGAAGCAGACCGCCTAGACTTTCGTTGAATCCTATGGTCGCCGGGACCGGCGCGGTTGTTGACCGCCGTGACCATGGTATCCCCGTTGTCCCAAGTCCGGTGAGTGCTTACATCCGCCCCGCAGACCTATGGGGAAACGTGGAATAAAAAGAGAAACCGTGCCGGCGGGGGTGGCGCCGACACGGTTTGCGGTTAGGGG
>Ga0302324_100002781_pt1 | contig 39835 bp, 31 predicted proteins | sample Palsa_T0_1_FD_201949 | JGI IMG/M metagenome (GOLD analysis project Ga0302324, IMG submission 201949) | Peat permafrost microbial communities from Stordalen Mire near Abisko, Sweden - Palsa_T0_1 | ecosystem: Environmental > Terrestrial > Soil > Palsa > Peat permafrost | place: Sweden: Abisko...
TCCACCGGACAGTCATCCTTCGGCTGCTCGGCGGTCCCCTCCGAGCGCGGCGGGGCCTGGCTCGATCTCGTTCTGGCAGGGCTGCTGGGGGTGTCCGTGGTGCGAGCGCGGCTGCGCAAGGCGGTCGGGCGCAAGTCGTCGCCCTAAGAGCCCGTCGGGAAAGGCCCGACGGCCTCCGTCGTGACGTTCCAGGACGGGGACGGCATTCGCCGCCCCTAGGAGACTGTCGGTCAAAGCCCCGACAGACTCCGTCGTGACGATCCAGGACGGGGACGGCATTCGCCGCCCCTAGGAGACTGTCGGTCAAAGCCCCGACAGACTCCGTCGTGACGATCCAGGACGGGGACGGCATTCGCCGCCCCTAGTCACCTCTTCAAATCGAGTTCGATCTTCGGCACTCCGTCCTCCCCCTCGGCGAGATACCCGTAGCGCGCCAGGTTTCCCATGACGCGCGCCACGTAGTCGCGGGTCTCCTTGAAGGGAATCCGCTCGACGAAGGCGTCGACCTGCATCGCCGGGGAACGCGCGAGCCAGCGTTCGACCGACTCCGCGCCGCCGTTGTAGGCGGCGACGGCGAGGGCGACGGCCCCGTGGAACTGGTCGAGGAGCTTGCGCAGATAACGGGCACCGACGCGGACGGCATAGGACGGGCTGGTCAGACGGGCGTCGTCCCCGGGGAGGGCCAGCTCGTCGGCGATGGGACGCGCCGTCTCGGGGAGGAGCTGCATCAGGCCGACGGCGCGCGCCGGAGAGAGCGCGTCCGGGTCGAAGCCACTCTCCTGCCGCATCACCGCCCAGAGGAGCCCTGCCGGCAGTCTCTCCGCCGATTCCGCGGCGTGCACTGCGTCGGCGTAGGGAGAAGGAAAGGCGCACTCCCACGCCCAGCGCGTTCGCGCACTCGGTGCCGTGGCCAGGAGCGACGACGGCAGCGACTGCGCGATCTGGTAACGCCGGCGAGCCCGCCCAAGCTCGCCGTACGCCGTGCACAGCGCCTCGGAGGCACGACTCCCCGCCCGGCTGGTGACGGCCGCCTCGCGCTCACGTAGGGCCAGCTCGGCGTCGGCGTCCAGGCCCAGGCGATGCAGCGTGTCGGCTGGGGCCGGGACGACGACGGAGAAGGGCACCGCGGGCGCAGTCGACGATTCGGGAGGGTCGATAGCCGGGGGAGCGGCGACGCCCGCTTCGGCGAGGCGCGCGCGCGCGACCAGGGCCGGCCAGGAGAGCGGGCGCGTGCGGACCACGTCGGACCAGCGCGCGATGGCGTGCGTGCGGTCGCCGTCGCGCAGGGCGGCGAGCGCGGCCATGTCGGCCATGCGGGCGCTGGCGGTGGGGTCGGTCTCGTCTTCCACGAGGTGCTCGAAGGCCACGCGTGCTCCCTTGGCGTCCCCGTCCAGCAACCGGCAGAGCGCACCGTCGCGTCGCGAGTCAACCGCTTCCTCGCCGCTCGCCTGTCCGTGCAGGTAGACCTCGAAGCCGCGCGCGCATTCCTTCCACTGTCCGTGAAGCATGCGCAGGTAGGGCACGAAGAAGCCCGCCTGCTCGGCCCATTTCGTCCGGGGGAAGCGACGCTCGACCTCCTCGTAGCCGCGCACCGCCTCTTCGTCGCGATCGGCGCGGGAGAGAGCGCGCGCGGCGTGGAACGCATCCTCCGCGGCGTGAGGCCCTCCCGCCGCGGCGCACTCGGAGAGCACCTTGGCTGCCTCGAGCCCCCGTCCGCGTGCCTGGTAGAGGGCCATGCCGCGCGCTCGCGAGCGATCGAGGAGGGGTAGCGAGCTCACCCCCGGCGCGGTCCCTGCCAGGTCCAGCGCGTGGAGCGCCTCGTCGGTGCGTCGCGCGTCGGCGAGGACCCGCGCGCGCACCATGTACTCCTCGGCGGTGAGCGGGTGCGCCGGGTCGACGTGCGTGACCAGCGCCTGCGCGTCGGAGGCCGCCGGCAGATCCGCGCCCTGGGTGGCGAGCCAGTGCGCGTCCGAGCGCTCGACGTCACCCACCGGGTCCCCCCCGCGGTCCACGATGCGCGCCCTCAACGCGCGTGCCTCGGCTTCCTGCGCGCGCGTCCGCTTGTCGATGGCGAGGACGCGATCCACCGCGAGGCGAGCCCGGCGCGCGTCGTTGGCCCGCTCGAACGCGCGCGCCGCGTCGAGCTGCGCCTCCGCGGTGGATCGCGCGGCGAACCAGATGCCGGCCTCGTCGAATGGGCCGGCGATCAGCATGGCGTCGTGGCGGCGTCGGGCGAGGTCGTCGGCGAGCAGCGGCAGCGCCACTTCGAGCCCGTCGAGCAGACGCAAGGCGGCGGCCGCGTCTCCGCGAGCCAGCGCGACGCGCCCGCGCACATAGCGAACTTCGGGGCCAGCCTTGCCGGCCTCCGGCAGCGCCTCCAGCGCTCGCCACGCAGCGTCCCACTGCTCGTCGCGCACCAGGGCCGGCCAGGGCGTCCCCGCTTCGGCGTCGTCCGCGCCGGCGCCCCTCGCTTCCCGGTCCGGTCGCCCGTCGGACGAGGACGACGCCACCGCGGACAACGCAGGAGCCTGAGTCGTGGCCTCGGCGGGCTGTTCCGCGCGCGAGCAGCTCCCGAGCCCCAGGAGGGCCCCGAGAAGCAGCGCGTCACGAACCGCACGCAAGCACATGGAAGCCTCCGCCACCCCTCCATCCGAACGCCCGGGTGACGCCCGTCGCGTCCTGGCCGTCGACCACGCGCCGCAGCCGCGGCAGGCACAGGGTATCGAGCTGCTCGCCCCGCTCGATGCCCACCCAGCGTCGTCCCATCTTGTGCGCCACCGCTGCGCTGGTGCCACTCCCGAGGAAGGCGTCGAGCACCCAGTCCCCGGGGTCGGTGCACAAGGACAGGATGCGGGCGAGGAGACGCTCGGGCTTCTTGTTGCGGACGAAGCGTGCGCCTCCTTCCCTGGCGATGCCCTGGAAGGGAACGTCGTCCCACACGTTGGTCAGCGGCTCGACCAGGACGCGGTGGCCGTCGCGCTCGACCACCTTGTCCGCCAGAAAAAGGACGCGGTTGCCGCCGCGAAGCACCAGGTCTTTTCGCCCCGCGCGCTCCAGGCGAAAGACGCGATCGACCTCGCGCCGTGAACGATCGATGAGCGCGCGCGCCCTCTGGCTGACCGCCTCGTAGCGGGGCTGGGCAAAGCGCACGACCTGCTCGGCGTGGTCGATGGCGTAGCGCTCGACCCGGGATCGCTCGGCGCCGGCCGCGGCACCGAGGACCCGGCGCGCGTGGGCGCTCAGCGGAGCGAACCGCCACGCGTCGCAAGCGTCGTGGGGGTTCTCCAGCCACGTGCCGTATGCCTTGTCGTAGGATGCCCGGTCGCGAACGAGGGCGTTGCACCGCCAGCGCGAGCGCTCACGCGCGTAGGCCAGGACGAAATCGGTGACGTTGACCGGCCCGCGGTTGAAGGCCTTGTGGCCCGTCGCGGCGCTGCGGACGACGGTGATGGTGGAGACGCGCTGCTCGCGCCCGTAGACGCCGTCCATCGCAACCTGGAGCGGCCCCAGCTCGGTGTCGTCGATCTCCACGAACACGGCGCCATCGTCGGCGAGCAGCTCGCGCGCGGCCTCCAGTCGTTCCACCATCATCTCGCGCCACGCGTCGGGGGAAAGGGCGTCGTCGTACTCGGCGAACCGGCGGCCGGAGTTGAAAGGAGGGTCGAAGTAGATGCAGCGGAAGCGGCCGGCGAAACCCGCGCGAGCCAGACGCCTCATGGCGTCGAGGTTCTCGCCATGCACCAGCGCGTTCTCGGCGCCGGCGTCCCCGTACGAGCGGAGCGCATCGCGCGCGAAGCAGGCCGCCGCCACCGGCGCGGGCGCGAGCTCCAAAGGCCAAGCCGCTCCCATCCGGCCAACGATAGCCCCTCAGCCCCGGCGCGCGCGAGCGAGCAGCGCCTGGGCACGGTCGCGCTCCAGCCCGAGGGGGTCGCCGCTCACAGCGCTGGTGCGGTAAGGCTCTTCGGCCGAGCCTCGCGCGATGACCGGCATCGCCACCACGCGCTCGCAGGCGACGCGCGCCCCGGCTCCGTCGCCCAGTCGCAACCGGACCTCCGCGAGCTCGACCAACAAGGCGGCGGTGGCGGGATGACGCTCGCCGAGGACCGTATCGTAGTCGATGACCGCCTGCTCGAGGGCGCCGCGCGCCTCCTCGTCGCGACCACGGCGCGCCAGGGCCTCGCCCAGGAGCCCCAGGTAGAACGCCTCGGAGAACTCGCCGGGCGACTCCCGCTCGACCAGCGCATGCGCCGAAGCAAAGCAGCGCGCCGCCCGCTCGGCGTCTCCCTCGCGCAGGCGCGCCACGCCGAAGCTGGCGAGCGAGCGAACGTCGCGTGCATCGAGCCGCTCCAGCGGGATGCGCGCCAGCGCGTCGGCCGCCTCCGCCTGGTTTCCGACGGTTGCTTCGAGCCGAGCCAGCGTACGCTCGACGGCGGCCGTCCCCGTGAGATCCCCCTTCGCGGCGCGCCGAGCGCGGTCGACGAGGACCATGGCCCGCGAGTGCCGTCCCCGCGCCCCCTCGAAGACCGCGGCGCCGAGGACCACGTTGGCGAGCTCGGCGTGCGGCATGGGCGACCAGCGCTCGGCGATGCCGAGGGCGCGATGAACCAGCGGCCCCGCCTCGTCGAGGCGCTTCTGCGCCACCAGCGTCTGCGCCAGGGCGTTGACGTGCAGCGCCGTGCGCCAGTGGTCGGGCCCGAAGCGGTGCTCGGCGATGGTCAAGGTGGCGCGGAAGCACTCTTCCGCGTCGTCGAAGCGACCGGCGACGAGCGAGGCCTGTCCGCGGCGCCAGGTGACCAGGATGTCGCGGCGGCCCTGCCGTGACGCAGAGAGCGCGCCGATCGCCGCCACGATGGCCCCCACGAAGAGAAGCTCGGGACCCACGCCCGTAGTATGGCCCCCGCGCGCGGCCGGTGACTACCCTGCCGGCTGGCGCCGGCCGAGCGGCTTTACTTGACCGTGCTCGGACGGCGAGCGAAATACCGGGGCTCGTATGTCGGCCGCCTCGATCGCCGCCCCCGCGCCGCTGCCGCGGACGTTCGGGCGTTATGCGCTGTTCGATTTCATCGGCAAGGGCGGAATGGCCGAGATCTACCTGGCGCGGCAAAAGAGCGAGCTCGGAGCCACGCGCCTGTGCGTCGTAAAGCAGATCCTGCCCGGTCTGGCCGGCGATCCCAAGTTCAGCGACATGCTGGTGCACGAGGCCAAGCTCGCGGCCCGGTTGAGCCACGCCAACGTCGTCCAGGTGTTCGACCTCGGCCGCGCCGACGATCGGCTGTTCATCGCCATGGAGTATGTCGAGGGCTTCGACCTCAACGACCTGCTCGGCCGCTGCTCGCGAGCGCGCGTACCGCTGCCGTTCGAGCTCGCCGTTCACGTGGTTCGTGAGGCGCTGCGCGGCCTCGACTATGCGCATCGCCGCATGGACGACGAGGGAAAACCGCTGGGGATCGTGCACCGCGATGTGTCCCCGTCGAACCTGCTCGTCTCGTTCGAGGGAGAGGTCAAGGTGTGCGATTTCGGGATCGCCCATGCCAACGACGCATTGGCCGAGGGCCGCTCGGCGCATGAGCTCGACGAGGCCATCCGCGGTAAGGCCGGCTACATGAGCCCGGAGCACGCTGGCGGCCAGCCTATCGACGCAAGGTCCGACGTATTTGCCGCCGGAATCGTGCTTTGGGAGCTCGCCTCCGGCCGACGACTCTACCGGGCGGGCGACGGACGCGACAGCCTGCTCGAGCAGGCGAAGCGAGGGGAAGTGCCTGCCCTGCCGGCCCACGGGCTGCCGGAAGCGGAGCAGCTGCGAGCCATCGCTGGCAAAGCGCTGGCGCGCGAACCGGGGGATCGCTACCCCTCGGCGGCGGCGATGCTGCGCGACCTGGAGGTCTATGCGGCGAGCGCCCGCCTCATGACCAGCCCCCTCCAGCTCGGCGACTGGCTGGAGAAGACGCTGGGCGAGGACATCCTCGAAAAGCGACGGGCGAGGGAGCGCGCCGCGGCAGCTCTGGAGAAGGGCGCGCCGCTCGTGGTGCAGGCCATCGCGCCGCTCGCGCCGGCAAACGGGGAAGCCCCCCGGCTCGACGTCGCGCCGGTGTCGACCAAGGCGCCGGTCGAGTCTTCGCCCCCGAAGCGGGTGACCCCCGACGCGGCGACGCAGAAACCCCTGCGTCGTGGGAGGCCCGCAGCTCTTGCCGCGCTGGTGTTCGTGGTCCTGGCAGTGGCGGGAGCCGTCGAGCTGGCGCTGCACGCTCGCTGACGATCGCAGCGAGGCGTAAGACTCCTCCCGTGCTCCTAGCCGACGTCGCGCTTCCCGTCCCCGTCGCGCACCCGTTCACCTATCTTCTGCCCGAGGCGCTGGCCGCGCGCGCACGCCCCGGATCGCGCGTGGTGTGCCCTTTCGGCGGTCGTCGCCTGGTGGGCGTCGTCCTGGAAGTGCGCGAGGGCGATCCCCCGAAGAACGCCAAGGCCATTCAGCACGCCGGAGACGACGAGCCCTCGCTCCCCGAGGATCTCCTGGCCTTCTTGAAGGACCTCGCCACCTATTATTTTGCCCCGATCGGCGAGGTGGTTCGCCTGGCATTGCCGCCGGTCGATCGCGACACGGCACGCGAGATGGCCGAGCTGTCTCTCTTCGGCGAGGCGCGTGGCGTCGGCGCGCGCCTCGTGCAGTGGGTGACGGCCACCTCCCGTGTGGAAGAAGCGGGGACGCTGCGCGGCCAGGCGGCGGCGGTGTTGGCGCACGTCCGGGCGAGCGGGGCAGAGCCCATCGCGAAGCTCGAAGTGCGCTGGAAGGGCGCGCGTGCCGCGGTGAAGCGGCTGAGCGAGGCAGCCCTGGTGACCGTCGAGGAGCGCCAGGCGCCCAGGGACTCTCTCTTCGGCGCGCCGACCGAGCGCGACGTCCCCCACGATGCGACCAGGGCGCAGCTCGACGCCATCGAGGCCATCGCGGCCGCCCTCTCTGCGCCGCGCGCCGAGACGTTTCTTCTGCACGGGGTCACCGGCAGCGGCAAGACCGAAGTGTACCTGCGCATCATCGCGGCGGCGCGCGCAGCCGGGCGTGGATCCATCGTCCTCGTCCCGGAGATCGCGCTGACCCCGCAGCTGGTCGCCCGCTTCCGCGCCCGCTTCGGCGACGACCTGGCCGTCCTCCACTCCGGGCTGACCGCGCGCGAGCGCCACGGCATGTGGAAGCGGCTGCGCGACGGCGAGGTAGACGTAGCCATCGGCGCGCGAAGCGCTCTCTTCGCACCGGTGCGCGCGCTCGGCCTGGTGGTCGTCGACGAGGAGCACGACTCCAGCTTCAAGCAAGAGGAGGGCGTGCGATACCACGCACGCGACATGGCCATATGGCGTGCCCACCGCCTGGGCGGCGTGTGCGTGCTGGGGAGCGCCACGCCGTCCCTGGAGAGCGAGCAGCTCGCGCGCACCGGGCGGGCCACCAAGCTGCGCCTGACCGAGCGGGCCCGAGCGCAACCCATGCCGCGTGTGGAGATCGTCGATCTCCGGCGGATCGGCGCAGGCCCTACCGGGGACAAGCGCATCAGCATGCCGCTCTACCGCGCGCTGGAGGAGACGCTGCGTGCCCATGAGCAGGCCATCCTTTTTCTCAACCGGCGCGGCTTCGCCCCCAGCGTGCGCTGCGAAGCCTGCGGTCAGCTGGCGACTTGCGAATCGTGCTCGGTGGCTCTCACCTTCCACAAACGATCGAGGGTTGTCCGTTGCCACTATTGCGATTTCGAGGCGGCGCTCGCCTCGCGCTGCGCGAAATGCGGGTCCGAGGCGCTGACGCTGGAGGGAGTCGGCACGGAGAAGCTCGAGGAGACGCTCACCGGCGCGTTCCCGGAGGCGCGGGTGGCCAGGCTCGATCGCGACGTTGCGCGCGGGCGGACGATCGAGACCATCCTCGCGCGGATGCGCGCGCGAGAGATCGACTTCCTGGTGGGAACGCAGATGGTCACCAAGGGCCACGATCTGCCTAACGTGACCCTGGTCGGTGTGGTCAACGCCGACGCGGCCCTCAGCATCCCGGATTTTCGCGCCGGCGAGCGCGCCTTCCAGCTCATCGTCCAGGTGGCCGGCCGTGCCGGGCGAGGGGAGGCGCCGGGACGGGTGCTGGTACAGACGTGGGACCCGGAGCATCCGGCCATCGCTTTCGGTGCCACGCACGACGTCGACGGCTTCCTGGTCCGCGAGCTCGCCGACCGCCACGAGCTCGGCTTCCCCCCACTCACCCGGGCGGCGCTGGTTCGCGTCGACGCCGTCGACGAGGAAGAGGCCCGCCTGGCCTGCGGGGCCCTGGCAGGCGTCGCCCTGGCCTGCGAGCCAGTGCGGGCCGGAGTGGTGATTGTCCGCGGGCCGGCTCCCGCGCCCATCGCCCGGGTGCGCAATCGCTTCCGCTTCCGTGTGATGCTGCGCGCAGTCGACCGCTCCCCTCTCCGCGTCGTCCTGATGGCCGTCGAGGGGGCCCGCGCCTCGCTCCGGCGAGGTGTGCGCGCATCCATCGACGTCGACCCTGTGCAGCTGCTATGAGCGAATGCCTCGGGGATGGATCTCGCGCGCGCCTGGGTAGCTCCGCCCATGGCGACTCGGGTGGTGACCGACCGGCTGGTGCTCCGGCCGCCTCGGACCATCGATGTGCCCGAGCTTCGTCGGTCGATGCGCGCCAACTACGAGCACCTGCGACCTTGGAGCGTCGCGCCCGTACCGGGCGAGGACCCCTCGTCGCTGGCATCCCTGTCGCGCACCATTCTGCGCAACCGCCGGGAATGGAAGCGGGGCCAGTCGTTCGTTCTCATGGTCACGTTGCGGGGCAACGAGGACCGCATCATCGGCCGTGTCGCGCTGGGAGGCGTCCTGCGCGGCGCCTTCCAGAACGCCTACCTGGGCTACTGGATCGACGTCGAGCACCAGGGCCGCGGGCTGATGACCGAGGCCGTGCGCGCGACGACGGTGTTCGCGTTTCGCGCCGCCGCCTTGCACCGCGTTCAGGCCGCGGTGATGCCGCGCAACGCCGCCAGCCGGCGAGTGCTGGAGAAGGTCGGCTACCGCGGTGAGGGGATGGCGCAGCGCTACCTGTGCATCGCGGGGGTCTGGGAGGACCACCTGGTCTTCGCCCTGACGGCGGAGGAATGGACGGAGTAGTCCGGGAGCTTGCGCCTCCCGTCCGCCCGCTCTACGTAGCGCGCTGGCCGCCCCCTGATGCCGAGCTCTCCGTCGCTCACCTCGACTCTGCACGAGCAGACCGGTCTCACCGCGGTCGCGCTGACGCGCCCGCCAACCGCGGAAGAGCTCGAGCCGCTCGCGCCGCTACTCCCCCCGGAGGGCATCGTCGCGGCGCGCGTGCGCGACGTCGCGGCGCGCGTCCGCCCGCTCCCCGCGGGTCGCGTCGACGTCGCCGGGGTGCGCGGTTGTGGCAGCGCGGCCGTGGCCGCAGCGATTGCCCGGGGCGGTCGCCGCGTGGTGCTCATCACCGCCGATCTCGACGGGGCACGACGCTCGGCCGAGGACGTCGGCTTTCTCGTTCGCGGCGCCCTCGACGACGACGCCGAGGACACCGCCGAGGGCGAGGTCCTGCTCTTCGCCGCCAGCGAAGCCTCGCCTTACGCCGACGTGAACCCAGACCGACGCGCCGCGATGAGCCGCATGGCGACGCTCCATCACCTGGCGCACGACCAGCCGTGGAGCGTCCTCGTCGTCCCCGCGGCAGCCCTCGCGCGCAAGGTGGTCCCGCGCAAGGAGCTGGCGCGCCGCGCCGATCGCATCGTCGCCGAATCGGAGATCGACCGCGAAGCCCTCCTGCGCTCCCTCTCCGAGGCGGGATACCTGCGAGTTCCCGTGGTGGAGGATCCCGGCAGCTTCGCGGTGCGCGGCGCGCTGCTCGACGTGTGGCCGCCCTCCAGCGAGACGCCGGTCAGGGTCGAGCTCTACGGAGAGCTGGTGCTGGCCATGAAACCGTTCGACGCGGTGGACCAGACGACCAAGAAAGACGCGCCGGAGGTTAAGGAGCTGCGGCTGCCGCCGGTACGCGAGGCCATCCTCGACGGACGCACCGTGGCCAGGGCCCGTGGGCGGGTCACCCAACTCGCCGAGATGATGGATTACCCCACCACCAAGACCCGCGCGCTGGTCGACGACGTGGTCCACGGCCGCGCTTTCTTCGGCGCCGAGGGATACCTGCCGGCGTATTACGACGAACTCGATCCGCTGCTCGCCTACGTGCCAGGCAATGCCGTGGTTGTGCTCGACGATCCGCCGGCCATCACGCGCGCCGTACGCGAGGAGCTCACCCGCGCAGCGAGCGACGCCGCCGAGAAAGAGCGCACCGCCCCGACGTTTCTGCCGGAGGCGTTCTACGTCGACGAGGAGACTATCGCCGGCGCCATCACCGCGCACGTCGCCGTCCCGCTGCACAGGATCCCGGTCGCCGGCGCGGCGGAGGGGGGCCTCGGCGCGTTCGAGATGGCGCTCGAGCCGCTGGACCTGGCCTCGCGCGACCACGACGACCTCACTCGCGCGGTGAAGGCGGCCCGCGCCTCGAAAGGAAAGAATGCGACGCTGGCGCCGCTGGTGAGGCGCATCGCCCACTGGCGCGAGCATGGCCTGCGCGTCTTCGTGACGGCGCGCGCACACACCCAGGCGGAGCGCCTGGTGACGCTCCTTCGCCATCAGGAGGTCGCCTGCAAGGCGCGCCTGGCGGCGTTCGATCCGGCCTGGCTGGAGGAGAGGGTGGAAGAGGTCCAGGTCGTGGTGGGCCCGCTGGCGCACGGCGTCGTCCTCCCCGCCGACGGCCTGGTGCTCGTCACCGAGGAGGAGATCTTCGGCTCGCGCGTGCACCGTCGCCGTGACCGGGCGCGCTCCGTCGACACCACGCGCCCCTTCCTCGAGGACCTGCGCAGCCTCGTCCCTGGCGACTTCGTGGTGCACGCCGAGCACGGCATCGGCCGCTATCAGGGGCTGGTGCACAGGACTGTCGGGAGCCTCACCGTCGACCTCATCGCCATCGAGTACGCCGGCGGCGACAAGCTCTATCTCCCGGTCTGGCGCCTGAATCAGCTCGAGAAGTACGTGGGCGGAGAGCACGCTGCGCCCAAGGTCGACCGACTGGGCGGCTCGACCTTCGCCCGCACCAAGGCCCGCGTCGCGCGCGAGGTGCGCAAGATGGCGGACGAGCTCCTGCGCCTTTACGCCGAGCGCCAGGCGCTCCCGGGCGAGGCCATTCCGGCGGCGGATGACGACTACCGCGCCTTCGAGGCGACGTTTCCTTTTGACGAGACCGCGGACCAGGCGCGCGCCATCGACGAGGTGAACAAGGACCTGGAGTCGACGCGGCCCATGGACCGCCTGGTGTGCGGCGACGTCGGCTTCGGCAAGACCGAGGTGGCGCTACGCGCTGCCTTCCGAGTGGCCATGGCCGGCAAGCAAGTCGCCCTCTTGTGCCCTACCACCGTGCTGGCGCAGCAGCATTACCGCACCTTCGAGGCACGCATGACGGGGTACCCGGTCACCATCAAGGCGCTCTCACGATTCCAGACCAAGAAGGACCTGGAGGAGTCGGTCTCGGGTCTCAAAGAGGGCAAGGTCGACGTCGTCATCGGGACCCATCGGCTCCTCTCCAAGGACGTCCACTTCAAGCACCTCGGCCTCCTGGTGGTGGACGAGGAGCAGCGCTTCGGAGTGGCGCACAAGGAGCGCATCAAGCAGCTCCGCGCGCAGGTCGACGTCTTGACCCTGACCGCGACCCCCATCCCGCGCACGCTGCAGATGGCGGTCACCGGCATGCGCGATCTATCGCTCATCACCACCGCGCCGGTCGACCGCCGCGCCGTGCGCACGGTGGTCACCCGATGGGACGACCACGTGGTGCGCGAGGCCGTCCAGCGCGAGCTGGCGCGCGGCGGACAGTGCTTTTACGTATACAACCGCGTCGACAAGCTCTACGAAAAAGCGCAGCGCCTCCAGGAGCTGGTGCCCCAGGCGCGCGTCGCCGTCGCCCACGGGCAGATGAACGAAGCCGCTTTGGAGGAGACGATGCTCGACTTCGTGGACGGGCGCTACGACGTCCTGGTGTCGACGGCGATCATCGAGAGCGGGCTGGACATCCCCCGAGCCAATACCATGGTCATCGACCGCGCCGACCTCTTCGGCCTGGCGCAGCTCTACCAGCTCCGAGGCCGGGTCGGGCGCAGCAAGGAGCGCGCGTACTGCTATCTGGTGGTGCCTCCCACCAACGCCATGACCGACGAGTCGCGCTCGCGCATCGAGGCCCTGGAGCGGCACACCGAGCTGGGGAGCGGCTTCCAGATCGCCTCGCTCGACCTCGAGATGCGCGGCGCGGGGGATCTGCTGGGCGGCCAGCAGTCCGGCAACGTGGCCAGTGTGGGCTTCGACATGTTCTGCCGCATGCTCGAGGAAGCCGTGCACGAGATGAAGGGCGAAGAGGTGGTGCACGACGTCGAGCCCGAGCTGAGCTTCGATGTGGAAGCGTTGCTCCCCGAGGACTACGTGACCGACGTGGGGGTGCGCCTGTCGCTTTACAAACGTCTGGCCAGCGCCACGGACGAGGGGCACGTGTCGGAGATCGCCGCGGAGATGGAGGACCGCTTCGGCCCTCCGCCCGAGGACGCGAGGCGTCTGGTGAAGCTCATGGCGCTGAAGACCGAGCTGCGACGACTGCGCGCGCTGGGCTGCGAGGCCAACGGGCGCGTGGTCACGCTGCATCTTCGCGAAGACACGCCGCTCGATCCGGCCAAGATCACAGCGCTCATCAAGAAGACGCACGGCGCGTGGAAGCTGACCCCGGACATGCGCCTCTCGCGCCGGTTCGAGGACGGCGACGGCCTCGGGAATGCGGAGGCGACGCTTGCCGATCTGGCGTCGTGCATGAAGGACGCGTGAACGGAATTTGCTCCGACGGCCGGCAAAAAGCGGCTGGCGACCGCGACTCTCTCCGAGAACGTCACCCAATTGCCATGAAACGGTGTTCAGAGTGGCGCCCAGGAAGGGGTCCCACCTTGACTCGATCGATCTCCGTGTTGCTCGCGACGTTCGCTCTCATGATACCTGCTCCGGCGCTCGCTCAGGCCGCGCCTGCACCGGCTGAACCCGCGCCTCCTCCGCCGCCGCCCCTCCCCGCTCCTCCTCCTCCTCCTCCGAGCGCGCCACCCCCGACCCCCTCCGCGGCGACGAGCGTGCCGGAACCCCCGTCGACGGCGGCCACCCCGATAGTCCCCGCGACGTTCGCCCCGGCCGAGCCTACGGCGGCGGCACCGTCCGCCGGGCACACCCTCGTCGAGCTGACGTCGCTGCGGCTGATGCGTGACAAGGGCATTCTAAGCCCCGCGGAGTACGAAGAGGCCGTTCGCGACCTGTCCGAGACGGCGGGCATGCGAGCCCCGGACAGCGGCACCGTCGTCATGGGCAAATGGGCGACGACGCTCTACGGCTTCGCGGAGGCCGACAACATCTACGACACCACCCGCAGCTTCAACGACACGGCCGGCGGGACGCAAGTCGCGCGCGCCGAGACGCAGGCGGGCAAGAATCCGCGCTTCACGATGGGCGTCCGCAACTCGCGTTTCGGCGTTCGTATGAAGGCGCCGGAGCTCGCGGGCGGCGTCCGGGCCACGGGGATGCTGGAGATGGACTTCCTCGGCACGCAGCTGCCCGTCGGCAACAGCGGCCAGCCCTACCAGGGGTCCGAGGCCGCCTACTTCACCAATCCGACCTTCCGCATCCGGCACGCAAATCTCAAGATCGAGACCCCCATCGTGGACATCCTCGCGGGTCAATACTGGCAGCTCTTCGGTTGGCAGAGTGCCTACAACCCGAACACGGTGGAAATCCAGGGCGTGCCGGGGGAGATCTACGGGCGGACGCCGCAGGTGCGAATCAGCAAGACGATCAAGGCCTATCCGGTGACCTTCGAGATGGCGGTGGCGGCGATGCGACCCTTCCAGCGCGACTCCGGGACACCCGACGGCGAGGCCGGGCTGCGCCTGGCGCTGGACTGCTGGACGGGCGTGCAAACGGTGGGTGCAACCGGGTCGCAGATCTCGTCGCTCTCCGTGGCCGTCACCGGCCTGGCGCGGCACGTGGCGGTCGACAACTTCAGCACCGCTCCCACCTACACCAACGACCTGGGCATGGGCGCGGTCGCCATCGACGGCTTCGTCCCGGTCCTTCCGGGCTCGAAGGAGCACAAGGGGAACGCCCTCTCTTTGACCGGGGAGTTCGCCAAGGGGAGTGGCTTCGCCGACATGTTCACCAGCACCTCCTTCGGCGCGAGCTTCCCCTCCATCCCTGCCCCCGCGACCGCGCCCGCCGGCACTGCCGCCACGCCGTTCGCCGCGGACATCGACAGCGGCGTGGTCACCTACGACTCCAAAGGCGTGCTGCACCCCATCGACCTGCAATCCTACATGGTCGGCGCCCAGTATTACTTCCCGGGCCTCGACGGGAAGTTCTGGGTCTCCGGCAACTACTCGCACATGTTTTCGGACAACCTCCACAGCTACGGCACCGCGACCAAGCTCACCTCCGTCTACGACTGGTTCGACGTGAACCTCTTCGTCGATCCCATCCCAGCGATTCGCGTCGGCGCCGAGTACGCAAACTTCAATACCCAGTACGTCGACGGAGCACACGCCATCAACCATCGCGTGCAGCTGTCGGGCTTCTTCATCTTCTGACGCGTCCGACGGTCGGCCGAATTCGGCTTTCGGCCAGTCGTCGATCGACATGCCCGCCATGCTTGGTGGGCTTTAGCGCGGGCGCCGGCGATGCGCCGCCGACTCATTCGGGGACGAGGCGCGTGTCGTAGGTTCCCACGGTGCGGTACGACCGGCGCCCTCGAAACTGCTCGAGGACGCATCTCTTGCTGTCCTCGCCGCGGTCGATGACCAGGATGGCGTTGGGCGGCGGGTAGAGCTCGAGGGGATAGTTCTGGGTGAGATCGAGCGGATCGGAGACGGTCGCTCCGGGCTCCAGCCACACCAGCGCGTTGGTCAGCTGCTGCTTGCGGATGGCTTCGTTGACGGCATTACGAGCGCGCAGCTCTTCGTGGTTAAACGGATAGACGAGCGGGGCGATGCGCACGACCCCCATCACCGCAGACGCCATGGCCAGAACGACCGGACCGCCGACGGCGAGCGCTCTTCGCGCGTGCATGTGCCGCCGCGCGGCGGCCCACAGCGGGGCGATGGCCACTGCGGTGCCCACCCCCATCGGCACGATCGTCGGCAGCGCATAACGAGGGCCGTATCCGAAGTCCCATCCGCGCCCGTACTCGACGAAAGCATAAAACGTGAGGAGAAACATCGTCCCCACCGAGAGCATGAAGGCGACGCGCCGGCCACCGCCGCGGAGGGCCGCGACCAGGCCGCACAGGCCGACCGCCGGCGCCAGCGGCCACCAGCAATAGGAGCCCGTGCCGATGGGAACCCCCCAGCGAATCTCGCTCGCCTTGGGCTTGCTCAGCGTCAACTTGGCCCAGGGGTAGAACTCCTCGGTCAGCGAATAGCCCGTGGTCAGCCACTTTCCGAGCTGGAGCCGCAGGATGACCAGCGACAAACCGCCCCACAATACGAACACGAGGATGGTCGCCAGGATCCCTCGCCAGGGCAGTCGGCCTCGCACGAGCGCGTACATGAAATAGAGAAGGATGCCGATCCCCAGATTGGCGCCGTCGGCGGGCCGCGTCGCCAGGAGCCACGAAGTGGTGAGTCCCAGCACGGCCCCCCATCTCACGGTCGCGCGGACGTCGGTCAGCGGAGTGGCAAGCTGGGCGAGCGCCTCCACGGACCAGGCAAAGCAGGCGCAAACGAAGATGTGCGAGAAGCGCGAGCCTCCGTTGAGGAGTACCGTGTTCGACCCCAGCGTTGCGAGGACAGCGATGGGGCCCGCCGCCGCCACCACGTCGCTCTTTCCGCAGCTGGCCCCGGCCACCGCGCGGCGCGCGAGCCTCGCCAGCGCGATGACGAAGACGCCCAGAGCGAAGGGGGCCGCGAGCCACGGGGCGCCGAGCGTGACGAAGGGAGCCATGAAGAGCGGCCACCCCGGGGTGTACTGCGAGAACATCCGCCCCTCCGAGGTGAAGATCCAGTAGTTCTGGAGCGCCGCGAAGCAGGGCGGCGCCCGCCCGTAGGCGTGAAGCTTGGCGAAGACCGCCGCCTGATACGTATAGGCCCATTCGTCGGCACTGTCGCAGGAGCGCAGGAGTACGACCACCGACACCGTGGCGCCCAGCGCCACGGCCAGCGCGGCCAGCGTCAGGTCTTGCCCGAGAAACCCGTGCGATGGTAGGGCTTGGGGTCGGCGACCGGCACGCGCGTCGGCCTCCTTCTCGGCGGCGAGCTGACGAACACCCAGCAGCAGCCCGAACCAGGCGAGGTGCAGCGCGCCGAGCTCCCAGTTCGACTCCGGCACCATCTCGACGATCTCGTAGAGCGCGGCCTGTCCGGCGGCCGCCATAAGGACCATCCAGCGGGGACGGGCGATCCCCGTGGCCAGCGTGGCGAGCCCGGCGGAGACGCGCAGCGAGGTGATGAAGCCGGTCCCTGTCGGCTTGTAGAGGTCCAGGCTGGCCAGGACGGCCAGCGCGTCGGCGCCGAGGACCGACGTCCATATGGCCACGAGAAAGAGCAGCGTCGCCGGCAGGGGGCGCAGCCGGCGAAAGAGAACGATGGCGCTGAGCGCGCCCGCCGCGGCGGTCTGCGCAATCAGGAACGCGTCCCCCGGCTGCGGCGTATAAGGGGTTTGCAAGGGAGGCCGGGCGCTCCGTGCTCAGGGCATCTGCGCGAGCGCGAAGAGGTTCAGTCCGAACTTGTGGTACTTCATGCGGATCTGGCTGGGCTTGAATCCGCTCTTCACCAGCAGCGGCCAGAGATCGCGCTTGTCGTAATACGTCTTGTGGTCGTCGATCGCCTCGGCGGCGCCGAGCTTCCAGCGGAACAGCGCCAGCTCGAGGACCTCCTTACCCAGCCAGTCGGGCACGTTGACGATGAGGGTGCCGCGCGGGCGGAGAGCGCGACGGCAGGCTTGCAGCGCCGCGAGCGGCTCCCAAAGATGCTCGAGCACCGAGATGACCATCACCACGTCGAAGCTCGCGGCCTCCAGCGTAGGGAGCTTCTCCTCGGCCGTGCCTTCGATGAAGCAGAGCTTGCGGGTGGCCCGGGCCCCCTCGCTGATCGCCGAGTCGATCCCCACCCCGGAGCCGATGAGCGGGACGAGGTCGCGCAGCAGCGTGGCCTCGTAGCCGCACCCGACGTCGAGCACGTCCGGTGACGTGTAGCGCGACACGGCGCTGCGGATGGGACGGCCCGACAGATACACGCCGAATCGGTCGACGACGGTCAGCTTGCTTGCGCCATACGCTCTCATGGCGAGACCGCTACGTTCCAGGACGGGGACGGCATTCGCCGCCCCTAGAGCAGAAATCCGCGAGGAGCCAACATGTTCGGTGGTCTCTACGAGCGCCGGATGAGGATGGCCGCCTTCTCCTCGAGCACACGGAAGGTGAACGACTCGGTCAAGTAGAGCTCGACGCTGGTGCGATCGTGGACCGCGTACCCGATGGACATGTCTTGCCCCACCGTGAGCTCGTAGTCGCCCCCTCGCGTCGACAGGAGCACCGCCCCGCCCTGGAGCGCCGGCGCCCAGACCAGCGAGCCTCCGCTGAGGCTCTCCTCGATGCGCTTGCGGAGCGGGTACCCGTCTTCGCTGTCGGCGATGATCTCGCCGTAAGCCTTGATGCCCAGGGCGAGCGCGTAGGGACCGTTCATTCCCGCCGCACGCAGGACTTCCTTGGCGGTGACGACGGCTCGCGGCCACTCGAGGTTGGCGTTCACCTCCACCGGCGTGTGCGGGCTGGCCTGGATGATGCCGGTGATGTGTCCCGCCTCGAAGCCGTGGAAGATGGCCGTGTCTTCCGCGCGTGCCACGCGCTCGGCGGCGGCGATGACCGCGTCGAGATCGAGATCAGTCGCCCCGCGTGACGCGTAGTCGAGCTCGAGGATCTGCATGTTGAAGGGCGAGCGGAGCTCGACCAGGGGCTGAACCTCGCGGACGGCGTGCAGCACGGCGGCCACCGGTCCCGCCTCGACCGGCTTCAGGCGGCCGGTGTTGATGCCGCCGAGGGTCCAGCCGTGCGGACCGGAGAAGTCGACCAGCTTGCGACCCGCCAGATGGAGCTCGAGCACGCGGCGGGCCTCGTTGTCGATCTGCGCCCAGGCCTCGTCGGTGATGGGCGCTTTCTGACGCTTGAGGAGGTCCATCATGCCTTCCCCTTGAGGCTGCCGATCTCCAGGGAAGGACCCGAGGCCGCCTTCCCACCGCCTCCCGAGCCGGAAGCTGCTTTCTCCACCTCGAGGATGGATCCCTGCGAGTTCAGGTAGGTGGCGATGTTCGCGTCGAACACTGCGCTGTGCCGGCGGATCCATTCGAGGTTCATCATCGCGTGCTCGATTTCCTCGTTCTTGTTGTGCAGGAGGACGGCGCGGAGATCGTCGTCCGTGCATGCCTCGGCGCGTTGCTGGTACCAGTCCACCGCCTGGAGCTCCTCGATGAGCGAGACGATGGCTCGGTGCATGTTCTTGGTCGGCTCCGAGAGAAGCTCGACCGGCTCGTGGAGAGTCTCACTGCTCATGGCGCCGCATGGTGCAACGACTGAGGCACCCGCCGCAATCGTTCTACGATCGAGCGTCAGGGGGGGCTGGTGCTCCCTCGCTCTGTCCGGGCTGTCCGGGCTGTCCGGGAAGGGACGTCGGCGCCCAGGGGCGCGGCGTGCGCACGTCCCAGACGACTCCGAGCTTGGCGAGCGACCAGATCGCGTAGTAGGTGACGTCTATCTCCCACCAGGCGAACCCGTGGCGGGCCGACGACGGGTCGTGGTGGTGGTTATTGTGCCAGCCTTCGCCCAGCACCCAAACGCCCAGCAGAGCGTTGTTGCGCGAGGTGTCCTTGGTGGCGAAGCGCCTCGCGCCCCACAGGTGGCCCGCCGAGTTGACGAGGAGCGGCGCGTGGAAGGCCAGGGTCGTGGCCACGCCGAGGCCCCAGACCACGCCGGACCACCCGAGAGCGAGCCCGGAGACGGCGCCGGTGGCCAGGGTGGGCAGCCACTTGAAGCGATCGAGGAAGCGCAACTCCGGGAAGACGCTCAGCTCGTGGACGTTCGCCAGGTCCGGGCGATCGTTCTCGCCGCTGAGCACCCAGCCCAGGTGTCCGTGCCAGAAGCCCCCCAGCACGGGTGAATGGGGATCGCCCGGACGGTCCGAGTAGCGATGGTGGCGCCGGTGACCGCTCGCCCACCAGAGCGGGCCGTTCTGCATCGCCGCACAACCCAGCCAGCCGAGGACGAGCTGGAAAGGCCGACTGGTCTTGAACGCATGATGCGAGAAGTAGCGGTGGTATCCCGCCGTGACGCCCAGCGTCTGGAGCAGGTAACTGGCGGTGGCGAGCAGGAGAACGCGCCACGAAAAGGTGAAGGGCGCGAAGACGCAGAGAGCGTGAACGCCCGCTACCACCCCCGACGATCCGAGGTTCACCATTCGCGCCCGAAACGTGGGCGGTGCCGTAGGGATGATCGCCAGCATGGGAGCGGACCCGGCCGCGAGCGCCGCGACTGGGCGTCACGCGACATCTTGCAGCCCCCTTCGCGGGCCAGGGTCATGGTCTGGTCACGGCCGGAATGGCTATTTGCGAAGGCATGATTCGCAAATAGGCCATGGGCACTTCGGTCCTTCGGATCCGGTGCGGACCGCACGCCGTGGGGGAAAAGGCCGCGCCTTGGTCAGAGCCGGACGGCGCACACGGCGCGCGTGCCACGAACGAACACGGCACCTGCCCCCGCGTAGACGGTCGTCGCCGCACCGAGGTCACCGACGTCGATGATCCAGCGCAGCGCTCCTCTTCGGCCGAGCAGCCGACCCTCGCCGTCGATGTCGAAGCCGCCGACCTCGACGCGACCATCCTTGTTCTCGCGGTGGGCAAGTACGAGGTCCCCCAGGGCCGCGTCGAGGACGTAGCGGCTGCGCGGTCCCAGCGCGATGGCGTCCAGCCTTCCGTCGGGCCGCGCGCAGAGGAGCGCCGAGCACGGTGTCCCGTCCGCTCCCAGGCTCTGAAAGAGCAGCTCGCCGTTCGGCCTTCGCGCCACCCGCGCCGAGTCGCCGAGCTGGGGCTTGACTTCGACGCGATCGCCCAGCGCCCGCCATTGCACGACGCCGGTGGCGCGGTCGACGACGAAGGCCTCCACGCGCGCGCGCTCGGGGCGCTCCGGATCCTGCGCCGCCGCCACCGCATACACCGAGCCGTCGGCCGCCAGCGCGTGGATCTGCGACCGCGGCCCGACGACAGTCGCGCTCACCCAGGGCGCTTCCATGTCCGTCCCGGGGCTCAAACGCGAAAGCGCCGGAGGCACCGGCGCGTCAGCGGTCCAGCGGCCATCGACGGGGGCGAAGAGCTCGGCTCCTCCCGCACACGCGTCGCGCGCGACGGCGGTGCCCTCCGTCCCGTGGTCCTCGTGCCGGTAGGTGGCCGGCGTCGCCCCGGCGCCGTCCGCAAATGCGTAGGCCAGCGCGTGGCGCGACTCCGCTTCGGGCGCGGCTTCGAGCTCCAGCCAGAGACCTCCGTCCGGCGACGCCCACGCCTCCAGAACATCGTCGTAATGGGTTGCGAGCGCCACGATGCGCCGGTGCTTCGGCACCAGATCGACGGGAGAAAGGGCATACCAGAAGATGGGCTCACCCCTTCGGGTAGCCACCACGTGGAGATTCCCGGACTCCAGCACCATGGCCGCCACCGGCGCGGGGTCGGGGAGTTCCCGACGCGCGATCACCACGCCGGTGTGCGCGTCGATGGCATACACGACGGCGTGCTCCCAGCCCGGAGCTCCCGCGTCGCGCGGCATCATCGTGGCGACGACGACGTTCTGACCCACCACGCGAAACTGATCGACGTGCCCGCCGTGCTCTGGGCGCCAGGTCCAGGCGACCGCCGGGCGAGGCTTGTCGATTTCGGCAGCAACGGCGCGCGCACCGCCGGCGTCGCCGCGTCGGTGCGTCCACTCGCCGAGGATGACGGAGGCCATCGCCATCGAGCCTAGCGGCGGCGAATGCCGTCCGCGTCCTGAATCGTCACGACAACGTCGGTCGTGCTCGCAAGACGGCGCGGTATCGCCGTCACTCCACCGTCACGGTCTTGGCGAGATTGCGCGGCTGGTCGACGTCGGTGCCCTTGAAGTCGGCGACGTAGTAGGCGAGAAGCTGCAGCGGGATGACCGAGAGGAGCGGCAGCACTTCCGGGGCCGCCGCGGGGATCTCCACGATGTCGGGCTCGGGCGGGGGCGGCATGCTTGCCCGGCGCGCTCCGCGCGGGACGACGTCGGCCGCGAGCAGCGAGCGCACGTCCTCGTCACCCTCCGTGCAGATGGCGATGATCTGACCCGCACGCGCCTGGACCTCCTGCATGTTGGAGAATGTCTTCTGGTAGTGCGCGTCCCTCGGGCACACCACGACGACGGGCATTTCTTCGTCGATGAGCGCGATGGGCCCGTGCTTCATCTCTCCCGCCGCGTACCCTTCGGCGTGGATGTACGAGATCTCCTTGAGCTTGAGCGCCCCTTCCAGGGCGATGGGAAAGCCCGTGCCCCGCCCGAGAAAGAGCATGTGGCCCGAGCGCATGTATTTCTTCGCGAGATACTTGAGCTCGTCCGCCTTGGCCAGAACCTCCCGCATCTGATGCGGCGCCTTGGTCAAGGCGTCGAGGATGCGACGCGCCTCGTCCTGCGCCAGTGTCCCGCGGCGACGTCCGAGGTAGACCGCCAGAAGGAGCATGGCCACCAGCTGGGTGGTAAAGCACTTGGTCGACGCGACGCCGATCTCCGGGCCGGCGTGCGTGTAGAGCGCCGCATCACTGATGCGCGGGATGGCGCTGTCGATGACGTTGGCGACGGCGAGGATGTGGGCTCCGCGCGCCTTGGCGGTCTTCACCGCCGCCAGGGTGTCGAGGGTCTCGCCGCTCTGGCTGACGGCGACCACCAGGTCGTCGGGCCCGAAGACCGGCTCGCGGTAGCGCACTTCGCTGCCGATCTCCACGACTGCCGGAACGCGTGCGATCTGCTCGACCCAGTAGCGCCCGGCCATCGCTGCGTGGGCGCTCGTCCCGCAGGCCACGAAGTAGACGCGGCGGATCGACCGCGCCAGCTCCGCCGGGATGCCGATCTCCTCGCCGATGACGTCGCCCTCGGCGAGGTCGACGCGCCCGCGCAGCGTGTCCTCGACGGCGCGCGGCTGCTCGTGGATCTCCTTGAGCATGAAGTGCTTGTACCCACCCCTCTCGGCCTGGGTCGGCGACCAGTCGATGGTCTTGGGAGCCCGGCTGACGGGCTTGCCGTCCAGGGTGCTGATCTCCGCGCCCGAACGGGTCAGCGTGGCCAGCTCGCCGTCCTGGAGGAAGACGACGTCGCGCGTATGGGCGAGGAGCGCCGGGATGTCGCTGGCGCAGAGGGTCTCGTTCTGGCCGAGGCCGAGGACCAGCGGGCTGTCGGCCTTGGCCACGACGACCTCGTCCGGCGCGTCCGCTCCGAGGACGGCGATCGCGTAGGCGCCGTGCACCCGGACCAGGGCAGCGCGGACGGCGTCGACCAGACGGGGCGCCCCGGCGCGCAGCGCCTCGTCCACCAGATGGGCGACGATCTCGGTGTCGGTGTCGCTGGCGAAGCGCACTCCGCGGGACTCGAGCTCGCGCCTCAGCGCCACGTGGTTCTCGATGATCCCGTTGTGGACGACGGCGACCTTGCCGGCCACGTGCGGGTGCGCGTTGGCCTCGCTCGGGCGGCCGTGCGTCGCCCATCGGGTGTGACCGATTCCGGTGGTCCCGGTCAGCGGGTTCTTCTTGAGCGCGGCCTCGAGGTTGACCAGCTTTCCCAGCGCGCGCACGATCTCGATGCTTCCGCGGTCGCCGGTCGCGCCGGTGTGGAGCGCCAGGCCGGCGGAGTCGTACCCGCGATATTCGAGCCGGCGCAAGCCGTCGACCAGGATGGGAGCGCATTGTTTCGTTCCGACGTAGCCGACGATACCGCACATGATGAAATCTCCAGCGTAGCGGAGGAAGAAACGGAGTTTGGGTTTCCCAGGTATCGGAGCGCTATTTGATGTACCGGCGGCACTCCACGGCGCGGGTCGTGACCTCGAACGTCTCACCGCACTTGACGCAGCGAAACGACACTTTGCTGGGCACCGCCGTGCCGCCCCAAAGAAGATAGAGGGTTCCGAAGAAGCCATACTCCCGGTCCCGGACGCAGAACTTGCTGTCGGCGTCGGTGCCACACTTGCAGGTCGGGGCCGCCTCCTCCTCGAGACCATGGAGCCCAGGGGCTTGGCTCATCACACGCCAACGTAGCTCACTCTTCGCAGGTCAGCGGCGGGAGATCTCCAGGGTCGGCTCCGTCGGCGACGAGGCGCCCATAGGCCACGAGCTTCGGCATCTCGTCCACCCGCGCGAAGACCGAGCGTCCGCGCGTTCCTTCGTCGTAGTCCATCGCGCTCAGGCTCACCACGCCGACGACCTCATGCGTCGTGGGATCCAGTACCGGGCCGCCGGAGTCTCCCGGGCATACGCTGGCTTCGACCTCGAAGGCTCCGCGGGCGACCGACGCGATGGGGCCGCCTTCGCGCTCGCGCCGGCGGATCCCTTCCGGTGAAAGCGCGCAGCGGCCGAAACCGGCGGTATAGACCACCTCGCCCGCGCGCGGCGCCGCCTCGCGAATGGTCATCGTCGCTATCCCCACCAGCTTTCGCTCGAGCACCAGCAAGGCGACGTCGCCCCGGCCTCCCGCTTCGCCGCACGTCGGGGCAAGGATGGCCGACAGGCCGACGTTGCCCCACGGCAGGTAGTCACCTCCCAGCTCCACCTGGATGGAAGACGGCGGCAGGGACTTCGCCGTGAGCTCGCCGCGCCCCGACCGCTCGACCACGCAGTGGTGCGCGGTCAAGACGAGGTCGTCGGCGATGAGGGTGCCGGTGCAGGTCATCTGTGGTCCAACCACGCGCACCACGGCATCCGCCGGTGAAGCCAGCCCGAGGCTGGGCGCCAGCAACAGCTCGATGTCGTCCTCGGCCTGCATGCTGGCCGGTCGAACCGGGAGGTCGTGCGAGCTCTGCGCGAAGGGCAGGTGCGTGCAGCCGGTGGCCGCCGCCAGGGCGGCCATCGCTACCGGGAAAACGTTCCGTCGTCCGCCGTCGTCCATGGACTCGATGCTTCGGTGACGTGCCGGCGACGCGCCTGGCGAGGGGTGTGGCTCGTTGGCCTGGAGAGCGAAGAGCTTAGACTATTGCAGCATGACCCGCGCCTCGCGCGTGGCCTTTTGATAGGCGACGAGGCTCATCTCCGGATGGGCTTGCGCGTCCTCCACGCCCAGCGAGACCAGCTCGCCCAGGATGTCGCGCCTCCTCATGGCCGACGCGAGAAGGACTCCGTCGCACCCTACCGGGGCCGGCGCACCCTCGGTGACGGGACGGCATCGGGAAACGACGTCACCCTCCACGGCCAGCGCTTCCTCGTCGCGGCCCTCGTCGACCAGGGCGCGCGCGAAGACGTGCTGCACGCGCACATCGTCGTGCACGGCGGGCGCTGCCCCACCGACCAGGACGATGGCGAGGCCCGGCTGACGTACGTCGAGGTAGGCCTGCGCCAGGGCGCGCGTCGCTTCCACGCTCTCGGGGTGAGCGGCGGCGCTGAACTCCAGCGCGCGAACCCTCTCCGGCTCCGTGGACGCCAGCACGGGCCTTTCCTTCTGCGTCCCGCTCATCGCCCACAGCGTCGCCGCCGCCGACAGCACCGCCACGCCGTACGTCCGAAGTCCCATGATCATCCTCCCGATGCGAGTCTGACGAGCGATGACGCGAATCGGTCCACCCCGACCTTGGCACGAGGGTGTCACCCACGCCCGTCCCTTCGGTACCTCTCCCTCGCCGGGGTCCTCGACGCGTCCCACGACGTCCTCAGGACCGACAGCGCGCGTCTCTCGGAGTTCCCTCAGCCCGAACCGCAGACCGCCGCGCACCTCCCCGACGCCGTCGGCCGTACACCGGGCTTGGGGGACATATCGCAGCGCCCCTTGCAGGCGTCACGCGACGTGCACGCCTGCCCCTCGGTGCGCTTGGGCGCGCACTTTCCGGCACCACCGTCGGCCCCTCGGTCGCACCAAAGCCCGAACGCGCAGTCCCTCGCCGCGGCGCAAGCCGACCCGGTCCGTGCGCGCGGCCCGCACTTACCCATCACACAGGAGAGCCCAGCCGCGCACACCTCCGGCTTGGTGCATGCTTTCCCCGCCGGCAGGCGCGGCTGGCAGATCGCACCGTCGCAGGTCGCACCGGCGGCACAGGCGGGGTGGTGCAGTGCGGCCGCCGCCTCGTTGAGAATGCTGCCGTAGGGCTGGAGCGAGCAGGCCTCCTTGGCGTGCGGCGGCTTCTTGCAGGTGCCCTCGACGCCGTTCCTGTGGCCGACGCACGCCAGGCCGTCCTTGCACTCGACGGAGAAGAGGCACGGCTGTTCCTCGGGCTGCATCCCGACCACCACGCGGTCACATGGGAAGTGCTGAAACGGCGTGTCGCTCTCGCTGGTCTGGGCGAGTTGCCTCTGGTGCAGCATGTCGACGCACTTCTTGCCTGCCTCGGCGTCGAAGTCGGCGTGCGATCGCCGGAGCGCCGCGAGCATGTCCCGGGTGCACACATCGGCGGCCGAGCGCCCCATCCGCTCGCGAAGGCCCAGGTCCGAGGGGGAGCACTTGACGCGCATCCGGTCGTCGTCCGCCGAAAATGCCCCGTTGCAGAAATCGTGCAGAGCGGCGTGCAAGCCGCCGTCGGGCTCACCGGCGTCGGCCGGAGCCGCCGCCGCGGACGCCGACTCCGCCGGCGTCGAGGACGCCGCGGGTGCGGAGGCGTCGGCGACGGAGGCCTCGGGGGTGGCCGCTCCCGCCGAAGCGCGCGGCGCCGCCCCCGCCTCCGGCCGTGAAAGATCCACCGGCGCGGAGTGACATGCCCCCGCCAGGATGACCACCACCGCGCTTGCGACCACGATGAACCAGGGCCTCATGCCGCCCATCTCTAGCCCGGATCATCGGCGACCGGTGAGGCCAACTCCCGGGCCAGCTCGCCCAGCACCCAGTCGCCGACCTCGCGCGTCCCCAGGTCGCCGCCGACGTCGCGCGTGCACTTCTTTGCCTCGATAGCGCTGGCGACGATCCGCTCGAGGCGGGTCTCCTCGTCCGGCCAGCCGAGGTGCGCGAGCATCATGCCCACGGTGAGCACGCTGGCCAGCGGGTTGGCCATGTCCTTGCCCGCCAGCGCCGGCGCCGACCCGTGCACGGGCTCGAACAGCGCCACACGCGCGTCGTCGTGCCCCTCGTCGCAGCAACGCGGAACGCGCGGGTGCAGGTTTGCGCTGGCGGCCATCCCCAGACCACCCTGCAACGCGGCGCCCAAGTCGGTCACGATGTCGCCGAAGAGGTTGCAGGTGACCACGACCTCGAACTGGGCCGGATCCTGAACCAGGAAGAGACACATCGCGTCGACGTAGACGTGCCGCGCCTCGATCCCGGGAAACTCTTCGGCCACCTCGAAAAACACCCGATGCCAGAGCTCGTGGGCGTGCTTCATGGCGTTGGACTTGTCGGCCATGTGTACGCGCTTCTTGCCGTGCGCGCGCGCGTGCTCGAAGGCGGCGCGGATGATGCGTTCCACGCCCTTGCGTGTATTCACGTCTTCGTTGATGGCCACCTCGTCGCGCGTCCCGCGCTTGAACTGGCCGCCCATGCCCACGTAGATGCCCTCGGTGTTCTCGCGAAAGACCACCAGATCGACGTCCCTCGCGCGACGATCCTTCAGCGGGACCAGGCGGTCCGCGAGCGCGCGCACCGGGCGAACGTTGGCATAGAGGTCGAGCCCGAAGCGCAGACCGAAGAGGATGTCACGCGCGTGCTCCAGCCCCGGCACTCGGGGATCGCCGAGCGCGCCGAGGAGCACCGCGCTGGCCTGGCTGGCGATGCGGGCGTGCACGTCCTTCGGGTACGTGGCGCCGTCGCGAAGGAAGCGATCGGCCCCCAGATCGAGCGACCACAGGTCGAGCGGCAGGCCGCGTCGATCGCGATAGAGCTCGAGGACGCGCACGGCCTGGGCGATCACCTCTGGGCCGATGCCGTCGCCGGGAATGACGGCGATGAGCTTTCTTGCCTCCGTCACGGCGCGCTAGTGCCTCGACTCTCTCGTAGTGACCGGTCGATGTCGAGGCACCCGGCGCGCCGGATGTTGTCGACGACCGCGTCGATGACGGCGGGCCACACCGGCCGCGGCAGATCGTGACCCATGCCGGGCACCACGATCAGGCGCGCGCACGGGATGGCGCGCGCCGTGGCCTCGCCGCCGGAGAGGTGGACCAGGGGATCGTCGGCGCCGTGGACGACCATCGTGGGGACGCGCAAGCGCGCCAGGTCGGCGGTGCGATCGCGCTGGGTCAGGACGGCGGCGGCCTGTCGAGCCACGCCCGCGGGCTCGTGATTGCGATCCCAGGCCTCGCCGGCGCGCTGGCGAATGGCCCCCTCGTCGAAGGGGAAACCGGGCGAGCCGATGACGCGCCAGGTGCTCACCGCGTGGTCCATGGCGCCCTCGCGGTCGGACGGCCCGGGCGCCAGGAGCACGGCCATGGCCTCGGGGGTGGCCTGACCAACCCGGCGATGGCCCGTGCTCGACAGCATCGAGGCAAGGCTGAGCACCCGGCCTGGATGGCGGATGGCCGCCTCCTGCACGATGAAGCCTCCCATGGAGAGCCCCACGAGGTGCGCGGCCGGCACGCCGAGGGCGACGATCAGCGCAGCCACGTCGTCGCCCATGTCCTCGATGGCGTAGGGCGCGGCCGAGCGGTCGCCCCGCATGGCCCTCGCGAAGTCGGGCAAACCGGCGCGCGCGAGCTTGGTCGACCTGCCGACGTCGCGGTTGTCGAAGCGCACGACGCGGAAACCGCGCGCCGCGAGGGCCTGGCAGAAGCGCGGGTCCCACCCGGTCATCTGGAGGCCGAGACCCGTCACCAGGACCACGGTGGGGGCCTCGGCCTCGCCGAAGACCTCGTACTCGAGCTCCATTCCCGTGGAGATCTTGGCGCGCGCCATCGCGGGGAGGGTCAGCCCGCCAGGAGCTTCTGCACGGAGACGTATTCGAGGCCGTGCGCCCTGGCGACCGGCTCGAAGGTGACGTGGCCGCCGTAGGTGTTGAATCCGAGAGAGAGCGCGCGATCGACCTTTGCCGCCGCCACCAGGCCCTGCTCGGCGATCTTCACCGCGTAGGCGATGGTGGTGTTGGTCAGTGCCCAGGTGCTGGTGTGTGGGACCGCGCCCGGCATGTTGGCCACACAGTAGTGAACGACGCCGTCCACCTCGTAGGTGGGATTGTCGTGCGTCGTCGGACGGCAGGTCTCGATGCAGCCCCCCTGATCGACCGCGACGTCGACGATCACGCTCCCCTTGCTCATCTTGCCCACCAGCTGCCGGCTCACCAGCTTGGGCGCTGCCGCCCCGGTGACCAGCACCGCGCCGATGACCAGATCGGCGCGCATGCACGCCTCTTCGATGTTGATGGGGTTGGAGTACAGCGTCTCGATGGCGCCGCCGAACACGTCCTCGAGGTAGGCCATGGTGTCGCCGCGCACGTCGAGCACGGTGACCTGGGCGCCCATCCCCACGGCGATGGTCGCCGCGTTGCGCCCCACGAAGCCTCCGCCGAGGATGACCACCCTGCCGCGCCGCGTCCCGGGCACGCCGCCGAGGAGGACGCCTTTGCCCCCGCGCTCCTTCTCCAGACACGTCGCTCCGACCTGCACCGCCATGCGACCGGCGACCTCGCTCATGGGCTTGAGGAGCGGCAGGCTTCCATCTTCGATCTGGATGGTCTCGTAGGCGATGGCGGCCACGCCGCTATGGGCCAGAGCCTTGGTCAGCGCGGGCTCGGCTGCGAGGTGCAGGTACGTGTAGAGAACCAGGTCTTCGCGGAAGAAGCCGTACTCGCTCTCCTGCGGCTCCTTCACCTTGACCACCATCTCGGCGGCCCAGGCGTCCGCCGCGACCGCTACCAGGGTGGCGCCCTGCGCGGCGTACTCGGCGTCCTTGATGCCGCTGCCTTCCCCCGCGTCACGCTCGACGAGGACGGTGTGCCCGCGCGACGTCAAGCTGCGGACGCCCGCCGGCGTCATCCCCACGCGATACTCGCGGGTCTTGATCTCCTTCGGCACTCCGATGATCACGCCCCCATGCTAGCAGAGCGCTGTGTACACGTGGGCGCTGCGGCCTCTTCTCTTCCTCTTGCCCCCCGACTGCGCGCACGCCCTCGCCTTCGCCGGGATGGCGCCGCTCGAGTACCTGCCTCCACTGCGTGCCCTCACCCGCGCCCTGCTGGCGCCGCGCGATCCTCGCATCGCCGTCCAGGCCATGGGGCTGGCCTTTCCTTCGCCGCTTGGCCTCGCCGGCGGCTTCGACAAGAACGCCCTCCGCCCGCGCGCTCTGGCGGCTCTCGGCTTCGGGCACCTGGAACTCGGCACCGTGACCGCGCGCGCGCAGAAGGCCAACCCTCGACCGAACCTCTTTCGCTTGCCGGGCGATCGCGCGCTGGTCAATCGCCTGGGCTTTCCCAACCAGGGCGCCGAGCGCCTAGGGCAACGCGTCCTCTCGCGACGGCTGGGACACGGCGGGGCAGGGATCCCGGTGGGGGTGTCGATCGGCAAATCGCGCGCGGTGCCCATCGACGACCTGGAAGCCGTCATCGCCGACTACGTGGCGGCCTTCCTCCCGCCGCGCACCCTCGGGGCCGACTTCGTGGTCGTCAACGTCTCGTCGCCGAACACCAAAGACCTCCGCTCCATGCAGGCGGCGCCGCTCGCCCGCGCGCTGCTCTCAGCCCTGGTGGAAGAAAACCGGCGCTCGACGCCCGGTCGCACCCGGGCGCCGGTGCCGCTGCTCCTCAAGATCGCTCCGGACCTCGATGACGGGGCGGTGGAGTCGCTGCTGGCCGTGGTCGAGGAGACCGGGCTCTCCGGGGTGGTCGCCACCAACACCACCGTCTCGCGCGCGGGCCTGGTGACAGACACGGCACGCGTGGAGGCCATCGGCGCCGGAGGACTCAGCGGAGCGCCGCTGCGTGCCCGCGCGCTCGAGGTGGTGAAGCGAGTGCGCGCGCGCCTCGGACCGAAGCCGGTGGTCATCGGCGTCGGCGGAGTGGAGCGCGCGGAGCACGCGATGGCCCTGGTGCGCGCGGGCGCGGACCTGGTGCAGATGTACACGGGCTTCGTCTACGAGGGGCCCGGCGCGCCGTCACGCATCGCGCGCGAGCTCGGCGCCCTGGTGGAGCGCGAAGGCGCGAAGACCCTCGCGGAGCTGCGCGGGTAACCGCGGCCCGCAGCGTCTAGCGGCGGCGAATGCCGTCCGCCTCCTGAATCGTCACGACGGAGTCTGTCGGGGCTTTGACCGACAGTCTCCGAGGGCGTATCTCCGCATCAGGGCGTGCCCAGCCTCGTCACCCGCAGGTTTCTCATGACGCCCTGCGCGCTCGGTGCCGCGCGAAGCCCGATCGACACGCGAGCGCTGCCGCCGAGCGTCCCCGCGCACGTGCCCGAGCCCCCGTCGGCCAGGCTCCAGGTCACCGTGCTTCCCGAGCGCTCCACGTGCAACGTGGACGCGTCGCCGGGGATGACGGCGCCGGCGCAGGTCGGACCCCCGACGTCGAGCTCATTGCCCTGGTCGTCGCGAAGCGCCACCATCGCCGGCTCGCCGGTGGGCGCGTCGACGTCGATGGCCACGTCGGCGTAGGTTCGATCGGTCACGAAGGCGGCGGCCCCCGGCGTCCCGGGCGCCAGGGTGAGCCCCTGGTCGACGTCCCAGCTCACTGCGCCGAGGCGATCCGGCGCGGTCTCCGCCGTGCCGGTGATCAGCAGCGGACCGGGGAGCGACGAGTACACGTTTCGCGTGTCGAAGCGCAGCAGCGCCAGCTGGGCGCTCGCCGGGTCGAGCCAGAGTGCAAGACCGGGGTCCGGAGCGCAGGTCGCGTCGCCGATCACCGCCGGTACGTCGTCGAGCACGTCGAGCGCACCGAACACGCCGGCGTAGGGCTGCCACTGGAGCCACCGATCGCCCGTCCAGAGCACCGGGGCACCCTGCGCCCCGCCGAAGAGCACGGGGTTGGCCAGCGGCCCCTGGATGGGCGTGGCCACCTCGAGCGCCCCGGTGGCATCGATGACCCACACGTTCTGGAAGTCGGGCGTGGCCGTCGGCGGCGTGAGCACGGCCAGCACCCCGCCTCCCTCCAGCGCGATGAAGGACCGCGCGGTGCCCTGCGCCAGCGGTGGGGTCTGCTTGTTCGCCTCCCGCGTGCCGTCGGGCTCGAGCCATTCCAGGGTCTGCACCGGGGCGTCGCTGGCGTCGAAGCCACCGGCGACGAGGATCTCCCCGGATACGAGGCGCAGCACGGTGGCCCCGTAGCGCGGGGTGTCGAGCGTGGGCAGCCCCTCCTCGCGCACCACGCGGGTCACGGGGTCGACGGTCTCCAGTGTGCCGAGGACCGTCGTGCCGTCCGGGCCACCCTTACCGCCGACCAGCAGCGTGACCCCGCTGACCAGGACGACGGCGCCGTGCTGCGTTCGAGGCTCGCTCAGCTGCAGAGGGTTCTGCTGGTCGAAGCCGCCCGCCGGGGTGCCGGTGGACGTCGAATACACCTCGGCGGAGTCGAGCACCCGGCCGTCGGAGCTGGTGCCGCCCGCCACCAGGGCGCCCGGGCCGAACACGGTCACGCTGGCGTTGGTCCGCGGGGTCAAGAGATCCGGGCTCACCGCGTCGATCGCGCCGGTGTCCAGGCTGGCCACGAAGGTGGAAGGCGTGGGATCGCCGGTGCCCCCTACCACCAGCACGCGATCGCCTACGACCGGCGAGAGGACCGACCCCGTGCGCGGCCCGACCGTCGCCGTCAACGGGCACGAGGCCAGGGTGGGCAGGAGCAGCACGTCGACGTTGCCCGAGGAGGGCACCGATCCCACGCCCTCCCAGGCGCGGTCGACGCCGGCGGCCGCCTCGCTCGCGGTCATCACCACGGCCCGCGCCTGCACGTCGATCTCCGGCAGCTCCTCGCCGACCGCGCTGAGAAAATGACCCGTCGCGGGGGGGGCGGGCGGATCGAAGTCGCCGTACGCAAGATACTCCGCGTAGGCGCCTCCGTCGGCGGCGCACGCCTGGGGCACGTAAGCGGTGACTGTGCGCGTCGTCAGCCGGGGAGCCCGAGTGCAGGAGGGGAAGGCGGCCATCGCCAGCGCGGCGAGAACGAGCCGGCATTTGCTACCCTGAGGGTTCCCCCGTCGCGCTCGTCGCCCGAGCGGCACGGCCCTCTCCACCCAGCTGTCGAGCACGCGCGGTCCCACCGAGACTCGAATGTACCCCCAAGTCTTCGGCAAGTACGTGCTCGAGCGCGAGCTCGCGCGCGGAGGCATGGCGCGGGTGGTCCTGGCGACGCTGCGCGGCGCCGGCGGCTTCGAGAAGCGCCTGGTGGTCAAGCAGATCCGCGACGAGCTGGCCTGCGACGACGAGTTCGTGAAGCGCTTCGTCGAGGAGGCCAAGACCACCGTCGCGCTGGCGCACCCCAACATCGTCCCCGTGTACGAGCTGGGCGTGGAGCTGGGCACCTACTTTCTGGCCATGGAGTTCGTGGAGGGGGCGAGCCTGGCCGAGCTCCTGCGGGCCACCGGCAACGAGGGCCGCACGCTGACGCCGGAGGAAGGCGCCTATGTTGGCATCGAGGTGTGCCGGGCGCTCGACTATGCGCACCGGCGGATGAACGTGGTCCACCGCGACGTCACGCCGCGCAACGTGATGGTGGACTATGAAGGGCAGGTCAAGGTGATCGACTTCGGTATCAGCTCGCCGGTAGCGACCGCGCCAACGGGGCAAGGCGTCTTCGGATCGCCCGGGCATATGCCTCCCGAGCAGATGGAAGGCAAAGAGCTCACCCCGGCGGCCGACGTCTTCGCGGTCGCGGTTCTGCTGATGGAGCTCTGGAGCGGCCGGGCGCCGTTCCGCAAGCGCACCGGCGCGGACATCGAGGCGGCGATGCGCGCGCCGCACCCCAGGCCGAGCGACGTCGACATCCGGCTCTTACCCCTCGACGATGTGATGGCCAGCGCGATGGCGCTCGACGCCAAGGCGAGGCCGCAGCAGGCCGACGATCTGTCGCGCGCGCTCCGAAAGTTTCTCAGCGGATTCGACCTGCACGACGTGGCGCGACAGCTCGGCGACCGGGTGAAGTCCGTGCGGGACAATCCGCCGCCGCCATCGACCGAGAAGAAGGCCATTCTCCAGCGACCGCCATCGCGACCGAGCGCGACGCAGGTGGGGACCAAGACCTTCGCCGCGCGCAGCGAGGTCGACGCGTGGGACGGGGCGCCGGTGGGAACGCGCCGCCTGGCGTCGAGCCAGCCGGCCGCCGGCCACAAGGACGTGGAGACGCGCTCCCTCGAGACCGACCCGCGCGCGGCGCCGGAAGGCCGCCCCCGGAACATCGCCTCGCCGCGGCGCCAGGGACTGGCGCTGGCGGCCGTGGCGGGTGCGGCGGGAATGGCGGTGGCGGCATTCTTCCTCGGCAAGGGGGCCGGGACAGCGGCGCCGCCGTTCCTTCCGACGGTGATGGCCACACGAGCACCCAGCGCACCGATGCCGTCGACTCCGACGGCGACGCCGGCCCCGACGAGCACTTCGCCCGTCTCGTCCGCCACGGCGAGGACCAGCGCGGCAGCGTCCGCGGCGTCCCTCCCCGCCCCGTCCGCGGTGATGGAGCGCGCGACTCTGTTGCTGCTCGGTGACGGCACCTTCGTCGCCGTCGACGGCGTGACCCGCGGTCCTTCCCCGATGAGGCTCGCGGTGGACGCGGGGCCCCACTCGGTCGTGTTCACCTTCCCGGCGACGGGCGAGTCGAAGGGGACCTCGCTGACGTTGAAGGGCGGCGAGAGAGCCACGCTGCGCGCGGACTTCACCGGTGCAACGCCCAGCATCCGAGTAGAACGATAGGGCCGCATCACCGGGCGGCGTACGAGTGAAAAGCCTCGCAGCCTATCCGGTGAAGGTCGCGGCGAGAGCGTCCACCTGGCGCAACGCCTCGTAGAGCGCGATGCCCACCGCGTTGGCGAGGTTGAGCGAGCGCACGGCGCCGAGCGTGGGAATGCCCACCGTGCGATCGGGGAAGCGCGCGAGGAGCTCCGCGGAAAGACCGACGCTCTCCTTGCCGAAGACCAGGGCGTCGCCCGGGGCGAAGGCGGCGTCGAGATAGCTCACGGTGGCCGTGGCGCTGAAGAGGTGTAGGCGACGGCCGGGCGCCTCGCGTGACCAGGAGTGCAAGAAATGCTCGAAGTCCAGGTGACGGCGGACGTCGACGAGGTGCCAATAGTCCACGCCTGCGCGCCGCACGCTGTGGTCGTCGATGCGGAAGCCCAGGGCACCGACCAGGTGCATGGGCGAGGCGGTGGCAGCGCAGAGGCGGGCGATGTTCCCTGTGTTGGGGGGGATCTCCGGCTCGACGAGGACGACGTGAAGGGGCGTCTCGAGGGGCCTGGCGCGAAGACGCGGGGTCGAGGACGAGGTGCGCGGCATGGGGAAGAAGCTCCCGCGAGTTGCCTGCGCGCGCCACCACCCTCCTTGACGCTCGCGCTGCGCCAACCGTAGCCTCGCCAGTCGAAGGAACGCACGGGAGCCCTCTTGCGCCGCCACCGGAAGGTCGTCTTCGCGTTCGCCTCGCTGGTCACGGTGTGCGCGGCGGCGCGGTCCGCGGGGGCCGCGCCCATGGACGTGGTGCCGGATCGGCTCTCCCTGAGCCCGCCGGGCACGAACTGCCAGGACGTCACCGCCAGCGCCAGCTACCAGCCGTGCCTGCCGAACAACGTGTCCTGGTCGAACCTGATGAGCGAGCTCGGCTTCGCCATCGCACCGACCGCGTTTCACCCCGCGCGGACGACGGGCTTCGGCGGTTTCGCGCTCAGCGTCGAAGCGAGCTTCGCGCACATCAACGCCAACGCGACGGACAGCACCCACACGCAGTACTGGCACGTCGGCACGCAGGGGAGTGTCAACCCGAGCACCAACGCCTTCTCGAGTGTCAACCAGGACCCGGACTCCATCCTCCAGATTTACATGCTCAAGGCGCGGAAGGGCTTGCCCTTCGGGCTGGAGATCGCCGGGGCGCTCGGCTACATCGCCAACACGTCGCTCTGGGTGGGCGGGGCCGATGTCCGGTGGGCGCTCCTCGAGGGGTTCCGTACCGGCATCCTCGGCTACCTGCCGGACATCGCGGTCGGCGGAGGGGTGCGGACGGTGGGCGGCGCGTCGTCCTTCTTTCTGACCACGGTGGGCATCGATGGGCAGATCTCCAAGCCCTTCACGCTGATCGACAGCGCCGTCCTGACGCCGTACCTGGGGGTGCAGCGGCTCATCATCTTCGCCGACTCGACGGTGGTGAACCTGACGCCGTCGGTCGACCCCCTGCAGCAGTGCGGCTACCAGGGCACCAACGTGCCGGGCAACCCCAACGTGCCCGTCGGAGGCGTGGGCGGATCCTACACGGGGGCGCCGGTCTGCAAGAACGGCTCGGGCAGCACCAACGACTTCAACAACCTGACCACCTTCGAGAAAGACCGCATCCACCGCTGGCGAGGGATCGCCGGCCTCACCTACAAATACGAGGTCCTCTACCTGGGGGGACAGCTGGCCTGGGACCTCGAGTCTCCGAGCGCGGAGAACGCCAACCTGGGTGTGTCCGGAAGCAAGCAGTGGACGCTCTCGCTCGAAGCGGGCGTCTCCTTTTAGAGTCGCATGCTCGGTGCTCGAGCGGGAGCGAGCCGACTCGGGGCCATGGCGCTGGGCCTCGGCGGCGTGTGGGCGTGCCACGTGGATGCGGGGCCGCCGGTGGGTGTCTCGATGCCGCGCGCGGCGGTGGACAGCACGACACCGCGGGCCGTCGATGCCGGAGCGCACGCGATGCCTTCGCCGGTGGCGGCGGACTTTCGCTCGCACATGGCGCGCGTGAGCCAACGCGCTCTCTCGCGCGGGCACGCGGATCGGTTCGACGCCGTGCTGTGGGCCAACGACGCGGCGCACGCGGCGTGGGACGGCTCGGGGGACATGTCCGACGGCGCGGTGCTGGTGGAGGAGGCCATCGAGCGAACCTTCAAGGGCGATCGCGCCGCGGGTCTGCTGGTCATGGAGAAGCACGGCGGGGCGTGGCGGTTCGTCCTGGTCGACGCCGGCGGTCACGTCGTCGACTGGGCGCGCGATGCCGCGTGCGCCACATGCCACAAGGAGGCGCCGCGCGATTTCGTGTTCCGCGTGGAGAGCGCTGCCCCGGCCGCGCCGCCGTGAGACCCGGCCGGCGTCGCCGAATTTCGTCGACCGCACGCGGCGCTGGAACGCTCAATTGGGTCGGCCAAAAGGCCCGAGGGACTCCGTCGTGACGCTCTCAGGACCGGGGACGGCATTCGCCGCCCCTAGGCTCCTCGGCCGCGGCGAGCTTCAACACGAGAAGATCGGCGGGTGTGGCGACGCGCAACGTGTATCCACCGGCGTCGAGGGAGCGAGCTCTCGCCACGGCCAGCTCGATGCCGACGTCCTCTGCAGAAAACCGAATGGCCGTTCGCTGGGGTCGAGGAGCGGAGCCCGGGCGCGCCAATTGTCGCTGTGCGGATGCCGTCCTTCGTGCGTGAACCCGAGGGTCTCGTTCGAGGGGAGCGCAGCCGGCTCGAAGTGGTATTGCACCGCCCCGAATGATCGTACCCTCTCGGAGAGGCGGGGGGAGTCCGTTGCCACGGCGCGGCCAGCTCGCTGCGAGGTGACGCCATGGTGGACTATAACGATGCACCCACGAGCCTCCGGTCCCCGGTGCGCGGAGAGGGACTCCTTTTCGCTCATTGGGAACCTCATCCTCTCCGGAGCCTTCAACAGTCGCTCCTCCTCCGGAGGTTCGCAGCGAGGTACTTCGTCCAGCTGGAGGTGGAATACGAGTCGATCTGCTCGCCGGAGTACAGGGCACGGACGGCGGTCGAGGTCGAGAAGCTGCGCGCCGCCAGCACCGTCCGACCGAGCTGGATGCTCAACCACCGGCTCGAATACCTGGTCTGGCTCGGACTTCCTCCGGCGATCCTCCGGCAGCGCGCTCTCGTGCATCGAGCACGCCTCCTCGCTCTCGCCGCCCCGGACGCGGTCAGCTCGTTCAATGAAGCCTTCCCGCTCCCCAGCGCCGACCCCCAGCAGGTCGAGCACCTGCGGACGGAGGGCCTCGGTCTCTTGCTGGAGATTCAGCGACTCCGTCACGTGCAGAGCGAATTTGCGCGCCTCCGCAATCGACTGCTGGCGGTCTTCGTGGCTCCCGGCGTCATCTTCGTTTACCTCGCCATGAGGAATGCCGCCATGTTCGATACGATGCCCCTGGCGGAGCTGGCGGCCATCTTCGGATTGCTGGGCGGGTACCTGAGCGTCCTTCTCCGCGCGAGCGCCCTGCGATGGAGCTCGGCGTACGCGGCGAACTACCAGCAGGTCGACCGTCTGTTCTGGAACGCCTCCTGGAATTTCTTCCTTTCTCTGCTGGAGGGCTCCCTCGGCGCAATCGTCCTTTATGTAGCCTTCTCGCGTCTTCGTACTGCGGCCGGGTCCTCGATTTTTTCATGCGGGCCTCCAAACAAGCATCCGCTGGCGAAATACTCACGGCCGAGTTGTCCGTTCGACCATTGCCATCGTGCGATGTCATCCCCGGTCGGCGTTCGCAGCAGCGGCTCGATGACGGCGGACGCGTCGAGGACGATCACCCCGCATCGCGCTCCGCGCCAACAGCTGCGGGAACGTGGCGGATTTGGATCATCGTCCTCATCCTATGAACATAGGTGCATGTGGCGCACATGCAATGCGACGGAGCGGCCGTTCGTCCGCCGGCGTCCGCCGCTACTGGGCGCTCACGGTGCTGCTTCCCCCCTTCGCGCGTTCCAACAAATCCGTCAGCTTCAAGCGCTTGGCCCACGTCGTCAGGTACGCCGCGTCCATGTCCGCGCCGCTCACTCGCAGTACTGCGACGACGTCACGCCACTGCGTGTTGGAGACGAAGCCGCCGTCGCGATCCCAGAGGAGCTTGCGCAGGACGGTGTTCTCGGGGCTCTTCAGGACGAGTGTCTCCGCTTCACGGACCGGGACGCGACGGCGTCTGGCGAACTCGGTCTCGTCGAAGGGCGTGGACCCGACGGCGAAGAGGTCGACCTTCATGACGACGGGGAGGTAGAGGATGTTGCAAGATGCCGCTGCCGCCTGACGTCCCAAAGTCGCGCTGGACAGGGCCACGCCTTCGGGCCCCCCTTCCAGCCCCGAGTGGGGCTCTGCACGTGCGGCCACGGTGGTTCGTGGTCCCGACACGCTGGTTCGTGGTCCCGACGCAGGGATCCGTGGCCCCGTCGCAGACGGTTGTGGCGCGGTGACTCGAGACCGAGGTGGGTACGCTCGTGGCCACGGTCCCGAGGCACGCGGCGGCGGTGGCGGCACTCAGGGTTACGGTCCGTCGGCTCGAGAGCGCAGCCCGTTCGTTCGAGCCCATAGCCCCTTCGTTCGGGCTTGTAGGCCCGCCGTCCGAGGTCGCGGCCCCTTCGTTCCAGCACGCGGCCCTGCCATTCCAGTCCGCAGCCCCATCGTTCCAGCTCGCGGCCCCTTCGTTCGAGCCCGCGATCCCGACGCGGGTAACCGAGGCGCCGGCGCCTGCCGTCGCCGTTCCGTGGCTCGTGACCGGGGTCGCAGCTTTCGCGATCCGGCCTTCTTTGTTCGTGCCCGCGTTCCCTCCGTTCGTTCACGCCTGCCTCGCTCGTGGAAGGACAGTCCCTTCGCTCGTGACCGCGTCCTTTTCACTCGTTCACACGCGCGCTCCGCGCTGGCGCAGCGCGGGCGCGCGCGCAGACAGCGTTTCGATCCGTGCCCCTCGTGGATATGGACCCAGGTCAGAACATCAGCGCCGCGACGAACGCCGCAATGACCGCGAGGGCGCCCACCGCCGTGGCCACGACCGCGACCGCGTACGAGGCGCGCAGAGCGGGCTGCGCGGACGCTCCCTCCAGCTTGTAGCAACCGCGCAGGAAGGCGCGCGCGCTCCGTCCGGGGAGGCCGATGCCCACCGCCGCGACCGAGGCGGCCGGGCGCAGGCCCTCCTTCAGCGCGACGACGATGGCGCCCAGCGGGCCGATGACCAGATCCCACCCTGCCGCGTACAGGCCGAAGCGTACGGCGCGCGTGGTCGCGCCGCGTGCCCCGGAGCGGCGCGCCCCCCGGTCGAGCGCCCAGCCGTGCGCGACGTGCGCCGCCACCAGCAACGCGGCCAGCGCGGGGATCCCGGCCACCACCATGCGCGCCAGCGTTCCGCCCTCCTCGACCAGCACGTGCTCGAACCAGCGCGGGGCCAGGATCGCGAGGGGCGCCATCAGCAGGAGCGCCATGGCGGCGGAGGCGATCATCTCGCTGACGACGGCGAAGCGGAACGCCGGAGCGAGGGGCCCATCGGGGAGCGTCTCGAAGAAACGTTCGGTGTCGAAGGTCGTGGCGCGCGCCGTCGCCCACAAGCGCGCGAACAGCGGGGCGCCCAGCCGCTCCCAGGGAACGACGGCCACGATGCCCGATCCGGTCCCCTCGTTCACGCACCCCTGGCAGTCGGCCTGGCCGCAGCGCGCGCACACCACGGCGGCGGGGACGTCCGAGTCGACGAGATCCTCGTCCTCGCGCGCCTTCGCCCCTCCGTTGCCGACCCGCACCGGGTTTGTCCTT
>Ga0302324_100002783_pt1 | contig 39830 bp, 45 predicted proteins | sample Palsa_T0_1_FD_201949 | JGI IMG/M metagenome (GOLD analysis project Ga0302324, IMG submission 201949) | Peat permafrost microbial communities from Stordalen Mire near Abisko, Sweden - Palsa_T0_1 | ecosystem: Environmental > Terrestrial > Soil > Palsa > Peat permafrost | place: Sweden: Abisko...
GCTCGCCGGCGGCGGCTATTTCAAGATCATCAACCGCGCGGTGCCCGAGGCATTGCGCGTGCTCGGCTATGGCGAAAGCGACATCGCCGAGATCATCGCTTACGCCGTCGGTCACGGTTCGCTCGGCAATAGTTCACTTAAGGATGCGCCGGCCATCAATCACACCACGCTCAAGGCCAAGGGCTTCACCGACGAAGCGGTCGCCAGCGCCGAAAAGGCGCTCGCCACCGCCTTCGACATCAAGTTCGCGTTCAACAAGTGGACGCTCGGCGCCGAATTTCTGCGCGACACGCTTGGCGTATCCGCCGAAGACCTTGCCGCGCCGAGTTTCGATCTGCTCGCGCATCTCGGCTTCACCAAGCGCGAGATCGACGCCGCCAACGTCCATGTCTGCGGCGCCATGACCATTGAAGGCGCGCCGCACTTAAAGCCCGAGCATTATGCCGTGTTCGACTGCGCCAATCCGTGCGGCCGCACCGGCAAGCGTTATCTGTCAGTTCAAAGCCACATCCGCATGATGGCGGCGGCGCAGCCGTTTATCTCCGGCGCCATTTCCAAGACCATCAACATGCCCAACGAGGCCACGGTCGAGGATTGCAAGGAAGCCTACATGCTGTCGTGGCGGCTCGGCATCAAAGCGAACGCGCTCTACCGCGACGGCTCGAAACTGTCGCAACCGCTGCAAAGTCAGCTCATCGCCGACGAGGAAGAAGACGACGACGTCATCGAGGCTTTCCTCGACAAGCCCGCGACTTCACGTGCTGCGGCGCTGGCCGAGAAGGTGGTGGAGAAAGTCGTCGAGCGCATTGTGGTGATGCGCGAGCGCGAGCGCATGCCCGACCGCAGGAAGGGTTATACCCAGAAGGCCGTGGTCGGCGGGCATAAGGTGTATTTGCGCACCGGCGAATACGACGACGGCCGGCTCGGCGAAATCTTTATCGACATGCACAAGGAAGGCGCGGCGCTCCGCTCGCTCCTGAACAACTTCGCCATCGCCGTGTCGCTCGGCCTGCAATACGGCGTGCCGCTCGACGAATATGTCGATGCCTTTACCTTCACCCGCTTCGAGCCGTCCGGCCCGGTGCAGGGCAACGACTCCATCAAATACGCCACCTCGATTCTCGATTACGTGTTCCGCGAGCTGGCGGTGAGTTATCTGGAGCGCTTCGACCTCGCCCACGTCGATCCGTCCGGCGAAGGTTTTGATGCGCTCGGCAAGGGCGTCGCCGAAGGCAAGCCGTCCTCCGACGCCCGCTATGTGTCGAAGGGTTTGACACGCTCGCGCACCGACCGGCTGAAAATCATGCAAGGTGGTGTTGATCGCGGCGCCGATCACGCACAGAGCGAGGTTGCCCAACCCTCCCCTGGAGGGGGAGGGTCGGCCGGTGAAACCGGCCGGGGTGGGGTGATGTCCTCCAACGTCACGGCGTTGACGCCGCGCGCCGAAGTCGCCGGCTCGACTGCGCTGAAGTCCGAGCCCGAGCAAAAACTGTCGCCGGCGCAGGCGCTCGAGCAACTGCAATGGACCAAAGCCGACGCCCGCGCCCAGGCGGCGGAGAAACGCGCCGAAGCCAAAGCCAAAGGCTACGAAGGCGAAGCCTGCGGCGAATGCGGCAACTTCACCCTCCTGCGCAACGGCACCTGTATGAAGTGCGATACGTGCGGATCAACGACGGGGTGTTCGTAATAGTTTCGCTCCCTGTTTTTGTTGCGACTACTGTTAGCCAACTGAACCGTTTTCAGAACGTTTTTGGGGAAAGGACGATCAATCTGTCACGGAGTAACCATGTATGTCCATCGACAAACGCGTGCCAGCAAGGTCCGATGCAGAACTGCGGAGGATCGCAGAACGTACGAAGGCCGAGTCTGGAGTTTCCCGACGTCGGCCAGTTAATATATTGCGTTGCCTGCAATCAGGATCGGTGCTGACTCTTTACGGAAGGAAGAAGCTTGTTTTCCTGGTCGTTGAGGACTCGGAACTTGAAGGCGCTGACGCCAAGACTGAGTTTTCCAAAGGTATCGTGACCATCACCTGTCGCCGATCGGTCTGCGATCGGGCGATGATGGGCGTTGGGCGAGACCGAATGACTCTCGCGCATGAACTTGCTCACGCTGTACTGCACCATAGCGTACCTTTATTTCGGCTTGTCGGTGCCGCCGGCGCCAGCGATCTCGCACAGGAAGGGGCGCACACTTCGGCGGAGCATCAAGCAAAAGTCTTTGCTGCGGCGTTTCTAATTCACGACGAAGACGCTGCTAAAATGTCGAGTGCGCAGGAAATTTCGGAAGAATTTGGAGTCAGCTTGCAGGCCGCAGAAATATGCTTCGAACGACTTAACCGCGAAGCAGAACGGCGGCGATCCGCCGAGCGTGTGCGAAAGAGCGCGGATGAAGCAATCGCGATACTTAAGGGAAAGCCTGCGGACCAAAGCCAAAAAACGTACCTTAATGATTCTTGCGTAAGTTGTCATGCGAATGCACTCATTCCGCTTGGCATCAAAGTCCTTTGTGACAATTGCGGCTTCGTCGGCGACAGATATCAGGACGGCGACAACGAAGAGTAATCTATCCCAACGAGCGAAATGCGGACTGACGCGAAGCGCGCCAGCTCACCGTCCCTCTGCGGCTTTTTCGCTCCATCCGAGATAGCGCTTAGGGGATTAGCGACGCGTAATCCGCCGATTCTGGGAGTTGTCACTCACAAAGACGGCTGGTAAGGCCGCTCCGCACCTAATCCAAAGGAATTTCCAGAATTGGAGAACGCGCAAAGACGGGCAAATCGAAGCTGATCGGTGCTCAAAATGTCAAATCTTGACCAGTACCAAAAAGATGTTGACCGCCTGTGCGAGGACGGAAACAAACTCCTAAACTCAATGATAGCGGTGGAGACACCCGACCAGATAGACCGACAAAAAATTCCGGTCGAATATATAAAATCACTACCTGATTTTCGCAGCACTTATCAGCAATGGTATTCTGAGGCTCTCGCGTGCATTTCCGTCGTTTTGCCGCAGCGAGCGATCGATTTTGTTTCGCTCTACAAGCCAGACAAGCCCCGCAAAGAAATCTCTTATGCAAACTACACACAATATCAGATTATTTGAGAGGGGTAACTCGAACAGCCTACGATGGAACAACGGTCGTCAGCACAAACGCTGCCCTCCCTCCCATGCAACAGCAGCTGACCATTGTCGCTGCCGCTAAGCAAAGGTTTAAGAGCGCTCTGTTTGATATCAGGACTCTCGTCCAAGCTGATCTATTTGATGACGAGTTGCAGGCCGCTGATGAGTTAAACCGGAAAGGGTTCCAACGTGGCGCCGGCGCTGTTGCGGGCGTCATTTTGGAGGGGCACCTATCTACCATCTGTAGCCAGCACCAGATTTCCATTCCAAAGAATCCCCACATTGGCGACATGAACGATGCCTTAAAGAAGGCCGACGTGATTGATTTGCCAAGCTGGCGTTTTATCCAGCACCTCGGCGATCTTCGGAATCTCTGCGACCACAAAAAATCAAGTGATCCAACAACCGACCAAATCCATGAACTAATCGAAGGTGTGCGAAAAATAACTAAGACTGTCTTTTAGAAAGACGCGGCAAGCGCGGAGCCCACCGAGCGCCGCGTAGGATGGGTTGAGCCCTTGCGAAACCCATCAAACAACCTCGCGTTCGCCGATGGGTTTCGCTTCCGCCTTCGCGGACTTCGCCGCTTCGACGGACAAGTCGCTTAACCCATCCTACAATCTACAATCACTAGAACCGCAATCATTCTTCGGGGCGCGGTGCTCGTGCACCTCGCGCCTCAGAATGAGGTTTCGCTCCCTCGGCCTTTCGGCATTACTATAGTGCGCAGGGGGCGCGTCATAGAGGTGTCCATGCTGCGGGTTTTCATCGCCGTCGCCGCCGTCGCGCTGTCCCTGTCGTCAATCGCGCCGGCTTTTGCGGCGCCCGCGCAACCGCCGGCGCCGCAAAAGCACCACGCCTCGCGCTGGCACGGCTACGGCTTCCTCCCCGGCTATCGTACGCCCGAGCAAATCGAACGCGCCCGCGCGGCGCGCAATTACCTGCCGAACTGGCCGAACTACAACTCCTACGGCCCAGCTTGGCCCACGTTCTATAACAACCGCTGGAACGGCGGCGGCTTCGGTCCCTGCTACACGCAGACGCCGATCGGCCCGATCTGGAATTGCGGGCGCTAGCAAGCGTAGCCCGGATGAGCCAACGGGCGGGCGCGCGGGCGCGCGCGTATACGCGCTGTTGCCCGAAGTGGCCGGCCCGATGACAAGCGCAGCGATATCCGGGGCAAGCTTCCTTCCCGACCCGCATCTCGCTCCGCTCATGCGGACTACAAACTGAAACTCACGACGACATCGACAGCTCCCCGCTTCGCTTTTGCGGCGCTGCGAGGTAAGCAAGCCGCAACGGAGGGGGCCATGAGTCGCAACAATATTGTCTACCTCGTCGCCGGCGCGCTGGTCGTGGTCGTCGTCATCCTGGGCTATCAGCTCTATCAGGATCGCAAGCAGCCCGAGGGCGTGCGCATCGATCTCGGTCCCAACGGCATGTCGATCGAGAAGAAATAGCGCGCGCCGTCGGCCGTATACTTTACTATCGTCATGCCCGCGCTCGTCGCGGGCATCCACGTCTTAAGAGTACCGGCACAAAGGCGTGGATGGCCGGGACAAGCCCGGCCATGACGAAGGCTTTGCCCTTCGAGGCTCGCCGACTTGGAAGTCGGCTCGCACCTCAGGATGACGGAAAGAATGGATCAGCACTCGAGCACGGCGACATGCCCCTGCTTGCCGTAATCGAGCAGCGTGCGGTCACGCGTCACCAGCGTGGCGCCGAGTTCGCGCGCGGTCGCGGCCAGAATGCGGTCGGTCGGGTCCTTCGGCGGCTTGCCGGGCAGATAAGACGAGGCAATCAGCAGATCGGGCGAGAGGTCGGCAAGCTGCACACCCGGCACTTCAAACAAATTCGAAAACCAGCGCTCGGGCTTGATCAGCAACTGCAAGCGACCGCGCGACGCGAGCATGCCGATCTCCCACGCCGTGATAGGCGACACATAAGCCGGGACTCCCTCACGGTGAGCGGTAGCCATGGCATCGATTGCGGCGTGGGAAAGACGCGCCTCGTCATAAATCCAGATCGCGGCGCAGGTGTCCCACAACAGCGGCTGCACTTACTCTTCCTTTTCCAGTTCGGGGCCGTACTCCGCGTCGAGCCGATCCGCCCATTGCGGATCCGCGGGTTGGGTGAGATCGGTGCCCGGCATGATGCGGACCAGTCCCTTCATGAAGCCGTACGCGGGATGAAACGGCTTTTCGCCGGCGGCTTGCGCCGTTTCGCTTCCGGCTTTCGCCCCGGCCACCCGCCGGAATATCAGCTTGCGCTTGTTCATATCCACTTGTTCGCTCTTGAAGCCGGCATCGCGCCAGACCTTGGTCAGCACGCTGTTGAAATCGTTGTTGCTCCACCAGGCGCGATAACGCGCGGAGGCCGGCAGCTTGCTGCGCGTGACCTTTTCAATTTCGGCGAACGTCATCGGCACCAGATCGCCGCGCTGACGCTTGAGATAGTCGCCGAGGGCACTGTATTTCGACATTATATGTACTCTCTATCAGTACATAATATATATACATATATCGTAGTGACTATCAAGCGCGCAGGGCGGATAGCCGAATGGGTAATCCGCCGACGTAATGATCCCAATTGAAGACGGCGGGTCACGCCGCTCCGCGGCTAACCCGCCCTACTGTTTTCGCTGCCGCTATTCGTGGACACACTTCGCTTTGCCCTCACCGTCATGCCCGCGCATAGCCGTTCGAAGAACGGCGTCGCTTCGCTCGCCTATGTCGCGGACATCCACGTCTTAGAAGTAGCGGCACGCAAAGACGTGGATGGCCGGAACATCTGACGTCAAGACGGCGCTTCGCGCCTTTTGTCCGGCCTGACGAAATGAATGTCGCCCCTCATCCTGAGGTGCGCGCCGAAAGGCGCGCCTCGAAGGATGCTGCTCGGGCGCATCGGCGTCATCCTTCGAGGGCCGCGCTGACTTTGCGATGCGTAACGCGCTTGGGGCGGCCACCTCAGGTGACGCGTTTAGCGCTATAGCCTCTGCGGCCATTCTCCGCTAGTTTGCCGCGCCAGACCCGTTGAGCATGATCTTATCCGAAAACCGGTATCCACTTTTCGGGATCATGCTTTCCCCCCGCAGGAGAGACCGCACCATGCGAGAGTTTTCGCGCCGCTTCGCGCTCGCCACCGCTTTTGCCGCAACCACAGCAGTCTTCACAGGAGTCTTGGTTTTGTCCGAATCCGCCGACGCCCAGAGCGCCGTCACCACGCCGTCCGGTCTCAAATATATCGACGTCAAGGCCGGCACCGGCGCCGCGCCGAAGACCGGCCAGACCTGCGTGATGCATTACACCGGCTGGCTCTACGAGGGCGGCAAGAAGGGCGCGAAATTCGACTCCTCGGTCGATCGCGGCCAGCCGTTCGAATTCAAGATCGGCATGCGCCAGGTCATTCCCGGCTGGGACGAAGGCGTCGCCACCATGAATGTCGGCGGCAAGCGCACGCTGATCATCCCGCCCGAGCTGGGCTATGGCGCGCGCGGCGCCGGCGGCGTCATCCCGCCGAACGCAACGCTGATGTTCGACGTCGAACTGCTCGCGATCAAATAACGTAGGGCTGGCAAAGGCGCGCCCCTTCCTCGTCACCACCGGGCTTGACCCGGTGGTCCATGCTGAGCCGTTGCGTGCGTAAGCAGTCGGGTCAACGCACAATTTCTTCCCAGAGGTCGTGCCAATCCGGATTCATCGAGCGGATCAAATCGATCTTCCATTTCCGCGACCAGTGTTTGATATTTTTCTCGCGTTGAATTGCCGCGATGGCGGTGGCGTGCTGCTCGAAATACACCAAGGTCTTGATCGTGTGTTCCTTAGTGAACCCGTCGGCCAGCCCTTCGCGATGCTGATAAATCCGCTTTATCAGATCGCTTGTCATGCCGACGTAAAGCGTCCCGCGCGGGCGGCTCGCAAGGATATAAACCCAGTAGCTTCTCATGCCGCTCGTCAGCATGGATTGCCGGGTCAAGCCCGGCAATGACGATTTTTACGAATCATCGGAGTGCCGTGGCGTTGAACAAAAACCCGCACGTGGAAACATTCTGATTCATCGGCAAAAATTCGAGGCGCTTTGACTTTGCTGCCGGCGTAAGAATAACCGCTTTTCATCTCGCTCAATTAAGGACGTGATCTGGAGACATACCTGATCACGGAGCGAGTGCGGCGCCTGCGGGCGGGGGTTGTGCCTCGCTCCCGGGGGCTTCGGCGAAAACGCCCGGCCGGCATTACGACCGGTCTGCGACCATGTCGCTGGACTGGGACAGGGAGACCGCGTCCCAGGAAGCGCGTGCCGAAGTCGAAAGGAGGCGTTGGCTCGCCTCCCTAAGAGCCGCGGCGGAACGCCGGCAGGCGAGCGCACCCGGCGGATCAGGTGTGCGCAGACCGCGTACACTTGTCTGCGGTGCGCGCCGCGCCCGACTGGCGCGGTCGTTTGGCTACACGCTTGCCGGCGTTTCGCCTCCTTTTTGTTTGCGCATGATCTTGGTCCGAAAACCGGAAGTCCACCCTCGGATCAAGTCCAAGGGCATGCTTTTCGGGATCATGCGCGCCGGAAGCCCGCCATTTAGTTGGGCTTCAGCAAAATGGCCTCGCAGAGGCCGCTTCGTCTTTTCGTTTGTGAGCAAAACTCGGACGCAGAGGATGCGTCGCGGGAACGGACGACCTCATCCTTCGAGGCTCCCCCCGACAAGTCGGGGGTCGCACCTCAGGATGAGGTGATGATGATACGCGTCGCGAGCGATGACAGTCGTACCCGTTGTTTGACATTGTGGATCGGGAAGAAGCGCGACGGGCCGCGAGCAAGCTGCCACTCGCAATGACGAGCCCTCTCCTCGTCACCACCGGGCATAGCCGTTTGAAGAACGGCGTCGCTTCGCTCGCCTATGACCCGGTGGTCCATGCTGAATCTGCGTGTGTCAAAACCCTGCGGAAAAATGCTGCACGTCCCCATGGATTGCCGGATCATTTGACGTCAAGACGGTGCTCTGCGCCTTTTGTCCGGCAATGACGAAGAAGAAATGCCTGCGCGCACGTACCGAGCGCCCTACTCCGCCTCCGCGTCGCTCGGCGCCGCGACGCGCATTTCGTGGAAGCGCCGCTCGATCATGGCGTAGGTCTCGCGCACGATAATGTGGGTCGCGACCTCGTTCTCGGTGCGGCCGAGCTTGCCGAGATTTGCCAGCAAAACCAGATAGTTGAACGTCTCGATCGGCAGCGTCAGGCTCAGCGCCCTCGCGTCCGAACGGTTCTCGGGTCGCGCCATAACCGGCATCCTCGCCAATAATAACTTGGTTATAATATCGTTAAAACTATTGGCAGCCGAGTCGAATCGTGCGAGTCTTCGGTTCAGCGAGGGTTTTCGCACAACATCCTTAAGTCGGCCTGGTTTGTCCTCGCGTACGGGCCTGTTCGTTGAGCGCTTTGCCGTCCGACTGGCGCGGATGCGGCTCGGTGCGCGGCACTTTATTGCGAAATGCCGCTCCACCGATTTCGCGCCTCACCGGATCTGAAAAGCGCTCGCGGCGCCTGCCGTTGTGCGCGGCCTTTGCGCTGTCGCGGCCGAGCGGCGGCCGCTTTCTTTGCGAGGCCATTCCATGACACTCGAAACCTGGACGCCGGAACGCGTCGAACAGCTGCGAAGCTGCGTCGTCACCGGTTTAACGTGCAGTCAGATCGCGGCGCAGATCGGCGTTTCGCGCAATGCCGTGATTGGCAAACTCCATCGGCTCGGCCTGTCGTCGGGGCGACCCCCGGGCGGCGCGGCGCGCTCCTGCCCTCCGCGCGCTGCCCGCCCGCGGGCGCCGAGCCAACGCCGGCTCTTGCGCCTGATGTGGTCGAACGGCGCGCCCGCGGCCGGCAGCGCAGCGGGCGCCACCGTCGACAGCGCGCAACCCTGCTCGCTTCTCGATCTCGACCGCGGCAAATGCCGCTGGCCGCTTGGTGAGCCGGGCGGCGGCGCGGGCGATTTGACGTTCTGCGGCAACGTCGCGCCCGACGGCATTTCCTACTGCACCGGCCATGCCCGCATGGCCTATCGCGCGCCGGCGCGAAGGAGCGCTTAAGCGCTCGTCAAAAAGCCCGTCATGGCCGGGCTTGACCCGGCCATCCACGTCTTTTGCTCGGCTGAAAACGAGACGTGGATGCCCGCGACAAGCGCGGGCATGACGAAGTCAGAACGGCAGCGAATTATCGCAACATCACGCGCGCTGCCGGTCGTTGTCGATCGGCAAGACCTGCCCGCTGATCGACTTCGCCGCGTCGGAGGCTAAGAACACCGCGAGCGCGGCGATGTCTTTCGGATCGATCATCGCCTTGATCGATTGTTCGGCCATCGCCGTGGCGCGCACTTCCGTCATCGACTTGCCGCTGATCTGCGCCCGGCCGGCAAAGACGCGCTCGATGCGGTCGCCGGCGACGGCGCCCGGCGCGATCGCGTTGGCGCGGATGCCACATTCACCGAGCTCGATCGCCAGCGTCTTGGTGAAGCCGATCACGCCCCATTTGGTGGCGGCATACGGGCTGCGGTTCTCAAAACCGTAGCGCCCTGCAATCGACGACATGTTGATAATGACGCCGGCTTTCGATTGTTTCAGATGCGGGATCGCGAGCCGCGTGACGTCGAACATGGCGGTGAGATTGACCGCCATCACTTTGTCCCAGTCGTCCGGCGGATAATCGGCGACCGGCAACGTCATCCCGGCGATGCCGGCATTGTTGATCAGCACGTCGAGCCCGCCCAGGCGGGAAACCGCGTCAGGCACCATGCGCTCGATCTCGGCGCGGTGCGCCACGTCGCAGGGCTGCGCGATCAGTCCGGGAATTTCCTTGGCGATCGCCGCGAGCGCGTTGGCGTCGATGTCGCAAACGAAAACCCGCGCGCCGGTCGCGGTAAACGCTCGCGCGAACTCGCGTCCGATGCCGGCTGCACCGGCGGTGATCAAGACCCGTTGCGGCAAACGTCCCTCCCCTTTGCGTTTTCGCTTTCGTCAAAGCCGCCCGAGAGCGGCCCCATCTGGCTCTTTTAACCGCTGGTTAACCATAAATACCCCATCAAAATGCGGCCCTAACGCCCATAAAGGAAGCACCCGCATGGACGCAAATCTAGCCAACCGCATCCGCAAACGCGCCTACGAGATCTGGTTTGCGGCCGGTTGCCGCGATGGCGAAGCCCAGCAGCATTGGCTGACCGCCGAGCGCGAAATCCTGGAAGCCGCTCAATCGGCGATGCCGGCGCGACGGGCCGCCGCCAAGAAGGTGACCCGGCCGCTCCGCCGCGCCAGGCCGAAGGCCGCCGCCGCTCGCTAACCTCGTCAGCACTGCCGGGACAAGCGAAGCGACATCGGGGACGTCCGTACCCCGCCTGGCCCAGACGTCAGGGGCCGAGTAATCATCCTTCCCTTGCACCCTCGCCCGGAAGAACATTGTTGCTCGATTTCTTCCGCTCGGAGCATAACCGTTCATGCCGCGTTCAGGCTCCCGCTGTTAACCCTCCGTGATTGACTTCAAACCCAGGGGGCTCTCTTGATGAAGCTTTTCACTGCTGTAGTAGTTGCGGTTTCTCTCGCGGCCGTTGGCGCGGCCAGCGCTGATGCACCGCCAGCGAAGCCGATGATGCATAAGTCGATGAAACCGATGATGCACAAGCCGATGATGCACATGGGCCATATGCATATGACCCCGATGTGCAAAGAAGGCATGACCAAAATGGGCTGCATGTGCAAAGGCGCTTCCGCCCACGCGATGTGCAAAGGCGGTCAGTGGTGCCACACTTGGGCCGGCACCTGCACGATGTAAGGTTGCCCGCCTGGACGATGCTCTAGGCGGCACTACCGGCTAAAAAAGCGCGAGATGGGTTGAGCGGTGGCGCAACCTTTCACGCGCTTTTTGCGTGTTTGGTCTAACGCCTCCTTCCCGCTACACTCGCCTCCATGACCGCCATGGACGACTTCCCGATTGCGCCGACGCTTGTCATCAAGGATGCGCCGAAGCCGCGCCACCTGAAGACGCTGAAAGACGCCCGCGACTACGTCGAAGAGGCGATGCGGATCGGCCGCCCCGAGCCGTGGCGTGAAGTACAGCATCGCCTTAAGGCGGTGACCAACGAAGAGGACGCCATCGAGGCCGCCGGCGACCTGCGCGAACTTCTCGCCGAAGAGGATTTGCTGGTGCCGTTCCGCGCCAATCCCAAAGCGTAAATTGCCGAAGCAAAAGCCCGCACGATTGCGCACACATCGCCGATTCGCCGCTCAGCCCGGCTGCCTGAGAATCGCGCCTCCCCTCCGTAAACGAGAGGTGAATCCGGGAAAAAACAATCTTTGGGACTCGCACCCTGAGTCTCGGTCATGCTTTGCGTGGCCGATTCTCGGAGCCGGCGATGCACCTGATGTTGTTCTTAGTCCTTACGACCGCTTGCGCGGTCAATGCGGCGTGCTTGTTCTGCCTTCTCTAGGCGGCACCGGCGCGCGCCGCGCCGCGCGCCTACGCAAAGGGATGGCCGGCAAGGCCTGCGCCGGCGCGAATAAAGCCGCTGCCGACCGCGCCCAACAAGCCCTCGATCTTGTCGAGCGTTGAGTCGATCAGGCCGGCAGGTTCGCCGGATTCCACCATCACCTTGAGCTGCAGGAGCGCCTGATTGGCGGCGTCGATCCGACGCGCGAGCACCACCGTGACGTAGGAAAGCGCGACCGGGTCTTGCAGCAAGGCTCCCGCATCGGCCGCATGAAACTCCGATTCTTCGAGCGCGATCACGTCGGCACTGTGCGGCGCATCGAGCAGCGCAGAGAGCTCGCCGAACACCGCCCCGGGCTCGCTCACCTGGGCGAATTCGATATTCTCTTTCATGATGCTGACCGCCCCGCTTTTGAGGATCAAAAGTCGTCCGGTCTTCGTGCCCTCGGCGAATACGGTGTCGCCGGCCGCGAAGCTCACAACCGGCAACGCAGCGAGGCGGCTCCGCCATTCTTCAGGATCAAGAACAAAAGACATTTTGGGCCCCCCGTCTGCAGCGCGGCCAGATGCGGAACTAATCAGCTTACATCGTTGTAGTTCGTCTGAATTTGCGGCGCTACGATTTCCTGGCGTTTCCAAAAATCAGCGCGTCGAGGCTGAGGGGCCCCGCGCCGGCGAAAATCAGATAGAGAAAGACGAAGCAAAACATAATCGCCAACTCGCCGTGGTTGAGAGCCGGATAGAAGCTCTGCGGCGCGTGGAATAGGAAATAACCGATTGCCATCTCGCCCGACGCGACAAGCGCCACGACGCGCGTGAAAAGGCCGAGCGTCAACAGCACGCCGCCGCCGAATTCGATGAGCGCAGCAAACCACTCCAAATCGAACGGCGTCGCGTGCGGACCGGTCGCGGACGGAAATCCGAAAAACTTCGAAAGGCCGTGTTGCAGGAAGAGGAGCGCCGCCATGATGCGGAGCAGGCTCAACACGTAAGGCGCGATCCGCGCGAGGCCGCCCGCCAACGAGGCGGCATCGGAAGAACCGGTCAGTGAAGTCGAAGCGTTCATCGCAAACCTCGCAAAGAGCTGTGTTCAAAGCCGCAGTTTACGGCCGGCGCCAGCCGGGCGCGTTCACAAAGTTCTGATGTTTAGAGCCGTGAACCGGGAACATAGCGCCACCCTTGGGAGTTTTTTCGACGCATCGAACGTCAAGGGCGATGGTAGGCCATGGATCAGGATGACCAGGAGTTTTTGAGCAAGCAATTGCGCCACCTGCCGCCCTCCAACGCCGGGGGGCCGACCGTAATGTTTGGGATGGTTGCGATATTCCTCGCCGGCGTAACGCTTGGCGCGCTGATGTTCGACTACAAGGCGCCAACGCAACGCGCCGAACGCACGCGCACGGCAATGTCCTGGCCGCCGCCTTCCGCTGTACCGTTTGCCCGGTAACGGACCACGAGAGATTTCTATTCTTCCGGCTCAGTGGTGAAGAATAGCGGATAGCCCTTCTGCTTGCCGAGCTCGGTCGCCTCTTTGGCCTTGGTCTCGGCGACATCGCGGACATAGACGGCGATCACGCAGGCGCCTTTCTGGTGCGCCGTCATCATCACGCGGTAGGCTTGATCCTCGTTCATGCGGAAGACCGCTTTGAGGACCATGACGACAAATTCCCGCGGCGTGTAATCGTCGTTGAGCAGGATCACCTTGTAGAGCGGCGGCCGCTGCGTCTTAGTGGCCACTTTGCTACGCGGTTTTACGATGGTCTTGGTCATCGCAAGTTGCTCCGCAGCGCTGCTTGGCGACCGGCGCAGAGTATAGCGCGCCCTCGCGCCGGCTCAAAAGTTCTTCCGCCTTTCGCTACGGCCGCTTTGCGCGCAAACCGTAACGCCCGGCATGCCCCTGGTGTCTTGGAACGCGGTGCGATCTGTGCCCTTAATTAGGCCCGCACTTGGAGGTCGCCATGCACATTCTTTGGATCGTCATAATTGGTTTCGTCGCCGGCATTATCGCCCGCATGCTGGCGCCGGGCCCGAACAATCCCGCCGGTTTTATTCTCACGACCCTGCTCGGTATCGCCGGCGCATTCGTCGCCACGTTCATTGGTCAAGCCATCGGATGGTATGGCCGGAACGAGGGCGCGGGACTGATTGGCGCGGTGATTGGCGCAATCGTCGTCCTGTTCGTCTGGCACCGCCTCGTCACCAACCGAGTGATTTCAGATCCCGGCAACCGCCGCTGGCTATAACCCATCGGCGGTCCCTTTCCATTCCATGACGCCTACCGCGCCATCGAGCGCCGCGACGAAACGGCGAAACGCGGCGTCCGCCTCTCCACGACAACCGCCCGCGGTGCGCCAATGCGGCCGGTCACGGTGACGCGTTCCACCTCCCGGCTCCGGCCCAGGCGGAGCACAGCGACCCTCGCGTCCTCTGTGGCTACTTCCATCAGCGAGGCGACAATCTCGATTTGCTCACTCGGATCGGTGGTCAGACCCTGCGCCGCAAGCGCGGCTTCTTCCAGGGTAGGTGGATCCCGCCGCACGCGCCGTCGACCGTCCTTTGTATCCCAAATGTCGTCCATGGCCGCACCTCTGAATCTGCGGCCCTATTATGGGAGACATACCGCATCGCAGCAAGAAAAATTGTGCAATGCACTAAACGCAGGTCAGGCGCGCGGAACGACGGCGAAACCGGCTTCGTTAACTCAGCTTTTTGTGAACGTCACGGTTAACGCGGGGCCATGTCGCTGAAGAGGACGCCACCCTTGCCCTTCGCCTCCTTGGCTGTCTCGATCATAGAGACGGTGACCGATTCGACTGGCACTCCGAGGTTCTTGACCACCGCGGCAGTCACATCCTTCACAAGTCCCCGCTTGGACTCGAGCGAGCGGCCTTCGAGCAGATAGACGACGATCTCCGGCATGGATTCCTCCGTGTTGCTGGCCGGCCTGCATGGACACAAACGCGCGCCGCGCACCGTTCCGGACTTGCCTTGCGAGCGGTTCCCTACTATCGGAAAAAGCGGGGTCGGTACAAGGGAGCTAGGGAATTATGAAGCGATTAGTCTTTGCCGCGAGCATATTGGCGCTCGGCTTGGCCGCGTCCGGCGCGGCGCGCGCCGATTACGCCGTGGTCATGTTCAAGAAGGATGGCTATTGCCGGGTTTGGAAAGATAGCGCAGCCGCACCCGCGCAGCCGGGCTGGAAGTATCACTGGGTCGGCCTGAAGAGTTGGGAATTCGCCATGAGCAAGAAGCGCTACGCGATGCGCCGCCATTGGTGCCGCGACTTTCACTAGCGTTGCACCGGAGGGGTCCGTTAACAGGGGGGTTAAGTGATGAAGAAGTTGAGTTTGGGATTTGCCGCACTGGCGTTGCTTGTTGCTGCGGCGGTACCGGCGAGTGCTGACTTCGCCGTCGTAAAGTTCGGAGACAAGAGCTGCCGCGCTTGGGCCGATCACAAAGCGGTGCCGGCCGGTCCGGGCTGGAAATATCTCTGGGTCAGCGTTCCCTCCTGGGACGTAGCGCAGGGCAAGGGCGCTTACGCCATGAAGCACCACTGGTGTCGGCAGTGGTGGAAATAACCGTCAATTCTCTGACGTTAATGCATTGACCGCCCGCCCAATCGGCGGGCGGTTGGTTTTTTGGCGCCGGCACGCCATCACTTTCATTTCGCCTGATCGCCGGCTTTGCTGCTCCCACCTTTTCAGGTTTGCGTGGAACACCTTCGAGGTCTTCCGAGTTTTGTGGGATAGATTCAGGGAGCTCAAATATGAAACGCTTGGCACTTGCGATCGGCTTTCTGACGGTAGCGCTCGCCGCATCGACACCTGTGCGTGCCGATTACGCCGTGATCCAGTTCCGCGATGGCCGCTGCGAAATTTGGCAGGATAGCGGCAGCGATCCGTGGGGGGCCGGCTGGACCAAACTCGCATTCGGCTTTCCGGACTACCCGGCCGCGCAAAACGCGGTTGATGGCGCGTTTGCGCAAGGTGTTTGCCGATAGCCGACGACCTATCTGATCGAAGCGATCGACGTCAGCGTGCGACGGCGGGGCCGTTTTGCCAGTTTGCGCCGAGAATTGTTCGGCCAATCAAAGGCAGAAAATCTAGCGGTCCGCCCTTCTCGCCTTCGCGGAAATTCGGATCGTTGCGCGGAAGGGTGCGCGCGACCTGCACTTTTTTGTTCAGCTTCTTTGGCGAGGCAGGTGGCGCTGCTTCGCTGGACATCTGCGACGCGTCGTCCCTTAACGCCGGCGCCAGGGCTAAAGCCGCAACATTAGCCGACTGTTGAACTTTACTTACTTTCTTCGGTGACGAAAGCGGCGTCGGTCCGCTTGGCATATATGCGGCGCTGTCATTCACCGCAGGCGCCTCGGCTAAAGCTGCGAGGCTAGCCGGCTGTTGAACCGTCGCGGCCGAACGCGAGTCGGCGGCCGCGAAATTCTTCACCTCTCGAGGATCCGCGCTTGCGCGCGCCGATATTTGCGGAGCGCTCACGTGTTGCACGTCGTTCTCCAAAAGCTCGGCTTTCGCGGCTGAAACCGGCGACGTTGGCGATGCGACCAGCGCGCCGGGTTGCGCCATGGTGCGCGCTGCGACAGAAACGTCAGCACTAGGATGCGCGATGAGCGCGACCGCGACCGCCATCCCGGCAACCGTGCCAATTGCTCCGGCCGCAAGTGCCATACGGGCGCTGCGGATAAATCCCGGTTTCGGGGCTAAATAGCCCCATTCAGGATTGAAGTTGCCGGGGTTCGACATGACGACCTCCGAGACAGACCGTTTTTGTTCGCCCGCCCCTAGTGCCGTCGAATGTGCAAACGCATCGATTAAGAACCCGTTCCTGCCAACACCAAACAAAAACAAGCATCAATGATTAACCACGAATAGCCGCACAGATTCTGCCTAATCTGTCAGCACTAGGACGCGGCGAGCGTGTCGGGCAGCGGACGCGACTTTGTATCTGTTCCGCCCAGATGGCCGCCGATCAGTCCCATCCAGCTCGGAATGCCGCCGAGCGCGGAGACGACGCGATAGGTCACCGACACGACGTGGTCCTTAAGGCCCATCGTCTTGGCGATAAACGCCTGAGGACCGGGCGAAGATGGCGCGCTGGTGCTTTCGGTTTGTTGGACTTGCGCGATTACAAGCGGCGTCGACGCAGTCACTGCGACCGCCACTCTCGCATGCTGGATCGCGGGTTTGGCGGCAATACTGGCTGCCGGCGTTCGCGCCGGGATATTCGCCGTCGCCGCGGCTTCGCCGCTTCCGCGGCGGAGTGCGTCTTCTGAAGCGAGTTCGGTTTTTTCGCGCTCAAGCTGCGCGTTGAGAAAGCTGACGATAACCCCGTGTTCGTCGCGCAGCAGCTGCATCATTTCCCCGGAGGCCGGCGCCACCTGGGCGGCGGGCTCGGTGACGCGGCCGAGGCCGTAATGCGTGAACAAGAGACCGCCTATCAGGCTGGCGGTCGTTGCCGGCAGGATGTCGAGAACGAGCTTACTCGCCAAGCGAGCGACCAGTGTCTGGTGGTATCGCATGACCACTCCTCTATCCCCGTATTTTTCAAACGACTGGTTGAATTTCAAACAGACGTTATAGGCGTGTTGTGGCCGGGAGCAAGGAATTTTTGCGGCAGACTGACGGATTTCCGGGGGAAAAAGGGAAACTAGGCTTTCGATCCCAAACCTGCGATCGCCCAGCCACTCACCAGCTTGGCCAATCGCTCGACGGCCGCTTCGTCGAGATCCAATGAAACCGGAGGGCCTGCGAGCCGCTCGCGGTTACGTATGAACACACCGCACTGGCCGACCAGCCAAATGGCCGCTAGCGTCAACGTGCGTTGATCGGCCGTGGGCATGAAGCGGCTGATGATATCGGTTGCAAGCCCCATGAACGGCGCCGCCTCTTCGCTCAAGAGTTCGCGAAAGACCGCCGTCGGCCGCACCGTTTCCCAATTGAAGATGCGAATTGGCCGGGTGAGTTCGTCCCGTTGCAACAGCCCCCGCAATTGGTAGCGGACGAATTCGGCGAGCGCATTCTCGCGCGAGAGCGCTTTGATTTCGGCGGCATGGGTGATTTGACCTTCGGTCAGCGCGCGAAACGCAGAACGCAGCACCTCGCGATACAATCCGTCCTTGCCGTCGAAGTGGTAATTGATCGCCGCCTGATTGACGCGGGCCTTGGCGACGATCGCGCGAATGCTGGTGTGGTCGTAGCCACGCTCGGCAAACAGCCGCTCCGCGGCTTTGATGATCCGGTCGCGCGTAATATCGGATGGTCGTGTCACAAGCAGCCTTTTTTCAAACTCTCGTTTGAATTCGATAAGCTGCCGGCGCCAATAATGCAAACCCTTTCGCTTTGTGCAGCGCGGCACGACCCCGGATTGCCTTGGGTTCGATAAATTTACGCCGCCCCATCGCGGTGCATGACACCGCTGCCCGGCACGGTTATCGTCGCCCAATGATCGAGGGGTGCCACGTCGAAGGTTACGCGATCGTCTCCGTGGAGGGCATGATCGCAAACGCCGCGGGAGTGATGCCGGACGCTATCCGCAACAACGCCGACCAGAGATTCCTGCAATCCGAGCTTAACCGCGCTGCCGTCATCGTTCACGGGCGCCATTCGAGCGAAGGCGGCCCCCGGGCAGCGCAGCGCAAGCGAATTATTTTGACGCGCAAGGTACCTTCGCTCTCCGACGATCCGGCCCATCCACATTCGGTCCTCTGGAACCCGGCCGGCGCCACCCTGGAGGCGGCCTTGAGCCGGCTTGACGTCGTGGAGGGCCTCGTGGCGATCCTCGGCGGCACCGAAGTCTTCGACTTGTTTCTGCCGTTCTACGACGCTTTCCACTTGACGCGCGCCTTGCATGCGAAAATTCCAGCTGGCCGACCGGTGTTCTCGCAGGTTGGGCCCGGCAAAACGCCCGAAGACGTGCTCGCCGGCGCTGGCCTGAAGCCTGGACCCCGGCGGGACCTTGACGCCGCAGCGGCCATTACCTTGACCACTTGGACACGCGCGGAAGCGCGCACGGCGGTGCCCTAAGGATGGCCGCAGCACCATCCCGAGCAAGCTTAGGCAATGTTTGCCGACGGTGACGACCGGCCGTCCAGAACTTACTTTTCAGGCCATGCCACCGCGATCGCCCCGACCCCAAACAAGCCAAGTCCGCGGTAACGTTCTCGAGCATGAGATTGTCCAGGAACAAGCGGCTGCGCTCGGCCGCCTCGGCCGAGCGCTGGAAGCGGCCCTGACCAGCTTGACCGCCTTCGACGCTGCCGAAAGCCCCCCAGTCGATGCTGCTGCCCCGCCATCCCGGAAAGACGCCCGGATGCAGCTCCAGGAGGCAGCTAGCTATGCGCTATGGTGTTTCATCGTCCAAAGGGACGCTTGTGGGCTTCGCGACGAAGGGACCGTCATCCGTGAGTACCGGGTGCCCGCCGAGGTTCGTAATCGCATGGGCTTGTTCCCCAATAGCCCCTCGCGCCCCAGCCGCTAGCCGGCCGCTGATCTCGCGCACACGGCAAGCCTTTATTCATCGTTATCGCGGCATTTTCTGCCTCATGGTGCAGGACGCGCAGCTGTCGATCCTTAGCTCGTCGATCATGGGCGAACTCGATGCCGCGCTGAAGTCAGGCAGCGAGACGCGCCGGACCGACATGCTCGCACGGGTCGCCAACGTTTTTGCCGCCGACGCATCGCGTTATTCGGAAGAACAGCTGCACTTTTTCGATGACGTCATGGTGCGCCTGATCGATTCAGTGGGAACGAGCGCGCGCGCCACGCTCGCTGCCAAACTCGCCCCTATTGCCAACGCTCCCTCGGGCGTGATCCACGCGCTCGCCTTTGATCACGATATTCAAGTGGCCGGCCCGGTTTTGACGCGATCGGAGCGTCTGCAAGAGCAAGCTCTTCTTGCCAGCGCCAAGACGAAGAGCTTGCAACATCTCTTGGCCATTTCGCGGCGACGCGACCTCGGCGAGGCGGTGACCGACCTGCTTATCGAACGCGGCGATCGCAAGTTGAATCTCTCAATAGCGAGGAACAAAAGCGCCCGCATCTCCGATTTCGGTTTCCGCCTTCTCGTAAAATGGGCGACCGGCGACGATGAGCTTGCAACCGTGGTCGGCCTCCGCGCGGATATTCCGCGGCCGCACTTCCTTGTCCTCTTGGAAAACGCCTCTCGCAGCGTGCGCGCCCGCCTCGCTGCCGCGACTCCACGGGCAACGAGTTCCGCGGAGCGGATCGTCAGCGACATCGTCGGTGCGGATGAAAGCAACGCACCCGCAAGACTAGCCGCGACCCGCGCTCGCCTCGAGCGGCAACATCGGCTGGCCCGGCTCACCGAGAGCGAAATCGCGCAGTTTGCCAAGGATGGCAAACTCGATGAGACCGCGGTCAGCCTAGCGATCGTGTGCGACATGCCCGCAGATGTCGTAGAGCGGGCGCTGACCGATCAGAATTCCGAAATGGTGCTTATCCTCGCCAAGGTCGCCGGGTTATCGCCTGCGTCGACCCGGGCAGTCCTTGCCTTACGTGGGCCAGAACGTGGGGCTTCTTCGCAAGATGCCGAGCGCGCATTGGACAACTACGATCGACTGCCGGTCGACACCGCTCGGCGAGTACTCGGCTTCTTCCGCGACCGCGCAAAAGCGTCAATGGCGCCCGCGCCGGAACGGCCGCTTGCGGTCAACGGTTGGTGAATTGGCTGTACTCGTAGTCGGCCTTCAACAGTCGCGCTCGACCAGTAGCCAAAGGCGGCCGATTGGCAACAATCAAATTCACGACACATCGCAAATTAGACGCGCGACGTCACCAGCCGCGTCATTGCGCGCCCACTCGGTTGGGCATTCTCTGCCCAAGCCGGACTCCGCTTCGGATAAGGCTATTGCCCACCGCCTCACCGATTTGCCGTTTAAGCACTTAGCTTTCCACCAGGGACAAAGATGCTCTAGAATGCGGTCACGGAAAAAGCAGCACTTGGGAGGAGTATTGCCATGAAGCTCTACATGCACCCGGTTTCCATGACGAGCCGCCCGGTGCGGCTGTTCATTGCCGAGAACAAGATCCCCGTCGAGGAAGTCACGGTCGACTTGTTCACCGGCGAGCATATGAAGCCGCCCTATACGGACATGAATCCGAGCGCCATGGTGCCGATGCTCGAGGACGGCGACTTCAGGCTCACCGAAAGCTCGGCGATTCTCAAATATCTCGCCGACAAGATCGGGTCGCCGACTTATCCAAAAGACTTGAAGGCGCGCGCCAAGGTCAATGAGGTCATGGATTGGATCAACACCCAGTTCTACCGCGACTGGGCGTACAACATGATTTATCCGCAGGTGTTCCCCAACAACAAGCGGCGCAGCGATGAGGCGCAGGCGGCAACCGTCGAGCTTGGTCAGAACAACGCCAAGAAGTGGCTGAAAGTCCTCAATGATCACTTTATCGGCCCGAACAACCAATATCTGACTGGCAACCAGATCACTATCGCCGATTATTTCGGCGCCGCGCTCGTGACCCTCGGCGAGACGGTGCGGGTCGACTTTCCCAAGTACCCGAACGTGCAACGCTGGCTCAACAACATGAAGAAGCTGCCGAACTGGGGCAAGATCAACGAGGTGTTCTACGGCTTCGTCGAGTCCCTGAAAGGCCAGCCGCTGCACGCGGTCTGACAACAGACACACAGGACAACAGGACAAGCGACGGATGACGGTGCACGGAGGCGGATTCTTTCCGTCCTCCTTGCTCAGTTATGCGTCGCCGGGCAAACCCATGCGAATGAGCCGCGACCACATTCTAACCAGTCACGCCGGAAGCTTGCCGCGGCCTGATGACTTGATCGAAGCGAACCGCGCCCGCGAGGCCGGCGAAACAACCGACGAGGGCTCCTTCCAGGAGACGCTGCGCAGAGCCGTCATCGACATCGTGCGCCGCCAGATCGAATGCGGGATCGATGTACCGGGCGACGGCGAGTTCGGCAAAGCGATGGGCCACAAGGTCAATTACCGGGCCTGGTGGAGTTATTCGTTCAATCGTCTTGCCGGCCTCGACTTAGCTGGTCCCGGAATGAATGAAATTCCGCCCAAACGCAGCCATGCGGGCGAAATCGTCCTCTCCAGCAACGCTGATCGTCGCGACCGGCAGAGGTTTCTGGCGGTGTATACCGACCCGGAGGGCAGCGTTTATACCGGACCGCGAGCGCCGAGCTGGCCGATCTGCGTCGGGCCCATCACCTACAAGGGCCAAGAGGCGATCAAATCCGATATCGCCCATTTCCAGGCGGCGCTGAAGGCCAGCGGCATCAAGGAAGGTTTCATGACATCGGTCGCGCCGGGTAGCGCGGCCCGCCTTGCCAACGCGTATTACAAGACCGACGAAGAATTTGTCTTTGCGTGCGCCGACGCAATGCGCAGCGAGTACAAGGCGATCGTTGACGCCGGTTTGATTTTACAGCTTGACGATCCCTCGATCGCAGAAAGCTGGGACCTGGTGAATCCCGAGCCGTCAGTCGCAGACTACCAAAAGTTCTCGATGGTGCGTGTCGAAGCGCTCAATCACGCTATCCGCGGATTGCCGGAAGATCGCATCCGCTTCCATTTGTGCTGGGGCAGCTGGCACGGCCCGCACACCACCGATATTTCGATGCGCGATATCGTCGATGTCATGCTGGCCGTTAAGTGCCAGGCCTACTCGTTCGAAGCCGGCAATGTTCGCCATGAGCACGAGTGGACCGTGTGGGAGGACGTCAAGCTTCCGGAAGGCAAGATCATTTTGCCCGGTGTGGTCAGTCACGCCACCAATGTCGTGGAACATCCCGAACTGGTCGCCCAGCGCATTGTCCGTTTCACGAAAAGCGTGGGTCGCGAGCGGGTTATCGCTTCCACCGATTGCGGACTCGGCGGCCGCGTCCATCCGGCGATTGCCTGGGCCAAGCTGGAGGCGCTCGGCAAAGGGGCGGCGCTGGCAAGCCGTGAGCTTTGGCATTAGCGCGTTTGTCATCGTACCCCGCACCGCAAAGCTGGCAAAAAAAATGGAGTGCATCGCGTTATGAGAGCAAGCCGCGACCATATTTTGACGAGCCAGGCCGGTAGCCTGCCGCGTCCGGACGACTTGATCGAAGCCAACCGCGCCCGCGAAGCGGGCGAAACGACAGACGAAAAGGCATTCCAACAACATCTCCGCGCGGCAGTCGTCGACGTCGTACGCCGACAAGAAGAAATCGGCGTCGACGTTCCCGGCGACGGCGAGTTCGGCAAATCCATGGGCAGTCGCGTCAACTATGGCACGTGGTGGAACTACGCGTTCAATCGTCTGGCCGGGCTCGATCTCGCCAGCGGACCAGGGCTGCACGATCAGCCGGCACGGCGAAGCAAGCCGGGCCAGATCGTCCTCACCGGCATGGGAGATCGCCGCGATCGCAACCGCTTTCCTGAAATCTATGGCGATCCGGAAGGTCCTGCGAACACCGGGCCGCGCAAAGTGCACTGGCCGGTATGCGTCGGTCCGGTCTCCTACAAAGGACAGGCCGCGATCGCTTCCGATATCGCAAACTTCAAAGCCGGCTTGAGCGCCAGCGGCGTTCAAGAAGGCTTTATGACGTCGGTTGCGCCGGCAAGCCTGATGCGGTTCGCCAACAACTATTACAAAACGGACGAAGAATTCCTGTTCGCCTGCGCCGATGCGATGCGCGAGGAATATAAAGCGATCACCGACGCCGGATTGGTTTTACAGCTCGACGATCCGGCGATCGCGGAAAATTGGGACATGATCAATCCCGAACCGACCGTCGAAGACTACAAGAAGTTCACCATGGTGCGGATCGAAGCGCTCAACCACGCACTCCGCGGACTGCCTGAGGACCTCGTCCGTTTTCATTTATGCTGGGGCAGCTGGCACGGCCCGCACACTACCGACATTTCGATGCGCGACATTGTCGACGTTGTGTTGGCGGTCAAATGTCAGGCCTATTCATTCGAGGCCGGTAACGTCCGCCACGAGCACGAGTGGAACGTGTGGGAAGACGTCAAGCTTCCGGACGACAAAATAATCCTGCCCGGCGTCGTCAGCCACGCCACCAACGTGGTCGAGCATCCTGAACTCGTCGCGCAACGCATTCTGCGCTTTACCGACGCAGTCGGCCGCGAACGCGTCATTGCTTGTACCGATTGTGGCCTCGGCGGCCGGGTCCATCCGATGATCGCCTGGGCGAAATTGGAAGCGCTGGTGCAAGGCGCAGAATTAGCGAGCCGCCGGCTTTGGCCTTGACGCGCGAGCGCGCCTCCAGCGTGTAGCCGTAACTAATTCCACGCGCGCCGGTTGCAACCAGATCTGCAACCTGCAGTAATGAATCTTCTCGACACACCATACACGCCCCGATAGATTTTTTCGGCGGCGGGAGTTGAGGCGCACCGGGGGGAGCGGCCTCTGTGAGTTTTTTGTCGCGTTCTAGCATGGCTGTTGCCGCGGGGTTGTTGTTTTGCACCAGCGCGCTTGCGGATGGCGACGGGAAGAGCGACCCATCGCTGCTACTTTTCGGCGGCACCGATCTTTTTTCCGGGTACAACGATCTGCGGCTCTACGGCGCTTTCGGTAATGCGGGAGGAATCTGGGCGCCTGCCGGGCTTGATCATGATAGCTTCGCGACCAAATTACTCGCCAACGGCGGCATCTACACTTATCCCTCCGGCGGCCTCCACACCGACGTGCGGGTGACGCAACTGTCGGGGTCGGTTCTGCCCGGCTGGCGAATGAACGACAACAACGCTTTTATCGGTTTCTACGTCGGTCCCATCGTCCAGGATTACAAACTCTCGCCTTACGATCCCAAAAGTCTGCTGCGCGGATTTTATACCGGCGCGCAGATGAGCGTTGATGGTTGGTACCAGCCAAGCGAACTGAGCATGATCGCGCTCGACGGCTCCGTCGCCTCGATCGCGCTGATCGGCTCGGCCCGGGCCGCGACCGGCTGGCGCCTATACGATAGCTTCTTTGCCGGTCCGGAAGCGCAAGCGCTGTGGTGCGTCGACTATCACGAATGGCGGCTTGGTGCTCACATCACGGCATTTCGCTTTAGCGGATTCGAATGGACGGCGGCCGCCGGCGCAGCCATCGACTCATTCAACCGCCTCGGTCCTTATCTGCGCGCCGGCGTCATATTGCGATATTGATTTGCGCGGCAGCAAAGCGAGAACAGCGTCCTAAAAATCGCGCCCTCCGGCTTTGGCCGCGGCCGGAGTCTTAAGCGGCGCGGCGCCGGACGCCGCGGGATCGGTTCCGGGGTCGCGAAACCGGCTAGTAATCGGATAACGCCGGTCGCGGCCGAAATTCTTCAACGTCACTTTGACGCCGGGCGCGGTCTGTCGGCGCTTATATTCGGCGAGGTAGAGCATGCGCTCGATTTTCATCACGGTGGCCCGATCAAAGCCGGCGGCGACAATGGCCGCCACCGGTTCCTCGCGCTCGACCAAGCGTTCGAGGATTTGATCGAGCACGTCGTAGGGTGGCAGCGTATCCTGGTCAGTCTGGTTTTCGCGCAACTCGGCGCTTGGCGCGCGCGTAATCACATTGTCCGGCATCACTGGCCCATCCGGACCGCGAGCGCCCGTCGGCTTCCAGCGGTTGCGCAGCTTCGACAACCGATAGACCTCGGTTTTGTACAAATCCTTGATCGGGTTGAAGCCGCCATTCATGTCACCGTAGAGCGTGGCGTACCCGACCGACATTTCCGACTTATTCCCGGTCGTCACCACCATGAGCCCGAACTTGTTGGAGATCGCCATCAGGATGGTGCCGCGGGCGCGCGATTGCAGGTTCTCCTCGGTGACGTCCGCCGCCGCACCGGCAAAAATTCCGGCAAGGGATGCGTCCAGCCCACTCACCGCCGGTTCGATCGGCACGATGTCGTAGCGAATGCCAAGTGCGCGCGCGATCGCCGCGGCATCATCGAGGGACTCTTGAGAGGTGTAGCGGTAAGGCAGCATAACGCAGCGCACCCGCTCGGGACCGAGCGCGTCGGTAGCGAGCGCCGCACACAATGCGGAATCAACACCGCCGGAAAGGCCGAGCACGACACCTTTGAACCCGTTCTTATCGACGTAGTCGCGCAAGCCCACCATGCAGGCGGTGTAATCGGCCCGGTCCAACTCCTCGGCCGCGGCCATCGGCGCTTGTTTGCAGCGCCAAACTCCGTCGGCACGGGTCCAATGCGTCGTCACCACCGCTTCCTGGAATTCGGGCAGTTGGAAACCGATCGAGCGGTCGGCATTCACCGCAAACGAAGCACCGTCGAAGACGAGTTCGTCCTGACCGCCCACCTGATTCAAATAAATCAGCGGCAGGCCTGTTTCGACCACGCGATTAAGCACAATGTTGAGGCGTTCCTCGGTCTTGCCACGCCAATAAGGCGAGCCGTTCGGTACCAGCAGAATTTCGCCGCCCGTTTCCGCTACGCACTCGACCACTTCCGGTCCCCAAATATCCTCGCAAATCGGGATGCCGACGCGGATTCCCTTGATGACGATCGGGCCCGGCATCGGCCCGGCGAAGAACACCCGCTTCTCGTCAAACACACCGTAATTCGGGAGGTCCACCTTGTAGCGGATCGCTTCAATGCGCCCGCCGGTCAGGAGTGCGTAGGCATTGTAGAGCTTCTTGTCCTCGACCCAAGGCGTGCCGATAAGCACGCCGGGGCCGCCGTCGGCAGTCTCGCGCGCCAGCGTTTCGACGGCGGCGCGGCACGCGGCCTGAAAGGCCGGCTTGAGCACCAGATCCTCCGGCGGATACCCGGCGACAAAGAGTTCAGAGAAAGCGACGACGTCGGCGCCGTCGCGAAACGCTTGCGCGCGCGCCGCGCGGGCCCGCTCGAGATTGCCGGTAACGTCGCCAACGACGGGGTTGAGCTGCGCCACGGCGATGGCAAGGCGGTCGTCAAGGCGCTCGTTCATAGCGAAGGTTTGCCGCTCGTTAAGGGCCGGCGACGGCCGGCAGCGGCTTGGCCGCGAGCGAACGCTTCGCCTTCAAGAGATCGGCGAGCAGGAATGCGAGGTCGAGCGACTGCTCGGCGTTAAGCCTGGGATCGCACACCGTGTGATAGCGGTCGTTGAGATCCTCATCGCTGATCGCGCGCGCGCCACCGGTGCATTCGGTGACATTCTGTCCCGTCATTTCCAGATGTACGCCGCCGGCATAGGTGCCTTCGGCGGCATGGACCTGGAAAAACGTCCGCACCTCCTTGAGGATTTGATCGAACGGCCGCGTCTTGTACCCGGTCATCGAGGTAATGGTGTTGCCGTGCATGGGGTCGCACGACCAAACCACGTTGCGGCCCTCGCGCTTCACCGCGCGCAGGAGGCGCGGCAAATGCTCGGCGGCCTTGTCCGCGCCCATGCGGCAGATCAGCGTCAGGCGGCCGGGCTCGTTATCGGGATCGAGGATGTCGATAAGCTTGAGCAGCTCATCCGGCTTCTGCGTCGGGCCGGTCTTCAAGCCGAGCGGATTTCTGATGCCGCGGCAGAATTCCACATGGGCGTGGTCGCTTTGCCGGGTGCGATCGCCGATCCACAGCATGTGGCCCGACGTGCAGTACCAGTCCCCCGTCGTGGAATCGACGCGGGTGAAGGCCTGTTCGAAGCCGAGCAATAACGCTTCATGGCTGGTGAAAAAGTCGGTGGTACGCATCTCCGGATGGATTTCGGGATCGACGCCACAGGCGCGCATGAAATCGAGCGCTTCGGTGAGGTGACCGGCGAGCTCCTGATAACGTTTCGACTGCGGAGAGTCCTTCACGAAGGACAGCATCCATTGATGCGCGTTGGACAGGTTCGCGTATCCGCCGGTCGCAAACGCACGCAGCAGGTTCAAGGTCGCCGCGGACTGCCGATAGGCCTCAAGCTGCCTGCGCGGGTCGGGCGTGCGCGCCTCCGTGGCAAAATCCGTGCCGTTGATGATGTCGCCGCGATACGCCGGCAGCTCCTTGCCGTCGCGCTTCTCGGTCGGAGAACTCCGCGGCTTGGCGAACTGCCCAGCGATGCGGCCGACCTTCACCACAGGCGAAGCAGCGGCGTAGGTCAGCACCACCGCCATCTGCAAGAACAAGCGAAAGAAGTCGCGGATGTTATTGGCGCCGTGCTCGGCGAAACTTTCCGCGCAGTCGCCACCTTGCAACAGGAAAGCGTCGCCGGCGGCAACGCTCGCCAACGCCCGTTTAAGGTTGCGCGCCTCGCCGGCAAAAACCAGCGGCGGAAAGCTGGCGAGCTGTGCCTCGACCTCGGCCAAAGCTGCGCCGTCCGGATAATCCGGGACCTGAACAATTGGCTTTTTGCGCCACGAATCCGGGCTCCACTTCGCGGCATTTGTCCGTTTCGACATCAATGTCTCCCGCGTCATTCCGGGGCGCTCGAAGGGCGAGCCCGGAATCCATATTCACGACCGGTGGTTATGGATTCCGGCTATCGCCGCTGTGCGGCTCGGCCGAAAATGACGGCGCATATATACAGCGCGGCTATATCATACGACAGGGCGGAAAAAGCCGCCTATTCCGCGGCTTCGCGGGCGTAGCTCGCTGTTTTATTCCTTATGGTCACCAGCTCCTCGGCGGTGGTCGGATGAAGCGCCATCGTGGCGTCGAAATCGGCTTTGGTCGCCTTCATTTTTACGGCAATCGCCACAGCCTGGACCATTTCGGCAGCCGCCTCCCCCACGATGTGGCAGCCGACGACGCGGTCGGTCTGCCCGTCGACCACGAGCTTGATCAGGACCGTAGTGTCGCGGCCCGACAGGGTCGCTTTCAGCGGCCGAAACATCGCCCGGTAAATGTCGGTCTGCGAAAGCCGCGCACGAGCCTCCGCCTCGGTGAGCCCCACGGCGCCGACCTCCGGTTCTGAGAAGACGGCCGTCGGCACGTTGGTAAGGTCGACCGCCGTTGACCGGCCGCCAAACACGGTATCGGCGAAGGCCGCGCCTTCGCGGATGGCGACGGGCGTGAGATTAATGCGGTTGGTGACGTCGCCGATAGCGTAGATGCTTGCAGCGCTGGTCCGCGAATATTCGTCAACGGCGATGCCGCCGTTGTCGGCGATCTTAACCCCCGCTTCCTTGAGACCGATCTTAGCAATATTGGGCGACCGCCCCGTGGCGAACATCGCGCAGTCGGCCCTGACTTGCGTGCCGCCGGTGAGCCCAGCGACGAAGTGAGACGCGGTTCGCTCGATTGCTGCAACCTTACAACCGGTAAGGACGCGAATACCCCGCTTTTCCATGTCCGTACGCACGTGCTGCCGAACGTCGTCGTCAAAACCGCGCAATAACTTGTCTCCGCGGTACACGAGCGTCACGCGCGAACCGAGGCCGGCAAAAATCCCGGCGAACTCCAGTGCGATATAGCCACCGCCCTGAATCAGCACGTGCGACGGCAGCCGCTCCAAGTGGAATGCCTCGTTGGAGGAGATCGCGTGTTCGATGCCGGGAATGGGATCGCCGTAAGTGGGCGCGCCGCCGGTGGCAATCAGAATGTAAGCCGCGCGGATGCGCTTGCCGTCAGCGAGCTCCACGGTGTGAGCATCGGCCAACACCGCTCGTTGCTTGACAATGGCAACGCCGGCTTTTTCGAGTGCGGTGGTGTAGGCTGCTTCGAGCCTCGCGATCTCTTTGTCCTTGTTGGCGATCAGTGTCGGCCAATCGAACCTCGCGTGCGCAACGTCCCAGCCATAACCGGCAGCATCCTCAAACTCGGCCCGGAAACGCGAGGCATAGACCAATAACTTTTTCGGCACGCAGCCGCGAATAACGCAGGTGCCACCGACGCGGTATTCTTCCGCGAGCATGACGCGCGCGCCGTGCTGTGCCGCCATGCGCGCGGCACGCACCCCACCCGAGCCTCCGCCAATAACAAACAGGTCGACATCGTAATCGGACATGCAGACACCAATAGCGCTTGCGATGTTATGTGGGGATTTCAGGGTCGTTCGACGAGGCGTACCCCGTTCGGCCCGGCGAGGATAACAGTGTGCGCCAGGCCGATGAACAACCCATGCTCCATCACTCCGGGAATTTGAGCGATGCGGGCCGCCAGCGCTGGTGGATCGGGAATGCGCTGCAGCTTAGCGTCTAGGAGCCAATGCCCACCGTCAGTTTCGAACGGGAGGCCGTCCCGCCCCTTGCGCATCGCGATAGGCCCCGGACACCCGGCGTTAGCGTTGGCGGCCTCGACCGCGCGCCAAATCGCAGCCGAACCGAAAGGCGAAATTTCGATAGGCAACGGGAACTGACCGAGCACCGCCACCCATTTCGATTCATCGGCGATCACAATCATCCGCGCCGAGGCAGCGGCGACGATCTTCTCACGCAGCAGCGCGCCGCCGCCGCCCTTGATCAGGCTCAGGTCCGGCGCAATCTCGTCGGCACCATCGACAGTGAGATCCAGTTGCGGAGTCTCGTCCAGGGTCGTAAGCGCGATGCCGCCGCGTGCTGCGCGTTCGCGTGTCGCCTCCGAGGTCGGCACGGCGACGACGTCCAGCCCCGCGCGAACTCGCTCCGAAAGAAGATCAACAAAATGAGCGGCGGTCGAACCGGTCCCGAGCCCAAGCCGCATGCCCGGCTGTACAAAATCCAGGGCGCGAGCCGCGGCGGCGCGTTTGTAAGATTCGATATCCATCGTTGCTTGTGTAGGGCAAAAGCCGTGGGAATGGAATCGGCTGTCAATTAACGAACAAGCTGCAAAATCAGCGAATTCGGATTCCACCGACGGCAAGCACGCTTGCACCTAAGGTCCGCGCCGGTTAGGCAAAACCATGCAGACCCTTGTTTTCGATCTCGACGGCACGCTTGTTGATACCGCCCCCGATCTGATCGACACGCTCAATTTTACGCTTGTCCGCTACGATCTGCCGGCGGTGCGTTTCGACGCCGCGCGTCCGCTGATCGGCGGCGGGGCGAGAGGCATGATCGAACGCGCGCTGGCGGCTGAAGGACGAGACTGCTCGCCGGCCGGTGTCGATGAGCTCTACGCGGCGTTTGTGGCCCACTACGCCGAGCATATCGCGGACCGCTCCCGCCCCTTTCCCGGGGTCGAGCCGGTGCTGGATCGGCTCGCCGCGGCCGGTCACCGGCTCGCGGTATGCACCAACAAGCTCGAATGGCTTGCCACGCGCTTGTTGGAAGAGCTCGGGCTGAGCCGACATTTCGCCGCGATTTGCGGCCAGGACACTTTCGGTATTCAGAAGCCCAACCCGCAGGTGTTCCGCGCGACGGTCATGCGCGCCGGCGGCGACCCGAAGCACGCGATTATGATCGGGGATTCGCCGACCGATGTGAACACCGCGCGCGCGGCCGCCGTACCGATTGTCGCGGTCGATTTCGGCTATACCGATGTGCCCATAGCCTCGTTGGAACCCGATCGGGTCATAAGCTCCTTCGCGCAGCTTCCCGCCGCGATCAATGACCTCGGCTTCGTTAATAATGCCGTGGATAGTCAGGGCTTTATCGGACTAGAACGATGACCTATATGTGGTAGTGTGCCGGTCGCGCCTGACGAAGCTCATATGGAGCTTTGGGCACCGAAAACGCCTGCCGATGGACAGCGTGGATGGTGGAACCCTTGCCTATTCCGGAATTTGATCGCGCCTTCGATGGGAGCATTGCCCGTCCGACGCTAGTCGATCCGTTCGGCCGCGAGATTACATATTTGCGTGTCTCCGTGACCGACCGCTGCGATTTTCGCTGCGTCTATTGCATGAACGAGCACATGGCCTTTTTGCCGAAGGCCGATTTGCTTACGCTTGAAGAGCTCGACCGGCTCTGCTCGGCGTTCGTCGCGCGCGGCGTGCGCAAGCTTCGCCTCACCGGCGGCGAACCGCTGGTGCGCCGCGGCATAATGACCTTGTTCTCGACGCTGGCGCGACATCTCCAATCCGGCCGCCTTGAAGAACTCACGCTCACAACGAACGGCTCGCAGCTTGTCAAATATGCCGCCGATCTTACGGCCCTTGGCGTCAAGCGCATAAACGTCTCGCTCGACACGCTCGATCCCGTGAAATTCCGCGACATCACGCGCTGGGGTGCTTTGCCTCAAGTGCTTGCGGGGATTGACGCCGCGCAATCCGCCGGCTTGCAGATCAAGATCAACACCGTCGCGCTCAAGGGCGCGAATGAGGATGAATTCCCGCGCTTGATTGAGTGGGCGCACGGGCGCGGCATGGATTTGACGCTGATCGAGGTCATGCCGCTCGGCGATGTCGGCGAAGGCCGCCTCGACCAATACTTGCCGCTCTCGATGGTGCGTGCGCGTTTGGCCCAACGATTTACGCTTGAGGACCTCGATTATCGCACCGGGGGCCCAGCGCGTTACGTGCGTGTTGCCGAAACGGGCGGACGGCTCGGCTTTATCACCCCGCTGACCCACAATTTCTGCGAGTCGTGCAATCGGGTCCGCGTGACCTGCACCGGTACTCTTTATATGTGCCTTGGTCAGGCCGACGCCGCCGATCTGCGCAAGCCGTTACGCGCATCTGAGGGCAATGAACTTCTGCATGACGCGATCGACGAAGCCATCGCGCGCAAGCCCAAGGGCCACGACTTCGTCATCGACCGGCGCCATCGGCGGCCGGCGCTTGCGCGCCACATGAGCGTCACCGGCGGCTAGCGGAGCGGATTTGACATTCGCTACCCACCGAGCCGCGAACTCGCGAAGCGAATGTCAAATCCAAAGCTCCACTAGCACTTATATTTGCTAGTGGTCCTTTGATTCTAACATTCGCATGATAGCCTGCCGAACTGGGATGCGAATGTTAGAATCGGACCACTAGTCGTTTTGCGCAACAGCCGGCACCACCGGCTGCCGGTCCCAGCTGGCGACGGCGTCATACCCCCAGATCCAAGCCATGGCCTCGACGGCGTCGACTTTCGCCCGCGCGGTGTCGGGCCCTCGCGGATTGTAATCATGCTTGGCGCGGACGATGGATGACGAACTGCGCTGGATCACGCGCACACGCGGTATGCGGACACGGCGAAAGTTTTCCATGGCCGCGACTGGATCGGCGGGCAGCGCGGCAAGCCAGCGCGCGAGAATGTAGGCATCTTCGAAAGCCTGGGCGGCGCCCTGCCCGGCGTTAGGCAACATTGCATGCGCGGCGTCGCCAATGAGTTGGATACGGCCGCGGCCCCAATTCTCGGTGAGCGGACGCAGGAACAGGCCCCATTTCGAGCACGCCGTCGCTGCGTCAAGCAGCGCCGCAAGCCGCGGTTCGGGATTGGGAAAGCTCGCGCGCATCTCTGCCACGTCGCCAGGTATTGACCAGCCCTCCTCGACCCACTGCTCGGTATCTTGCTGGGTGACGATGTTCACCACGTCGCGGCCCCGCAGGTAATAAGCGAAGAAGTGGCGTCCCGATCCGAGCCACTGAACGTGGCCTGACGGCGCGAGCACGCCGGCGGGTACGCTGGCGCCGGAAAGAAGCGCCCGCCACACCATTTGCCCGGTATAGGAGGGATGGTCGTCACCATAGAGCGCGCGGCGCACCTGGGAGTGAATGCCGTCGGCCGCGAGTAAAAGCTCCGCGCCATGCTTGACGCTGTTGGCAAAGCGTAACTCGACGCCGCCCGCCCCCTCCTCCAGAGCGACCAGGCGATGCCCAAGATGAATGCGGCCGCGATCGACGCCGCGCGCCAGCGCTTCGAGTAGATCGGCGCGATGGAAGGTGCAGAGCGGCGCCCCGAAGCGCGTCTCCATATTCGCATGATCGCGATAGTCGAGCGCGGCGCCCGAATGCATGTCGCGCGTGAGCACCCCGGGCGCGACATTGGCCGCCGCGGCGACGGCCTCGCCGAGCCCGATCGCGCGCAACACCCGGATCGCCTGCGGGCTGATATTGACGCCGGCGCCGATCTCGCCGAGATGCGGCGCGGCCTCGAAAATCTCCGCGGCGAAGCCAACCTTGGCGAGCGCTGCCGCCGCCGCCAACCCGGCAAGACCGCCGCCAACAATGGCGATGCTTGGACCTTCATTCACCGACAATTCCAGAGGCGATGGAACACGCTGGCGTCGTGTAGCGAAGTTCGCCACCTAAGACCATTAGCGGCGTTCCAGCACCATCGCTGCCGCCGCAAACTCGGCGAAGCGGAACGCGCGGCGCTCTTTCGCGAACTCGTCCTCGCCCCATTGCGCGATATTCCAGTCCTCGTCGATATGCGCGGCTATCCACGCCTCATCGGCCGACAACCGTCCTTCCGCAAGCGCAAGCGCGATCAGCGCCGAGCCGGCCAAGGTGGTCGCGGCATGGACGGCGCCAAGCCGCCACGCGTCCCGCGGGACGGCGGCGCACGCCGCCGCAAGGGCAGCGTCCGGCTGCGCAACGTGCACGACGCCGTCCGTCACCAAAAAGCGCGCGCCGAGCGCCGCCTCGGCCCATGAGACAATCGGGTCCCAATGCTGCGCCTGGCGTTCAACGAGGTTTTGCGGCGAAGTCGCGCGATAGCAAATAAGATCTGAGGCGAGATACTTCTTCACCTCTGCCGCCACCGCATCGACTCGCTCGGACACACCGTCGATGATGCTGTTGGCAAGGCGCGTTAGCGGCATGCTGGCGGGATTGATCACCGCGCCCTGCGCTTGCCATTCCGCGGCGATGGCTTGCGCAAGCGGCGCTGACGGCGCGGCAAGGATACGGCCCGCGGGAGTGTGTGCCGGCTTGCCATCGAGCAACACTTCAAAGCCGCCGACACCCGCGAAAGCCGCGCTGCTTACGGTCTCGTAAAACCGGCGGCGCTTCTCCGGCCCCGCCCCGCGCCGCGCCGCCTCGACCGGGTCTTGCCGCTGAACATTCTCAAACGGTTCGCGCATAACAGATTAGACCTTAGACCATAGCGAAAAAGGTGGTGCACAGCAGCGTAGCGTTCTGACCACCAATAAATTTCGGCTCGCTCCGCCGCGTCCACACAAAATCGTCATTATATCCAAAGCTTTAGCTCCATGACCTGACGCGTCACAATAGCCGAGCCCGGAGCCGGATCGTTCGCACCTGCAACGGCGTTTTAGTTAAGGACGACGAGCGACAAAACCTTTTTAAAACAAGCGGAAGCGGTGGAAATCCGCAGTCGGCGCGACTAGTATCCAGCCCCGGATTCGGCACGGAGCCTGTCCGCCGGAGGATGCCGATCCGCGCAGCAGCGTTGATACCCGTCAAAGCAACTCGGCGGGATGCTGCGTGCAAGAGAAGTGGAATGGAACCAACCAACATTTCAGCTCCGAACTACTTCCATAAGGTCGTAGATTGTCAGTGGGCGTGCCCCGCGCATACGCCCGTCCCCGAATACATCCGCTTGATCGCGGCGGGCCGCTACGGCGACGCCTACATGATCAATTGGCATTCGAACGTCTTTCCCGGCGTGCTCGGCCGCACTTGTGATCGTCCCTGCGAGCCCGCTTGCCGGCGCGGCCGTGTGGAGAAAGAGCCGGTCGCGATCTGCCGCTTGAAACGCGTTGCCGCTGACTTCAAGGACGATATCCGGGATCGCTTGCCGAAGCCGGCCGCAAGCAAAAACGGCAAACGCATTGCGCTCGTGGGCGGCGGCCCCGCTTCGCTTACCGTTGCGCGCGACCTCGCGCCAATGGGTTACCAATGCGCGGTGTTCGACCAGGATCCGCTGTCCGGCGGGATGATGCGCACGCAAATCCCGAAATTCCGTCTGCCGGAAAGCGTGATCGACGAAGAATGCGGTTACATTCTCGACCTCGGCGTCGAATTCAGCGGCGGCAAGCGCGTCGACAGTATGAGGGCGCTGCTGGCGGAGGACTTTGACGCGATCTTCGTGGGCTGCGGCGCGCCGCGCGGCCGCGATCTCGACATCCCCGGCCGCAAGGAAGCGGCAAAGAACATTCACATCGGCATCGACTGGCTCTCCAGCGTCTCCTTCGGTCACATCGACAAGATCGGCAAGCGCGTCATTGTGCTCGGCGGCGGCAACACCGCCATGGATTGCTGCCGGTCTTCCCGCCGGCTCGGCGGTGAAGATGTGAAAGTGATCGTCCGCTCCGGCTTCGAGGACATGAAGGCGTCCCCCTGGGAAAAGGACGACGCCATGCACGAGGACATTCCGATCTTCAATTACCTCGTGCCCAAAGAATTCACCCACGAAGGCGGCAAGCTCACGGGCGTCGTTTTTGAAAAGGTGAAAGCGGTGCGCGATGCCAAGGGACGCCGCGAACTCGTCCACACCGGCGAGCCCGACCAGCATTTCCCATGCGACGACGTGTTGGTCGCAGTCGGCCAGGAGAACGCGTTTCCATGGATCGAGCGCGATTGCGGCATCGAATTCGACAAATGGAACATGCCGAAGGTCGATACCAAGACCATGGCGTCGAGCAATCCAAAGGTGTTTTTCGGCGGCGACGCCGCTTTTGGACCGAAGAACATCATCTGGGCCGTCGCACACGGCCACGAGGCGGCGATTTCAATCGACCGCTTTTGCCGCGGCGCGGATATCAATGTCCGCCCGGCGCCGGAAATGAAGATCAGCAGCCAGAAGATGGGCATCCACGAGTGGAGTTACGACAACGAGATCGCCCCCGACAAGCGCTATCGCGTGCCGCATCGGGAAAAGGTCGTGGCGCTGCGCGATATCAGGGCCGAGGTTGAACTCGGTTACGACCCTGATCTGGCGCTGAAGGAGGCCGAACGCTGCCTTAACTGCGACGTGCAGACGGTATTTACCGGACAGCTGTGCATCGAATGCGACGCCTGCGTCGACATCTGTCCAATGGATTGCATCACCTTTACCGCGAACGGCGAAGAGGCCGATCTGCGTTCACGCCTGCAGGCTCCCGCCAAAAATCTCACGCAGGACCTCTATATCGGCAACAGCCTCAAGACCGGCCGCGTCATGGTCAAGGATGAGGATGTCTGTCTGCATTGCGGGTTGTGCGCCGAGCGCTGTCCCACCGGCGCGTGGGACATGCAGAAATACCTCATCGACATGACTCTCGCAGAACAAGCATGCCAATCCAGCGCGTAAACGACTTCGTCATCCGGTTTGCCAACGTCAACGGATCCGGTTCCGCCAGCGCCAACGAATTGTTCGCGCGGGCGGTCATACGCATGGGCATCCCGGTCGCGCCGCGCAACATTTTCCCCTCAAACATTCAGGGCCTGCCCACTTGGTACGAGGTGCGCATTTCCGAGTCCGGCCATCTCGGCGCTCGCGGCGGCACCGATTTCATGGTGGCGATGAACCCGCAGACCTGGGACAAGGACGTGGCCGGCATCGAGCCCGGCGGCTATTTGCTCTACGATTCGACCAAGCCGTTGCCGAAGTCGAAGTTCCGCGACGACGTCACTGTGATCGGTGTACCGCTCACCGCGATCTGCAATCGCGAATATACCGATCCGCGCCAGCGCCAGTTGTTCAAGAATATCATCTATCTCGGCGCGCTTTCCGCGCTGCTCGATATGGATGTGGCGGAAATCGAAAGACTCATCGGCGAACAATACAAGGGCAAGGAGAAACTGTTCGACGCGAACCGGCACGCGCTTCATCTCGGCCGCGACTGGGTGACCATGAACATCGAACACCCGATCGGTTTGCGGCTGCAGCGGGCGGATGCGGTCGGGGATCGCATCTTCATCGAAGGCAACTCCGCCGCCGCTCTCGGCGCCGTCTATGGCGGCGCCACCGTCTGCGCCTGGTATCCGATCACGCCATCCTCGTCGCTTGCCGAAGCCTTCACGCGCCACTGCCAGCGCATGCGCGTCGATCCGGCAACGAAAAAGAACAAGTTTGCCATCATCCAGGCGGAGGACGAGCTTGCCTCGATCGGCATCGTCATCGGCGCGAGCTGGAACGGCGCGCGGGCGTTTACCGCCACGTCAGGTCCGGGAATTTCGCTGATGCAGGAATTCCTCGGGCTTGCCTATTTCGCCGAAATTCCCGCCGTCATCTTCGACGTGCAGCGCGCCGGCCCCTCGACCGGAATGCCGACGCGCACGCAGCAGACCGATATCATTTCCTGCGCCTACGCCTCGCACGGCGACACCAAACACGCGCTGCTGTTTCCCGAAGATGCTACGGAAGCCTTCGAGTTCGGCGCCACGGCGTTCGATCTCGCCGACCGGTTGCAAACGCCGATCTTCGTGATGCTCGATCTCGACATCGGCATGAACCACCGGCTCTGCCGGCCGCTCGCCTGGGACGACAGCCGCAAGTTCGACCGCGGCAAACTGATGACGGCGACCGCGCTCGAAGCCGGCGCCGATTTCGGCCGCTATCTCGATGTCGACGGTGACGGTATCCCCTATCGGACGCTTCCCGGCACGCATCCGAGCAAGGGCTCGTTCTTCACCCGCGGCACGTCGCGCGACCGCTACGCCCGCTACACTGAAGAAGGGCCGGCCTATGCCGACAACATGCAGCGGCTGTTGCGGAAGTTCGAGACGGCGAAGGATTTGGTGCCGCGGCCGCTGCAAGCCAACGCGCATAAATCGACCAAGTATGGCGTCATCTATTTCGGCTCAACATCGCCCCCGATGGACGAGGCGATCGAGCTGCTTGAAGCCGATGGCCACGGGCTCGACCGGTTGCGGGTGCGCGCTTTCCCGTTCCATTCCAGCGTCACGAGCTTTCTCGCCGAGCACGATTTCACTTTCGTGGTCGAGCAGAACCGCGATGGCCAGCTCCGCTCCCTGATCGTCAACGAGTGCAACGTCGATCCGGTACGACTGGTGCCCATCCTGCATTACGACGGCACCCCGATCACCGCCCGGTTCATTGCGGGCGCAATCGGTGATCGTCTCGATGCGCTGAAAGTCACGCCGCTGCGCAAGGGCAAGGTTAAGTCATGACCTACGTCATTGCAGACATCCTTACTTCACCTCACCCTGGAGGGGAGAGGTCGGTTCGCGTAGCGAACCGGGTGGGGGTGATGGCGGAAAGATATAATCACCCCACCCCGTCGTGCTGCGCACGCCGACCCTCCCCCTCCAGGGGAGGGTGAAAGAGCTATTTAATGACCTACGTCATCAAGCCGAAATTCCATCATCCCGACCTGCCGAAAAATGAGCTCGGCTTCACCCACCGCGACTACGAGGGCGCTGTCTCGACGCTGTGCGCCGGCTGCGGCCATGATTCCATTTCCGCCTCCATCATCGAGGCCTGCTTCGAACTGTCGATCGCCCCGCACCGCGTGGCCAAGCTTTCCGGCATCGGCTGTTCGTCGAAAACCCCGACCTATTTCCTCGGCAACTCGCACGGCTTTAATTCCGTGCATGGGCGCATGCCTTCGGTGCTCACGGGCGCCAACCTCGCCAACCGCGACCTGATCTATCTCGGCGTGTCCGGCGACGGCGATTCGGCTTCTATCGGCTTCGGCCAGTTCGCCCACGCCATCCGCCGCGCCGTCGACATGGTCTATATCGTGGAGAACAACGGCGTTTACGGCCTGACCAAAGGCCAGTTTTCCGCCACCGCCGATCCCGGCTCGAAGTCCAAGCGTGGCGTGGTCAACACCGATGCCTCCATCGACCTAGTGGGCATTGCGCTCCAGGTCGGGGCAAGCTTCGTGGCGAGGTCGTTTTCCGGCGACAAGACGCAACTCACCCCGCTGATCAAAGCCGCCATCGAGCATCGCGGCGCGGCCTTCATCGACGTCATCTCGCCCTGCGTGGCGTTCAACAATCACCCCGGCTCGACCAAGAGCTTCGACTACGTGCGCGAGCACAACGACTCCGTCAACAGGCTCGATTTCATCACCGGGCGTGCCGCGATTACCGTCGATTATGCGCCGGGCAGCGTCGAGCTGGTGCAGCAACACGACGGCTCGACTATCGCACTGCGCAAGCTCGACGCCGAATACGATGTCCACGACCGCCTCGCCGCCATGCATTTCCTGGCGCAGCACGCCGCCAAGGGCCAGATCGTCACCGGTCTCCTCTATGTCGCCGCCGAAGCCGACGAAATGCACGGCCACCTCAACACCGTGGAGACACCGCTTAATACGCTGAGCGAGGCAGAACTCTGTCCCGGTTCGGCGGCGCTCGACAAATTCAACGCAAGCCTGCGTTAGTCAGCCATCTGTTAAGCGGCATCTTCGGCGGCGCGGCGCGCCGCTTCCTCCTCGAACGACGGCTGGAGACCGCGGCCTGTTTCAACAAAGCTCTTCAGGCTTGAGAGCACCGCCGGCCAGCCTTTGCTGATCAGCCCGAAAATCTTGCTGCCCTCGTCAAATTCATCGTGGATGATGGTGAGGCGGGTCTGGTCCCTGAGCGGCGTCAGCTCAAAGG
>Ga0302324_100002784_pt1 | contig 39822 bp, 26 predicted proteins | sample Palsa_T0_1_FD_201949 | JGI IMG/M metagenome (GOLD analysis project Ga0302324, IMG submission 201949) | Peat permafrost microbial communities from Stordalen Mire near Abisko, Sweden - Palsa_T0_1 | ecosystem: Environmental > Terrestrial > Soil > Palsa > Peat permafrost | place: Sweden: Abisko...
AGGCACGTCAACGAAGGGTGCGCGCTTCACGAAGGCTGATGAACTAAAGGACGAGAAAGGCGCACACATCGCCCATGATTGCGAACTTGATGAGGCTAAAGTGCGTTTCTTCGGAGACAGTATTTCCGTTGTCTACGGCAGCGAACATTATGTCGGCAAAGACAAGTCCGAGCCGAACGCAAAGGTTTGCCAAGTTTGGACCGACACGTGGCTGAAGCGCGGGGGTACGTGGCAGATCATCGCCTCGCAAGATAATCGCTGCGGAATGTAGGTAGCTAGAGAACGCCCGAGCTCTTGTTCTGCATAGGCGTGGTCGGTTGCGGCTTTTTATCTGAGCCAGAACCGGCGCGTCCAATTCGAACGGCTTGTTCGGGGCGGTTCTCACCGCCACCGGAAGTTACCCCAGAACGGGTAATGTCCGGGTTGGCGACTACTCGGCCATGTGGAATAAGGCTCCGGCACGCCCATCCGGGAGCTATTGCCGCCGCGCGGAAGGATGAAGGTGGTTACCCCGATTATGCGAGTCGGATTCCGGATGATTTGCTTCTCGAAGGGCACGGGCTACTCGTATCTGAGAGCCACAATTGGATCGACACGCATAGCTTTCCGGGAGGGTAGATAAGACGCGAGCAGCGCGATCGCCAGAAACACGAGCGAGACGCCGGCGAATGAGATGCTGTCGACCGTGTGGAGCCCATAAAGCACGCCCCGCAGCAAATAAGATGCTTCCTCTGCGAGACACATTCCTGCAACCAGTCCCGCGACCACGGGGCGAGTGCTTTCGCTCAGCATGAGGATCAGAACGTCACTCTTCTTTGCGCCCAGTGCCATGCGGATGCCCACTTCGCGGGTGCGCAGAACAACGACATAGCTGACGGTGCCGTAGATGCCCATCGAAGCCAGCAGAAGACCCAATATACCGACAGTCGAAGCGATAACCGCCGATATGCTCGAAGCGAGGAACGACTCCGTTTGGCGAAGCATCTCTTCAAGAGTGAAAGAGTATGCCACCAGATTTGGATCGACAGACGAGATCGTCGGCCCGATCGAATGAATGATCTGCGTCGGGGCAGCCTGGGTCCGAATCAGGATTGGGAAGTCCTGCAGCCGGCCATCGGGCATCGGGACATAGATCTGCTCGGAATCGGTTCCATTCAGCAACACTCCCCGTGTATCGTGAGCCACGCCGATCACCTGGTACGTCGGCCCATCGGGAGGAACCTCGCCTTTCACCTGGAACTGTCCCCCGGGCGCCAAACGCAGGCTGCGGCCTATCGGATTCTGCCTCGGCCAGAGCAGTTGCGCAGCCGATTCGCTCAGGATGACAACGGCCTCAGGCTGACCGGCTTGCGTTTGGAATCCGCGCCCGGCGAGCAGCGGAATGCCCAGCGTTTGGAAGTAGTTCGCCTGAACGTACGTGTAGTAGAGGATCGCACGCGTATTTTGCGCGGAGGGCTTTTCTCCATTCAGCGAAACAGCCGCTGTTCGAAGCCCGCCGCCGTCCGGCGCCCGTGCGCTGGTAATCGCAAGCACTCCAGGCAGAGCGGCCAGCCGGGTGCCAAGCTCGCGGACCAAGGTAGCCTGACGCGCGGCGTTGTATTTCTGACCCTCTGGAAATCGGAGTTCAAGACTCACGACGCGTTTGCTTTCGTAGCCGGTGTCCATCCTGAGTGCGCGAATCGAGCTTCGAATCAGCATGCTCCCTGCGATCAATAGCATCAGCGAGACGGCAACCTGGGCCGCCATCAGGAAGTTGCGCATCCGGCGACTGCGTACCTTGGCAGTTCCCGAGTTTGCCTTCAACGCGGACGAAAGCGCGGCTCCGGAGCTTTCCAGTGCAGGCGCTAACCCAAACAGGATGCCGGCCACCAGGCTGACGCAAAACACGTACGCAAAGATTCCCAGGTCCGGCGTCACATGGAAGATAAACGTGCCATATTCAGCCGGGAACGCATCCGCGATCAGAACCACCACCACCTGGAGGAAGGCCCAACTGAAAAGCAATGCAACCGCTCCGGCTATCAGACCCAGCAGTGCGCTTTCCGTCAACAACTGCCGGATGATCCGCGATCGGCTGGCTCCAAGCGACATCCGCATGCCCAGCTCATTCTGGCGCGATGCCGCTCGCGCCAGTTGCAGGCTAGCCACATTCGCGCAGGCAATCACCAACACCATGCCAACGGCGGCCATAATCAATAGAATCGCGTATTCCAGCCCGCCGTACAGCTTCATAGGGTAGGGAAATGGCGAGCCCGGCCAGATCACCGCCTTCGCCGCCTTGCCCAAATCGGAGTGAGGGTCGTGTAACGTACTAAGTTGGCCGGCAAGCAGGGTCATCTCCGCCTCTGCTTGATCGATGTCGACTCCAGGTGCCAGCCGCGCGAGCATCCTGCAACACAGGTTTTCCCGATTACGCAGCCAATTGTCGTCAGGATGAAGCAATGGCTCAAGATTGAGCGGAAGCCAAAAATCGGGCGCTTCCACATTGGTACCCACAAAGTTGTGCGGTGTGATGCCCACGATCGTAACAGCGATCCCATTCAGACGAACGGTCTTGCCGAGCACCGTCGGATCTCCGCCAAACCGCTTCTGCCAGTAGTTCTCGCTAATCAGTGCCGTTGGAAATGCGGAAAGCTTTGAAGATTCTCCAACCGCAAAGGTCCGGCCGCGCAATGCCCCAACCCCGAGAACCGAAAAGTAATTGTCCGAGACCAGAAACGTGCTGGCCGTTTCTGTGTTGCCGCCGTTCGGAAGCAGCCTCAGTATTCCCGCCAGCGACCCAGTCAACGAGCTGCGCTGGCTCACGACTCCTCCCGCTCCGGTAAGCGTAAGGTACTGCGGATTGGTGGCGGCAATCACTCCGTTGAAAGAATGGACCTGGTCCCGATACGCTTCGTAGTCGGGGATGCTAAAGAAGGCAAGCGGATTGACCGCCTGATCGCCTGAGCCTGAGTGCACCATCAGCGCTAGGTCAACCATCCGTCCGGATTCGCGAGCATCGATAGATCGCTTGAAGAACGCCTTGTAGGCGGTAAAAGCGGCTGTGTTCACCCCAATGCCAATTGCCAGTGCGAGAACCGCCGCAATGGTGAATCCGATGTTGCGCATCAACATGCGGGCTCCATAGCGCAGATCCAGGAGGAAGGTTTGTGGCAGGATCATGAGATCAATCTCGCTCATCCGCTCTCGCCACAGACTCGGATTCCCGAAACGGCGCCTCGCGTCACGACGAGCCTCCGCCAGCGTCATTCCATGGTCAACATTCAGTTGCTCGCGCATCGAGAGGTGGAACTCAAGCTCTTCGTCTTGCTCCCGTGCAAGTTTCTCTCTTCCGAAGAGGGCGCGTATGCGAGAGATCCATGCCATTGAGGGCCTCGTCGACTTATGCCGATTAGAATTCCAGCACCAGGGCGACCGCACCGGTGATCTTCTCCCAGTTCTGCCGCTCGGTGCTTAGCTGCTTGCGGCCCAGTGCTGTGAGCCGATAGAAGCGGGCACGGCGATTGTTTTCGCTAGTACCCCACTCGGAGACGATCCATCGCTCCTGTTCCATGCGATGGAGCGCGGGGTACAGCGAACCTTCTTCAACCCTCAGAATTTCGTTGGAGATGCGCTGGATGTGCAATGTAATGCCCCAGCCATGCATCGGGCCCTGTTCGAGAGTCTTCAGAACGAGCAAAGCCAGAGTTCCCTGGAGATTGTCGTTCTTCGTCTTTGCCATGACGGCAATACCCCTAGATATCTATAGAAGGATGCCGCCTTTTATTGCTCGTGTCAAGTTGCTCTGCAAACTTGCCAGAGGGTGAGCGACGTAGTATCGGTTCAAGTGGTAGAGATCCATATGGCCGAATAACCGGCAATTCGTCAGTTACTGCTTGAGCAACAGCCTGACTCGAACCGTCAGAGGGACAGAGTGATTCAGGCTGGAATGCCTTTCCCCATCCCTCGAAATCGACCGTGGTCTGGCCGGCATGCAGGATTAGTTAGTCCCCAAAAACGACCTTCTCGCCAGCAATCGATCACTTCCAAATATCGTCGCCAAACCGTCAGTTGTATTAGTTAGTAATTGGTAGGCATATACATCCGCAGAACATGGCGAGGGCGGAATGGGGCCACAATGGACGGGCTGGGGAGGCTTCTAGCCTCTCAGGGTGGCAGGGTGGCAGGATCAACTGATTCTCTAAGAAACGGCCAGGATCGGGAAGGGTTTTCGCTGCGGTGTATTTCCACAGTAAGTACATTATTTCCACGAAACAAAATGCGTGGACGCCCAGGAAACTCGCGTGGCAATTGAGTATTATCGACAACAACGGAAGAGAAATCTTCCAGCAGGAGAGAGTAGACGGAGGCCATCAAGAGCATCGGTAACGAGCTCGCGGATGGCCCAAGGAACTCTAACAGCGTCTTGATAATGGAATGGTGAGGAAACGCGGGCAAAGTCCGTGGATTCTGAAATAGTTCCGGATGATAGACGCTGTGACCTGGAAACCGAACCGGGTCTTCGACAAATCGGAGAGCAGAGGGCGACGTCTCCAAAGGATGTCGCCCTTTTACTTTTTCGGATGGGATCTCAATCAAGCCCAACCACCTGTCGCACCCTCTGTGACAGGAGTATACCCGTCTATTCAGCGCGCAAGGTCTCTGCGGGATCGATTCCTGCAACCCGCAGGGTGGGCACAATGGCAGCAACGACGGTGACAGAGGAGAGGATCAGGACCACGGTAAGAATGGTGCGGAGATCATAAACACCGACGCCGTAGAGCACGCTGTGCATCGCCCGCAATGCTCCCGCACAGAGGACCAAGCCGACCGCAAGTCCCAGCGCAGACGCTCGTAACCCGGGCGCTCCAACATGCACCATCGCTTGACGTACGGTGGAACCCAGAGCGACGCGGATGCCGATTTCCCGCGTCTTCTGGGCGACGATGTTGGCAACGAGGGAAAAGATCCCGACGCCACTCAACAGCAGAGCAAGAGCCGCCATCACTCCCAGCAACGCAACTTCCACGCGCTGCATCGCCAGGGTCTTCGCCAGCAGGTCACGCATACTATAGAAGCCTGAGAAGGGGAGATTCGGATCGACGCTCGCCATTGCGCGCTCCATCTGCGCGGGCAATCCCTCGACTGGCCCCGCGGTGCGAACGATCCAGCCTGGTTGGAACCAGACGTGAACCAGCAAAAGCAGTTTTGCATCCATCTGCGTAGCAGGAACGTACATTGTCTCTTCACCGGCGAGGGGCGCAGCAGGATCGATGCCGGGCGCCATGGCCACATCTTCCACCACGCCCACAATGACAATGTCTTTGTTCAGGTGGAATCCAAGCGGACTGGCGCCATGAAAATACTTGCGCGCAAAGGCCCGGTTGATGATGGCAACGTGCTGCGTATCGGGGCCATCCCCATCGGAAAAGGAGCGTCCCATCAGAATCGGAATCTGCAGGGTCTCGAAATAAGCAGGTGTGGTATACACCTCATCGACCGTGACTGCCAGCCCTGCCTGCTTTCCGTCACTGATGGTCAACCCGCCGTTAATCAAAGAGCGCTCATATGGCAAACTCAGGCCAACCGCGGCCTGCTGCACGCCAGGAATCTGGCGCATGGCAGCGGTGCTGTCATGGAGCAGCTTTTGAAACGCAGACGCGTCGTGATAGCGCGCATCATCGAGCGATGCTCTGGCTGTCATGACTCCCGATGGATTGAATCCCGCCGGCAAGGTCTGCAGGTGGACGAGAGTACGAAGGAGAAGTCCGGAAGCGGCCAGCAGCACGACTGTCAGCGCAATCTCGCTCACAATCAAACCCTGTCGCAAGCGCAAATGTTCACCGGCGGTCGTGGTGCGGCTGCCGATAGCGGAGCGCAGATCGAATGTTCGCGTAGTGAGTGCCGGAAGCATGCCAAAAAGTATGCTGGTCAACAAAGAAAGAAAAAGTGTAAACGCCAGCACGCGGCCATCCAGCGGTACGCTGGCGACAGGAAGAAAGTGTTCGGGCAGAAGCAGAAGCAATCCGCGTAATGCGACGAAACCCACCGCTACCCCGGCCGCTCCGCCTGCAATTGCCAGCAGCAGATTTTCAATCCAAAGTTGTTTTTCAATTTGCCAGCGTGAGGCGCCCAGCGCCAATCTGGTTGCGAATTCCGGCGTTCGCCGCAGCATGCGCACCAACGTCAGACCGGCGAGATTGGCGCAGGCAATCAGGAGGATGAATCCTGCTGCCAGCATCAACGTCAAGACCTGTGGGCGCACTTTGGCCGTCTGCCCTTCTTGCAGGGGAACGGTGTGGAAACTCACGGTAGCGCCAGGGTTGTCAGCTAGTTCATAGCGATTGGCGCGGAGAGCCCAGGCGCGGTTGATCTCTGCATCTGCCTGCTGCCAGGTGGCGCCATGGCGCAGCCGGATGATGGCCTCAAAGTTCGTTCCCCCTCCTTCGCCCTCACGGCTGGGCTGAAGCGCTGTATAGAGGTCGGCATTCAGGGGAGTGGTTGCGTTCTCGGCAAGCACACCGATGACTGTGTATGGCTCGCCTCGTAACAGGATCTTGGTGCCCAGAATCTTTGCATTGGAAGCGAACGTGCTACGCCATAAACCGTAGCTCAAGATGGCGGCCTGTGGTCCGTGTGGACGGTCCTCCGCTTCGGAGAAGTTCCGCCCGAAGAAAGGATGAATCGCGAGTACGTCAAGGTAGTGGGCGGAAATGCGTCCCGCACGCAAATACCGGATCCGGGAATCCGTCTCAAGGTTCATGCCCGAGGTGCGCATACTTGAAACAGCCGCCACCGCTGCGGGGACATTGTCGCGCAGCAGCTCCCATTGCTCACCATTCACGTGATGTCTTTCATCAGAAGCGATGGGGCCGGAGATCCGGGTAAAAATTGTGCCCATCCGTTCGGGCTGCGCATAAGGCAGACTCTTGAGCATGAGCACATTCACGACGGAAAAGATAGCGGTGTTAGCGCCGATGGAAAGCGCTAATGTAACGATCACCGTGATAGTGAAGCCAGGGTTGCGCCAAAACTGCCGCACTCCGTAACGTGCGTCCTGCCAGACAAGCTCCGCAGCGGAGCCGGCACGATGTTCCCTCACTGCTTGTTTTACCTGCTCAATGCCCCCAAAGTCGGCCATAGCCGTGCGGTGGGCTTCGGCCGCGGACATGCCCGCGGCGATCCGTTCATCCGCCATCATCTCTACGTAGGCTCGGACTTCTTGGTCGAGCTGGCTCTCAACTTGTTGTTTGCGAAAAAGATTGCGCAAGGTGCTGTGGATGCGGGAGCAGAGTTTCATCGTCCTCTCCCTTAGGTTGCCTTCAACGCATTTGCCATGGCGACGGCCACCCTGGTCCATTGTTCTGTTTCAACATCCAGCTGGCCTTTGCCCGCCTTGGTGAGGCGATAAAACTTCGCCCGCCGGTTATTTTCCGATTCGCCCCAGAAAGAGCTCAGCCAACCCGCTTCTTCCATACGGTGAAGAGCCGGAAACAAGGAACCAGGCTTGACCAGAAATGTCCCGTGAGTGATTTGCTCAATGCGGCGCGAAATACCCAGACCGTGGAGCTCTCCCGTGCCCAGTGCCTTGAGAATCAACAGGTCGAGTGTGCCTTGCAGGAGATTTGTTTGCTTTGAGCTCATCCAGTTATTCCTATTGAATCTCTATACGAGAGTGCACTCTCCTCATACAGATTGTCAATAGGAGCCCCCCCTTTGGCCCTGAGCAGGGAGACTTCTGGCAGCCGTATACTGTCACCTGTCCCAGGGGTGAACATGCCGGCTGTTTCGATTGCGCCCACGATGCTCTCTGTCTCCAGAAAACGGGAGGGAGTACAACTGTGATCCCTAGAGCGGCAGGCAATGTGAGGGCATGAGAAGAGGACTGTTGGTTCGCCTTTCGGATTTTGCTTTCTTCCTGATGATGGTCTCTTTGATGACGGCGCCCAGTCTGGCGCAACAAAAGGATGCGCCGGACGCGGAGAAGAATCCCTTCGCAGGAACCGCATCCGCGATCGCCTCCGGCAAGAACCTCTTTGAGCAAACCTGCCAATCGTGCCATGGGGGAGAGGCGCGGGGTGGTCGAGGTCCGGCATTGTCGTCGGGAAATTTCAGGCATGGCAACGAAGACGGTGACTTGTTTCGTACCATCCGGACGGGGGTCCCCGGCACGCAGATGCCTGCCTTCGCGCTCCTGCCGGCCGACAACGTCTGGCAAATCATTACCTATCTGCGCAGCCTCGATACCAACAACGCTGGAGTCAACGAGGCCGCAGCCGGTAATGTGTCAGCCGGGCAAGAGCTGTTCTGGGGCAAGGGCGGCTGCGGACGGTGTCACGAAGTGAATGCCCGTGGAATGGATATTGGCCCAGACCTGTCCGGCGCGGGGAAAAATTCTGCAGAGTACCTGCACAGCATGATCCTCAATCCCAATGCCGGCGGGGGAACCGTGCGCTGGTTCGGGCCAAGCGGCGTGACGGTTAAGACTCGTGATGGCCTGGTGGTTACCGGGATCAAGCGTGCCGAAGACAACTACACCCTGATCATGACGGACCTGAGCGGCAAGCTGCGCAGGTTCGATCGAGCAGATATTCTCGACGAACACGGCGAAACAGAGTCGCTGATGCCGGATAACTACAGTCAGCTGCTCTCTCCGGTGGAGATCCAGGATCTGGTCGGGTATTTGAAAAGCCTCAAGGTCCGCGATCTTACCAAGACCATCCAAGTGGAGTTGCCGGGCGGGTTGAGTTTCTTTAGGCTACGCAACGCCGGGTCGGAGCCGCAGAATTGGCTGACTTATTGGGGCAACTACCAGGGCCACCACTTTTCCACGCTCAGCCAAATCACTCCGGGCAACGTTGAGCGGCTGCAGGCACAATGGTCCGTGCAGATGCCCGCGGGGCCGGTGCTCGAGGCCACGCCGCTGGTCGTGGATGGCATGATGTACATCACCTACACCACTGCAGAGACGGCAGGAGTGTACGCCGTTGACGCCAAGAGCGGGCTAACGATATGGGAATATGACCGCCGGCAAAAAGCGATCAGCCCAAACCAGATTAATCCTTTCAACCGGGGCGTGGCGGTGCTGGGAAACCGCGTCTTCTTCGGCACGCTGGACGCAGCACTCATTGCCCTCGACGCGCGCAGTGGCCGCATCCTTTGGGAAACCCAGGTGGCCGACACCATGTCAGGCAATTCCATGACCGGAGCGCCGCTGGCGGTGAAAGACAAGATCATCGTCGGGGTGGCTGGCGGAGAATTCGGCATCCGCGGTTTTATTGATGCCTACGATCCCGCAACGGGCAAGCAACTGTGGCGGTTTCATACCATCCCGGGTCCGGGCGAATTTGGCAACGGCACCTGGGCGGGTGAGAGTTGGAAACACGGCAGTGGAGCCGCCTGGTTGACCGGTAGCTATGATCCGGATCTCGATACATTGTATTGGACGGTCGGCAACCCGGGCCCTAGCATGAACGGAGCCGGGCGTGAAGGCGATAACCTCTTTACCTGTTCGGTCGTCGCCCTTGATCCGGAGACCGGGGCAAGAAAATGGCACTATCAGTTCACCCCTGGAGACACTCATGACTGGGACGCCAATGAAGACGTGATATTGGCAGATGGCGTGGTGGGAGGAGTCAAGCGCAAGCTACTGCTGCAGGCCGATCGTAACGGAATGTTTTACGTGCTCGACCGGACCGACGGAAAGTTCCTCTTCGCGAAACCGTATGTCAAGCAGACGTGGAATAGCGGCTTTGAACCGGATGGCCGTCCGGTTTTGTTGCCGGGGTGGAAGTCCTCGCCCAAAGGCAATATTGTTTCTCCCATCCTGATTGGAGGAAGCAATTGGCAAAATCCATCCTACGATCCCGGCCACTCGATGATGTACGTGGTAGCCTTCGACGGTGATATGGGATACCGCAGCGTTCCGGTGAATTATGAGGCCGGGCGGCAATATCTGGGCGGAGCACCCTACCCATCCAATGAGCCAGGCAAAAGCAGCTTGTTGGCCATCGACACCAACACCGGGGCGGTGAAGTGGCAGTATCCAACTTTCCGCCCCTCTTTGGGCGCGGGTGTTCTGGCTACCGGCAGCGGCCTGGTCTTCCTCGCCACTGGAGATGGCAATTTGATTGCGCTGGAATCGACTACGGGCAAGTCACTGTGGCATTTCCAGACAGGAGCGTCGATCGCTTCTTCCCCGATAAGCTATGCGATCGAGGGAAGGCAGTTCGTGGCCATTTCTGCAGGAGATGCGGTCTACACTTTTGCTCTCCCGAACCTATAGAGGTGACTCCGTGCTTAGGGTTTCACTCCCACGTTATCTTGGTCGCCGAAGAGAGCATTTGATTTGGCGGCGGACAACTCCAACGAGTCTCGCTCTGCTTTGGATTGCCAGTCTTCCACTATGCCCCAGGGTATCCTCGGAGAGGCCGGTAACGGCCAGGCTTGGAGCCATCCGCTGTCCAGCCGAGCATAGCAGGCACTCATTACCGAATTTATATAAAGTGGGTCTATGAAACGCCGCGGGACGCGACACTCTGAGTTGGGTTTGATGGTTGAGGAAGACAGAACGGAGATACGTCTGGCCCAGGAAGAGGACGCGGAACAGATAGCCTCATGCCTGACGCTTGCCTTTGAGGCGTTTCGGTCTCAATATACCAGCGGCGCATTCAAGGACACGGTTCTCAGTCCGGAAGCTGTTCGGGAACGTTTGGGTTCCATGAACGTCTACGTGGCTGTCGCGGGCGAGACGATGGTCGTTGGTACACTGGCTGCCGCTGCTTGCGGGGAGGAAGGTCATCTCCGCGGAATGGCGGTATGCCCTGAATGGCAAGGCCGCGGCCTCGCGGAACAATTATTGACCAGAGCTGAGAGCGATTTAAAAGCAGCAGGATGCCGATGCGTAACTCTCGACACGACCGTCCCTCTGCAAAGGGCAACACGCTTTTACGGGAGAAATGGTTTTGTTCGATCTGGTAAAGTCGTCGACTTCTTTGGGATGCCGCTGCACGAGTTCGTAAAACAACTAGGCTCGGAAGAATAAGCCGGCCCTATCATGCCGGACGAATTACCGGATTCTGAATTGATCTGCGCCAACAGCGTCCCGGGAGTTTTTCTCACTGAAGAAGAATCTCCGCGCGAGCCCCGGACTTTAGTACGGAGACTGTAGTTTCTACATTTCAGAGAGGGTGAACAGATCCAAATCTGCGGATGGGCAATTTTTCTGGGTGTCACCGCTCTGATGCCATGTATCAGGGCACGACTTTCGTTGGCCGTAAACGATTGAGAATACGACGGGCTTTAGAGTCTGCGTGAGAACTCGAAAAACAGACATCAGGTGGGAGAAATTCGAGAGCGGGCAAGAGAGGCAGGGGCTAAAGCCCAAAATATTTTCAATCGTGTGCGGCACGACTAAAGTCGTGCCCTGATACAAAACAGAGCTTTTTGCGCAGCCGGTAAAGTTGTCCCCTGAGGGAAGTCGAGTTCTCACGCAGGGGCTTTACAGGCTGCGGAAAAAGCCGGGTTACAGCGAAATCGCAGCCCTCAGCGGCTGAAGCCGCGTTGATTCAACAGTGGTTACGTACGGGCTGAAGCCCGTACCCTTCAAAAAGCAGAGTTTTTCCGCAGCCTGTTTAGCCCCTGCGGGCATCTTTCTATCAGCGCACAAGAGAATTTAGAAGATAGAAAAAACGTACCTCAGCGGCTAAAGCCGGGTAGGGCCATGTTATTTACGGCACGGCTGAAGCCGTGCCCTTCCAGAACCGAGTTCTCACACACGCCCATTAGCCCCTGAGGGCTCCTTTACGGGTCTCATGCAGACTCTAAAAGCCGTCTATGGCAGTGTCATTTACGGGCCGCAACCAAGCAGTCCCGCAGGGACGACACATCCCGGCTCAGGCCGTGCCCTTCCAGGACCAACAGACTCTTTAGCCCCTGAGGCGCGTCTTTGTTCCCGGTCCCGACTAGGACGGGCATTTCGTTGCGGGATACGCCATGGCAGGGGGCTATAAAGCCCGACGTTTTCTCAATCGTTTGCGGCCCGACTAAAGTCGTGCCCTGATACAAAACCAAAACACGACATCCCGACCGGAGTGTCGATGGGCTGCATATCCAATCGCTGCTCTAAACCGCAATCACTCGGAAAGAATAGGTTCCTTGACGTCCTCCGTCCTCGGCCCCAGCGCTTTGTGGCGTTCAAGGAAACGAACGCAGGCGTTCCAACGCAAAATAGGATCGTCGTTGCCGGCCGGCCGTAGGCGTTCGGCTTCCTCGAATAAGCCCAGCGCCTTGACGATCCAGTCGTAAACATTGCCGCTAGACCCCAGTCTCCCGGAATCATGGGACGCCTTTGCGCGCCGTTCCCAGGCGATGCCGGAATAGTAAGCACGATCGTAGGCCGAATCCAGGCCGGCTATCTCTGCCACCGCGGCGGCAAAGGCCTTATCGTCTCTGGGGAACTCATCGGTCAGCGCCAGAATCAGGCTGATGCGCGCCTCCCGGTTCGCCGGGGCGACGTCAAGGATATCGCGGCAAATGCTTTCAGCTTCGGTGGGCTCGTTCAGCAAGCGGTAACGCTCGGCCTTCGCCAGAGCGCCGTCGAGGCTGGTACGAGAAATGGGCTTGAGTGCGTACATAAAAACCCCCTTTTCCTAGAGGATGTTAAACAACTGCTTCAACGGATCGAAGAACCGGTCCACCACCCGCTCTTTGAGTGGAATAATCGCGTTTTCTGTAATGGTGATTGACTCCGGACATACCTGCCGGCAGCAGGTGGTGATGTTACAGTAACCGATATTGTGTCGTTTTCTTAAATCACCGACACGATCTTCGCTATCGAGAGGGTGCATTTCGAGGGCAGCGGCGTACACCAGCAGGCGGGGGCCGATGAACTCCTCTTCTTTGTGGTGCTCGCGCAGGACGTGACAAACATCCTGACACAGGAAACACTCGATGCACTTGCGAAACTCCTGCACCCGTTCGACGTCGGCCTGCTGCATCCGCCAGGTTCCATCGGGCAGGTCGGGAGAACGAGGCCTGAAGGGCTTGATGGTCTTCTTGGCCCGGAAGTTCCATGACACGTCCGTGACCAGATCGCGGATCAGCGGAAAAGTGTGCATCGGCTCCAGGATGATGGGCAGGTTCAGGTCGAGATTGCTCAGCCGCGTCATGCACATGAGCTTTGGTATTCCGTTGATTTCCGCCGAGCATGACCCGCATTTGCCGGCTTTGCAATTCCAGCGCAGCGCAAGGTCAGGGGCCTGCTTAGCCTGGATGCGGTGCACGGCGTCCAAAACCACCATGCCCTCCTCGACCGGCGTGACATAGTCCTCGAAGCGGCCACTGGCTGCATCTCCGCGCCAGATGCGGAACATCGCTTGCGTTGCCATCCAACCCCCTTAAGTCATTTCCTGGTGCTTCTCCCTATTTCATCTCTTGAATCACTGCTTGCAACTCATCGGGCACAGGCGGGAGCGCGCGCTTCTCCACCAGCATTTCGCCATCCGTCCCGCGCTGGACGACGATGTTGTGCTTGCCCCATTCAGGATCTTTGTTGGGATAATCTTCGCGGAATTGCGCGCCCCGGCTCTCTTTGCGGAGCAGCGCGGCGCGGGTAATCGCCTCCGATACCAACAGCAGATTGGCGAGATCGATCGCCGTGTGCCAGCCGTTGTTGTACTGGCGATGTCCGGCGATGCCCACGTTCTCTGCTCGCCCCTCGAGCGCTGCGATGACACTCAGTGCCTGTTGCATTTCACTTTCGGTGCGAACGATGCCTACCAGGTCCTGCATGCTTTCCTGCAGATCATATTGAATCTGGTACGGGTTTTCGCCAGTTGCGCCGCGATCGAAGGGTTTGAGGGCATCTTTGGCGGTGTTCTGCAGCTGCTCCTCGTCGACCACGCCGTGGGTCCCATTTGCCCGGGCGAATTCTGCGGCATAGCGGCCGGCGCGGCGCCCGAAGACCACCAGGTCAGAGAGCGAATTGCCGCCCAGCCGATTGGCGCCGTGCAGCCCCGCTGCTGCTTCTCCCGCAGCAAACAGCCCCGGCACGTTGGACATTTGCGAATCACCATCCACCCGGATGCCGCCCATCATGTAATGCGTGGTGGGGCCGACTTCCATCGGCTCTTTGGTGATATCCAGATCTGCCAGCTGTTTGAACTGGTGATACATGCTGGGCAGCTTGCGCTTGATATGCTCCTCCGCCTTTGGCAGATGCTTCTTGATCCAGGCAATATCGAGAAAAACCCCGCCGTGCGGCGTGCCCCGTCCTGCTTTCACTTCGCGATTGATGCAGCGGGCGACGTGGTCGCGGGTGAGCAGTTCGGGCGGCCGGCGAGCATTCCTGTCGCCCTGGGTGTAGCGCCAGCCTTCCTCTTCGTTGTCCGCCGTCTGCTCTTTGTAGAGGTCGGGAATTTCGTCGAACATGAATCTCTTGCCTTCGCTGTTACGCAACACGCCGCCCTCGCCACGCACGCCTTCGGTCACCAGGATGCCGCGCACACTAATGGGCCAGACCATGCCTGTGGGATGGAACTGGACAAACTCCATTTCTTGCAGTTCGGCCCCCGCACGGTAGGCGAGCGCCAGTCCATCGCCGGTGTATTCCCAGCTATTGCTGGTGACCTTGTAGGCGCGGCCGATGCCGCCGGTGGCCACCACCACCGCTTTCGCCTGCCACAACTGGAAGAGGCCCTTCTCCCGGTCGTACCCGCAGGCTCCTACGACGCGCCCCGAGTCCAGCAGGAGGCTGAGCACGGTGCACTCCATGTGGACCTCCATGCCGCAGTGAATGCCGTGGTCCTGCAGAGTGCGAATCATCTCCAGGCCGGTGCGGTCGCCGACGTGCGCCAGCCGGGGATATTTGTGACCACCGAAGTTTCGCTGCAGGATGCGACCGTCCTTGGTGCGGTCGAACAGTGCGCCCCAGGCTTCCAGTTCGCGCACGCATTCCGGCGCTTCTTTGGCATGCAGCTCTGCCATGCGCCAATTGTTGAGGTACTGCCCACCGCGCATGGTATCGGCAAAATGGACGCGCCAGTTGTCGCGATCGTCGACATTGGCCAGAGCCGCTGCGATGCCGCCCTCGGCCATCACGGTGTGCGCTTTGCCCAGTAACGACTTGCAGACGACTCCCACTTTTGCGCCGTGAGCCGCAGCTTCGATGGCGGCTCGCAGCCCAGCCCCACCTGCACCGATGACCAGAACGTCATAGGAGAACCGTTGGAACTCCGGCATCTACAGGATTCTCCAGTCGTGCCAGATCCCCATCGAGCAGAGCCGGACGTAGATATCCGAGAACCCTACCCAGAACAGGCTTGCCCAGGCCCACTTCTGGTGTTTTGCATTCAGACAGCTCACACAGTCGTAGAGCTTGTGCCGGACCGGGTGCTCCGAGATCTGATCGAACGTGCCCCCAACCAAGTGGCGAAAGGCGTGACAGCCGAAAACATAGCCGCCCAGGAGCACCACGTTCACCACCAGCACCAGGCTTCCCACCCCGATGCCGAAACCATTGGGGAAGCGGAAGGATACCAGCGCGTCATAAGCCAGGAAGGCCCACACCAGGTAGGAGAGCCGTAGAAAGTAGCGATGGAAATTTTGCAGGATCAGGGGAAAGCTTCGTTCGCCGAGATACTTCTTGCGCGGCTCGCTCACTGCACACGCTGGAGGATCGGCCCAGAACGACTTGTAATAGGCGCCGCGGTAGTAGTAACAGGTGAGCCGGAAAAGACCGGGAATCCATAGGATGAGAAGCGCCGGCGAGAAATGGAGAAAGCTGGGGTACCAGGCCGGCTTGGGACCGAAGAGGGCGTGGGGCGAGGAGCCGAAGAGTTCGGGAGAATAAAAAGGCGAGATATAAGGGCCAAAGGTGTAGTGGTTGCCCTGCCACGCCGCCCAGGTGGAGTAAACCAGGAACGCGCTTAAACCCAAAAGAACTGCCGACGGCGAAATCCACCATGGATCGCGCCGAGAAGTCTGGCCGAACCTGCCGCCCTTCCAGACGACATCGGGAGTTGCCATCTTCGCCTCCGGGGAAGAGGATCCACCCTTTTCGCCGATGGCACGGGATTATATAGACGGAGGAACTACGCCGCCAAGTGGGTCGCGGAATAAACCGGGCGAAACCAGGGCGAAGTGGCCAAAAGTTAGTTACTTTGGGCAGGGCGAAACGGGAGGGCGCCGGCATCTTTTCCGCATCCAACTTCTCTCTTGCACTGGTGTTTGTATAGTGCAGGGTGCGCGCGATGGGGAAACGTCTTCGCAGTTCCTGGCTTGGGCTTATGTTGCTGCTCTTTCTCACCGCACAGGCGCCGGCAAAGCTAGCCCTGTTGCTGGAAGAGCCCTACGGAACCTTTGGATATGTCAACCCCACCGGTCACGCCGCCATTTACCTGTCTGATGTGTGCGCGGCATCGCCAACCGAGCTTCGTCCCTGTAAGCCGGGGGAATACGGTGTGGTGCTCAGCCGTTATTACCACGTCGCCGGATACGATTGGCTGGCTATCCCACTGATCCCTTATCTCTACGCTGTGGATCGCGTTTCTGAGGTCCCCGCGACGGCAGACCGGGCCGGCGAATTGACCCTCCGCGATGCATGGCGCCGCGAACATCTTCGAGATCTGGTTCCGGACGCCCGGGATGGCGGGCCTCCTCAGGGAGATTGGATTCAACTGGTCGGAGGCCTCTATGACCGGAAGATCTACGCGTTCGAGGTGGAAACAACGGCCCAGCAGGATGAGTCACTTATTGAAACATTCAACGACAAAAGCAACCGCAGCCACTTCAACCTCTTGTTCCACAATTGTGCGGACTTTTCGCGCGGGTTGGTTGACCTGTACTACCCGGGATCGGTACGCCGTAGCTTTACTGCCGATCTGGGCATGACCACCCCCAAGCAGCTGGCGAAAGACCTGGTTCACTACGCCGGGCGACACGAGGAATTGGACTTAGAGATCTTTGTTCTGCCGCAAGTGGAAGGGAGTATACGCCGCAGTGACCATATCGATGGAGTAGCGGAGGCTATTCTGCGCAAGAAATATGTGATTCCCATCGCCTTCCTGCAACCGTACTGTGCGGCGGGATTTGCAGTCACCTATCTCGCCACTGGACGCTTCAATCCCAACAAGAATGCCGTCCCGCTCGACCGCGCCGATGTGGTTAAATCCCTCGTTGACCAGGGCCCACCCGTGCAGCAGGAGGGCGTTCGCAGCCCGCTGATTGTCCAGCTGCGCTCGCATATGACTATGGCTAAGCAAACCGTCGAAGGCAAATGAGCGGCTGGGATTCCGATGGACGCCACCGACGGGGTACCAGCTGAAAGAAACGGGGAGTATCATTCCGATGCTACCCCCCTGGCAACATGATTGACGTTGCGAGTGAAACCGCCGTGACAACCAGGATCCTGCGCATCAAATCGCTTCTGTTGGATATCTGCTGTACTGCTTCGTTGTCGGTCGCGATGCACCCGGAAATGCAGGGGCAGCGAGTGCAGGCCGCTTGTTGTCCTCAAGAAGTGCATCGCGCGCCGCAGACAGTAAACCGCATTGGGTTGCCCTACCCATCCGAAGCTGCAAGCAACCCTCTTAAATTAGACCGGCGTCTGATTGTCATTGGTTTTATGGGCGGCCGCATCAAGGGCGACAATTTGGTTCATATCGAAGCTCGCCTGGCGAAGCAGTTGCGACAGCGCTATCCGCTCGCCGTGCACGCCGCGGTCTTTGCCAATCACGACGGGCAAATCGCTTTGCGGACCGTGCTTGAGCTGCTAGACAGCAACCGAGATGGCCGTCTGAGCAATGAGGAAAAAGAGGCGGCCCGTATCGTCATCTTCGGACATAGCTGGGGTGCGTCGGAGACGATCGCACTTGCCAGGCGATTGAACGAACTCAGTATTCCGGTCCTGCTGACGATCCAGGTCGACAGCGTACAAAAGTCAAATCAGGACGACGGGGTTATTCCGCCTAATGTGGGCGAAGCAATCAATTTTTATCAGTCAGAGGGCCTCCTCCATGGCCGAAGGTTGATCACGGCGGTGGATCCCAAAAAGACGACCATTCTGGGGAACTATGAGTCAAGCTACAAGCGAAATCCCGTATCTTGCGCAGGATATCCGTGGTTTGCACGAGCCTTTATGAAGCCGCATATCGAGATCGAGAACGACCCGTCTGTGTGGAGCAAGATCGAGGCACTCATCCAGACGAAGGTCCTCGGAAGCGAGCTGCTCTAGGAGGCTGCGGAAAAAGTCGCTGTTGGGCAGAAAAGACGTACCTCAGGGGCTAAAGAGTCTGCGTGAGAACTCGAAAAACAGACATCAGGTGGGAGAAATTCGAGAGCGGGCAAGAGAGGCAGGGGCTAAACAGGCTGCGGAAAAACTCTGTTTCGCGTGAAATCCCAGCCCTCAGCGGCTAAAGCCGTACTGATACTAGATCGGATACGTACGGCCTAAAGGCCGTACCCTTCAAAAACTTGGGTTTTTACGCAGCCTGTAAAGCCCAAAATATTTTCAATCGTGTGCGATACAAAACAGAGTATTTTCCGCACCCTTAAAGCTGTTTTCCGACACAAAATCGAGTTCTCACGCAGACTCTTTAGCCGCCTCCGCGTTCAGCCGGATTTCTGCGAAATTTGCCGCCTGAGAATAGTTATGCGATTGGGAGCAGCTCATTCGTTTGTTTCACCGGTTTTGTGCATCCAAGCACTTGGTCTTAAATGTCTCGAATCGCGGGCGTGCAGGATTTGAGGTCCCTTGCAGGGACAATGATCGACCGAGGAGAAAACATGAAATATAGCATGACAGCAGTGTTGATTCTGGCATCCCTCACGGCGGTTGCTTCCGCCCAAGACTGGTACCACGATCGGGAGGCGCGCTACCAGGGCGAACAGTGGCGGCCGCAGGTGTTCTCCCAGGTTGGATCAGATCTTGACCACATCTGGAGCGCTCGAGGTGCGAGCGAAAAGGAAAACGCGCGTCTCGACAGGACCAAACAAGAGCTCGCCAAAATGCAGGGCGACCTGGATCAAGGCCGTTTCGACAACGGTCTTCTGAACGACGTCATCGATTCGCTCAAAAAATCGGCCAATGATGAGCGGCTGGCGCCTCGCGATCGAGCTGTGCTGAACGACGATCTCGAACGGCTCCACGACTACCAGGTGAATCACGACCACTGGACCCGTTAGCTATCCGAAGGAAGGGGCGCGCGTCTCAGGCAAAATGTTCGCACCAAGAGGGGGGATTCTTCGCTGGGAAAAGAGAACAGGGGGGCCTAGAGAATATCCCTGAAACAGCTGGAATCCTTCCGCCAACGCGGCCTCAAATTCTTCCCCACTTTCGATTTTCTCGGCGACGAGAATGGTGCTGCCCTTCACGCGGCGGACAATCTCTCTGCGCTCCTGGCCGGCAGAGAGACGGAAGTCGACTTTGACATAATCCGCGAGGGCGAGCAGGACTTCCGTCTTTGCGGAAATTTGAAAGTCATCGAGCGCGATCTGGTAGCCCAGGGCTTTCATTTTGCGGCAGGCGGACACCACCTCCAGGCTGGGTTCGACATCTTCCAACAGCTCAAGCACGGCGCGCGTAGGAAGCAGAGTCAACGACCCTCCGGTAAACGCTTCGCCGGTGCAATTGATAAAGGTGCGCGAGCCCCTGGTGAGCTCGTCGAGCCCATGGAGCAGCCAGTCGTCAATCATGGTCTGGGTGGCCGTTTCCGGGTCGCCGGTGAACCGGTTTTCCCACCTGCTACGGGATAAGGCTTCGTACCCGAAGATCTTTCTCCTAAGATCGAAGATGGGTTGGAGCGCAACGAAGCGGTAATTACCTGCTTCAGAACCAGGCGGCGCCCAAGGAGCTTCTCTCCATTCGCCATAGGCGTCGCCGAGCCGCCGAGCCATGCTTTGCCGCTGCGCTGAACGGAAGAATTTCAAAATATAGTCTCCTTGTAGCCAGTACGCCAGCTGGTAGAGATGGGTACGACCTTGCTGCTCAACTTCTTGAGGCGCTCCCGCTCAATTTGTTCTGGCGGCTGCTCCATCCATGCATCCCACCTCGGCTCATCCCACCAGGTCCAGGCTTCCCAACCCGGAAGCACAGCGAGCATTTCGATCAAGGCAGCGTCCAGCAGTTCCATCTCGTTGGGTATCGACATCCCGGACCTTGGCGCTACGGGGGTGCTGGTCTGGGAGAATTCCCAGGGAATCCATGTGGCGTCGGCGTAGAAGATCCGGGGTTCAGAGAGGATGGCGAACCGCTCCATGACGTTTTGTAACTCGTGCATGTTACCCGGCCAGGGATAGGACCGCAGCAGATCCATGGCGGCCTCGCTGAGGTCCGGCAGCCGTTTTTCCTGTCTTGCTGACCGGCAGGCGAGAAAGTAACAATGCAGGAAATAGCGGGCAAGAGCCGGTATATCTTCTGTTTGGTCACGCAGGGGTGGAAGAGTGATGGAGACTTCATTGAGCAGATCAAAGAGACCGCGGAGGAAGGTTCCGGCGTTGGTGGCAGCCTGCAAATCGTGACGGGTGGAAGCAATCAGTCGCGGGGAGCGGTTTGGGCCGGTTGACACAGCCTCCAAGTCTTCGAGAACTCTCAGCAGGACGCTCTGCGCCTCGAGGCCCAGATCGTCGATAGCTTGTAAAAAGATCGTTCCCCCCTCGGCCAGCTGGAAGCAGTCGAGACGTGGTTGCGCCTTGGGGGAATGGCTGCCTTTCCGCTGACCGAATAGCTCGGACGCTATCAGCTGAGGCTGAATCGCCGCGCAGTTGACACGGACGAACGCCCGGGGGGAACGATGCGACCACCGGTGAATGACGCGGGCAACCAGCTCCTTGCCCGTTCCGGTCTCGCCGGTGATGAGGATGTTGCCATTTGTGGTAGGTGCGTTTGACAGAGAGGCCAGGGCCTCGCGCAGCGCTTTCGAAGATTCAAGGATTCCCTGGAATGCCTGTGAGCTGTCAGCCTCATACGCGAGTTTCTGGTTGGTCTGCATGGTCCCTCCCAATGCTTTCTGAGATAAGAACAGCGGGTTGGCAGCACGCGGAATGTTCGTAACAGCGTGTTGGCACGTTTCTGCGGCAAGAACACTCGTTCTTACAGACCTACGCGTGCTTCGGGTAGACCGTTTGTTCACCTCCAGAGCCACGTTTAGCTGTGTTAGAGTCACTCACACCGGAGTTTGCGGTATGCCGGCAATCTATCCAGACTCGAATCCGGGGGAGTACAGCCCGGAACGGCTTGGTCTTCTGCGCGATCATCTTAACGATGTGTTCGCGAGCAGGGCGTTCGCGGGCAGTAAGCGATCGCAGGACTTTCTTCAGTTGATCGTGGACCATGCCCTGGCGGGCCGGCTGGATAGCCTGCGCGAGCGCATGATCGGCGCCGAAATGTTCGGACGCCGGATCGACTACGACACGGCCAACGATGCTGTGGTCCGGGTGAAGGCGACCGAGGTCCGGCGAAAGCTGGCGCAGTATTACCAGGAATCGATCAAACCACCGGTGGTGCGCATAGAGCTTCCGTCCGGGTCGTATGTGCCGCAATTCCACTGGACGGCAGAACCAGATGCCGGCGCAGATCTTCCGGCTTTAGCGAAAACGTCCCCAATCCCGGCCCAAACCATAGAGAAGGTATTGTCGCTTCCCTCCCCTGGTGGGACGTTGCGCCATCGGCGGGTGATGGCGGGCACGCTGGCGGGATTGGTGCTGGTTGCGGCGATGAGCTATCTCGGCTTCAAAATATGGTCTAAGCGCTCGCCCCCAACGACTGGAGTTCACGCCATCGCGATCCTGCCGCTCGAGAATCTCTCCGGCGATCCACACCAGGATTACTTCGCGGACAGCATGACGGAAGAACTAATTGCCGATCTGGGCCAGGTTTCTGCCTTGCGTGTGATTTCCCGCACCTCGACGATGACCTATAAGGGCACTACTAAGAAGCTTCCCCAAATCGCCCGCGAATTGGGGGTGGATATCGTGGTGGAAGGTTCTGTGCTGCGCCAGGGCAACCAGGTGCGGATCACGGCCCAGTTGATCGACGCCAAGACCGATCATCACCTCTGGGCGCGCAGCTACGTCCGCGATCTGGACGACGTTCTCACCTTGCAGGGCGAGGTGGCGCGGACCATCGCCGACCAGATCAGGATTGCGGTGACGCCCGAGGAGCGGGCCCGTCTTGCCCGCCCCCGCACCGTCGACCCGGAAGCTCAGGAGCTCTATTTGCAGGGTAAGCAAGCTTTAGATACAGGGGATCCGAGGAGCGGAATCGGCTATTTTCAAAAAGCAATCGACAAGGATCCCAACTACGCCCAGGCGTACGCTGCACTGGCCGATAGTTATGGATGGATGGGGCAAGCGGGCTGGATGCCTTACTCCGAGGCGTTTCCCAAAGAGAAGGCCGCGGCCGTCAAAGCCATCGCGCTCGATGAAGCTCTTCCCGAGGGCCATGTCGAGCTGGCGAATGCGGCGATGAACCTCGACTGGGACTGGGTGACCGAGGAAAGGGAGCTCAAACGAGCCCTCGAGCTCAATCCAAACTCTGCCCCCGCGCATTGGGCCTACGCCGGCTATCTGGAACAGATAGACCACATCCCAGAAGCAATCTCCGAGATGCAGGTGGCGTTGCAACTCGATCCCATTTCCAGTCGCGCCTTCCATAACTCTGCGTTCGTTTACTACTATGCCCGCCAATACGACCAGGCCCTGTTGCAAATACAACGTGGGTCGGCGTTGCCGCATGAACCCGGTCTACTCACCTTTGTCCTGGCCGTCATCTATGTGGAAAAAGGTAAGTACGAGGAGGCCATTCAACAATTTCAGAAGCTGGGCGATCAACCCCACGCCCTGGGCCATATGGGGAACGCTTACGCTCGCATGGGACGAGAGGGGGAAGCGCGCGAGATGATTTCCGAACTGCAGAAGCACGTGCAAAACACAGGCATCGGAAGATACGAAATCGCGTTGGTCTATGCCGGGCTGGGGAAAAAGGATGATGCTTTCGCATGGCTGGAGAAATCCTTCGCTGCGCGCGACAAGGGGCTCACCTATCTCAAAATAGATCCCTGCCTTGACCCGCTGCGCTCGGACCCACGCTTCCAGGATCTGGCAACGCGCATAGGCTTTCCGCGATAAATACAGATAACCACAGGGATCGGCAGGCTGGGAACGTTTGTTACAGCGTGTCCCACCGTTTCGATCTGAGAACATTTGTTTCTATGCACTTACGTCGTGTGCCCAGGAGACCGTTTGTTTGCTCCGGAGCCACGTTTGCTGTGTTAAAGTCACTCACACAAGGGTTAGCGTTATGCCGGCCACCTATCCAGTCTCGAATCGGGAGGAGTTCAGTCCCGAACGGCTCAGTTTGGTGCGCGATCATCTCAAGGATGTGTTCGCGAGCAAGGCGTTCGCGGGCAGTAAACGAGCTCAGGACTTTCTTCAGCTGATCGTGGAACACGCGCTGGCGGGCCAACCCGATCGCCTACGCGAGCGCATGCTCGGCGCCGAAATGTTCGGACGCAAGATCGACTACGACACTGCCAACGATGCAGTGGTCCGGGTCAAGGCCACTGAAGTACGCAGAAAACTGGCCCAGTACTACTACGAATCGACTAAGCCCCCGCTGGTCCGCATCGAGCTCCCGTCCGGGTCGTATGTCCCGAAATTCCACTGGGAATCCCACTCGGAACCCGCCTGTGAATCTTTGACAGATGCACATCCCGGGAATGATCCGCCGCCTGCCATAGAACCGTCCACAGTTGCGGCCCCCGGGAAGACATTTCGCCAGCGGCGGGTGGTGGCGGGCACGCTGGCCGGGCTGGCCCTCATTGCGGCGCTCGGTTACATGGGCTTCAAAGTCTGGCCCAGGGGATCCCCCCTAGAGTCCGAACATCACGCCATCGCGGTGCTGCCACTGGAGAATCTCTCCGGCGATCCACGCCAGGATTACTTCGCGGACAGCATGACAGAAGAACTCATTGCCGACCTGGGCCAGGTTTCTGCCTCACGCGTCATCTCTCGTACTTCCACGATGACTTATAAAGGCACGACGAAGACGCTGCCCCAAATCGCTCGCGAGTTGGGGGTGGATACCGTGGTGGAAGGTTCCGTGCTGCGCCAGGGCAATCAGGTGCGGATCACGGCCCAGTTGATCGACGCCAAGACGGATCATCACCTCTGGGCCGGCAGCTACGTCCGCAATCTGAACGACATTCTCACCTTGCAGGACGAGGTGGCGCGGACGATCGCCGAGCAGATCAGGATTGCGGTGACACCCGAAGAGCGGGCCCGTCTTGACCGTCCTCGCACCGTCGACCCGGAAGCTCAGGAGCTTTATTTTCAGGGCACGCAAGCGTTAGATACAGGGGATCCGAGGAGCGGAATCGGCTATTTCCAAAAAGCAATCGACAAAGATCCCAACTACGCCCAGGCGTATGCTGAGCTGGCCGATAGCTATGGATGGATGGGGCAATCGGGCTGGATGCCTTACTCCGAGGCGTTCCCCAAAGAGAAGGCCGCGGCCATCAAAGCTATCGCGCTCGATGAAGCTCTTCCCGATGGCCATGTGGCGCTGGCGCATGCCGCGATGAATCTCGACTGGGACTGGGCGACCCAGGGAAAGGAGTTCAAACGGGCCCTCGAACTCAATCCAAGCTCAGCCGACGTGCGTTGGGCCTACGCCGCATATCTGGAACATACGGGCCGCCTCTCCGAGGCAATCTCCGAGTTGCAGTTGGCGTTGCAACTCGATCCCATTTCCAGTCGCGCCTTCCAGAAATCTGCGTTTCTTTATTACTATGCCCGCCAATACGATCGGGCCCTACTGCAAATGCAACGTGCGTCGGCGTTGCAGCATGAACCCGCCGAACTCACCTATGCCCTGGGCGTCATTTATGTGGAAAAAGGCATGTACGAGGAGGCCATTCAGCAATTTCAGAAGCTGGGTGATCAACCCCACGCTCTGGGCCATATGGGTAACGCTTACGCTCGCATGGGACGGGAGGCGGAAGCGCGCGAGATGATTTCCGAACTGCAGAAGCACGTGCAAAACACAGGCATCGGAAGATACGAAATCGCGTTGGTCTATGCCGGGCTGGGGAAAAAGGATGATGCTTTCGCATGGCTGGAGAAATCGTTCGCCGTGCGCGACAAGGGGCTCACCTATCTCAAAATAGATCCCCCCCTTGACCCGCTGCGCTCGGACTCACGCTTCCAGGATTTGGTAAGGCGCGTAGGCCTTACGCCATAAGCAAGATAGACCGCGCTCAAAGCAGCCAGAAGGTCTACTATGGTGGGTCAGGTAGCGAATCTGGGGAAGCGATCGTACGCAGCCGCTGCGCCATGGGGCATAGGTTTCCCGGAAATCCACACTCCCTCGCAGGCATCACAGAATGAGTGGGATCGTTACCGCGGAGGAAAATATGTGGAATCAACAGGGACAAGCCATCGGCCCCAAGCCTTCCCATCTGGTTGCAGCCATATTTTTAGACGAGGTGACTGCTCGGGACGCAATTGCCGATCTCAAGCTGGCTGGAGTCCGTGCGAACCGGATCGGCGTCGCTTTGTCAGACGAGGGCAAACGAGTCCATGCGCTCAACCCGGACACGAAGCATCTTCCCAGCGATCTGGAGGGAAAGCACAGCATCCTGTGGAGGCTCCGGCATAGCATTAAGCATGATGTGCACGGCCACGACGGGCCGGGCTTATCCAGCCGGCAGGATGCAGCGGCAGCCAATGAGGAGCAGCCGCCGTTCACGGAAATCGATCTCACCGATACTCTGCGGGGGCTGGGCATAGCGGAAGCAACCATCAAGCTGCTACATCACCAGATTGGTCTGAAGGGATTCCTGGTTCTGGTGGACGCCGGCGATGACGAGGACCGGCTTGAATGCATTCTCCTCAATAATCGGGGCATGCCGCGTACAGTCATGGTTACCGAGCAGTCGAAAATTACCAGTTAGATTGTTTCGTTTCCCTAACCCGTCGAACGCATCGGGCCGGATCGAGGTCTATGTGATTCCCTTCCGGGCTTGATTGATGGACCGTGTCCTTTTTTTAAACTAGATCGGAAGCGTTGACCGCGCTTCCTTCACGGCCTTTAACTATCGTTCTCCTCGGGTTTTATACCTTCTACGGTGTCACATTTCCACATTCTTGCCTCACTATTCCCCTCTGTGGAAATCGATGGGTGATCCTTGTCGCGCGCTACCTCGAAGAGGAAAATTGTGACCGCTTCTGCAAAATTTACACGCCTTTGCTGGAACAAATTTTAGAGTGCAGAGTGAATTAAGACGAGAGCACGCTGTCGTTATTACTACAGTTTGCGTTGGATACAGTCGGCATGTACATTAGCAGCAACGATAACGGTTGCAGCAGTAGCCCTGGTTGCAACGCACACTACATGTCGGAGTAAAGATGCGTCACGATATATGGATTGGACTAAGAAAGGTTTCAAGACAACTCGACCAGGTTATTAAGTATGAATCCGGCTTGTGCCATCCCGTACAACGTTCATGGCACGAACAGGTGGCAATGGGATGATCGATTATGAGCGCCTGGAAAGAGGCGCGAGCGGCGTAGACCGCATGGCTGAGACAGAGATGGACGTAGATCAACTTACAGCCTGCACCTGCGAGAACGTGCGGCTAAGAAAAGTGATAGACGTGCAGAAGTCCGAAATTCGAAGGCTTATGCGCTTGCTCGGCATTGGCTTGCTACAGAAATAGAAAACCTCCACTGACGTATTAGGCCGGTGGAGCTTTATAAAGACAGCCCCGAAGCGGGACCCCGCGATAGGGACGGCGCCTTAGTGCTTCTTCGATCCCCGTTGCCGTTCAAGACATTGAAGAGCAACCGCGCAAATTTGCCGGGCCAACGCCTGCTTCATCAAGGCTCTTTCGCCTCCCACCAGGCGAGTGCTGTGCGTCGGGCATAGGACGGGCGTGACTTCACCGTGCCCGCCAACCAAATATTTGTTTCGGCACTTTTCCCCTGGCATCGCGAAACAGGTCGAGCAGGAAATGTGAATACCAAGATCCATGACATAACTCCCGGCAAGCAAGTTGGGAGGAGAATTACAGGGCTCGCGCCTTCCTGGCCTTGCTAAGAGTGACCTCCGCCGCGGCCAGGACTGCGTAATCGGCTTCAGCAATTGCTTTCTCGGCCAGGAGCTCCTTAAAGGAATCGCGCAGTTGCTCCAGAGCAAACATCAGATCATGGTGGCTTAGCATAACGCCACGAAACCACTTTTCCAGCTCTCCCTCGATGGAAGCCTGGGGCGTAACAAACTGCAATACCTTGCCAGAAGTTTCTGTGGGCATGACCATAATTTCCGAGACTGGATGAGAAGTGGGGACGACAGGGTAGATAGGGCGGCGACCCCTGATTCTACTCTCGAATCCCTCCCCCGAAAGAATCGATCACAGAGTTTTGGAGAATCGCCGCTTGTTGATGAGCATACCGAACGGGCCGGAATTTGCTACAGTCCTTGCGTAATGCGCGACGGGATTGTGGTAACGCCGGTTGGTAATGCATTGCCGAATCTGCCCAAGCGCAGCCCACAGCGAAGCGGGGAACCATCGGAACAATTGCGGGACGGGACGTCACCTCTGCATCAGAGACGGCAGCGAACGGACGTCGGTCAGGCGTTCGTTCCGCCATCCACGGTCAGATTGGCCCCGGTGATGTAAGAGGATTCCGGACCGGCGACGAACGCCACCAAGGCGGCGACCTCATCCACCTGCCCGTAGCGCCCGAGAGCCGTGACGGCCTTCTGAGGAGTTGCCCAATCGCTGGCAGCAGGATTTAGATCCGTGTCGATCGGACCGGGCTGAATGTTATTTACTGTAATGCCCCGGCCGCCAACCTCTCTGGATAAGCCCTGACCAAACATTTTCACCGCTCCCTTTGTGGCCGAGTAGGCAACCAGGCCGGGCGTCAGGACACGCTCGCCCACGCAGGAGCCGATCATGATGATTCGCCCGCCATTCCCCATGTGCTTAAGCGCCGCCTGCGTGGCGGCCATGGTGCCGCGGAAGTTGATGTTGATCATTCGATCCATCTCCTCCAGGGTGGTCTCCTCGAACGTTTTCGGAATGGCCGTGCCGGCGTTGTTGACAAGCACATCAAGCCGGCCGAAGGTCGCGATGGTTTTTTCGACTGCCGCCTTGATCGCTTCGGTGTCGGCGGCTTCGGCCTGGATGGCGAAAGCCTTTCCCCCAGCGGCTTCAATTGCTTTCACCACCGCCGAAGCAGCGCCGGCGTCCTTCGCGTAGGTAATGGCTACGCTTGCTCCATCCTCGGCCAGGCGTTTGGCGATCGCTGCGCCAATGCCCCGTGAACCGCCGGTTATGAGCGCCACCTTCTCAGTTAAATTAGCCATGGAATTCTCCTTTGTTCTTCAAATGAGTTCATCACCAATTGAAAATCTATTTGGGCTCAATCGACCAGCCCAGATTTGGTTCCCGCAAGACCCCCAATAAGTAGTGGTTTTTGTTCTCCACCATGGCGCTTTCCAAGCCTTGAGACAAAAGCGCGGTGGACGGTGAACTGCGCCCCGTCTGCTGAGACCAGGCGTTCTGTTAACTGCGTTCGATTTTGCCGTGTACTGGACGGGTTGCCGGCCCCAGGAATGAACACTTCGGTAAGCTGATGCGCTCCCTTGAGTTCGGCGTGGAGGCCGTTCGGACGCGAGTCTGTTGTCAGGGAAACCGTTGCCTACCCGGAGACAAAGGTACTTATCTTCCGCGGTCAAAACCCAAGGAGGTATGATGGCGGACATGTAGGGATCGACGGTTAGACATGCGGAGTAGCGCGAGTTCCCTGCCGTGGTGGGCCTAAAACTGTGTTTGTCTATGTACCCAGTCTTCTCAAATCTCTCTACGAAAAAGAGCCTGTCATGAACGCCTCGCTGAAGCGCCCCCTGATCGTTCTGTTCATTTGTGTTTTTTGCCTTGCAACCACTAAGACCGCGAGTGCAGGCATTGTGGGCGCGAGTGATGGAAAAACTGCTGGAGTGATCATTGCGCTTGTTGGGGTGGGAGCTCTGATCGGGGTCGGCGTCTATTTCGCGGTCCACCACGGGCACTCATTGAAGGGCTGCGCCTCTTCTGGCCTTGGCGGCCTACAGTTGTTGAATGAGGGCGATCAGCAGACGTATGCTCTCGCCGGAGACGTGGGCGGAATTAAAGCGGGAAACCGGGTACGCATCTCGGGTAATAAGGAGAAGCCCACCGCCGGCGGCCGACAGTTTGTCGCGACCAAACTGTCCAAGGACTACGGGCCATGCAAGATCCAGCCTTCAACACCCTAAGAGGCATCGCGGGCGTCGGCATCATAGCTTCAAAACCGGAACACCCATGATAGCTAGATTCCCGGACTCTGGCCGGTTGTTCTGCAAGGGATAACCGTCTGCGCGTGTATCGAGCCATCCGCCGGAAGGATGACGAAAGGGGCGCGCCAGGTTTGGGTTCACCAGGTTTGTGTCACCAAGAGAGGATTCATGCGCTCGTTTGCCCATGCACACGCCCTCGCTGCGGCGATGATTTTGCTACCTGCAGCGCTGCTCTCAGCAGAGGTGGACACGAAGTTCCACAATGCGCCGGCCGCGGCGCAGGGGGCGAAAAACCCGTACGCCGGCCAGGAGGAGGCGGCGCAGGCGGGAAAAAAGCTATATACGCAAGATTGCCAGTCCTGCCACGGAAAGCTGGGACAAGCCCGGGGCAACGTGCCGTCGCTGGTGAACGGAAAGCTCCATTCGGTTAGGCCGGGTGAAGTGTTCTGGTTCATTACGCAGGGCGACAAAGATAAGGGCATGCCCGCCTGGGCGTCTTTGCCGGCAAAGCAGCGCTGGCAGATCGTTACCTATTTGGAGTCGCCGGAAGCGTCGCAGACCGCGCAGGAGGCGAACGCGCCCCCACCTCCCGATATGAACACCTCGAAGCTGAAGGCTTCGCCGCCGGCGCCACCCTTCACCGATTTTCGTTACGAGAACCCGGGAACCTGGCACAAGATTATGGTGAAGGATCTACCCCAACCGTATGCGACCAAATCGGCGTTCAACTTTCCCAGCCTGGTGGCGCGGCCGGAAAACGCGTGGCCCTCGGCGCCGGCCGGATTCAAGGTGGAGTTGTATGGGTCCGGGCTCGACAATCCGCGGACGCTGCGCACGGCTCCGAACGGCGACATTTTTCTTGCGGAAAGCGATCCCGGACGCATTCGTGTGTTTCGTGGGCTAACCGCCGGCGGCAAGCCCGAGCAGTCGGCAATCTTTGTCAGCGGGCTGAAAAATCCGTTTGGTCTGGCTTTCTATCCTCCGGGCCCCGATCCGCAATGGTTGTATGTGGGCAGCACCGCCGAAGTCGTCCGTTTCCGTTATCACCAGGGTGATTTGCAGGCGAGCGGATCAGCGCAACACATCGCCGATCTGCCTGCTCGGGGCTGGTTCGGGCACACCACGCGGCCGATAGAATTTTCGCGGGATGGCAAGCGAATGTTTGTCGCGGTGGGCTCGGCATCGAACGTGGACGATCCAGACACCACACCGCGAGAGAAGGACCGCGCGGACATTCTGGCCTGCGATCCGGACAATTGCGTGTTGCGGGTGTATGCCTCCGGCATTCGCAACCCGGGAGGTGGGATTGCGGTGAATCCGCAGACGGGCGAGTTGTGGTGCTCAGTGAATGAGCGCGATGCCCTGGGGGACAACCTCGTCCCGGACTACATCACGCACGTGCAGGAAGGGGGATTCTATGGCTGGCCGTGGTGGTACATGGGCGGGCATCAGGATCCGCGGCATCAGGGCAAGCATCCGGAGTTGAAAGACAAAGTCATCGTGCCGGATGTGCTGCTGCAGCCGCACAACGCGTCGCTGGGGCTTACTTTTTATCAAGGGCCGCAGTTCCCTGCCGAGTACAAGGGAGACATTTTTGCGGCCGAGCACGGCTCCTGGAACAAATCGGTGCGCGTGGGCTATGAAGTGATCCGGGTGCCGCTCGACCAGACCGGCCACGCCAGCGGCGAATATGAAGACTTCCTCACCGGCTTTGTGCTGCCGGATGGCAAGGTGTGGGGACGTCCGGTGGGGGTGACGGTGGCTGCAGATGGATCGCTGCTGGTAAGCGACGACGGATCAAACTCGGTGTGGAGAGTTAGCTACACGGGGAAGTGACGGGAAACTTGCGTGAAACACGAACGGGACAAAACGGTTGGCCGGTGCGCGCTGCAAAGTTAGCGTCGCTGCCGACAATCGGCGAGACGGTAATCGCCCCCTTAAGAGGGTGTGTGAGAACCCGGAAAGGAAACCGCAGGTCCCCATTCGACTTCGCTCAGGGCAGGCTCTCCACTGCTTCGCTCCGGTCGGGATGACAATTCTATCGCGGGGTCAAGTCTTTCTCGCCAAAGCTCTTGCGGACACACAGAATTGTCATCCCGACGCGCCAGCCTCGCCTCCTAGCCTGATGATCCTGACTGATTTGGGGGGCGCGATTGAGCCGCCGTTGATGGGCAGAATGATTACAAATCGGGGTGCTCTTCGAGCTAGCCGCATGGTAAAAAGGAGTCCGCAGCCCTACGATACGACCGCCAGAAGCCAAAATTCGGGCTCTCCCCGGTTCGGGAGTGATACATGGCAAACGACCCAGTCGACGAGAGCCTACTCCCGAAATCCTTCCGCAGTGCGATTTACGAAAAAGGGCTCCTGCGGCGGGTCAAAAGAGCACGGCGCTTTTCCTGGTTCCATCTTCTGTTCCTGATACTGGCACTTTCCTCAATCCTTACTGATTGCCCTGCCCAAGTTACCTCGGACGACGTTGTCGGGTGGGATCTGACGACAGGTAAGGCACTCCCATCCAAATCGGCTATGCCCACTGCTGGCCAGTTCGTATGGTCGGCCGACAGGAAGACGCTAGCCATCGGAGCGCAGGGAGAGGTGCGCGTCGAGCGTGAAGGTCAGCCGGAAGCCAAATACAGTTTGGAAAGGACTGAAGGCACCATTTCCGGAATCGCGCTCAGCTCCGGAGGCAGGCTATTAGCCGTCGCTACCTCGTCAGGATCGCTCATCGTATGGAGTGGTCAGACGACACCTGTGTTCAAAACCGGCGCCAATGCTGCCTCAACCACCGCCCTCGCATTCAGCGGCGATGACGGCTTACTGGCAGCGGGCGGAGCTTCGCTCAGATTGTGGGACACCAGGACTTGGCAAAGGACGCGCTCGGAGGTTCCGGCAAGATCATGGTTTACAGCTCTCGCGTTCAATCCGAGAAGTGGCGATCTCGCCGCAGCTGACTTTGATGGGACGGTGCAAATTTTTGATTCCCAAGGCGTGCGCAACAAGACCTACACGGCGGCATCGGGCTCGGTAACCACTATGAGTTACAGCGCGAGCGGAAACCAACTCGCAACGGGAGGTGCGGACGGCGCTGTGAAATTGTGGAAACCAAGCGAAGACGCACCGACAGCTGTCTTAGCGCAAAGTGGCGCCGTGCGGTCTATCTGCTTTAGTCCGAACGAGGCTATGCTGGCGATCGCCTCGGACGATCGTAAAGTGTCCACCTGGAACCTTGCCCCTGCCCGACTTCTACGAACGCTTTCTCTCGAAAATGGTTTCGCAAACGGGTTGATTTTTGCAGATGACCGTCATATCGAAATTGGCTTGCAAGCCTCTGCACCTCAGCGGCCCAGAACTCTGTTTATTTTGTCGATCGCGGGAACGGAACAAAACGGTGAAGAAGACAACGCGATCCGAAACGAGGCGGTTTCGTTCGCAGATGGTGTCGAAGCCAGCGGCCGGGGTGACTTTGGCCGCATCGCACGGCAGGTCCTGTTGAATCCCGCCAACGTCGAAGTTGTCCGCACGACGCTGGAGCAATGGATGAAGCAGATGCAGTCTCAAGATCAATTTGTACTTTGTTATGCGGGAGAAATCGCATTCACTCAATCCGCTGCTGGGCTTAAGTTCGGGGGCGGCGGGTCAATCTCCTCTGGACAACTAAGCCGTTGGCTGGAATCGATGCCGGTGAAGGATCAGGTGATTGTGCTCGATGCAGATCACGCTGAAGAAATGCAAGACGACCTGCGACGGTTATTGACGCCAGATCGAAAATCGAAGGAACTCGATCAGAAAAACAGGCTTTTCATAGCTCGCAAAGGGATACAAGAAAGGCCGCACACGGGACAGAACACTCTCGGCTCGGTGGTAGTCGCTGGTCTACAAGGCCAAGCCGATGGTCAGGTGAAAGACGGAAAAATCTCGGCGGCGGCGCTGCAGGGCTTTTTGTACAACCACCTTTTGGCGGCACCTGGTTCTGGAGCACCGTTGCAGGCGGTAATCGAGCTCGACGGCGACGACTTTACCGTGGCGGAAGCGCCGACCGGCAAACAATCTGTGCCTCGCGGCTCGAAATGGGTTGGTACACCGAGCACGCCGCGTCCGGAGGAGTTATTTCAGAATCGCCATGACTATGCACTACTCATCGCTACCAATCAGTACGATTCATGGCGCGAGCTGAGAAACCCGATCCCAGATGCGGAAGCGATCAGCGACACGTTGCAGGACATGTACGGATTTCAAGTTCAGCTGCTCGAGAATCCGACCGCAAGCCAAATCATTCAGACCCTGGTGGATTACAACAAAAAGGAGTATCAGGCTGGGGATCAGCTATTCGTGTTTGTGGCCGGCCACGGCGATTTCGACCACGAAGCAGGCGAAGGATTTATTGTCGCGCGCGATTCCAAGCTACCAACGGACGATCCCACCCGGGGCACTTTAATTGCCCACGCACGATTGCGGAATTACATCGACCAGCTCAAGGTCAAGCATGTTCTGGTGGTCATGGATGTCTGTTTCGGTGGCACATTCGACCGGAAACTCTCCGAAGCCGGCTCACGGGGCGAAATGTACGAGAAACTGCCGATCGAGCAACTCTTCGCCGAACGCGATAAGTGGCCTACGCGTAAGTTCATTACCTCTGGAGGCGATACCTACGTCCCTGACGGCGAACCCGGGCACCATTCGCCGTTTGTCAAGAATTTCCTGCAGGAGCTCCGACTTCCACCCGGGTCGCCAGGCTATCTTACTTTCGCTGACTTGCTTTCCTCCGTCGGCGCGACCAACCCGGTGCCGGTCTGGGGCACCTGGGGCCAGGATGAGGCTGGGAGCGACTTCTTCCTGATTTCAAAAGCGGTCGTGGCTCAGGGCCGATCGGCGCCATCTATCACCGCAGTCAAAGACCCCGAACCAATTGGCCAGGTGGTGATAAACCAGCGTAGAAGCGTATGCGTGCTGGGACTGAAGAACCTCTCCATGGGCTCTGGGGACGGAAACCTCGGGGACGTGATCACTGAACAGTTGTCGGGCGAATTGGGAGCCGGGCAAAAGTTGCTGGTCGTTCCCAGCCAGACGGTCAGTGACACCAAGCTGAGCCTGGGATTGCAGGAAGCGGAAAGCTACTCCGCAGATACCCTGCTGCGTGTCCACCAGAACACCGGGGCTGATGTAGTGGTAGCGGGGAGCATATGGACTCCGCCGGGAGCGGGCGGAGTAGTCCGGGTTTCATTCACCATTCAGGATGCCGTGACCGGGGCGACCATCGATTCCGCACCGATGACTGGTACAGAGGCGGGTTTAGGAGACCTGATTAGCAGAGCGGGAGCCCTGCTGCGATCAAAGCTCGGTGTCTCTGATATCTCGGCACAGCAAGTGGCGGAAATAAAAGCCGGAATGCCCACGACGATGGATGCCCTCAGGCTCTATTCCGAGGCAATGGATCGGCTGCACCATTACGACGCGGTGGCAGCCCGCGACCTCTTGCTTAAGGCCGATAGCGCAGAACCAGGGGTAGCTTTTGTTCATGTTGGCTTGGCCGATGCATGGGAACTGCTGGGATATGACGCGAAGGCAATCGAGGAGGCGAAAGCAGCAGCCACGTTGGCGGTGGGACTACCCAAGGAAGCGCAATACACGATTGAGGCGCTGACTTCTGAACTCACCGGTCAACTGCCACGGGCCATCAAAGCCTATTCCTTCCTACAGATGTCCAACCCGGATGACCTGGAGTATGGACTTAAGCTGGCCCACGCCCAGTCTGATGGAGGGCATGGAGAGGACGCGCTCGCCAGCCTTGAGGTGCTGACCAACCTCCCGCAACCCCGGGGAAGCGATCCGCGGATCCTGGTAGAGCAGGCGTACGCCCAGCAACAACTTGGAATGTTTCCCGCCGCGAAGGAGGCAGCCCAAAACGCGATCGAGAGTGCAAGAAAGATACAAGCCCGCATGGTGGAGGCGGGCGCGAGCCTGCGGCTCTGCTGGGTGGAAAGAAACCTGGGCGCCGGCGATCAGGCGGTAGAAGCCTGTGAGAATGCCGCCCGGATCTACACCGCGGTAGGTAACAAGATAGGGATAGCGCGCGCGCAGACCGGCCTGGGGAACGCCCTATCCGATAAGCCGGACTACTCCGGGGCCCTGGCCAAGTATGAAGAAGCAGCGGAAATCACGAACTCGATTGGCGCCCGTGGGGACCATGCCGGAGCGTTGTTAAATGTGGCGAGAGTGCAAATGGATCTAAGCCGTCCTGAGGACGCGGAGAAGTCTCTCCAGGAGGCGATCGCCACAGCAAGAGAAATTGGGGACGTGACCACTGAGGGGAAAGGTTATGTCAACCTGTCTGCTATCGCCAAGATGAGCGGCGATATCCAACGAGCCCGTGACCTGATGGAGCAGGCGCTCAGGATTGCCGAGTCAGCCAACGACCAGGATGCGATTAGCCGGGCATACAGTAACATGGCAACCTTCCAACTCGAGGCAGGCGACTTGCGGGCGGCGCTGGTAAGCGCTGATCACTGCATCGAGATCCGAACGCGGATTGAAAATATAAGCGGAATCGCTTATTGCCAACTGACTCGCGGCGACATTCTGATGGCGCAAGGTGACCTTGACTCCTCTCGTGCCGCTTATACCGCGGCTCAAGCGCTCTATGCAAAAGCGCAGCAGGCCGGAGACCTCGCAGTAACCTGGATATCGTTGGCTCATCTTAGCGCCGAAGCCGGGCAGCTAGCCGAGGCGGCAACCTCCGCCCGTGAGGCATTGGAGGAGTTCCGCAAAGAGCAGGACGTTGAAATGCAGGCTGCAGCGCTCACAGTTTTAGCAGAAACCCTGGTTGCCCAAGGTAAGAAGGATGAGGCAAAGGGAGTTCTGGAGCAGCTAAGCTTGCTGAACTTCAAAGATGCGGAGCAGGCGTTGGAGATAGCGGTTGCAGAGGCCAAGTATCAGGCATTGGTGGGGAACTACGACGAGTCGCTGGCGCGGCTGCAGCGAACGCTGGAGCAGACCCTTAAAGCGGGGAATGTGGGTTTGGAATTGCAGATAAGGCTGGAAATCTGCCGTGTTCGCGCCAAGGCCGGCCCGGGCGAGGGACAGGAAGCAGAGGTGAAAGCGCTGAGCGCGGAAGCCTCGCAACGCGGATTTGGGCTGATTGCCCGAGAATCCGCCGAGCTACATCCTTGAGCGGATCCGCCGTTGGGTGGGAATCTCCCAGGATTTGCTGAAAACTGTTGCCGTCCATCCCTACACAGGCTAAGCTTGCCGACTGAGGATTCCCCCAAGGGCTTGCTGCTTTGTTTCTTGGAGTTGCTAGGATGCGACGCTACGCTACTTGCCTGCTATTTCTTTTGTTCTTGTTCACAAGCTCGCGTTGCTGGTCCGCGCGCCGCCAAGATTCGGCCAGTTCGGATAAAGGACAAGCTGACAACACATGCACGAACGACCCTGGAACTACCGACCCGTACACGGATAAGCGGTTTTCGCTCGCTCAACTCACTGGAACGACAACGTCGGGGACAACGTATGTCGCCAGCGTGGATGTGTATGCCTGGGGAGACTATGTATGTGGCACTGATTCCAATGGAAATGCGACCAGCACCGAAGACCCGGCTACGGAAGCTACTGTTCTTGGCGTCAATGTCTTGACAAATACAGGCGCGACGCCGCCGGCTGGCTCGTATAACCTGGTGAGCTTTCGTTTGAACAACTATCTTCCCATCTCGCAAAAAGGGCCTGCCTTCATTAGCTGCCAATTTGATTCGCAAAGTGGGGCAGTCACCGGGATCCTCCCCTGCGACAATCAGAGCGAAGGGGATTTTTATCCCGTTCCCGAACCATCACCCGTTTCCGGAGCCGATGGCAATGGAACGCTTTGGACCTTCGGAGAGATATTTCAGCTTGACAGCACAAATTCAAGCTTTAATGCAGCTCCGTTTCAGCTCACCACCACGCCAACAGGACTTGCTGCTGCAGTCTTCGTACCCGGCTGTGCGCCAAACCCGTCAGCGACGCCGCCACAAAACTGTATCGGATCCGATATGGCAAGTCATGACAACGGCTTGTCGGCTCAAACCAGCTACACGGTAGTGCTTCAAGATACGTCGTCTGGTCAGATGCTTGTCCTGGGAAATTCACCGTCTTTACAGGCACTCCCCGGGCTAGGGCACGACGTATTCAGCACTGCGAACTACAACCCGGTTTCGATCACCCAAGGTGTTTTCACCAACATTTACGATCTATCTGCTAATTACCCTCAGCTGGACGCGACGACCGGGGCACCGAGTTACAATAGCTTTCCTCCCACAGCATTCCCGCCGCCCTGTGCGAGCAATACCAACCCTTGCATCTCCAGCGGGTTCTCGAATGCTTCCTTTCATTCGATGTGGTTTGACTTTGTGCCGCAAAACAACACTCCGGTATCCATAAGCACCGCCAACAGCCACTTTGACACGATCTTGAGCGTATTCACAGGCACGGCAGGCAGCCTTCAGGGTGTCTCCGCGGGGATCAACGACGACAATCCAAATGCGACCATCGCACAAAACCCGCAATCCTCTGCGGTAGTTTTCCAGGGCACAAACGGAGTGACCTACCACATTCTAGTGAGCGAGTATCCTCCGACCAACTCGGTCAACCCGGCGGCTAACCCCGGTGTTGATACGTACGAAGCCCCATTGAGCTCGGATCCTACTCTGTATTTCACACTGACAACACCGCAGCTTAGCGCGAATCCCTCAATGTTGCCGAGTTTTGGCTCTGTTCCCCAAGACACATCCAGTGCGCCGATGACGATTACGCTCATGGCAACTTATAGCAGTGGTACGAACGGAATCTCCAGCATCGCTCCCAGCATTTCGGCTGGATCGAGCGATTTTCAGATTGCTTCGAATAGTACTTGCATGGCGTCTCTCGCGGACCAGGGAACATGTACGTTGAACATCGTGTTTACCCCCAGCGCTGCGGGCATGAGAACGGGCACCCTGACGGTGAGCTCAAGCGCTGAAAATGCCCCGCTCACCATCTCTCTATCAGGAACCGGCGTGCAGGCCGTGCCGATTCTGAATCTCTCAACGGCTCCTCTTTCCTTCGCCAATCAGCTGGTAAATACCGCGAGCAATACGACCAGCGTTGTTCTGGGCAATACAGGGACAGCCGCTCTTACTGTCTCTGCAGCCACTACTGGCGACTTCACGCAGACAAACAATTGCTCCTCGGTTGCCGCGGGTGGACAGTGCAGTATTGCGGTCACCTTTACACCAACGCAAGCGGGCAGCCGCAGCGGACAGCTTTCCATCACCGACAACACCGCCAGCAGCCCGCAGACGATCGCTCTTTCCGGGACAGGAACTGATTTCGCTTTGCAGGCGGCTCCCGGATCACAGCTTTCAGCCACCATCTCGTCGGGCGCGACAGCAACCTATAATGTTGTCGTCGCGCCTATTTCTGGTTTTGTGGGCACGGTCGCGTTGACTTGCAGCGGACCAGCCCCGGTGAGTGGGTGCACCCCAAGCTCTCCCAACGTCAGCGTCAACGGCTCAGCGGCAAGTTTTACGGTTTCCGTCGCGACGTCCGCCTCTGCGCAGCTCGCCAACCCAGACGCCGGGCTCCGATCTTTTGCAATCATGTTGATCCCGGTTGGGGTAAGCACATTCTTTTTCGGAATTGGCAAACGCAGGAAGTTATTCGTAAGCATGGTATGTATCGGCTTTATTCTCTTGACCGGTTCCCTCGTCTCCTGCGGCGGAGGAGGAACGCCCCCTACACCCACCACGCCGACAACTCCAACCACGCCGACATCCACGACAACAAGCGTGACCTTGTCGGGTGTGTCCGGAGGCCAAACAAGGACAGCTACACTCACACTCATTACCCAGTAGGGACATATGAGTATCACGAGCCAGGCCGGAGCGACTATCGCTGGGACGTGGGCTCTTCGGGTTAACCAGTCCCGGTCTGACAGTTGCTAGTGTAGTGTCTCAATGATTGAATCCATTTTCAGCGCCCCGCAAAGGTTGATACCAGCGGGCTGGGATTGCCCTCTGGGCTGAACAGGCTGCGGAGAAACTCTGTATGAGTCCCGACGGGACCGAGCTTCACAGCTGTCGGATTGGTCGATTTTGTGGGATTGCTTTTACTGGACAAACGCTGCTGCGGCCGGCCACAAGCGAAAGCGGGTTGGGGCAGGGCTTGTTCGGAGGGGATGGTTCATCCGGAGTCGCTTCCCAGGAAGGATTTGAGAGAGCCGCGGGCGCACTGCAGATCCCTCCACTCCGCTGCGCTCCGGTCGGGATGACAAGGGGAGAGGGCTGACTCGGGTTGGAATCGTTGCGGGATGGGAAGAAACCGCAGGTCCCTCCACTGCGCTACGCTACGGTCGGGATGACAAGGGGAGAGGGCTGACTCGGGTTGGAGTGGTTGCAGGATGGAAAGAAACCGCAGGTCCCTCCACTGCGCTACGCCACGGTCGGGATGACAAGGGGAGAGGGCTGACTCGGGTTGGAGTGGTTGCAGGATGGAAAGAAACCGCAGGTCCCTCCACA